>Ga0102928_1000146_pt1 | contig 39672 bp, 35 predicted proteins | sample SalPonR1_B_D1_MG_FD_78504 | JGI IMG/M metagenome (GOLD analysis project Ga0102928, IMG submission 78504) | Salt pond soil microbial communities from South San Francisco under conditions of wetland restoration - Salt Pond MetaG R1_B_D1_MG | ecosystem: Environmental > Aquatic > Marine > Intertidal...
ACCAACAAGTCGCAGATCTTCTCGACCGCCGAGGACAACCAGAGCGCCGTGACGATCCGCGTCTTCCAGGGCGAACGTGAAATGGCGGCCGACAACAAGCTTCTGGGTCAGTTCAACCTCGAAAACATTCCGCCCGCACCGCGCGGCATGCCCCAGATCGAGGTGACATTCGACATCGATGCCAACGGCATCGTCTCTGTTTCCGCCAAGGACAAGGGCACCAACAAGGAACAGAAGATCACGATCCAGGCTTCGGGCGGCCTCACCGAGGACGACATCGAGAAGATGGTCAAGGAAGCCGAGGAAAACGCCGAATCCGACAAGGCGCGCCGCGAGCTGATCGAATCCAAGAACCAGGCCGAAAGCCTGATTCATTCGACCGAGAAGTCTCTGGAAGAGCACGCCGACAAGGTCGATCCGACCACGGTGGAGGCGATCGAACTGGCCGTCGCCGCCCTCAAGGACGACCTCGAGAAGGACGACGTGACCGCCGAAAAGGTCAAGGCGGGCATCCAGAACGTCACCGAGGCCGCGATGAAACTGGGCGAGGCGATCTACAAGGCCCAGACCGAAGAAGGCGATGGTGAACCCAGTGCCGCAGATCAGGGCGGTTCGGGCGACGATGACATCGTCGACGCCGACTTCGAGGACCTTGACGACGACAAGCGCTCGTAAGGCGCCTGACGGGACCAACAGGGCCGGTCCGATCATTGGGCCGGCCCTGCGTGTTCCAGCAAAAGGAGATCCCCGATGGCCAAACGCGACTATTACGAAGTGCTCGGCATATCACGGGGCGCGTCGGCGGATGAAATCAAGAAGGCCTATCGCACCAAGGCCAAGGAACTTCACCCCGACCGCAACAATGATAACCCCGATGCCGAATCCCAGTTCAAGGAAGCTGGCGAAGCCTATGACGTCCTGAAGGACCCGGAAAAGAAAGCCGCCTATGACAGGTTCGGCCACGCCGCATTCGAAGGCGGCATGGGCGGCGGTGGCGGCCCGCGTCCCGGCGGCGGCTTTGGCGGCGCCCAGGGTCAGGGCGATTTCGCCTCGGCCTTTTCGGATGTGTTCGACGACCTGTTCGGCGACTTCATGGGCGGCGGGCGCGCGGGCGGCGGGCGTCAGCGCGCCTCGCGCGGCTCGGATCTGCGCTACAATCTGCGCGTCACCCTCGAAGACGCCTATACCGGCATTCAGAAAACCATCAACGTGCCGACCTCCGTCGCCTGCGACGCCTGCAGCGGAACCGGCGCCGAAGGCGGCTCCGAGCCCACAACATGCCCCACCTGTTCGGGCATGGGCAAGGTGCGTGCGCAGCAGGGCTTCTTCACGGTCGAACGCACCTGCCCCACCTGTTCGGGGCTGGGCCAGATCATCAAGAACCCCTGCAAGACCTGCCATGGTCAGGGCCGCGTCGAAAAGGATCGCGCACTCAACGTCAACATCCCGGCAGGTGTCGAGACCGGCACCCGGATTCGCCTCGCCGGCGAAGGCGAGGCCGGAATGCGCGGCGGGCCTCCGGGCGACCTCTACATCTTCATAGAGGTTGCCAAGCATGACATCTTCGAGCGCGAGGATAACAACCTGTTTTGCCGCGTGCCGGTTGCGATGACCGACGCCGCCCTTGGCGGCGACATCGAGGTGCCCACCATCGACGGTGGCCGCTCGCGCGTGAAGATCCCCGGCGGATCGCAATCAGGCCGTCAGATGCGCCTGCGCAACAAGGGCATGCCCTCACTGCGCGGCGGCGGCCATGGCGACATGTTCATCGAACTGGCGGTGGAAACACCGGTGAATCTCACCAGCCGCCAGAAAGAGCTTTTGCGCGAATTTGATTCCCTCTCCGAGGACAACAATCCCGAAAGCAAAAGCTTCTTTTCCTCCGTGAAAAGTTTCTGGGACGGCATGAAGGGCTGAACCGTCGGCGCGCAGGTCGTAGCCGCAGTCGTCACCGTGACCCATCCGAAAAGGGGCGTGCCATCAGCGCGCCCCTTTTCCTTTGCCTTGTGCCATAGCGTTAACGCGCGCCGTGCCGATACTTCACCGACGTCATACCGACACGATACCGACGTGATACCGATCCAGGAATTCGCCCTTCATTAACCTTTTTCTAACCCCGTGCGGGCACCCTCCCGGCATGTCCGATCCGCACGCCTTCTCGGAAATGTCCCTGCCGCTTTTCGGCACTGACGATGCTCCCTCCGGCCCCGCCCCGGCCCCGGCGCGCCTGCCGTCCTATATCCGCGACCACCGCCAACGCCTGCGCGAACGCTTCCTCACCGGCGGCGCCGCCGCCATGCCTGATTACGAGTTGCTGGAACTGGTCCTGTTCCGGGCCATTCCCCGCCGCGACGTCAAACCTCTGGCGCGCGAACTCATTGATAAGTTTGGTGATTTCAACCACATCCTCTCGGCCCCGGCCCATCAGCTGCAAGAGGTGCCAGGCATCGGCGACGCCGTGATCTGCGAACTCAAGATCGTCGAGGCAGCGGCGCACCGCCTGTCACGCGCGCGGGTCATGCAGCGGCAGGTGATCTCGTCCTGGGATGCCTTGCTGGACTATTGCCACACCACGATGGCGCATCGCGAGACCGAACAGTTCCGCGTGTTCTACCTCGATCGCAAGAACATCCTGATCGCAGACGAAGCCCAGGCCAGCGGCACCGTCGATCACGTCCCCGTCTACCCCCGCGAGGTCGTGAAACGCGCCCTTCAGCTGAACGCCAGTGCCTTGATTCTGGTGCATAATCACCCCTCGGGAGATCCCACGCCATCCGAGTCGGATATCGCCATGACAACCCGTGTTCAGGCCGCCGCAGATGCCCTCGGGATCACGCTGCACGACCACATCATCATCGGCAAATCCTGCGAACTCAGCTTTCGCTCAGCCGGCTATCTCTAGCGCACCCAGACCTCCACACGCCGGTTGACCTGTCGGCCCCACTCACTGTCATCACACGCCATCGGCATGGCTTCGCCAAAGGCCTCTGTCTCGATCGCGATACGCGAAAGGTTTGCCGTCTCGGCGGCATCACTCACCGCCCTGCGCACCGCCTCGGCCCGGCGCATGGCGATCTTGCGGTTGCTCTCGGCAGGCCCTTCACCATCGCTGAACCCAACGAAAACAATCCGTCTGGCATCATAGATCCCGATCTCCATCGAGCGCGCCAATTGCTGCACATTCGAGCGCGACTGCGCATCCAGACGGACAGATCCGGCCTCGAATCGAAAGGTCGTCGTCAGCCGCTTGAGCGGCGATAACAGCCGCACCATGCGCTGAAGCTCATCCAGGTCCACCTCATTGCCCGCCTGCGCTATGGCATTCGCAAACCGGTCCCCTTGTGCGTTGATCACGATCTCCTCGGGGGCCTGGTCCACGAACCCGGCCCGGCGCACCACCAGCTGCGCCGACGGATCGCGCAGATAGGTCAGGAAATCGCGCACCAGCCGTGGAAAACGGCGCGCAGGCAGATATAGGAACAGCGGCGCCGTCAGCGGATAATCCTCGGTCTTGACGGCGCGGCGCGTCGCCCTGAGGGAAAACCCGCAGGTGCCCTCCAGCGCCAGTTCCCATGTGTTGCCCGTCTCCGAGCGACTGGTCACGCCCAAGCCGAACGGATCGCCTTCAAGGGCCTCGACCAACGCCAAGCCGTCCTCATGCCGCTTTGCCTGATCGATCAAAGTCGCCCCCGCCGGGCTCAGCAACCGATCCACCGTCGCCTGCCCCAGCCCCGACCTGTCACTGACCACATGCACCGTGATCGGCGCATCCGGCCCGCCCAGTTCGGACCAGTTGGCAATCTCGCCGGACAAGACCTGCGCCAGTTGCGGTGTGGTAATCCCCTGCACCGGGTTGCTGGCGGCGACCACCGGCACCAGCGCATCCAAAGCCACGATCCGGCTGCGTCCGCTTTCCGCCAGATCGCCCATGCCCGCCGCGCGCGCATGCGTGCGCTCTGACCGGCGTACTTCGCGCAGGGACATGACCATATCCGCCTCGTTGGCCAGCAGGTCAGCAAAACCCTCATCGGTATTCGAGAGCTTGAGCGTGAACTCTCCAAGCAACGCGCCCGACTCGGGATCGGTCAGCGAAAACCGGATCTGGCGTTCGTCCAGATCGCTTCGTTCAAGATCATAGTCGTGGCGGATGGCAAAGGCTTCCAGCAGCGCGGGCATCAACACGCGACCGAGCACCGGTGCGCCCGACAGCGTCACACGTGCGACGTAATTCTCAAGGTTCGGGCATCCGGGCCCTTCACACAGCACGCCCGACCCGTCCACCGTCAACTCTCCATAAATGGTGTCAACACGGTAGAACTCGCCGTCATACCCAAGAAGGTTTCCCGAAATCTCGACATCGCCGTCGCGCGAGGTCAGGGTAACGTCCTGCGCGACGACGGGCAGGGCCCCGGCAAAAAAACATAGTGCGGCGATGATCGCCGCACGCACAAATGGCATCAGTCGCCCCCCGATTGCTGCGGATTACTTCCGCGCGATCTTCAGGTCATTGAGGAGGTTTTTCAACACCAGAAAATCGCCCGTGGCGTCGCAATTCGGCACTGCAAGCACAAGATCCTTGACCAGCGGCGTCCCACCGGCTGAAATCTCGATGGTCTGCCCCTCAATATCGCGGGCGCAATTCTGCTGGGTCACCTCGGCTTCGACGCTCAGCACGACATCGCCCTCTCGCTCGGTCAGCCCGACCGGAAATGTATAAACCTCGGCAATTCGCGCGTTGTCCATGCCGCTCAGACCATGGCGGGTCACGAAGCCGCCCTTGCCTTGGGCGGCGGCGGCCATGTCACGCGGGGCCTCGGCCCAGACATGCCCTTCCTCGCCATATCCGGCACCATATTCCAGCGCGTGAATCTGCAAGCCGCTCTGCCCCTGCCATTGTACGACGACGCGATCATAGTAATCCATTGACGTCACCTCGGCTGACGCAACCGCGCCTTCGCCATTCGCGAAAGAGACCATGTAGACCGCGCTTTGCGTCAGCGCCGGAACAACCAGATGTTGCTGACCGTCCTGATCGGTGACTTGGGAGAACATCATCCCATGATGGTGAAGCGTAAAGCGTTCATTCGCCATGCAGGGCGCATTCAAGGTCAGCTCCACCATGGCTGCGGCAACGGGTTTGGCCTCAAGCAACATCTCGCATGAGAATGTCGGTGCGGGCTCTTCTCCCGGCAGCGCCGTGGCGGGTCGCTCATCGAACGCCGCCGGAACAATCTCGGCGCGCGCGACTGGTGCACGCGGCAAAGGCTCCGGTTGCGGGGCGAATTGCGGCGGGATGGGCGCCGAGGTCGAGACGACATTGGTCACGGGAAGCGGCGCGTCTTCACCGCTCGTCGATGCCGAAACCTCACCGGGTGACGCCGCGACATGATCAGGGGTTCCCGCCATGCTCTGCACCAGGAAACCGGCTCCAAGCGCGCACATGAAGGTGCCGCCTGCCATTGCGATACGCCTTGCCTTGGACATGGTCCCACCTCCTGATTTCACGCCAGAACGACGATAGCCTAATCAGGAAAAGCGGCGTCTCTATGGCGCGCTGACGTTGTCAATTGGACAAGGGAGGGCCGTCTCTCGGGGTCCAAATACCCTGTATCAGAGCCTGATCCGGTGCGCGTTGTCAGGCGAGGCGACCGTGACAATGCTTGAACTTCTTGCCCGAACCGCAGGGGCAAGGCTGATTTCGGCCCGGATTACCCCAGGTAGAGGGGTCGTTTTCGTCAAAGCCGGGCACGGCTGCCCCTTCGACAGGCCCCAGGGACGAGTCGTCCGGCCCTTGCGTCTTGGCCGCCGCTTCCATCGCCTCGCGCTGTTGGGTGATCTCTTGCATCATGGCCTGCTGCTCTTCTTCGGTCATGGGGCGGATCTGCGAGAGCTTCTGGGTCACGTCCTGGCGCAGGCTGTCCAGCATGGTTTCAAAGAGCTGGAAGGACTCGTTCTTGTATTCATTGAGCGGATCGCGCTGTGCATAGCCACGGAAACCCACGACGCTGCGAAGATGCTCCAGCGTCAGAAGATGTTCGCGCCACTTGGCGTCGATGGTTTGAAGCAGGATCTGCTTTTCGATCGAGCGCATGTTCTCAGGGCCAAAGGCCGCGGCCTTCTGCGCCATCATCTCGTCGGCGGCCTTTTCCAGACGTTCGACGATGTCTTCGTCATCGACGCCCTCTTCATCGGCCCATTCGGCGATCGGCTGATCCAGGTTCAATTGCTCGACCACCGCATCATGCAGGCCTTGGGTATCCCATTGGTCGGCATAGGTCTTGGGCGGCATGTAGGTATCGACCAGATCGTCGATCACCTCGTTGCGCATGTCCTGCACGATCTCGGACAGATCGGCAGCCTTCATGATATCAAGTCGCTGCTTGAAGATCACCTTGCGCTGTTCGTTCATCACGTCGTCGAACTTCAAGAGCTGCTTGCGGATGTCGAAGTTGCGACCCTCGACCTTGGCCTGCGCGCGCTCCAGCGACTTGTTGACCCAAGGGTGAATGATCGCCTCGCCCTCTTTCATGCCAAGGCTCGCCAGCACCTTTTCCAGACGCTCCGAGCCGAAAATCCGCATCAGATCGTCTTCAAGGCTGAGGAAAAAGGCCGACCGGCCCGGGTCCCCCTGACGGCCCGAACGGCCGCGAAGCTGGTTGTCGATGCGGCGGCTCTCGTGGCGCTCGGTGGCCAGAACGAACAGCCCGCCGGCATCCTTGACCGCCTGTTCGCCCTCGGCATGCTCGGCCTCGATCCGCTTGCGAATCTCCTCGGGGTCGGCATCGGGGCTGGCGTCCAAAGCCTCCATGATCGTGAAATCGAGATTGCCGCCCAGCTTGATGTCGGTGCCGCGCCCGGCCATGTTGGTGGCAATGGTGACCGCCCCCAGCTTGCCCGCATCGGCCACGATCTGCGCCTCTTTCTCGTGCTGGCGGGCGTTCAGAACGTTGTGCTTGACCCCGGCCTGCGTCAGCAGCGCGCTAAGCATCTCGGATTTCTCGATCGAGGTGGTGCCCACAAGGATCGGCTGGCCTTTCTCATGCGCCTCCTGGATCGTCTCGACGATCGCGTCGAACTTCTCCTTCGCGGTGCGATAGACGGCATCGTCCTCGTCCAGTCGCGCGATCGGCTTGTTGGTCGGCACCTCGACAACACCCAGCCCGTAAATTTCGGCGAATTCCTCGGCCTCGGTGGCGGCGGTGCCCGTCATGCCTGCCAGCTTGTCATAAAGGCGGAAATAGTTCTGGAAGGTGACACTGGCCAACGTCACGTTCTCGGGCTGGATGTTGCAGCCCTCCTTGGCTTCGATAGCCTGGTGCAAGCCGTCCGACAGGCGCCGCCCCTGCATCATCCGGCCGGTGAACTCGTCGATCAGCATCACCTCGCCGTCACGGACGATATAATCCTTGTCCTTCTGGAACAGCTTGTGCGCACGCAAACCCTGGTTGACGTGGTGCACAATGGTCGTGCTTTCCGGATCGTAAAGCGACTGCCCCTCTTCCAGCAAACCCTGATCATGCAGGATCTCTTCAAGGTATTCATTGCCCTCGTCGGTGAAGGTGACGTTGCGGGTCTTCTCGTCGATCGTGTAATGCTCTTCGGTCAGCTCGGGAATGAGCTTGTCTATAGTGACGTAAAGCTCGCTGCGGTCCTGCGCCGGACCCGAGATGATCAGCGGCGTGCGCGCCTCGTCGATCAGGATGCTGTCCACCTCGTCAACGATGGCAAAGAAATGCCCGCGCTGGCTCATCTCCTCGAGCGAGGATTTCATGTTGTCGCGCAGATAGTCGAAACCAAGCTCGTTATTGGTCGCATAAGTCACATCGGCGGCATAGGCGGCCTTCTTCTCTGCTTCGGGCTGCTGGGGGTAGACGACCCCGGTGCTCAGGCCCAATGCACCGTAAACCTTGCTCATCCAATCGGCGTCGCGACGCGCCAGGTAGTCGTTGACCGTGACAATATGCACGTTTCCGCCCGTCAGCGCGTTCAGATAGGCGGGGAAGGTGGCGACCAGGGTCTTGCCTTCGCCGGTCTTCATCTCGCTGATATTGCCCTGATGCAGGAAAATTCCGCCCATCAGCTGCACATCGAACGCCCTCAGGCCAAGCGCCCTCTTTGCGGCCTCCCGGCAGTTGGCGAAGGCTTCGGGCAGCAACGCATCCAGCGCCTCGCCATCCTCCAAACGCGTCTTGAACGCCTGGGTCTTTTCGATCAGCCCCTCGTCGCTCAGCGCCTCGAATTCGGGTTCCAGCGCGTTGATCTGTTCGACCAGCGGGCGGGTCGCCTTGATCTTGCGGTCATTGGGGGTGCCGAAGATCTTTCTGGCGACAGTTCCGATACCCAGCATATTCTATCCGTTCCGGTGTTTGTGCATATCCGTGACAGGCAATTGCTTGCCCCGCCTCCCGCACCACCCTAGAACGGGCACAGAATGGCGGTTTCTTGGTCCTGAGCCGATGTAAGGGGCCGCCGAATGAGTGTCAACGTCGCGCAGTCGCGCGGCAACCAAAGCAGCAATGCAAAGGAAGGACCGCATGGCCATTCGTCACACCCTTTTCCCAGCTCTCGCACTGGTCGCCGCAACAGCCCTCGGACAACCCGCCACCGCTCAGGACACGCCCGATCCCGCAACCGTCGTGGCGACCGTCAACGGCACCGACATCACGCTTGGTCACATGGTCGCCCTGCGCGCCAGCCTGCCCGCGCAATACGGTCAGCTTCCTGCCGAGACCCTGTTCAACGGCATCCTGGACCAGCTGATCCAACAGACCCTGTTGATGCAGAATTTCGACGGCGAGCTGTCGCGCCGCAGCCAGCTACTGCTTGATAACGAGCGCCGCGCCATCATCGCCTCCGAAGCGATCGAAACCGTGATGAGCGACGAGTTGAGCGACGCCCAAATTCAGACGGCCTACCAGGATCAATATGCCGCCGCCGAACCCGAGACCGAATACAAGGCCGCGCATATCCTTGTCGAAACCGAGGACGCCGCGCTCGATCTGGTGGCCCAGCTTGAGGATGGCGCCGATTTCGCCTCGCTCGCGCGCGAGCACTCCACCGGCCCCTCGGCCAGCAACGGCGGCGACCTTGGCTGGTTCGGCCCCGGCGTCATGGTCGAATCCTTCTTCGATGTCGTCGCCCAACTTGAGCCCGGCGATGTATCCCAGCCCGTTGAGACGCAGTTCGGCTGGCATGTCATCAAGTTGAACGACACGCGGCTCAACGATGTTCCGGCACTCGAAGACGTGCGCCCTGAAATCGAAGACACCCTGCGGCAAGCAGCGTTCGACGCTCATGTCGCGGCCCTGACAGGGAAAGCGCAGATCGAACGCGCCAACACCGACGAAATCGACCCTGAAAGCATCGGCAACCTAGAGCTTCTGGAGAACTGACAATGGGTTCGACCCCTCCGCTGTCCCCGCTTGCCCCGGCGTCCTTTCCCAAGCTGCCGAGGATCGGCGGCGTGCGTTTCGCCACCGTTCAGGCCGGGGTGCGATACTGCGGCCGGGATGACGTAATGCTGGCCACGCTCAGCCCCGGCACAACCGTCGCCGGGTGCTTCACCCGCTCCACGACGCGCTCCTCCGCCGTGTTGGATTGTGAGGACAAGATCGGTGCCGTCAGCGATGCGGGCGCGGCCTTTCTGGTCAACTCCGGCAATGCCAACGCCTTTACGGGCCGCCATGGCGCGGCTTCGGTCAAGGCGGTGACCGAAGCGGCCAGCAAGGCTCTGAAATTGCCGGAGTCGCGAATTTTCACCTCCTCCACCGGGGTGATCGGTGAGCCACTCCCTCATGAGCGGATCACCACGAAACTCAAGGATCTTTCAGGCGCTCTCTCAATGGACGGGATCGGGTCCGCTGCGCGCGCGATCATGACAACCGACACCTTTCCAAAAGGGGCCGGCACCACCGTAACGGTCGATGGCCAACAGATTCACATCGCCGGCATCGCCAAAGGCTCAGGCATGGTCGCCCCCGACATGGCAACGATGCTGGTCTATATTTTCACCGACGCCGTGGTCGATCAGCCGGTCCTGCAATCTATGGTCTCGGCTCTCAACAGCAGCACGTTCAACTGCATCACGGTTGATGGCGACACTTCGACCTCCGATACATTGCTGGTCGCAGCAACCGGTGCTTCCGGCATCCGTGTGAGCGAAGATAGCGTCGGCTTCATGGAAGGTCTGCGGCAGGTCATGCTGAACCTTGCGCACCAGGTCGTGCGCGACGGCGAAGGTGCTACGAAATTCGTCGAAGTCTCGGTGACCGGCGCCTCCAGCGATGCAGATGCGCGCACCCATGCCATGGCGATCGCCAATTCGCCCCTGGTCAAGACCGCCATCGCCGGAGAGGATCCGAACTGGGGCCGGATCGTGATGGCCGTCGGCAAGTCCGGTGCGCCGGCAGACCGCGACACCCTTTCCATCTGGTTCGGACACATCCCCATCGCGCGCGATGGCTGGGTCGATCCCGACTACCGAGAGGAAGAGGGCGCCATCTACATGAAGCAGCAAGAGCTGACGATCCATGTCGATCTGGGCCTTGGCGGCGGGACTTCGGTGGTCTGGACCTGCGATCTGACCCATGGCTATATCGACATCAACGCCGACTACCGCTCATGAAAACCGTTCTGGTGTCTGCCGTCGCATTGATTGATGTGGATGGCCGCATTCTGCTGACGCAACGCCCCGAGGGCAAAGCCATGGCCGGGCTTTGGGAATTTCCCGGTGGCAAGGTCGAACCCGGCGAGACGCCCGAACACGCATTGATCCGCGAGCTTGAGGAGGAACTGGGCATAGACACCTGGGCCAGCTGCCTTGCGCCGCTGACCTTCGCCAGCCACGGATATCCGGATTTTCATCTTCTGATGCCGCTCTTTGCCTGTCGCAAATGGCAGGGCACCCCGCAGGGCCGCGAGGGGCAGACCCTCAAATGGGTGCGCCCGAACGCATTGCGCGATTACCCGATGCCGCCCGCCGATATTCCGCTGATCCCGATCCTGCGCGACTGGCTCTAGGCCGCCACACCCGATAGACATGAAAAGGGGCCGCCGCGGCAGCCCCTCTTTTCAGTCTCTGTTCCGGTGCGGATCAGTCGAGCTTGCGCTCGATCTCCTCGCGCTCGAAGATCTCGATCACGTCGCCGGGGCGGACGTCTTCGTAATTCTCGAAGGCCATGCCGCATTCCTGACCGGACTGGACCTCGGACACTTCGTCCTTGAAGCGCTTGAGCGTCTTCAGCGTGCCTTCGTGGATCACCACATCGTCACGCAGCAGGCGCACACCGGCCGAGCGGCGCGCGATGCCCTCTGTGACAAGACAGCCCGCCACTTTGCCGACGCCAGAGACCTTGAAGACCTCCTTGATCTCGGCGTAACCGATGAAGTTTTCGCGCACTTCGGCACCGAGCAGACCCGAGGCAGCGGCCTTCACGTCGTCCACAAGGTCGTAGATCACGCTGTAATAGCGGATTTCCACGCCCTTCTGGTTGGCGCTGTTGCGCGCTGGCGCGTTGGCCCGGACGTTGAAGCCCAGAACCGGCGCGCCGGATGCCTCGGCCAGGCCCACATCGGATTCGGTGATCGCACCTACACCCGAATGCAGCACGCGCACACGCACCTCGTCGTTGCCGATCTTCTCCATCGCCTGAACGATGGCCTCGGCGGACCCCTGCACGTCGGCCTTGACGAGGATCGGCAGCTCGCTGACGTTCTCGTCTTCCTTGGCCTTGGCCAGAAGTTGCTCCAGCGAGGTGCCCGCACCGGCGGCGGCGCGCTTTTCCTTGGCCGCCTGCTGGCGGTATTCGGCGATCTCGCGTGCCTGCGCCTCGGTTTCGACGACGTTCAGAACGTCCCCGGCCTCGGGCGTGCCATTTAGGCCCAGAACCTCGACCGGAACCGACGGACCAGCGGTTTTCACACGCTCGCCGCGATCATTGATGAGCGCGCGCACCTTGCCCCACTGTTCGCCGACGACAAAGATATCTCCTTGCTTCAGCGTGCCCTTCTGCACCAGAACGGTCGCCACGGGGCCACGACCCACGTCAAGCTGTGCCTCGATGACCGCACCTTCGGCGGCACGGTTCGGGTTCGCCTCGATTTCCAGCATCTCGGATTGCAGCGCGATCGCTTCCAGAAGCTCATCAAGCCCCTGTCCGGTCTGCGCCGACACCTCGACATCCTGCACATCGCCCGACATCGCCTCGACGATCACTTCGTGCTGCAACAGATCGGTGCGCACCTTGTCGGGGTTCGCCTCGGGCTTGTCGCACTTGTTGATCGCCACGATGACCGGCACCTGCGCGGCCTTGGCGTGGTTGATCGCCTCGATGGTCTGGGGCATCACGGCATCATCCGCCGCCACCACCAGCACCACGATATCCGTCACCTGCGCGCCGCGTGCGCGCATGCTGGTGAACGCGGCGTGACCCGGCGTGTCAAGGAACGTCAGAAGCGTCCCCGAACTGGTCGTGACCTGATAGGCGCCGATATGCTGGGTGATCCCACCGGCCTCGCCCGACACCACCTTGGCGTCGCGGATCGCGTCCAGAAGCGACGTCTTGCCGTGGTCCACATGGCCCATGACGGTGATCACCGGCGGACGCGGCTTCAGATCGTCGGGCTTGTCGTCGACCTGGGCGATTACGTCTTCCACGTCCGAGTCGCTGACGCGTACCACGCGATGGCCGAATTCCTCGATGATGAGTTCGGCGGTATCGGCGTCGATCGTCTGGTTCTGTGTGACCATCATGCCGTTGTTCATCAGCGACTTGACCACATCACCCACGCGCTCGGCCATGCGGTTCGCAAGTTCCGACACCACGATGGTTTCGGGCAGCTGCACGTCACGCACAACCTTTTCACGCTCCTGGGCGCCGCCCATGGCCTTCTGGCGGGCGCGCTCCTGCTTGCGCTTCATCGCTGCGAGCGATTTCTGACGGCCACCTTCACCACCGGCCAACGCCTGGTTGAGCGTCAGCTTGCCTGCGCGGCGACCGCCATCGTCGCGTCCCTTGCCGCGTCCGCGGTTCTGGTCGCGGTCCTTGTCGACCTTGTCCTGCTTGCGTGGCGGCTGCTTGGCCGGGGCGCGCGCAGCATCATCCGCCGGCGGCGCGGCGGGCGCAGGCGCAGGCGCGGCAGCCTTCTCGGCATCCTGGCGCTTGCGCTCTTCTTCTTCGGCTTTGGCGCGGGCACGCTCCTCGGCCTCGCGCTGTTCACGCTCCTTGGCCTCGGCCTCCTCGCGGCGGCGCTGCCGCTCTTCCTCGCGCTGCTTTTCCTCGGCGTCGCGGCGCGCGGCCTCTTCGGCCTCGCGTCCCTTGGCTGCCTGCAACGCCTTCATCCGGCGCTCCATTTCGGCATCCGAAATCCCTGCCGGACGCTTGGCCGAATCGCCAGAAGACGCTTGCGAGCGCGCCGATCCCGAGCCACCAGCGGCAGCGCCGCCCGTCTTGGGCTTGACGACCCGCTTGCGCTTGGTTTCCACGACGACGTTCTTGGTCCGCCCATGGCTGAAGCTCTGCTTCACGTTCCCCGAACGAGGACCGCCACGCACACCCAAAGTCTTCTTCTCGTCGTTGTCGCTCATCTGGTTCTACTTCCTTTCCGGCGGGTCTGTTCGCCGTTCGAGACGCGCAGGCCCTTCAACCTTGCCGCCTCATCTACAACACGTTGGGCCAAACCGCCAGCACCCAGTGCTGCATGGATCGCGGTTTGTCGCCCGAAGGCCCGCCCAAGTTCCGAGGCCGTCAGCCAGCCTATGAATGACCCTCGATGAGGCGTGCTCAATTTCGTTTTGCCCCGTTCCGATCCATCACTTGCCTGAATCAGAACGGTAGCTTGTTCCTTTGAAAGCCAATCCTTGACCTTCTCATAACCGGCGACCGCTTTACCGCCCTTGCGGGCCAGACTGATGAGGTTCACCACGCGCTGCTCCAGCTGGTGCTCGATCAGCGCCGGAAGATCCTCTGGCACTGTCACCGGCTGACGCGCGGCGCGGGCGAAAAGCCCCTTTTTCACCGCCTTTTCAAGCGCAGCACGATCCGCGGATACCCAAATACCCCGACCCGGCAGCTTGCCCGCAATATCCGGTGCAATCTGCCCTTCGGGGCCCACCACGAAACGGATCAGTCCGTTGACAGGCTGCACCTCACCCGTGGCAATGCACTTGCGTTCGGGATCGTCACTCCGATCCTTGGGTTGCCCACCGCGACCCATTCAGTGCCCCCGAGGCCTGACGGATCAGGCCTCGGCCTCCTGTTCTTCGCCCAGGGCAGCGGTTTCTTCCGCCTCGCCCTCGGCTTCTGTTTCCAGATCGGCCGGATCGACCCAGCCCAGCATCACGCGGGCGGTCATGACCATGTTCTGCGCCTCTTCCAGGGAAACGTCGAACGGCTCCAGAATTCCGTCATCCTTGACGCGCTCACCGTCCACGGTGGTCCATCCGCCGGCAAGCTCCCAGTCGGCGCAGGTGGCGAAATCGTCCAGCGTCTTCACGCCGTCCTCTGCCAGCGCAACAATCATCTGGGGTGTCAGGCCCTCGAAATCAATAAGGCTGTCCTCGGCGCCCAGCGCGCGGGCCTTTTCCATCGCTTCACGCGATTGGGCCTCAAGCACATCGCGGGCGCGCGCCTGAAGCTCCTTGGCGGTGTCGTCATCGACCCCGTCGATCACCAGCAATTCGTCAAGCTCGACATAGGCGACCTCGTCGAGATTGGTAAACCCTTCCGAAACCAGAAGCTGGGCAAAGAATTCGTCCAGGTCCAGCGTTTCCATGAACAGGCTGGTGCGCTCCTCGAATTCCTTCTGGCGGCGCTCGGAATCCTCGGCTTCGGTCATGATGTCGATGTCCAGACCGGTCAGCTGGCTGGCCAGGCGCACGTTCTGACCCCGGCGGCCAATGGCCAGCGAAAGCTGATCCTCGGGCACAACCACTTCGATCCGCTCGGCCTCTTCGTCGAGAACCACCTTGCTCACCTCTGCCGGCTGCAGCGCGTTCACAAGGAAGGTCGGCTGGTCCTCGTTCCAAGGGATGATGTCGATCTTTTCGCCCTGAAGCTCGTTCACCACGGCCTGCACGCGACTGCCGCGCATACCGACACAAGCGCCCACCGGGTCGATCGAATTGTCATACGAGATGACGGCGATCTTGGCCCGGCTGCCGGGGTCGCGGGCAACGGCCTTGATATCGATGATCCCGTCGTAAATCTCGGGGACTTCCATCTTGAACAGCTCGGCCATGAAATCCGGCGCGGTGCGGCTCAGGAAAATCTGCGGTCCACGCGCCTCGCGGCGGACATCCTTGATATAGGCGCGGATACGGTCACCGTTGCGATAGCTCTCGCGACCGATCTTTTCGTTGCGCCGCAGAATCGCTTCGCCCCGGCCCACATCGACGATGACATTGCCGTATTCCTCGCGCTTGACGACACCGTTGATGATCGTGCCCGCGCGGTCCTTGAATTCTTCGTATTGGCGATCACGCTCGGCTTCGCGGACCTTCTGCAAGATCACCTGCTTGGCAGATTGCGCGGCGATCCGGCCCAGATCGACGGGCGGGATTTCCTCGACATACTGATCGCCGATCTTGGGATCCTCGAGATACTGCTTGGCCTGCTCGACGGTCAGTTCGGCCTGATAGTTCTCAAGTTCCTCATCCTCAACCACGGTGCGAACACGGGTAAAGGTGGCCTTGCCGGTCTTGCGATCGATGCTGACGCGAATGTCCATCTCGGCGCCGTAGCGGCTCTTGGCAGCACGTGCGAGGCTTTCTTCCATCGCCTCGACCACCAGCGATGGTTCGATCATCTTCTCGCGGGCCACGGCCTCGGCGGTTTGCAACAGCTCAAGCTGGTTTGCAGAGGTAATTGCCATTTTCAGTCCTCCTCAGACCGTTCGGTCTCGATCTCGTCAAACGCGTCTTCATTCAGTTCGCCGGCGGCCTTTCGGGCCTTCAGCATTTCCTTGATCAGCTCATCGGTCAGCACCAGCTTGGCATCGCTCAGCCAATCGAATTTCAGGCCGACGGTGCCTTCGTCGATGTTGATCAGCACCTCGTCATCCTCGACACCGGCCAGTACGCCCTTGAACCGCTTGCGCCCGCCTATCAGTTCGGACGTCTCCAGCTTGGCCTCGTAACCCTCGAACTCCTCGAAATGTTTGAGCCGGGTCAGAGGCCGGTCGATGCCGGGGCTCGATACCTCCAGCGTGTAGGCATCCGTAATCGGGTCTTCGACATCCAGCACCGCGCTCACGGCGTTGGATATCTCGGCACAGTCATCTACCTCGATGGCGCCACCGGGTTTCTCAGCCATGATCTGAAGGGTATGGGTCTTGCCCCCCATCAGACGCACACGCACCAAAGCGTAACCCATGTCTTCGATGACAGGGGTAATGATCTCGGCCAGGCGCCGGTCGATTGCTGTTTTGGCTATCAGGTCGTTGCTCATCGGTCTTTCAGGCACAAAAAAACGGGCTCGCGGCCCGTCATACTTGTCCGGTGGAGCCTGCCGGTTTGGACCCGGAGGCGCCGCTGTTAAGGAGCCATATACGCCCCATGCGCCGAGTCTGCAAGAGCGCGCTGCAATGAATCGCCATTCGCACCATCGATTTTTAACGCATTGGCCAGCACCGCGCCGCACACCGACAGAATACCGACGTCATACCGACACGAAACCGAGAGGCCCTTTCGATCCAATCAATCCGTTAAGCTTCTTGCGCCAGACGGGTCATCACCTTGATGAGCTCCGCACTGATCCCGGGCTCGGACAGCGCATGACCAGCCACCGGGATCATCCGTAAACTGGCCTTTTCCCATGCGCTCGCCAGTGCATAAGCCGCCTGCGGTGGGCAGATCATGTCATAGCGCCCCTGCACGATCGTTCCCGGAATATGTGTAATTTTTCCAATTTGATCAATGATTTGGCCGTCGTATTCCAGAAAGCCCGCATTGATGAAATAGTGGTTCTCCAGCCGCGCGAACGCGCGCGCGTATTCCGGCGGGCTGTCACCACCCGTACCATTGGATTGCACTGTCGCCAGCGCGTTTTCCCATGCCGACCAGGCCCTTGCATGGCGTACCTCCTCGGCTTGGTCACCCGAGAACAGCCGCCGATGATAGGCCGCGATCATGTCGCCCCGCTCTTGGGTCGGTATAAGCTCTTGAAATCTATGCCATGTTTCCGGCCAAAACCGCCCAGCCCCACCGCCATAGAACCAGTCCAGTTCGGCCTGCGTCATGGTGAAAACACCCCGCAACACCAGATGCCGGACATGATCCGGATGCGCCTGCGCATAGATCAACGCCAACGTCGCCCCCCAGCTACCGCCGAAAACGATCCAGTCCTTGATCTTCAACGCCGCGCGGATCCGCTCGATATCCGCCACCAGATGCCACGTCGTATTGGCCTCGACGCTGGCATGCGGCCGCGAGCGCCCACACCCGCGCTGATCAAACAGGACGACCCGATAGACGTTCGGGTCGAAATACCGCCGCATCGCCGGGCTGCTGCCACCACCCGGCCCGCCGTGCAACACCACAACAGGCAAGCCATCCCGCTTGCCGGACTGTTCGACGTAAATCTCATGCCCATCGCCAACATCCAACATTCGCCGGTCGAAAGGGTCGATCGGCGGATGCAAATACTGGACTGCGCTCTTTTGGCCTGAGAATTTATCCATGAGAGTCCTATATAGAGGGCGCAGAGACAGATGAGCATATGGAGAGCAGAATGCAAGCCGCTCAAACCACGATCGATCCCGCCGAAGTCGCCAAATTCGAAGCGATGGCCGCCGAATGGTGGGATCCGAACGGCAAGTTCAAGCCGTTGCACATGCTCAATCCCTGTCGGCTTGACTATATCACGTCACAGATCGCCGTCGAATTCGACCGGGATCTTCAAACCGATGCCCCCTTTTCAGGCCTGCGCATTCTGGACATCGGATGTGGCGGCGGGCTGTTGTCCGAGCCCATGGCGCGGCTTGGTGCCGATGTCGTGGGCGCCGATGCTGCGGCGCGCAACATCCCGGTGGCTCAGGTGCACGCCCAGCAATCAGGGCTCGATATTGATTATCGCCACAGTTCCGCCGAGGCCCTGGCCGAAGCGGGTGAACGCTTTGACGTGGTCCTGAACATGGAGGTGGTCGAGCATGTCTCCGATCCGCTCGCATATCTCAGCGCCTGTCAGGCTCTTCTGAAGCCGGGCGGCCTTCATCTTTGTTCGACAATCAATCGCAACGCAAAAAGCTTTGCGATGGCGATCGTCGGGGCTGAGTATGTCATGCGGTGGCTGCCCAAGGGCACCCATGAATGGAGCAAGTTTATCACCCCCGAAGAGCTTTACCGCCTTCTGGAACAGTCCGGGCTAAGCCCTGTGGATCGCAAGGGTTTCGTCTTCAATCCCGTTGCTTGGAGCTGGTCACTGTCGGCACGCGACTTGAGCGTGAACTACGTCACCGCATCGGTGAAACCCGCCTGAACGTCAATCGGTCTCGAGTTTGGCGCGCAGCTCCCGCAGGACCGGGAGCGTCGCGCGCACCTTCTCGTCACCCAGTTCGCCCACGAGTTCCGAAATCATCGGCGCGATGGCTGCGATCGCCGCGTCGCGCGCCTGTCTTCCCGCCGGGCTGATCGCCACCATCTTGCGGCGCGCATCATCCCAATCGGGTCGAATATGCACATATCCTGCCCATTCCAGCTTGCCCAGCGTGTTGGTCATCGCACCGCGCGTGACGTGAAAGCTCTTGGCCAATTGTGCAGGGCTGCGCTCGTCTCCGGCGCGCGCAAGGTGGTTGAGAACAGAGAAATGGCTGATCTCCATACCCTTGGGCAAGACCCGGCTCAGCCTGTTCCGAATCAGCTGGTCGTTGGTCAGAATTTCACTGAACAGAGCCACGGCCAGGGAATTGTTGTTACTTTCATTCATTCAAAGGCCGTCGAATTCGGATGTCGCATGTAGCGACGGGATGCGCTGGCGTGCTTTTGCCACCTCGGAAAGGTCAAGATCAACGTATACGACACCCGGTTCCAGACCACCATCGGCTAGTACGTCCCCCCAAGGCCCGACCGCCATGGAGTGTCCGTAGGTCTTGCGCTGCTTGCCGCGCGTAGCGCCATGCTGTCCGGTCTGCGCGGGCGCCAGCACATATGCGCCGGTTTCGATGGCCCGCGCGCGTAAAAGCGACTCCCAGTGGGCCGCTCCGGTCACTGGGGAAAACGCCGAGGGTATCGAGAGGATGGCGGCACCGGCCTGCGCAAGACCGCGATAGAGATGCGGAAAGCGGATATCGTAGCAGATCGTCATGCCGATCCCGCCGAGCGGCGTTTCCACGAGGGTGCTGTTGCGCCCCGGGCGATAGCCAGCTGATTCGCGATAGCTCTCGGTCTCCGACACCTCGACATCGAACATGTGGATCTTGTCGTAGCGTGCTGCGATCCCGCCATCGGGCGCAATCAGGAGCGACCGGTTCGCAAACCGCCCGTCGCTATCGTCGGTCTTGAGCGCAAGAGACCCGATCAGGAGCCAAACCCCCAGTTCACTCGCCTGCAAGCGCAATGCGGCAAGTGTGGCATCCTCGTCCTCGGTCTGAAGCACCTCTTGCTGCCGCGTCCGGCTGGCCGAGACGCAATTGGTCACCTCGGGTGTCAGCACAAGATCCGCCCCGCCGGCTTTCGCTTCGGCAATCAGCGTCTGCGTCACCGGCAGGTTCTCTGCCGGATCATCGCTACTGTTCAGCTGAAGAAGGGCGCTCCGCATTCCTGTTACGCCGCGAGCAGCGCATCGAGCTTACCTGCACGCTCCAGCGCATATAGCTCGTCGCATCCACCCACATGGGTACTGCCGATGAAGATCTGCGGCACCGTTCGCTTGCCGCCCGCGCGCTGGATCATTTCGGGTTTGCGCGCCGCATTCGCCAGCACGTCGACTTCGCTATAGCTGACACCTTTTTGATTCAGCAGGCGCTTGGCGGCGTGGCAAAATTCGCAAAGGGGAGAGGTGTAGATTTCAACTGGTTGCATAGTTCATTTTCCGTAAAGATGTTTGGCATCAACCTATGCATCCTTGGCCACGCGCGCCAGTACCAGAACACGCACATCCCTTGCGCCAGCAGCGAAACATGCTTCGGTCGCCGCTGACAGCGTCGCGCCCGAGGTCATCACGTCGTCCACCAGAAGAATCACCCGCCCATCGAGATGATGGCGCCGACCGGCATGCGCCTTGATCGCCCCGCACAGGGTCTCATGGCGCCCGTCCCGGCCAAGCCCGTCAAGAACGCGGGTGCGCCGGCTTCGGATCAGCAAATCTGGGCAATATGGCAAATCGAGATGTGTTGCGACCGCTTGCGCCAGCAAAGCGGATTGATTGAATCGTCGACGCAAGAAGCGCGTCCAATGCAGTGGAATCGGTGCGATCGTCATATCTTGGCTCAGAATTGGCCTTGCCGCGCCCGCCATCCATTGCGCCGCGGGACGAACAATATCATGCCTGTCCCCGTGCTTGAGCGCCAGAACCAGCTTGCGACCGTTGTCACGATAAAGAACCGCAGCGCGCCCTTTGCTCCAGGGGCGGGCGATGGTCAGGCAGTCGTCACAGAATTCGGCCTGCCCCGAACCCTCGCCCGGTAGCGGGACACCGCAGGTTTCGCAGCACAATCCCGAAATCAGCGGAGTATCCCGCCAACATGGGCCGCAAAGACCGAAATCGCTTTCGACGGGCTCGCCGCAAATAGTGCATCTTGGCGGGTAAAGAAGCCGCAACATGGTTTGAAAAGCCTGGCCGCGCATCCTATTCTTCCCCGCATGATGAACCATATCACCGACCGTGCCGCGCTTGTCCGAAACCGTCACCGGGCGATGCGCGCGCCCGCGTTTTTCCTTCACGAAGCCGCCGCCGCCGAGATCGAGGATCGCCTCTCTCTGGTTAACAGGTCGTTTTCGAATACCGCTGTGGTCACCGGTTTTCCTGCCTTTTGGAAAAACCAACTGCCCGAAGCCAGCCTTCATGCGGATGACGAAACGTTGGCGCTCTCGGAGGGCAGTGTCGATTTGCTTGTACATGCGATGTGCCTGCACTGGGCGAATGATCCCGTCGGGCAGCTGATTCAGTCGCGCCGCGCGATACGCCCCGATGGTCTGTTTCTGGGAATCTTCTTCGGGGGCACGACCCTGCACCAATTGCGCAGCGCCCTTGCACAAGCGGAATCCGATGTAACCGGAGGTCTGTCGCCGCGCGTGGCTCCGATGGGCGAAATCCGCGATCTGGGCGGCCTGATGCAAAGGGCGGGGTTCGCACTGCCGGTCGCAGATAACGTACAGCTGACAGCGACATATCCGTCCGTGCTTGCTCTGATGCGCGATCTGCGCGCCATGGGAGAGGTCAGCGCGCTTGAGGGCCGACCCAGAAAACCAATGCGCCGCGACGTGATGCGCCGCGCTTGCGAAATATACGCTGACAGCTTTGGCGACGCAGACGGACGCATCCCGGCAACCTTCGATTTGATGGTGCTGACCGGCTGGGCCCCTGACGAAAGCCAGCCAAAACCCATGCGTCCCGGCTCTGCCTCGGCGCGACTTGCCGACGCACTTGGAACGAAAGAAACAGCGCTCAAGGATTGACGATACTATGAAGCGGCTATCTTGATGCGAAATCCGCCACAACGAGGTACTGGAAATGCTTGACGCAGGCACCGACGCGGTACGCCCGGAGAACGCTCCGGCCGATCATCCCGCCATCGCGAAACCCAAGACAGGGGTTCTTCTAGCCAATCTGGGCACGCCGGATCACTATGGCTACTGGCCGATGCGCCGCTATCTGAACGAATTCCTGTCGGATCGCCGTGTGATCGACTACAGCCCGTGGAAATGGCAGCCCCTTTTGCAGTTGATCATCCTGACCAAGCGCCCCTTTACCAGCGGCGAAGCCTATAAATCCATCTGGAACGAGGAAAAGAACGAAAGCCCTCTGATGACCATCACCCGCGACCAGACCGCCAGAATGGCCGAGGCGCTGCATCAACGTTATGGCGATCAGGTGATGGTGGATTTCTGCATGCGCTACGGGAACCCGTCCACGAAATCCAAGGTTCGCGAAATGGTCAAGGCGGGCTGCACCCGGATCCTGTTCTTCCCGCTCTATCCGCACTATGCCGGTGCCACTTCTGCCACTGCGAACGACCAGTTCTTTCGCGCCCTGATGGATGAGACATGGCAACCCATCGCACGCGTCGCAGAGCCCTATTTCGACAAACCGGAATATATCGAGGCCCTGGCGAAATCCGTCGAGGATGCCTATTCGGATATCAGCGACCGGCCGGATATTCTGGTGGTTTCATATCACGGGATGCCCAAGCGTTACCTGTTGCAGGGGGATCCCTATCATTGCCAATGTCAGAAAACGACGCGCCTGCTGAAGGAGCGGCTTGGCTGGGACGATACCCAGATCACGACGACCTTCCAGTCGGTTTTCGGCCCGGAAGAGTGGTTGAAACCCTACACTGTCGAGCACGTTGCCGAACTGGCCAAGCAAGGTAAGAAAAAGATCGCAGTCATCGCACCGGCCTTCTCTGCGGATTGCATCGAAACGCTGGAAGAGATCAATGAAGAGATCCGGGAAAGTTTCGAAGAGGCGGGCGGTGAGCAATTCACCTATATTCCCTGCCTCAACGACAATGAAGCGCATATCAAGGCGCTTGCCGCAGTGGTCGAAAACAACCTCAAGGGCTGGCTTGACTGAAATCCCGCCCTGTCAGGCAGTAACGCACAGAACGACAAACAAAAAGGCAGTGGATGATCCACTGCCTTTTCGCATTATCAACCGTGTCTGACGTAATCAGGCGTCAGCTGCAATCGCAGCCGCGATGATTGCCAGGATCGTCAGCGGAATCCACACACCGGCTGCGGACGAGCTTGCGGTGGTTTCTTCAACAACAACCGGAGCTTCCATGACGGGCTCTTGCATGTTGCCGGCAAAAGCGGTCGAAGCAGCGGCGGTCAATGCAGCGGCGAGAACGAGTTTCTTCATTATATCCTCCTGATACTGGCTTGCTGCCGTTCATTTTGGCAACAAGCACCCAAGTCTAACCTCGTGAACTTCTCTATGCAGCAATCTAATTAGTTTGCAAACGCAACAATGCCTTTCACAGAAAAAGACGGGCGTTATTTCGTCAAATTAGCAACACTTGCGTGCCAATCTTTGCCAACTTGAAAAGTTCGGAAATATGCTCGTTGTAAAGGCCGATGCAGCCATTGGACGAGCGACGCCCAATCTTGCGCGTGTCGTGCGTTCCGTGAATCCGATAATAGGTCCAGCCCAGGTAAAGCGCATGGGTGCCGAGCGGATTGTCAGGACCCGGGCCCACATATGCCGGCCATTCCGGATTGCGCTTGAGCATTGCCGGAGTGGGCCGCCAGCTTGGCCCCTCGACCTTGCGCACGACACTGGTGCGACCACGGCGAGTCAAATCCTCGGAAAGCGGCACGCTCGACGGGTAGAGCTTGTAGGTTTCCCCGCCTTCCGACCAGTAATGCAAGGCACGCGAGGATATGTCGACCAGGATCGCACCGTTATTCAGGTTTGAAAAATAGGGCTGCCAGTCAAGCGACCGGAAACTCGAAATATTACGGCGCACCGCCTGCTTTACGCTTTCTTCGATCTCGACGGTGTCGTCACCATCAAGGTTCTGCGCGAAGGCGGGCACCCCTGCTGCCGCTGCGCTTCCGGCAAGAAACATGCGGCGGTTTAGCGGCTTTGCGAACTTGGAAGCCATATCTGAACTCCGGCTTGGATTCTATCTTTGACTCCTGAATATATGGCGCGCAAGCCGCAGTCGCAATTCAAACCGGCGCGATTTCGCATTTCGTGTGGGATGTGGGTTTGAAACACAGCGCAACCCGCGCTAGAGCTTGTGAACCGAAATCAGCAGGATGGCGATCATGGTGCGCGTTTTTATATTGCTTCTCTCGGCACTTCTGGCGCTTTCGGCCTGTGCCGCGCCGCCACCCGAGCCGCAACTCGGCCCGGATGGCAAACCGCTCCCCAAGGTCTATCGAATCCGCGACAATCAGGCCGCGCAAATTCAGTTTCGCATGCTCGACTCGGTTAATTCTCTGCGGCAGGCCGCAGGCCAACAACCCGTGGAGCTCAACTCGAAGCTCAACGCGGCGGCGGCGACACATTCGCGTGATATGTCCATCCAGAACCGGCCCTGGCATTTCGGATCGGACGGTTCGTCCCCGATCGACCGGGTGCGCCGCGTCGGATACCAGGGCGAACTGGTCGGCGAGAATATCTCGGAAACCTACGAAACCGAGGTGGAAACCCTTGCTGCGTGGATGGAGGAGCCGACAACGCGGGATGTCATTCTTGCGCCTGATGCTCGGCAACTGGGCTTCTCTTGGCTTCAGGAAGATAGCGGCAAGATTTGGTGGACCCTGGTCATGGGCCAGTAATCTACCCCTGTCAGGGGTAAATCGAGATCAGCGTTCCGTCGCGAACCATCGCATAGATATCCTCCATTTCCGAATCCGTGACCGCAATGCAGCCCGCGGTCCAGTCGGGGCGCCTTGTCAGCGAACTCCGCGGCCCGCCGTGAATAAAGATGTCTCCGCCCGGGCTCATGCCAGCCGCAGCGGCTCGCGAGACATCGATATCGTTCGGATATGAAATGCCCAGCGACAGGTGGAAGCTGCTGTTGGGATTACGCCGGTCGATAAGATAGTCTCCCTCAGGCGTTCTCCCGTCACCTTCGACTTCCTTGTGGCCATCAGGCGCAAAACCGAGATCTACATCATATGCCTTCAGCACCTGTTCGTGATGCAACAGATACATTCTGCGGTCGCTCTTGTTGACAATGATCCTTGTCACCTCGGGCCCATGATAAGTTTTGAACTTGGACGCGCCACAACTGGCGAGTGCCGCCAACAACAACCCGCCAGCAATCAAACGAATGACGTTCATTTTCTTAGTTCGCCTGTCTTTTCTGCTCACGGGAGATTTTAGCGCATCTTGGGTTTTTTCAAAGCACAGTTTTGGTGTCCGGCTCAATGGCGCCGGAATGCCGCAACCAGTTCGATATGCGCGGACCATCGAAACTGATCGACGACGCGGATCGTTTCAAGCTGAAATCCGTGTTCAACCAGCGTTTTGGCATCCCTCGCGAAACTGGCAGGGCTGCACGAAACATAGGCGATCGTTGGCACCGATGCGGCGCACAGCTCGGCGATTTGCGCCTGCGCACCCGCGCGGGGCGGGTCGATGACGACGGCATCGAATGGAGCAAGCTCGTCTGGCATCAGTGGTCGCCGGAAAAGGTCACGTGCTTCATGTGTGACCGCCTTCAGGCCTTCATTCTTGCGCCATCCCATATCAAGGGCCGCGACCATCGCCTTGTCACCCTCGACCGCGTGTATGGCCGCGCGGCGCGCCAAAGGTAGCGCGAAGGTTCCGCAGCCGGCGAAGAGATCAGCAACCTTCTTCGCCGCGCCAACGATCTGCGCCACATCCTCTCGCAAGATGTCTTCGCCCTCCTTCGTGGCCTGAAGAAACGCTCCGGGAGGGGGCACCACCGCCAGCCCGTCGAAATGCTGCTCTGGCGGCAAACGGGTCGCGATCACCTCATCTTCCCAGGACAGGCGCGCCACGTCTTGCCGCCCGGCAAGCGCCGCCAACTCGAGGCGTAATGGCCCATCAAGCGGTTTTCCACCAGTAACCGATACGTCCAGCCCATTAAGCGAAAGTGTCACCGCCACCGCCAGATTATGCTTGCGGCTTGCGCCGACACAGGCCAGCGTCTCGGCGAGTGGCAAGGCCTGCATCAGATCAGGATGCAGCAACTGGCAATCCGGTATCTCGACGATCACATCCGAGCCGCGCGCATGAAACCCCGCCATCGCGCCCTTTTTGGTGCGCCTTGCCGCAAGCGTGGCGCGGCGACGCGAGCGTGGCGGAGACGTGGCGATCGGCAGGAACTCGGCCGCAGAAAGGCCATTGGCATCCAGAGCAGCGCGCACCACGTCCTGTTTCCATGCGGCCAGAAATTCATCCGACGCATGTTGTAACTGGCAGCCACCGCAGGATTTGAAATGGCGGCACGGCGGAGCGACGCGATCAGGCGAGGGCTCGATGATGCGGATATCACTCAAGCGGTCGTCGCCATTGGCCTCGATCACTTCGCCGGGAAGGGTCCGCGGCGCATAGGCCGGCCCGTCGCCAATGCCGTCGCCGTGATGACCCAACCGGTTGATCTGAATTCGTTTCATCCCGCCGTCTTACCTTGCAAGCAGTTCATCACGGGTCAGCCGAAACCCCGAGTCGATCCAGAGACGCTCCAGCTCTGCCAGTCGCGCCCCAAGCGCAGGACCACTATATTCGGGCATCAGGTCATGCGGTGTGACAGGCAATGTCGCCTGTGCCGACTCGGCGACAACGCTGCAAAGAGCAGGTTCGAACGGAACCTCAAGCAGGGCGGACCGCAAGAGCAAAACATCAACGCCCGCCTCGGCGCCGTGGCGGTAACCCAGCTCCTGTGCAGTCGTGACTTTGGATGCCTCCTGCCGCAGCAGGCTCAGCCGCTTGGATTGGGCCTTGCTCAGACGCAGGCGGCCAGACACGCCATCACCGCCAAGCGCCGCCAGACGGCGCATCGGTTCGGGCGCGATTCCGGCCTGTTGCTCAAGATGAACAAGCGGCGCAAGCGCCCCGTCATCCGATCCCGGCAAAACGATTGCCAGCACACCGCAAGTACGCATCGCCGCCACTGAAGGCGCCGGGTCCGCGGCATTCAGCAGTTTCACGATCTCGGCGCCAACCCGTTCGCGCGAGAGGCCTGACAAACCGTCGAGATGCGCCGCCACGGCCGCCAGCCCATCGGCGTCCAGCCCCCCCTGCGGATCGCCATACCACGCATGAAAACGAAAGAACCGGAGGATCCTGAGATAATCCTCGTGAATGCGCTGCGAGGGATCATTGATGAACCTGACATGGCGCGCCTGCAGATCCTTCAGCCCGTCCAGCGGGTCAATCACCGTGCCGTCCGGGCGCGCATAAAGCGCATTCATGGTGAAATCACGCCGCCGTGCGTCCTCGGCCACATCTTCGGAATAGGCTACAACAGCGTGCCGCCCATAGGTTTCGACATCCCGGCGAAAGGTGGTCACTTCATGCGGGACGTGATCCGAAACCACCGTCACGGTGCCGTGATCCAACCCAGTGGGAACCGGCTTCATTCCAGCCCCCTCAGCCAAGGTGATGATCGTTTCCGGGTGGGCGTCCGTGGCGATGTCAATGTCATGGACCGGCGCGCCGAGTATCGCGTTGCGCACGCAGCCGCCAACAAACAAAGCCTGATGACCACCCTGTTCGATCATTCGGCACACGGCCTGCGTGGCGGGTCGTTCAATCCAGTCGCCGGTCAGCTTCATTGCGCCTCCGCAGCATCGGCCATCACCCGCAAGATACGCGCGGTTGCCCCCCAAATGTAATAGGGACCGAAGGGAACCGTATAGTATTTTCGCCAGTTTCCCCGCCAGCGCCGCGCCTGAACACTGAATTGCGCGCAATCCAGAAGATGCATCAACGGCACCTCGAACACCTCTTCGACCTCGCGCGGCTCCGGCCGGGGATCAAACGGCGCCCTGACACGGGCAACCACGGGCGTGACCATGAACCCCGTTACAGTTTCATGCGAAGGCATCCGGCCCAGAACCTCGACATTGGCGGGATCCAGACCGATTTCCTCATGGGCTTCGCGCAGGGCGGCCGCGACGACATCCGCGTCGCCCTCATCCTGCTTGCCGCCGGGAAAGGCGATTTGGCCAGGGTGATGCTTGAGCGCTGACGACCGCTTGGTGAGGTAAATTCGCGCTGCGGCCCCCTCGCACAGGATCGGGACCAGAACACCCGCCGGGCGCAGCTTGCGCCCCGGCGGCAGAACCGTTTCGGGATTCAGATCATAATCCGATGATGCGGTGCGGGCACGCTCGAGCGCCTCGTGAACCAGCCTTAGCGGATCATGCATTGTCGCCTGGCGCCTCTTCGGCCTCGAACCCCAGTGTCTTGGGGTCCAGCCGATAATGCGCCCCACAGAACTGGCAGTCAGCGGTCACGATCCCGTCGTCAGTGGTCATTCTGGCGATATCCTTGGCGGAATAGATCGAAAGGCTGTTGCGGACCCGTTCTTCGGAACAGGTGCATCCAAAGCGCACTGCCTGAAGGTCGAAGACGCGGGGCACTTCCTCGTGAAAAAGCCGCACCAAGAGGTCCGTAGGCGCGACCGATGGGCCGATCAGCTCAAGATCATCCACCGTATCGAGCAGCATGTTGACGCGATCCCAGTTCTCTTCGTCATTCTCGTTCACAATGTACGTCATGCCGTCTTCGTCAGCGTCGCCCTGATGATAAGGCGACATCTGCGGCATGTGTTGAAGCATGACCCCGCCGGCGCGCCAGTGTTCGGCGCTGTCGGCCTCGGTCGATTTCCCGAATGACAGCGCGAACCGGGTCGGCAGCTGCTCGGACTGGTCGAAATAAGACTCGGCGCAGGCGCTCAGCCCGTCACCGGCAAGCGCGGTGATTCCCTGATAGGGCTCCGTGCCCTTGCCCTGGTCAATCAGCACGGCGAAATACCCCTCGCCGACTTGCGAATAGGGCGCGCTTTCGGTGATGCGATCACGGTCAAAGCTGGCATAGGCACGTATCCTGGCGGGATCGCCTTCGACCTCGGGGGCGAAATAATCGGTCGCGATCATGCGCACCGGGCCTTTGGATTGAACCTGAAGGGACAGCTTCCAGCGCAACTTGATCGTCTGGCCGATCAGCGCGGTCAAAAGAGCCATCTCCGCGACCAGGGCCTCGACCGGAGCAGGGTAATTATGCTGCTTCAGGATTCCGTCCAGAACCCCGTCAAGCCGCGCGACGCGTCCGCGGATATCCGCATTGTCCAACTGGAACGGCAGGATCGTGTCGTCCCACGCGATTTTCTGTCCAAGTGTCATGGAATTTCCTTGTGTGCCGAAGGTGGCATATCGCGTCTATATAGGCAGGGCAACTCGTCGTCCAAGGGCATGGCACGCACGCGTGAGGGTGATTGCCGCCCTTAGAGACCAGCCAACGGCGGCTTGAATTCCAGCAGGACCGCCGAGACATCGTCTTTGAAACCCTCCGCGCCCGCATGCTCGGTCAGTTTCCAGATAAGCGCCTCCAGAAACGCTGGCCCATGCGTATGGCGCATGTCGCGCATGATAGTTTCGAGCCCTTCATCGCCAAGCAGTCGCCCCTGCGCATCGGCACATTCCACGATTCCATCCGAGTGGATCAGAAGCCGCTCGCCCGGCGCCATATGAAATTTTACCTGATCGTATTCGGCATCCGGCAACAGCCCGACAGGAAGGCCCCCGCAGCCCACCATGCAAATCTTACCGTTGCGGCGTTGAACGGCAGGGTGCGGATGCCCCGCCTGGGAAAGGATCACCTCGCCCCGGGCGAGATCCACATCCGCCAGAACCATCGTGAAGTAATGCTCGGTGTCCATTTCATTCAGAATCAGCCGGTTCAACGCAGCGATGGTGTCAGCGGGCGGGCGCATGCCGTAGGCGCCCCCCGCAGTGCGAAACAGCGCCACGTTCTGATCCGGTGCCGAGGCCGAGAGATACCCGGCAAGCCGCGCTGTCATCAGGGCAGAGCTGATCCCATGCCCGGACACGTCAATTCCATAGATTCCGATCCTCGATTCCCCGACCGGAAACATCCCCACAAGGTCCCCGCCAACATGTCCGCTGGAGCGCAGAAGAAGCGACGCTTCGGCAACGCCCAGATCACGATACCTGTCACTGACAAGGGATTGCTGTAGCTTGCGCGCCTCGATCAGATCGCTGTCGAGAGAATCATAGAGCTTTTGCAGTTCTCCCAGGGTCGAGGCGATCAATCGGTTCTTGTCGATCAGTTCTCGCTCCATTCTCAGGATACGGTCACCCGCTTTGATCCGGGCACGCAGTTCGGCGGCATTGACCGGCTTTGTCAGAAAATCATCCGCCCCCGCATCGAGGCCTCGTGCGATCTCTTCCTTTTCGCTTTTCGAGGTCAGAAGGATGAAATAGCCGTAATCCTCGCGCGGAAGGCCACGAAACTCGCGGCAGAATTCCAGCCCGGTCATGCCCGGCATCATCCAATCGCTCAGCACGAGGTCAGGTGGATCCGTGCGGCATAGTTCAAGCGCGTTGGAGGCGGAATCCGCCTCGGTCACGCTGAAGCCCCAGCGCCTGAGCGACGCGCTGACGATCTTGCGCTGAACGCGGCTGTCATCGACGACAAGGATTTGCCGGATGGCTTCCCCGCCGGTTTCAATATCTTCGATCGTTTCGACGGACTCGCCCAATTACGCCACCTTTTGCCTTCTGGGCTCTCGGTATCGCACCGCCGTTTAACGTGGTGTGAATCCTAAAATTGACACAATCCCACCGCCACTCTTTGCCCGCCGTTAACGGATTAGCCTGCATTCTGGGCTGGCCCGCAGCACGGATAGATTGATGATCGACTGGAACAGAATCAGCGAATTGCAATCCGATATCGGTGCCGATGAATTCGACGAGATCGTCGGCCTCTTCCTTGAAGAGGTGGAAACCGAAATCGCCAGCTTTCGAGACAGTTCGGACCACGACAAACTCGAGGCACAGTTGCATTTTCTCAAGGGCAGCGCGCTGAACCTTGGCTTTTCGGATTTCGCGGGGCTGTGCCAGTCGGGCGAAACCGCAGCGGCGCAGGGGCGATCCGACCATGTCGATCTGCATGAGATCATCAAAAGCTATGAACGGTCTCGCGCGGCCTTCGTCGCCGGACGCCAACAGGCGATGAGCACGCTCTAGATCAGGAACTCTGCGAGAACCTGATCGTCGGTGATATCGCGATAATCAAAGCCCGCGGCCTCCAGCTTGCGCTGGATATGCGCGAAATTTTCCGGCCGGGTTGTTTCGATCCCGATCAGGACGGAACCAAAATTCCGGGCCGATTTCTTGAGGTATTCGAAGCGGGCGATATCGTCCTCCGGCCCCAGGATCGTCAGGAAATCCTTCAGCGCTCCGGGCCGCTGCGGCATCCGCAGGATGAAGTACTTCTTGACCCCCGAATAGCGCTGAGCCCGCTCTTTCACTTCGGGCAAGCGCTCGAAATCGAAATTGCCGCCAGAAGTTACGCAAACCACGGTCTCGCCCTGGATCACGTCGGCCAAGTCCTTGAGCACATCCACCGCTAGTGCGCCTGCGGGTTCAAGAACGATCCCTTCGACATTGAGCATCTCGAGCATGGTTGTGCAAAGCCGGTCTTCGCTGACGCTGAGAACATCCTTCGGGTCGATACCCGAGAGGCGGGCAAAGGTCTTTTCGCCGATTTGCGCAACGGCTGCGCCGTCTGCGAAACTGTCGACATGGCCAAGCCGCGTGGGCTGTCCGGCGCGAAGGGCGGCCCCAAGACAGGCGCCGCCCGATGGCTCGACCAGGGTCAGCGCGGCGCGGTCGCCGATATAGCTGCGCACACCGGAGGACAGCCCGCCGCCACCAACCGGCATGATGATGCGATCCGGCATCGTCTCCAACTGAGATTCGATCTCGACCCCGACCGAAGCCTGACCTTCGATCACGTCTTCATCATCGAAAGGCGACAGAAAATGACCATTGATTTCAGCGCAGTAGGCCTGCGCTGCGGCCAGCGTATCATCGAAGTAATCGCCGGTCAGGCGAATCGAAACGGCATCTCCGCCGAATTTCTCGGTCTTGCCGACCTTTTGCTGTGGGGTTGTGACCGGCATGAATATGACGCCCTTCACCCCGAAATGCCTGCACATGAAGGCGACGCCCTGCGCGTGGTTTCCCGCGCTCGCACAGACGAATTGCGAGACCTCGGAATCCTGAGCCAGACATTTGCGCATCGCGTTGAAGGCGCCGCGCAGTTTGTAGGAACGCACCGGCGAGAGGTCTTCGCGCTTGAGCAGGATGTTGGCCCCGTAACGCTCGGACAGGTGGTCGTTACGCTGAAGGGGCGTGGGCTCGAACACGTCGCGCATCGCGGTTTCGGCGGCTTGGGCAAGGGTGCGAAAATCTGTCATGAGCCTTGCTTGGCGCAATGTTTGCGCGCTGGCAAGGGTGGGGCGCAAAGCATACAAGGGAATACCAGAGCGAGGGGGCGGCATCTTGCCCCTGCGGGCAAAACCGGCTAAGCGCCGAGCGCATATTTGACGGAAGGAAAAACGATGTCCGCGCCCAAGAAAGTCGTGCTGGCCTATTCCGGGGGGCTTGATACCTCGATCATCCTGAAATGGCTGCAAACCGAATATGGTTGCGAGGTGGTGACCTTTACCGCCGATCTGGGCCAGGGAGAAGAACTGGACCCGGCGCGCCAGAAGGCGGAACTTCTTGGAATCAAACCGGAAAACATCTTTATCGAGGATGTCCGGGAAGAGTTCGTGCGCGATTTCGTCTTCCCCATGTTCCGTGCCAACGCGGTATATGAGGGGCAGTATCTGCTGGGCACTTCGATCGCCAGGCCATTGATTTCAAAGCGTCTTGTGGAGATCGCCGAGGAGACCGGCGCGGATGCGGTGGCGCATGGGGCGACGGGTAAGGGGAATGACCAGGTTCGGTTTGAACTGGCGGCCTATGCGCTTAATCCCGACATCAAGGTGATCGCGCCCTGGCGCGAATGGGATCTGACCAGCCGAAGCAAGCTGCTTGATTTTGCAGAACAAAATCAGATTCCAATCGCCAAGGACAAGCGCGGCGAGGCGCCGTTCTCGGTGGATGCGAACCTGTTGCACACGTCGAGCGAAGGCAAGGTGCTGGAGGACCCGGCGGTGGAAGCGCCGGACTATGTTTATCAGCGCACTGTGCATCCCGAGGATGCGCCGGATACGCCGGAATTTATCGAGATCGGGTTCGAAAAAGGCGATGCGGTCAGCATCAACGGCGAGCCGATGAGCCCTGCTAACATATTGACAAAGCTCAATGAATTGGGCGGCAAGCATGGGATCGGGCGGCTTGACCTGGTCGAGGGGCGCTTTGTGGGCATGAAGTCGCGCGGGATCTACGAAACGCCGGGTGGCACGGTGTTGCTGGAGGCGCATCGGGGGATCGAGCAGATCACGCTGGACCGGGGTGCGGCGCACCTGAAAGATGAGCTGATGCCGCGTTATGCGGAGCTGATCTATAATGGGTTCTGGTACAGCCCCGAACGCGAGATGTTGCAGGCCGCCATCGACAAATCACAACATCATGTGACCGGAACCGTGCGCCTGAAGCTCTACAAGGGTCTGGCGCGGACGGTCGGGCGCTGGTCGGAGCACAGCCTTTATTCGGAGGCGCATGTGACCTTCGAGGATGATGCGGGCGCCTATGACCAGAAGGACGCGGCGGGGTTCATCCAGTTGAATGCGCTCCGGCTGAAACTGCTGGCCGCGAGAGACCGCCGCCTGAAGAGCTGAAAACCGTACAAATCGTCCGTTTTGTACGCCGCTTTTGTACAAACCCCGGCCAGCGGGCCGGGTGTTTGGTACAGAACGCGAAAAACGGCTCAGATCGCGACGGCGCGAAGGGCATCATAGGCCGGCATCGCATCGCTTGCGAGACCGGCCGCCGGACCATCGAGATCGGGAAGCGGACCTTCGGCCGGGGCGAAACCGGTCGAGCGGTGAGCCGCGCCATACCAATGCGCGGCCCAGACCCCGTCCGAAGCGTGGCCGCCGGCGGGCCATGAGAGCATCGCGTCATCCCATTCCAACCCGATGGCGGCGCAAAGGCGGCGCAGCATGGTTTCCGGGTCGCGCCGGATATCCGATGAATCGATCACCACGGGGGCAGCGCCCGCCGAAGTAAGCGTTTGGTAAAGCTCTTGCTGTTGTATGAACCCGATCTCGGCCAAGGTCGGGTTTTCGTATTTGGCCGAGAAACTGGCGGCGACACGCGCGGGGTGGCGAATGAGAAACACGTTGACGACATCGGACATCCAGTCACGCGGGATGCCGGGGATCATGTGCTGGGTCATGTGCTTTTGGTAGAAATGCGCCTTGCCGCCCGGCACCGGCCCCAGAAGATGCGCGGCGACCAGTTCGGGATCGGTGGGCTGGGATGCGATGATCTGCTCCCGCATCGGATGGGGCAGGCCGGTTTTCGTGAGGTAAGCGGCGTAGAAGGGCTCATCCGTCACGGCACAGTCGGATCGCGCCCCGAACGCATACATCATCGCGGTCGAAAGATTGCGCGGGCCGGACCACATGGCGATCCGCATCAGGCCGTTTCCCGCTGGATCAGAGCCTTGTAGAGGTCTTGAAGGCGTTGCGTCACCGGCCCCGGCGCGGCGCCACCAATCGGGCGTCCGTCGATCTGGCCGACAGGGGTCTGCGCGCCGAAAGTGCCGGTCAGAAATGCCTCGTCGGCGCCGTAGGTATCGACCAGCGAGAAGTTGCGCTCAAAGACGGGAATGTCATTCGCGCGGCACAGGTCGATCACCTTTTGACGGGTGATGCCGTTCATGCAGTAGTCGCCGGTGCTGGTCCAGACTTCGCCCTTGCGCACGATGAAGAAGTTACAGGCGTTGGTGGTGTTCACGAAACCATGCACATCCAGCATCAAGCCTTCGTCGGCGCCCGCCTTTTCGGCGGCGATGCAGGCGAGGATGCAGTTTAGCTTGGAGTGAGAATTCAGCTTGGGGTCCTGGGTCATCGGCAGGCCCCGGATATGGGGCACGGTCGCCAGATGGATCGGGCGCGCGATACTGGGCTTTGAATGCTCCATTATGATGGCGATGGTCGGCCCTTGCTGGCTGAGCGCAGGATGCTGGAAAGGCCGGGTCTTGGGGCCGCGCGTCACCATCAGGCGGGCATGGGCGTCACTCTGCATGTTGTTGGCCTGTTGTGTCTCTATTACGGCCTGAAACACCTCATCTCGGGTCATCCCGATATCGAGATCAATGGCTTTCGCGGCCTCGAACAGCCTGTCGAGATGTTCATCAATAAAGGCCCAGGTCCCGTTATAAAGGCGAAGCCCCTCCCATATGCCATCACCCAGCATGAAGCCGCTGTCATAGACGCTGACGACGGCCTCATGGCGCGGAACGATCCGGCCATTCAGCCAAATGCCGATCTTTTCGTTGCGGGCGTCCTCTTCGGCCTGATGGGTGGTCTGGTGGTCTGTCATGGGGCCCTCGGGTTTTTACGGTTTTGCGATGACGCTAAGGGGGGCGCACGCCGCTTCCAAGGGCAAAATGGCGATCACCAAGCCGTGATAACACGGTGGCGTGAATTGGCGCGCGCTCTAACTTCGGTCAGATTGAGCACAAATGGAGGGTGCCATCATGGGAAACCGCACAAGAACCATCAAGGCCGGGCTGCTGGCAATGCTGATCGTGATCGGCCTTGGCATCGAGCACGGCAAGGCGCACGCCGCTGAAACCGAGGTGCTGACCGTGGCCGGTGGGTGCTTTTGGTGTGTCGAGGCCGATTTCGAGAAAGTCGAGGGCGTGATCGAGGCAGTGTCGGGCTATACCGGCGGCAATGTGAAGAACCCAACCTACAAGGAGGTCACGCGCGGCGGCACCGGGCATTACGAGGCCGTTGAGATCCGGTTTAACCCGAAGAAGGTTTCGGCACGCCAGCTTTATGACCTGTTTTTCCGCTCGGTCGACCCGCTGGATGCGGGCGGTCAGTTCTGTGACCGTGGCGAAAGCTATCGAACCGCGATTTTCGTCTCTGATACGGCGCAAAAGCAGGCAGCGGAGGCCGCCAAGGCCAAGGCCGAGAAGGAGCTTGGCAAGGCTGTCGTGACCCCGATCCTGAAGGCCGGAGCGTTTTATGAGGCCGAGGATTATCACCAGGATTATTACAAGGGCGAAAAGCTGATCCTGACGCGGTTCGGGCCAAAAACCCAAGCCTCGGCCTATGAGCGGTATCGCGACGCCTGCCAGCGCGACGAACGGGTGCGCGACCTGTGGGGACAGGACGCGCCTTTCGTGAACTGATGGGGTCCGTCAGCCGACCTTGCAGGCAGACAGCACCGCCATGTTAAGGATATCGCTGGCGGTGGCGGTGGTCGAGCAAATCTGAATCGAGTTGTCGAGCCCGGCGAGAATCGGGCCGATCACCGTGGCGCCGGCCATTTCCTGCATCAGCTTAACCGAGATCGACGCCGAATGGCGCGCCGGGACCACCAGCACATTGGCCGGGCCGGTCAAGCGCTGGAATGGGTAGGCATCCTGCGCCAGCGTATTGAGTGCCACATCGACGGTCATCTCGCCCTCGTATTCGAAATCCACGCCACGGCGCGCCAGAACACCGGGCGCGAGGTGCATTTTCTCGGCCCGTTCGGATTTGGGATAGCCGAAGGTCGAGAAGCTGACGAAGGCGACGCGCGGCTCAAGGCCCAGGTGGCTGGCGACACCGGCGGCGCGGGTGGCGATATTGGCGAGGTCTTCCTCGTCGGGCCATTCATGCACCAGCGTGTCGGCGATCAGCACGATCCGCCCCTTGTGCAAAAGCGCCGTGACACCGGCGACGCCATGTTCGGCATCGGCGTCAAAGACGTGGTTGATGCGTTCCATCACATGAGCGGATTTGCGGGTGGCGCCTGTGACAAGCCCGTCGCCATGCCCATGCGCCAGCATCAGCGCGGAATAGACATGCCGGTCGCGGGCGGCCATGCGGTGGATATCCTGACGGTCATGGCCCTTGCGTTGCAGGCGGGTATAGAGAAATTCCTTGTAGTCCTCGAGTTGGTCGCTTTTGGCGGCGTTGGTGACTTCGATCTCGCGGACGGCATCGCCAAGGCCCGCGGCCTCCAGCTTGGCCTTCACGTCATCGTCGCGGCCCACCACGATCGCCTTGCCCAGCCCGGTGCGCTGATATTGCACGGCGGCGCGCAGCACGCGGGGGTCATCGCCCTCGGCAAAGATCATGCGGGCCTGCGCGTTGCGGGCACGGGCGTTGATCGAACGCAGGATGCTGGCGGTCGGGTCAAGCCGGGCCTTGAGCGATTGTTCATAGGCTTCCATGTCGACGATGGGACGGCGGGCGGCGCCGGTATCCATGCAGGCCCGCGCCACGGCGGGCGGCACGGTGTGAATGAGGCGCGGATCGAAGGGGGTCGGGATGATGTAATCGCGCCCGAAGGCCAGTTTGCGGCCATAGGCCACCGCGACCTCGTCAGGCACATCGGCGCGCGCGAGGCTGGCCAGGGCCTCGGCGCAGGCGATCTTCATCTCGTCATTGATCGCGCGGGCATGGACATCGAGCGCACCGCGAAAGAGATAGGGAAAGCCCAGCACGTTGTTGACCTGATTGGGGTAATCCGAGCGACCGGTGGCGACGATGGCATCGACGCGCACTTCGTGGGCCTCTTCGGGGGTGATTTCGGGGTCGGGATTGGCCATGGCGAAGATCACCGGATTGTCGGCCATGCTGGCGACCATGTCCTGCGTCACCGCGCCCTTCACCGAGACGCCGATGAACACGTCGGCATCCTTCATCGCCTCTTCGAGCGTGCGCAGCTCGGTCTTGACGGCGTGGGCCGATTTCCACTGGTTCATGCCGTCTGTGCGCCCTTGGTAAATGACGCCCTTGGTATCGCAGGCGATGCAGTTTTCCGGGCGCGCGCCCATGGATTTCAGAAGTTCGATACAGGCGATGCCCGCCGCGCCCGCGCCGTTGAGCACGATACGGCAATCCGCCAGTTTCTTGCCCGAGATGTGTAGCGCGTTGATCAGGCCGGCGGCGCAGATGACGGCGGTGCCGTGCTGATCGTCATGAAAGACGGGGATGTCCATCTGTTCCTTGAGCGTCTGCTCGATGATGAAACATTCGGGGGCCTTGATGTCTTCGAGGTTGATGCCGCCGAAGGTCGGCCCCATCAGGCGCACGGCGTTGATGAATTCGTCGGGATCCTCGGTGTCGAGTTCGATGTCGATCGAATTTACGTCGGCGAAGCGCTTGAAGAGGACGGCCTTGCCCTCCATCACCGGCTTGGAGCCCAGCGCGCCGAGATTGCCAAGACCCAGAACGGCGGTGCCGTTCGATATCACCGCGACCAGATTGCCCTTGTTGGTATAATCATAGGCCAGTTCGGGATTGGCGGCGATTTCCTCGCAGGGGACGGCGACGCCGGGGGAATAGGCCAGCGACAGATCCCGCTGCGTGGTCATGGGCACGGTGGCCTGGATCTCGAACTTGCCGGGCGTGGGTTCGAGGTGGAAGGTCAGTGCCTCTTCGCGGGTGAATCTGGGTCTGGACATGGGGCGGCCTTATGCAATTCCGTCGGTCGTTCGTTTTGGTTCGATCCTCCATAGCGATGGTTTGCCGCCGCCTCAACTGCTAGCCGGATTTCGGGTTTCCGCCCGCGCCGGGGCTTTGTAAGGTTCACGCCAATCAGACGGGGGTCGAAGTGACATCAGCGCAATCCGCCGTGACGCCGATGATGGCGCAGTATCTTGAGATCAAGGCCGGTTATCCGGGGGCGTTGCTGTTCTATCGGATGGGCGACTTTTACGAGCTGTTCTTCGACGACGCGGTGGCGGCGGCCGAAGCACTGGATATCGCGCTGACGAAACGCGGCAAGCATCTGGGCGAGGATATCCCGATGTGCGGCGTGCCGGTGCATTCGGCCGAAGGTTATTTGCTGACGCTGATCCGCAAAGGGTTTCGCGTGGCCGTCTGCGAGCAGATGGAAAGCCCCGACGAAGCCCGCAAGCGCGGCGCGAAATCGGTGGTGCGGCGCGAGGTGGTGCGACTGGTCACGCCGGGAACGCTGACCGAGGAAAGCCTGCTGGAAGCGCGGCGGCACAATTACCTGGCGGCCTTTGCGCGGGTGCGCGGCGAAGGCGCGCTGGCCTGGGTCGATATTTCGACCGGCAGTTTCCACGTCATGCCGCTGGCCGAAATCCGGCTTGGCCCGGAACTGGCGCGGCTGGCGCCGAGCGAAGTGATCCTGGCCGAGGGCGATGGCCCCGATCTGGCTGGAATCGTGAATGAATCGGGCGCGTCCAACAGCGAGCTGGGCCGCGCGGCCTTTGACAGCGCAGGCGGCGAAAAGCGGCTTTGCGATCTGTTCAAACTGGGCACGCTGGATGCGTTCGGCACGTTCACGCGGCCCGAACTGGGCGCGATGGGCGCGATCGTCGAATATCTGGAGATCACGCAGAAGGGTAATCTGCCGCTGCTGCAGCCACCCCAACGCGAGGCACAAACGCGGGTGATGCAGATCGACGCCGCCACGCGCCGCAACCTGGAAATCACCCATTCCATGAGCGGCGGCAAGGCCGGGTCGCTGTTGGCGGCGGTGGATCGCACCATGACCGCAGGTGGCGCGCGGCTGCTGGAGCGGCGGCTATCCAGCCCAAGCCGGGTGCGCGATGTCGTGCAGGAGCGGCTGGATTCAGTGGCGTTTGCGGTGGAACAGGGTCGACTGAGCGCGGCTCTGCGCGCTGCGCTGCGCAAGGTGCCCGACCTTGATCGCGCGCTGTCGCGGCTGGGTCTGGACAGGGGCGGGCCGCGCGACCTTGCGGCGATCCGCAACGGGCTGGCGCAGGCCGAGGAGATCGCCGGTATTGTCGGGAGTCAGGATTTGCCCGGCCTGCTGGCCGCAGCGGCGGGCGATCTGACGGGTCATGATGACCTCTTGGACCTTCTGGACCGGGCGCTTGTGGCCGAACCGCC
>Ga0102928_1000147_pt1 | contig 39494 bp, 27 predicted proteins | sample SalPonR1_B_D1_MG_FD_78504 | JGI IMG/M metagenome (GOLD analysis project Ga0102928, IMG submission 78504) | Salt pond soil microbial communities from South San Francisco under conditions of wetland restoration - Salt Pond MetaG R1_B_D1_MG | ecosystem: Environmental > Aquatic > Marine > Intertidal...
AGCCTTCAGGCAGGTGATAATCGATGATCGCCGAGGGCTCCGGAAACTGCGGTATGTCTTCCGGATCATAACCGCGCATGTTCTGCCGGTAGCGCACGCTTTCGTGAGACGCAAACAGCACAGGCGTATTACCGGGCTCGGGCAGTGGTTCCTGGCTCAGCACGCTTGCCTGGTCCAGCACCCAGAAGCCGCGCCCCATCGTTGACAGCACCAGGTCACCGCGGTGACGCTTGATATCGCTGATCGGGGTTACCGGGAGATTCTGCTGGAAAGACTGCCAGTGGTCGCCGTCGTCAAACGAGACGAACAGCCCATATTCGGTGCCTGCATAGAGCAGACCCGCTCGCAGCGGATCAGCGCGTACAACTCGCACGGGATAATCGGCCGGGATACCGTTGCCATCACTTAGAAGCGTCCAGCTTTTGCCGAAGTCGGTCGTGCGGTAAATATACGGCTTGGGGTCGCCAAGCTGGTAACGCAGTGCGGTGATGTAGGCCACCGCCGGATCGTGAGGCGAGGGCTCCACCGAATCGATCCGTCCGCCGGGGGGCAGATCCCGTGGCGTCACATCCTGCCAGCTGCTGCCGTTATCCCGGGTCACATGTATCGGACCGTCGTTTGCGCCGACCCAGATAAGACCGGGCTCCAGCGGCGATTCCCGCAGGGAGTAAATAGTGCTGTAGAACTCTTCCCCCGTGATATCCCGCGTGATCGGACTACCGGAAATCACCTGCTTGTCCGGCTCAAAGGCAGTGAGGTCCGGCGAAATGATCTCCCAGGTGACGCCGTCATCACGGGTGCGATGCACGAACTGCGAAGCGTGATACACCGTGTCCGGGTCGTGGGGAGAGACGTGGATGGGCGAGACGCGCTGGAAGCGGTAGCGAAGATCTTTCGGGTTGTGGCCGTACATATTGGCCGCGCCCACATAGTAGCTGCGCTCAGTGCCCGTTCGCTTGTCGAAGACCCCGAACCGACCTTTGCAGTTGGAATACACAATATTGTGATTGCCGGGCTTGGGTACGGCGGGCCCGGTTTCGCAGCCACCGGTCTCGATCAACCAGGCGATCGAGTTCTGTACGGAGTAAGGCGACCTGCTCGGCACCGCAATCGTCGAGCCGTTGTCCTGCTGACCGGCATAAAGCCAGTAGGGGTACTGGTCATCCACCTCTACCTGATAAACCTCAACCGTAGGCTGGTTGAACTGCGTAGACCAGCTTGCGCCATCGTTGTGCGTGACATTTGCGCCGCCATCGTTGGCCTGAATAAACAGACCGGGCTCTTCAGGGTTAAACCACAGGTCGTGATTATCGCCATGTGGTGTCGGCAACAGCTCCCAGGTCTTGCCGCCGTCGCGTGAGCGTGAGTGGCGCACCGACATCACGTGCACTTCATCGGCGTTATGCGGATTGGCTTCCACCCTGCCGAAATAGAACGGCCGGGCGCGCAGCGTTGATTTGCTGGACACCTGGGTAAAAGTCTCACCCTGGTCTTCAGAACGGTAGAGTCCGCCCTCGTCGTCGGGGGCCTCCACCATTACATAGACAATGCGCGAGTCATCGGGTGACACGGCCAGATCCATCCTGCCGATGAGCCCCTGCGGCAGTCCCCTGTCGACGCGCCGCCAGCTGGCACCGCCATCGTCAGACTTGTACAGACCGCCCTCTTCCTGTTCACCCCCACTGATAATGGTCCAGGGCTTGCGCTCGGCTCTCCAGGCGGTCGCGAACACCACGTCAGGGTTGCCCGGCAGCAGTTCAACGTCGGCAAAACCGACCCGGTCGGACACATGCAGAACACGTTCCCAGTTGCGGCCACCATCGCTTGTCTTGTAGACACCGCGCTCTTCGTTGGGCGCGAAGGCGTTGCCAACCGCCGCAACCCAGACCGTATTGTTGTTGCGGGGATCGATCTCTACCGCGCCGATATGGGCCGTTTTCTCCAGACCCATGTGCAGCCAGTTGCGCCCTCCATCCACGGACTTGTAGACACCCTTGCCCGGGATCACGTTACTGCGCAGACCCTCAGAGCCGGTGCCCACGAAGAGAATATTCGGATCGCCCTGTGAAACCGCGATCGCACCGATTGACGGAGACGCAAAGAAACCGTCCGATACGTTGTTCCAGGTCGTGCCGTAGTCCGTGCTTTTCCAGACGCCGCCACCGGAGGCACCGAGATAGAATGTGCCCTGTTCCGCTACGGTTCCGCCGACAGCCGTGACACGGCCACCGCGGGTGGGCCCCAGGTTGCGGAACTCCAGTGCATCGAGGGGTTCCGCCGCAAGCCACAGGCTGTGCAAAGCCAGAGAGGCACCGATGATAATTTTGAGTGAATTCACCACGGCTATTTTCTCTTGTTTTGAGTTCAGGTCAGACCGTACCATCGAAGCTCACTGCTAGACAATTATTCTTCGCCCTCGCGCAAGGAAGCCTGACATGAAGAAATCGAATTCCCGATCGCTGCTGGCTTTACTGCTTCTATTTGGCAGCGTGTCAATGCTGCCGCCCCAGCTGTCCGCACAAACGTCCGGTTTTGGCGACATTGTGGCAGACACCACGCCGATGGAAGGCTACTTCAACCTGTACTGGGACGAATCCTCTGGAAAGATGTACTGGGAAATTGACAAGCTCGACACGGAATTTCTTTATCTGGTCTCCATGGGCTCGGGCCTGGGATCCAACCCGATTGGCATCGACCGCGGCCAGCTGGCCGAGACCTCGATTCTCACGGCAAAGCGCGTCGGCCGAAAAGTACTGCTGATGCAGCCCAATTACCGTTTCGTCGCCAGCAGCGACAATCCGCTGGAAAGACAGTCCGTAGTCGATGCGTTTGCCCCGTCGGTGATCTGGGGATTCGAGGTGCTCGCCGAAAAGAATGGCAGTGTACTGGTGGATGCAACAGACTTTTTCATGCGCGATGCCAGGGATGTCATCGGCAGAATCGCCAGCCGGGACCAGGGCGACTTCACGCTGGACAAAAGCCGCAGTGTCTTCTTCATGGAAAGCACCCAGACCTTCCCGGAGAACATCGAAGTCGAGGTCATGCTGACGTTCAACAGCAGTAAGCCCGGCAAGCTGGTCCGGGGCGTCGCCGCCTCCGGCAATTCAATCACCCTGCGTCAGCATCACTCCATAGTGAAACTGCCCGATGAAAAGCTCGCGTCCCGTATGGCGGATCCGCGTATCGGCACGAATGGTCCGACTATTCAGGACTACAGCATGCCTATTGGTGAGGATTTACAGGTTCGCCTTGTGGCGCGGCATCGCCTGGAAAAAAAGAACCCTGAAGCGGAACGCTCGGAGGCCGTCGAACCCATCGTTTACTACGTTGATTCGGGTACGCCAGAGCCGGTAAAAAGCGCGCTCATCGAAGGCGCCAGCTGGTGGAACCAGGCCTTCGAGGCAGCGGGCTTTATCGATGCTTTCCAGGTCAGGGAATTGCCGGAGGATGCCAACCCCCAGGACATTCGCTACAACATGATTCACTGGACGCATCGTCGCACCCGGGGTTACTCCTATGGCTATGCTGTGACCGATCCCCGCACCGGCGAAATCCTAAAGGGTAACGTGAACCTCGGGAGCCTGCGCCTGCGCCAGGATTACCTGCATGGCCAGGGCCTGATTCCCGGCTTCCGTTACCTTGACGATATAGCCGACGACAACGCCGCCTCCGTAAACATGGCGCTCGACCGGGTCAGACAGCTGTCTGCGCATGAAGTAGGGCACGCCATCGGCTTCCCTCACAACTACATTGCCAGCACCTACGGCAGGGAAAGTGTGATGGACTACCCGGCCCCTCGGGTGGAAATTACCGAGGCCGGCGAGCTGGATCTCTCCACTGCCTATGTCCAGCGCATCGGCGAATACGACAAACTGGCGGTCCGCTACTCCTATGGACAGTTCTCCCCGAACAGTAACGAAGCGGAAGAACTGGCGAAGATCGTGCAGGAAAGCCTGGATCGCGGGCTGCTCTTCATGGCTCACACCAACAATAACTTTGTCGGTGCAGGCCATCAGTATGCCAGCGTCTGGGACAACGGGGAGAATCTGGTGGACCACCTTAAGCATGAAATCGAGGTACGTCGCATCGGGCTGGAGAAATTTGGACAATCCGTTATCCGCAATGGCGAACCGCTATCTTCCCTGGAAGAGGTACTGCTGCCACTCTACATGCATCACCGCTTTCAGCTGAACGCGGCAGCGCAGAGTCTCGGCGGAGCCGACTACCGCTACGCGGTTCGGGGCGACGGACAAACACCCTTTACCATCATTGATGGTGAGGAACAGCGCGATGCGCTGGAAACACTTCTCTCAACACTGAGCCCCGGGTTTCTCACCCTGCCGCAGGATATCGTTGCGCTAATTCCGCCGCCGGCCTATCGCTATGGGCAGGGTGAACAGTTCCCCGGGCGCACTGAGCTGCTGTTTGACCCCCTCGGCGCTGCAGAAGCCGCAGCCAGCCTGTCGGTCAAACAGATTCTGCACCCGGCCCGGATGGCTCGCCTGGTCGCCTACGGCAGCATGGGCGATTACCCGGATCTCGAGGAGGTGATCGACCGCCTGATCGACTTCACCTGGGGTGCCAACAAGCCGTCCGGCCAGTATCCACAAGAGGTTCTGAAGGTCGTACAGCGAGTCACCGTGAATGAGATGATGCGCCAGGCGCAGGGAAATGACAGCTCCGGTGCAGTAAAAGCCGTGCTGGCTGATCGCCTGGATACCCTGGCCTCGCGACTCGAGGACGAGCAGGACACCAACGCCCATCTGGCGTCGGTCGCCGCTGACATACGCCGCTGGCAGCAGCATCCCGGGTATGCGGTTCCCGAGGCGCTGCAGTTACTGCCGGGCGACCCGATCTAGCAGGCCACTAGTGGGCCTCGACACTGACCCCGGTCTCCTGCGAGATCGGGGGATGTTGCTCTACCCAATAAAGACCGCGCTGTCTGGTTGCATAGCGCCAACCCTCACCCGCCTTTCACACCGGCATATATCGCCCCTGCCAGAAACGGCGTACTATCGCCGCCTGCAGCAATACCCATAACCCGACAAGCTGCACCAGGAGAAAGTAATGACCGGAAACCCCCGTTTGCTGCTGTCATTACTCGGCAGTCTGCTTGCCCTCCACGTTGAAGCACAGACCTCCATCAGCCACTCGGGCGTCATCGAGACCGATTATTCCCGTGCCCGTCAGAGTGGTGTGCAAAACACGGATACTGCGACGGTGGTGGGTACGGCGTTTCTGCAGGAGGTCAATCACGGTTCGCTACCTCATAACCAGGCTGCGTTTCTTGAACGCGCCTCAAGCCTGACAATGGCCTGGGCCGACGTTGATGCAGACTTCGGCGTCAATGGCCAGACCGACGGTGATGCGGCGCTCGTTGACCTTCAGTACATCATGAAGTCGCATTGGCTGGTGGGTGCAACGTACAGCCGATTCAGGCTTGCCGGCCTGTCAGAACAGGAGACCCGGTCACTGACTTTCGGGCGCTACCTTGATGACACATCGACGATCGTGGCGAACATCGGACGCACGGACGACAGCATTGACGGCCTGTCCGACAGTTCCAGCCACATCTGGGGACTCGCCTACAAGAACGTTTCGCGGCATCCCACGGCCAATACGTCCCTGACACTCGACCTTGACTATCAACACATCGATGCCGACGCCGGCACCAGTAACAGCCTCGGCATTCAGGGTGAGTATCACTTCACACTGGCGAGCAGTCTCGTGGCTGGAGTGGATGTCACCGGTGGTGAAACCAAGGGTACGGACTATACCCTTGGGCTGACGCACTACCTGACACGATTCATCGCGCTAGGTGCGACGCTCAGTCGCAACGAGCCAGATCATCAGCAGCACACCAATACCGTGAAGGTTTTTGCGCGGCTGCTGTTCTGAATTTCCCCGGGTTCGCCGCCCGACCGACAGGCGGGCGGCCACTCAGTGCAATCCGGCCACAAGTCAAAGCGTCTTGATGAACTCCAGCAGTGCGGCCTTGTCCCTCTCCGAAAGGCTGGTGCCGTAAACATGACCGGCGTTGCTGTTCCCCTTTATTCGGGTGTCATACACCATGGTGCCCGGCCGTTCCGCGTTCTCAAAGCCCACGCGAACCGGATCGAGTTCCCGCGACCCCACCTGGAACGTTGCAGGACGCTTCTCCGCGGGCAGTAGCAGATCTGCAATACTGGGTACCGATCCGTTGTGCAGGAAGGGACCGGTCGCCCAGACGCCGTTCAGGGGGCGCGAACGATAGACCGCGTGTTCCAGCACCTCGAGGCAGTGGCGGTTTTCCCCGTGACGGTCCATGCCGTCTTCTACCAGCAGGGTATACAGCGCTGTCCTGTCCCCACTGCGCTCGGCAAGCGTCGCCGCAATTTCCGCCTCACTCTTTCCGGCCGCAGCCAGGCGGGCGATCACGTCCTGATCCGACTCCTGCTTGTGGCTGCCATGAAGCGCGTGGTCGAACAGGCTCTTCATTGCACCCGCGGCATCGCTCATCAGACTGCTGCCAAGCGTGCCAAGGATAGGCCCCCCGGTGACGCCCAGGTCGTGCATCATCGTACCCACCGTCACGTGCGCGAGGATCTGGTCCGCGTGAGTACGCTCGCACAGCGGCTCACCCTCAAGGAAGTCGGTCTTGCGCCCCAGCAACGGCCCGGTCTCCACTTCACGATCCGTGAAGTTCAGCGAGGCCACCGGGTCCGTGCCGATATCTGACAGGGCCAGTGTCCTGACCTTGATGCTGGCAAGCTCGCCGCGGTCGCGACGATCAATCACCTGGTGGCAGTCACTGCATGTCTTGTCGTAGACGACTTTACCCTTGGCAACCTCAGCCCTGTCCAATGGCGGCAGTATGCCCTTCTCCGCCATTTCCTCCCAGGTGGGTGAAACCAGCGTTTCCAGAGCGCTTTCCAGAATGAGCAGATGATCCGTGCGGACAGACGAGGCGTATCCCGGCGGCAACGTCGAGGGCACCATGGAGACCTCGCCAAAGACCCCCAGAACCTGGCCGACGTTCCGTCCTATGGCTCCTGGGCCCTCATTAGGCACCACCGCGTTGTACTGAACGTAATCGAGATAGGGCGCGTCCCAGACGAAAGGATAGCTCACCGGTGCATCCGAAGGCCGGGCATTGTCGGGCCGGTTCAGCATCATGGCGGTAACCTGGTTCAGGATCACGTTGAGGGCGTCGACCCGTCCCGGGCCCGGCACGACATGCGTGGCGTTGCGGAGAGACCAGTCCTGTCTTTCTCTCAGCACACCGCGCAAGCGGGCGCGCAGCTGGTCTGCCGTGTCCTCATCGCTATCGCCCTCGAGCAGCTGATCCGCGAAGCGTTTGAACTTGTCATCGTCTTCCCAGGTTTGAAGTAGCGCGGCATCCAGCGCCACCATGAAAGACCAGAAATCAAAGTGCGCGGCGCCACCATCGATAAGTACCTGCTTGCCCTGATAACTCACTTCGGAGGTATGACAGGCACCGCAGTTCATGCCGAGCTTGTACTCGTTCGGATAGAGACCGAGGTCTTTCGTGAGACCGATCGGCAGGGCTGCGGGGTTGCGTGCACTGGGCGCCGCAGCCGTAATGAGGCCAAAGCTCTGCAGATGATCATTCGAGCGAAACAGATCCGTGCTTCCCGCCTGCTCGAGTATCAGGAACCAGTCGTAGGGCATGATCGGGGAACCCTGTGGTTCATGATAAAAGCGATCGCGCTCTTCATCATCCCAGCCCTGATCGAGCATCATCAGGTTATCGCCATACACCGTGTTGTATTGAGGGTGGGACTGCGGCTGCGCCAGCGCCGCTGAAGACAGGCCCTGGACGGCAAGGCAAAGCGCCAGCGGTTGCAAAAATCGTGAATAAGGCATCAAGGTCTCCAGGAATGTTGTCGTAGCCATGTCAAAGTGTCTTCAGGTATTCGATCAATGCCGCGGCACCGTCGCGATCATCTTCCCAGGCAAGCTTGTACGTGACCCCATCCAGAGTCACATCGCGGTCATGTCCCTTGTTGCTGACCGCGTGGAATGCGACGGTATCGAACCGATAACCGCCGGGCGTTCCGTCATCCTGCCAGGCAAAGCCGACTTTCTCCTGATCATAATCGAGGCGGCTCTTGATAAAGCCTGCCGGCCGCTCGGAGGGTATTAGCAGATGGTACAGGGTGGGTACCGAGCCGTTGTGCAGGTAGGGTGCGAGTGCCCAAAGACCTTTCAGCGGCAGGGCGTTATAGCCGCGCTGATCATCCAGAGGACGCATGACCACGTGTTCCATATTGTCCAATGGCACGCCCTTGAATTCCGCACAGGGCTTCACCTGGCGACCGTACATCTCCACTGTGGTCTGTGGCGAACAGGTGCCGGTGTATTCTGCCCGCGCGCCTTCCATCAGCAGGGTATTGATAACACCTGCTCGAGCCATGCTCGTTCCCAGCTCGTCATAGACACGGCCGTTATTCGGCTGATGGCAGGCCTCGCAGTTGCGCTCGAACAATTCCGCTCCGCGTCTTGCTAGCGCCACATCCACCGGGAAAGGCCAGACTGTAGCAGGCAGACCGTCGAGAAGCTCAGCACTGAAGGCAGCCACACGGACATCAGTGTCTGCAAGGCCCATGGTCATGGATGCCGCCAGGTTCCGAAAAATCGGCACAGGGATGTTGCCGTTATACTGGCCGCCGCCATTGATCAGCTGTTGTCCGGTAGGGTCCCATTTCGCAGTGCGACTCTCCTGCTCCCATACGGCCATGAAATCGGTCAAACCGGGAGATGATGGCAGTACGCTTTCGCCGATCAGTGTGCCCAGCCTGCTGGTGGCCATGCTCTCGTAGCCATGGGAGGCGCTTACGCCGGTAGCATCAGCCATGCCCGGCAAACCAGCGAGCATCTGCTCCTGGTAGCCCTCGTAGGTCTTGTCCAGATAATGGCTGAACGCCGCGACAAAGCCCTCGGTGTAATCAACGAATGCGCCGACGTGGGTACCTGCGTTCTGCTTGAACAGCGCGATCTGCTGCGCCTCGTAAGCGGCATCGAAAGTGCGGTCGCCGTAGCGATGGTTTGCGTAAAAGTAGGTGGGCGACGCGGCCGCGGCGGTATCGACCGCCTGCACAATGCTGTCTGTCACGCGCTCAAGCCGTTTGGCGGGATCCTGCTCCGAACCGTACAGCTGCGCCAGGGTCTGGCTCAGCCTGACGAAATACAGGTTGATATTGAATTCGGCATTGATGCCACCATCGATGTAGTGGACCTGGCCATCGTCCGCGCGCACTCGCCCGATGTGGCAGGCAGCACAGGTGAACGACGTGTAGTCTATGTCGGAATTCGCGTCTTCCCGGGTGAGTCCGGTGAAGCCAACACCGGTCGGGAGTATCGCGCTGTCTACACGCTCGTCGTGGAACAGACCGACCCCCGACAGGAAGTCCTCGCCCTCGCCCCAGATGTCGGGAGCAAGACTCGGAAGCACCTTGAGAATCAGCAGCGGTGTGCCATCTGACTTGCTGAAAGGAAACAGCGTAAACCAGTCATAGGCTTCCTGGTGAGCACGGATGTACGAGGTCTTGGCGTCGCTGCGAGCCTGTTGCTCTGCGGCCCAGTCCGCCTGCACCGGGACCATGGACGCGCGCGACGCAGGGGCAGTCAGCTCAATCCCGGTCTTGTCTCGCCCTGCCTCCTCGACAGACCAGTACAGCCAGCCACCACCAACTATCACCACTGCCACAGCAGACAGTGCGAATATGCGTATCAACTTCATTCGAAACTCCAGCAGAAAAACTTATTCGACACCGTTCATCTCGTGGCGTAAATCGCTTATTGCCTCGTAGACCACGCGACGGATCCGGCTGACAGCGCCCAGTGGCTTGTGCTCGGGAAGGGCCTGCCAGGGATTGTAGGACTCGTTTTCACAAGCGCTGTTCTGGTCCGCCGTATCGAAGACCTGCTGGTGTATCGTGAGCTTCGCCACCGGCTGAAACGGCGCCTCATCTTCCGACCAGCGGCTGATCGAATCCTCAACACTCATCTCCGCGGTGCGCGGCTGAATCATGAACTCCATGCAGGCGGGACCGGCGTCCAGTGTCCTGACCATGGCGGCACGCAGATAATTGCTTTCCGGGTCATCGGGAATGGTGCTACTGCCGTCGCTACAGGCCCGCACTGAATACTTGACAGCACGGCGCGACTGTCCGAGCCCAAGCTGATAGGGCACCACCGACCAGTAGCGGGTCTCCAGCGGATTGGCGATGGTCTGGGACAGCATCCTGTAGGCATTCCACGAACCCTGCCAGCCGAGCAGGAAGGGAATTTTCAGCATCTTCAGTACGCTGTCGCTATCGACGCGCTCAAAGAAGCTGGCATAGTCATCAGCATCGTTGATGAAAAACACCGGACTGCTGATCAGGATGAAGTCCTGCTGATCGGCACGGCCTGCAGACGTAAAAAGCTTCTCGCCGGGGACGTCATACAGCTTGATGGCCATGCCGCGGGTGTCACCCGTGATGTCATCACCCGTGGCGTTGGGTGAGCCGTTAGAGAAGCGGATTTTTGCACGATAGGTTGCCCCGGGCTGAAAAACGCCATGGGCAAGACCCGGCGGGAGATCATCGCTGATCGCAAAGTCTGCAGCGACACAGCCGTGCGCTTTCGGGTGTGCATCGCGGCGTGCACCACCGGGACCATAAGTACTTCTGATTTTATCTTCCAGCGTATCGATCAGTCGCTGCGCGGAATGCCACTCGTCGGTCTGGATCGCCTCGCCGAGGTAGGCATCGGCTTTCGGATACTGATGTTCGATGGACTCCGCGGCGCCCACGGCAACTGACAGCGCTGGCAGGAGTGCCAGGATGGCCTTGCGTAAACGATACCCGCAAGCACCCGCCCCCCTCTTCCCAAAAGGCATTCTTCCCTCTCCCCTCTTGTCGTCATGCAGTTACCGCAAACGTCGAACGGGCATTATTGCTCTTGATGTCCGACTGCGGGGTTAAGCTTGTATCCCATCCGCTGTCGCGCGTCCATGACTTTGTACAGTTTCTGCTGCGAGGGGAGAAATGAGTAACCGGAGAACAGGCTTACTGTTAAGCTCGCGCACCCCGTCGACCTGGAGCACGCCATGCACGGCCACACGCTAATCCGTTTTTCGATGGGATGTCTCCTGGGCATTGCTACCCTGATGGTCGCTGGCTGTTCTGACAACGACTCATCCCCCGCATTGCCACCTGACCCCGACCCCGTCGCGACGGCAGGACCCAATATTCTGTTCGTGGTTCTCGACGACGTCGGCATGGATCAGATGGAGATTTTCGGTTTTGGCGGCGCCACTGCGCCCGCAACACCCGCGATCGGCGAGCTCGCCAGCGCCGGCGTCAGCTTTTCGGACACCTGGGCCATGCCCGCCTGCTCGGTGACGCGCGCCGCCATGTTTGAGGGAAGGTTCCCCCTGCGCACCAACGTCAAGGCGGCGCTGGGCCCGAACGACCTTGCCAACTCCATGACCTCGCCTTACGCCATGACTATCCCCAGGCTTCTGGCCGGCCAGGGTTACGAGAGCGCACTCATCGGCAAGTTTCATATCGCTTTGCAGGGCAACTACCCCGCCGGCGACGCACTAGTCCACGACCTGGGCTGGGACTACTTTGCAGGCTGGCTGGACGAAACCGGCGATCCGACCTCGATCGATACCACGGCAGGCGGCATCGCCCCGCCTGGCACCTACAGTTGCGGCTTTGTGCCGGGAGGCGATCTGGCCAACGGCGCCGATGCCGGCGCCTGCTATCTGGCTGACGGCAGCTGCTCCGAACACGGGGGCGATGTCGTCGCACCCGGTCGCAGCTGTCGCGATGCGGGTGGTCTGTTCGACCCGAATACCAGCTGCCAGAGCGTCGTGCCGGAGCGGCTTGACTTCAGCCGCATGAACGCCCACTCGGTATCACCGGTGACCTATAACCGTGCCGACGGCTCGGTGGAGAACCTGCCGACCACCGACCCGAGAGCGCGTCAGTTCCGCGCGAGTTTCGCTGTTGATGCCGCCGCCGAGTGGATCAACTCGCGCGCCGCGGACCAGGCGTGGATGGCCACCGTCAGCTTCGCCTCCATCCACACGCCACTGGTGCCACCGCCGGTTGACCCGGCATCCCCGGCCAGCATCGCCGCCACGAACCTCGATTGTTCGAACCTTCTGGCGCAGCGAGAACTGTCCAACCTGATGGTGGAATCGCTGGATCTTGAGATCGGCAGGCTGCTGGTGGAAATCGGCCTTGCCACCCGTGATCAACGGGGCAGCCTCTTGTATGCGCCCGAGTCGACCAACACCATGGTCGTGGTTCTCGGCGACAATGGTTCGCTGGGCTATACCGTGAAACTGCCCTTCGACCTCACCCGCTCCAAGGGCTCTGCCTACCAGACCGGCGTCTGGGTCCCATTGATTGTCAGCGGTCCGCTTGTGGACACCCCCGACCGCCAGGTGCGTTCGATGGTAAACGCAGTCGATCTGTTCGCCCTTTTTGCCGAGATTGCCGGTGTCGACGACGTACAGGCAGCGGTGCCACGGACGCTGGACGCCGTCTCCATGCTGCCATACCTGACCAACCCGGAGCACCCGGCCATCCGCGACTGGAATTACACCGAAGTCGGCCTCAGCCTGCAGGCAGATGGTGAGGTCAACGGTCCCTGCGTGATCAACAGCTGCACCCAGATACCCAACGTGCGCAGCATCTGTGAAGACAACAACGGTGTCTGGTGGGGTAAAGACAACAATGCGATGGTTAACGGCATTTCGGCGCCCGAGCCGGGGTTTGAGTACTGCTCCCAGGTGCTGGACTTCGTGACGCGTAATGGCGGCGACGCCTTCGAGATACTACCCCTGGTTTCCATCGCGGTACGCAACGATACCTTCAAACTGGTAGAGAATACCTTCAAGGACTGCAGCTCCGGGCCCTGCGTCGACAGCAAACAGCTGGAGCTGTTCGAGATAGACCAGCCGCTGGACACCCCATGGCTCGACAGGAAAGGCGACGAGCTGCCACTGGATGCACTGTCGGCGGGGCAGCAATCCGCCTACGCGGAATTGCAAGACCTGCTTGCAGTGCTCCGCGCCAGCGTCGTCGACTGCCCTGGCGATGGCAACATCGACGGCGTGGTTGACGAAGAGGACCTGCGACAATGGGAAAGCTACGCCAGCGGAGCGGGTCTCTCCAGCGTCTACGACCTGAACCTGGATGGTCGCACGGATGCACTGGATGAGGTTATCATTCAGTCAAATCTTGGCCTGGATTGCAGGGCCGATGGAGGCTAGTGGGCCATGCGTTAGCAACGATGGCACGACAGTTAACACGATTCTTTTGACGCCGTGGCACATCAAAACGTCATGACCTACTCCCTGTTCAAGATTATTCACATCCTCGGTGTCGTCCTGCTGGTTGGCAACGTGACGATCACGTTCATCTGGAAATTCCACGCAGACACTACGCGCGACCCGGTGGTGCTCGCTTTCGCACAGCGTATCGTGACCTGGACCGACTGGGTCTTCACCGCTGGTGGCGCAGCGCTCGTCATGATCGGCGGTTACGGAATGACCGCTGTCGCCCGTATCGATCCCTTCGGGACCGGCTGGCTGCTCTGGAGCCAGATCTGGTTCTACGCCGTCGGGCTTGTCTGGCTGTTCGTTCTGGTACCGTTGCAGATCCTGCAGGCCCGACAGGCACGCGACTTCGCCGTTACCGGCACAATCCCCCAATCCTACTGGCAGCTTTGCGGGTACTGGAACCTGATCGGCATCGCGTCAACGGTGCCTTTTTTGTATGTGCTCTACCTGATGATTGAAAAGAGCTGATGATCGCTCCTCGCCCTCGCCAGGCCACCGCGCATGCCGACGCCATAGCCCTCGAGATACCGGCCCTCAAAGACCTTTTGCAGGCGTGCTCCGTGGCAGGACCGCAAGCGCTTCCGTTTCGCACAGGAGGTCTGACCGACAGACCGGCGCTGCGACGAACGAATTGGGGAAGCCATGGTAGCCTGCCTCGCGGAACTTCTCCCGCAGGCGCAGGGCATCTAATGGGTACTTCAGATAGGTAACGGCAGAGACCACGTCCGCAAAGCCAGCCCCCTGCCCGGCGAGCAGCGCGGCAACATTCACGAGCATACGGTCAGCCTGGGCCTCGAAATTTCCGGGATGCGCGGTGCGCCCGGCCTCGTCGATACTCGCGGTTCCCGAGACCAGAAGTGCCACTTTGTTCATCTCCTCCACTCTCATCCCACGCACGAAGTCAGCACCGTATTCCCCCGCTTCGTTCAGCGTGGGTGAGGTCATGACCCGCCGCTGAAGTGGGCGCCGCTGTTTCACAGCGTAGATGCCAAGGCAAAGATCGTGGGCTTCGGGAACCGGACCCCCACAGATACCCGTGCTGGCCGGCACTGGATCAACCCCTCTCGCCGCAAAGAACTCCCGCCGTGCCCGATTCAGCTGCGGGTAGTCACGAGACATTTAGACGAACAGGGGCAGTCGACACCTCTAGTGGTCGAGCCGGATAACGTCGAACTCCTGAACGCCATGGGATTCAGCCTCTTTCAGCAGGGCAAGAGCGAGGAAGCGGTCGTTACCTACCGCCAGCTTGTAAAGGAACACCCCGGCAGCGCAGGCCATGAGGAACTGGCCCGCTTACTCGAGAAACTCGGGCGGGCGCAGGATGTGCCCGCCATCTGAGTGACTCAGACTTCGCATCGAGACGCCATGCGGCTCAGCGGTCTGCCACAAAGGTGATGAAGACTGCGGCGATTCTCGCCTGAGCAACGGCGGGTCAATGCCAAATTCTGGCGGTTTATCGACTCAGGCGTGTGTGGTGCTACCCTGTTGGCCTCACTGTCGGCCAGCCCTGGGAGTCACCGCCGCAATGAACGAATCGTTGAATCCGGGTTTCACTCTGAATGCGCTGGAAGCAGCTGCGGCGCTCGTGCACGACGCGATGCCCGCCACGCCGCAATACGCGTGGCCAACGCTGGCAGACGCCGTCAGTGCGGATGTCTGGGTTAAACATGAGAACCATACGCCGACGGGAGCTTTCAAGGTCCGCGGTGGCATCACGTTCATGCACTGGCTCCGGCAGACACACCCGGCCTGCCGCGGTGTGGTGACCGCCACTCGTGGCAATCACGGTCAGAGCCAGGCCCGCGCGGCTGCCGCGTGCGGTCTTTCCGCCACGATTGTTGTGCCACGCGGGAATGCGCGGGAGAAGAACGCGGCCATGCGTGCCTTCGGCGCAACGCTAGTGGAGCATGGCGACGACTTCGACGAAGCCCGCCAGGAAGCGGCAGGCATCGCGGCAAAAGAAGATCTCTTTCTGGTACCTCCCTTTCATCCCGCCCTGGTCACCGGGGTGGCAAGCTATGCCCTGGAGCTGTTTCGGGCGGTAGACCACATCGATACGCTGTACGTGCCGATCGGCTGCGGCTCCGGCATCTGCGGCGTTATTGCCGCGCGTGATGCCCTCGGCCTTGATACCGAAATCGTCGGTGTCGTGTCGGATGCCGCGCCTGCGGCCGGTCGCGCCTTCCACAGCGGAAAAGCCGAGTCGACGGACAGCGCCCACACCTTTGCCGATGGCATGGCCGTCCGGACCGTCGTGCCGGAGGCACTGGCGATCTACCGTCGCGGCGCCAGTCGCATCATTGAAGTCAGCGATGACAACGTGGCGGAAGCCATGCGCATGTACTTTCGCCACACGCACAACGTCGCCGAAGGTGCCGGCGCCGCCCCGCTCGCCGGGCTTATGCAGGAGCAGGAACGCCAGCGCGGGCGTCGCGTCGCCGTCATCCTGTGTGGCGGCAATGTGGATACGGACATTTTCCGGACCGTCCTGTCCGGCTCCACCCCAAGCCCCTGACTCAGGGTAACTGCAGCTCTGCGATACCTGACGCTCTGGCAAACTCGTTGAATGCCGGTATGTCCCGATTCAGGATTCCATTTAACGCGTCTTCATAGCCGGACCAAAGGCGAAGGTAATCCTGCGTGACTTCCCGGAATCCATCGGTCAACGGAATATCGGAGCCGTGCATGCGACCCAGAAGATCCTTGACCTTGAGCATCAACCGGCCTTCATGCTGGTAGACGTTCTGAAAGGTCTTGAGCTCTTTTTGCAGGATTCTGGCAATCCAGTCGTCGATGACTGCGTCCAGCGCGTCAACCCGGGCGAGAGTCACGTCATCGCTGTTGAGTTCGGCAAGCAGTGCAAGCTGCTTTTTGACCAGGCGCAGCTCCTTCACAGCGGTACCCATTGCAGTTGCGGCATCCATCAGTGAGGCGGAAAGCGCATCCATCTCGGCATACTCCCTGAGATTGGATGGCGTGTCGCCTCCCAGTCTGGGGTCGACGCGAATACGGAAGTCCTTCTCGTGAATGTCGTCGCCCAGCGTCATGCGGACGGTGTAATTACCCGGGACGGCGGTATAGGCGTCCATGCTCGTGGAAACGTTGTAAATTTCCGGGAGACACTCGAATGTGCCGACCTGCATGTCCCAGACCCAGAGGTTATCGCCCGGGTCGGTCGATATCGTGTCGGGGTGCGGCGCGGCTGCCCTGCCCATGCCACAGGTGGTCCGGTCCTCGTCCGAGCTATCCGAATACACGATCTCGCCCTTGCTGTTGAGAATATCGAACCTGAGCGGTGCATCCGTTGCCTTGCCGAGAATGTAGTGAACCTGTATGCCTCGCGGCGGATTGGCCCCGGGGCCGTTATCCGGATAACCATTCGATATGTTGCGAATCTGATCACGTGGCCTGAGCAGTACGGGGCGGGATTCGGCGAGACCATCAGCGAGCTGCTGGAGAGGCGTTACGTCATCGAGTATCCACAGCGCGCGACCCTGGGTGGAGACAACAAGGTCATCCTGCTGCAGATAGAGATCAGTGATCGGTACCTGCGGCAGATTCTGCTGCAGGCTCTGCCAGTTGTCGCCATCGTCGAAAGATACGAAAAGACCGTTTTCGGTACCCGCATAAAGCAGTCCCGGACGCCTGGGGTCGACGCGCACCGATCGCGCAAACGTGGTCTCCGGTATCCCATCGACAATTTTCTGCCATGACGCGCCATAGTCATGGGTTCTGTAAATGCTCGGTGTGAAATCGTTCATCTTGTAACCGGCACGGGCAAAGTACATCGTGCCAGGATCGTGCGGTGACGCATCGATGACGTTAATAATCCCCTCACGCAAACCCTTTGGCGTTACGTTTTCCCAGGTCTTACCACCGTCACGCGTCAGATGCACCAGCCCATCATCCGAGCCCGTCCAGATGACCCCCTTTTCGATCGGGCTTTCCGCAATCACAAACAGATTGTTATAGCTTTCCGCGGTAATCTGCTCGTTCGAGATCGGGTAGCCGCCCAGGCCCTGATGCGCCTTGTTATTGCGCGTGAGATCTTTGCTCAGAACCTCCCAGCTGATGCCGCGGTCTGTCGACCCCATCAGATACTGTGATCCGTAGTAGATCTGGTCAGGATTGTGAGGCGAAACGATAACAGGGCCGTTCCAGTTGGCCCGATATCGGAGATTCTTCGGCTGCTCACCGGTGACCCGCTCAGGGTATGGCCGCACGTTCCGATATTGTCGGGTATCCCGATTCCACTCGCCCAGCATGCTGGCGAAGTAGGTGGTATAGACATATTTAGGATCGTTGGGGTCGAATGCGATAGTCGCGCTTTCGCCCGACCCTATTGACCACCAGTGCTTCGTGCCAATGCCGCCTGCCTCGAATCCGCCACTCATACTCTGGCTCGCGATCGTGATGCCATTTGAATCCTGCTGTGCGGAGTAGATGCGGTAGGGATAGGCATTGTCAGTGATAACGCGGTAGAACTGACCGGTTGGCTGATTCATTTGCGATGACCACGTTCTGCCACCATCCATCGTTACGTTGGCACCGCCATCATTGCCGTTGATCATAATGTTGCTGTTGGAGGGGTTTATCCAGATGGCGTGATGATCCACGTGAGGCGCCTGGTAAATCTCAAAGTTCTTTCCGCCATCAATGGACTTTATCAGCACGCCGTTCATCACCCAGACTTCATCTTCATCGTTAGGGTCGGCGGTAATGTGCATGTAATACCAGGCACGCGCCCAGGTGTTGGGGTCATCGCTGACCTGCGTGAAGCTCTCCCCTGCATCGTCAGAGCGGTAAACACCGCCCTGGCCATCCTTGGCCTCGACAGCCAGGTAGACGATCTTCTGATTCGCCGGGGAAATCGTGATGCCCATCTTGCCCTTGAGCGTCGGCAGCCCACGGGTGATTTCTTTCCAGGTGTCGCCGCCATCCGTGGTCTTGTAAACGCGACTTCCCGGTCCGCCACTCTTGACGACCCAGGGTTTGCGACGGAAATCCCAGCTTGTCGCCATGAGGACATTTGGGTCAGACGCGTCCATCGTCATGTCAGCGAAACCCGAGTCCTCGTTGACGTAGAGGACCTTCGACCACGTTTCGCCACCGTCCGTGGACTTGTAGATTCCGCGCTCCTCGTTCGGACCCCAGGGGTTGCCCTGCCCCGCCAGATACACAATATCCGGGTTGCGCGGGTGAATATGAATCCGGCTGATGTGGCGTGTCTCTGCAAGCCCCATATGTTGCCAGGTCCGACCCGCGTCGGTGGATTTATAAACCCCATCCCCATGCGAGGTCTTCACGCCGCGTACCGGACCTTCACCGGTGCCGACAAAAATGATGTTCGGATCACTTTTCGCGACATCGATAGCACCTATGCCAACGGTATTGAAAAAGCCGTCGGAGACATTCTCCCAGGCAGCACCCGCGCTTGTGGTTTTCCAGACACCGCCTCCCGTCGCCCCGAAATAGTAGGTAAGGGGATCATTTTCGATGCCGGCGACTGCGGTAACCCGACCCCCGCGGAATGGACCGATATTCCGGTACTTGAGGGTCTGATAAAGCTCTGGCGCCACCGTGTCGACCGCCTTCGCCGGGGCAGCCGACAAGGACCCTGACAAAAGGCACGCAAGGAAAACCGCAATTGTGCCGATGCGGCCACTGACTCTTCTCATATCAAGCTCCCCGTTACGTGCCAATGCAGGCGATTGCGGTGTCACCATCGCCCGAGACGCATTGGACAAGGCTCATGCCGTAATATATTTTATATGATCTACAAAGTAGACAATTATGCCCATGGCCGCAAGCAAAGCATTCAGCTCCCGACGCCTCCTGCACTTCATTGCTTTGCTCGTAATCTCAGGCATCGCCAGCGCTGATCCTTATCCGGTCAATCCACGCATCGATATTGAGCACTACCGCTTCGACATTTCACTCTCCGATGCCAACGATGTCATTGATGTGCAGGCGACCATCGACGTCAGTCTGCTGGATCCCTCGCTTCGCCAATTCGAACTTGATCTTGTCCAGCGCTCCGCTGCGCGCGGCGATCGCGGCATGACGGTCAGCTCAGTGACATCCGGCGGGGCACCCCTGCGCTACGCTCACCGCGAAGACCGGCTGCTGATCGAAGTGCCGTCCGCGGCAACCGCTGGCGGCCGGATATCCGTAGAGCTTCGCTATGCCGGCACACCCGACGACGGTCTTGTCATTGGCACAAACAAGCATGGCGACCGCACGTTTTTCAGCGATAACTGGCCCGACAAGGCCCGCCACTGGCTGGCGACCGTGGACCACATTGCTGACAAGGCCACGTCGGAGTTTGTGGTAAGGGCCCCGAGCCGCCTGCAAGTCGTTTCCAACGGCCTTCAGATAGAGCGGACGAATCTCGACAGCGCGGTTACCCTGACACACTGGCGACAGTCAGTACCGGTGTCGCCCTGGCTGTTTGTCGTCGCAGCCACGGAATTTGCCGTGCAAAGGGTCGACACCTTCGATCACAAGACGATCGAGACCTGGGTCTACCGGCAGGACCGTGACGCCGGTTTTCACGACTTCGCGGTGCCCACGAAAGACGCCCTCGCCTTCTACACCTCCTACGTGGGCAACTTCGAGTACGAGAAACTGGCCAATATTCAGTCGAACAGCGTCAGTGGCGGCATGGAAGCATCCTCGGCCATTCTCTATGGTGAAGATGCGGTAACCGGCGAACGTAGCCGACGCTGGCAGTCCGTGATCGTGCATGAAATCGCGCACCAGTGGTTCGGCAATTCGGTGACTGAAAAGTCATGGGACGATGTCTGGCTCAGCGAGGGGTTTGCCACCTACTTCACCTATCTGTACTTCGAGCATGCAAAGGGTCATGAGGAATTCGCGCGCTATCTGATGGAAGCCCGCGACAGCGCCATCGAGTTTGCCGCAGAGAATCCCGAGTATCGTATCGTTCACGAGAATCTTCAGGACATGGCCGAGGTAACGACCGGCCAGACCTACAACAAGGGCGCCTGGATACTGCACATGCTGCGGACCCGGATCGGCGACGACAGGTGGTGGCGCGGCATCCGCAACTACTACCGAAAATACCGTAATGCAACGGCGTCAACCGACGATTTCCGGCGCGAAATGGAATGGGCCTGTGGCTGCGATCTGCAACAGTATTTCAACTACTGGCTGCGCACGGGTAGCCGCGTAATACTCGATGGTGGCTGGCACTACGAGGCAGACGCCAATCGTGCGCATATTGCCCTTAAGCGCTCAGGGCATTCCGCCGGCTCCCCGGACATGACACTGCAGGCAGCTGTCTACTACGCTGACACTCCGGTGCCCGATATCGTATCGATACCGCTGGACGAGAGGGGCGGCTCGATCACGATCGACGCGCGCTCAAAGCCAACAAGCATAATGCTGGACCCGAATACGCGTCTGCTTGCAGCCTGGACTTTCGCCGAGCGGAGTCCCGCCGAGCGGAGTCCCGCCGAGCGGAGTCCCTGAGCGGGCATAGCGCCCATGAGTAAGAAACGATAACAACGCAGCCTACTGGAGGTGTCCTTTGTTAAATACATTCCATGCACGGCCCGTCATGCCCCCGCTGATCCTGTCGATCATTGGCGCAATCAGCCTGAATATCGCCGCCGCGACAAACGCCGTTACACCGCCCGAACCGGCACCGGTAGAGTCCCGAACCGAAGGCGAGGGCCCGTACGACCGGCTCATTCTGCGCGGTGGCTACATGGTGGACGGCACGGGGGCGCCCACACAGGGGCCGGTCGATATCGTCGTTGAAAATGACCGTATTGTGGAAATACGTGTCGTGGCTGCGCCAAAGCTTGCAATCGACCCGTCCAATCGCCCGCCACTCGACGGCGGCACAGAGATCGATCTGGCCGGTGCTTACATTCTGCCTGGCTTTATCGACACACACCTGCACCTGCATACCAGAAAGTCTGGACAGAACGTCGATCCGGAATACGTGTTGAAAATGTGGCTGTCGCACGGCATCACACACGGGCGCACCCTAGGCGCCGACAATACGAGATGGACCATTGATACCGCCAGGCGCAGTCGCGACAACGCCATCACGGGACCGAGGTTCGAGGTCTATCCCATGTTTGGCAGGCCCGAAATTGGATTGCCTGAGCCGACGACAGCGGCGGCCGCTCGCGAACAGGTGCGCTTAATGAAAAAACTGGGCGCGTCGGGCGTCAAGTTCATCGGCGCGCCGGAAGAGGTGCTGAATGCCGCTCTCGACGAGGCGGTCAAGCAGGGCCTGAATTCGACCATGCATCACGCCCAGATCGCCGTCATGTATGCCAATGCACTGGACACCTCCGCTGCGGGCCTGAAGTCAATGGAGCACTGGTACGGGTTGCCGGAAGCCATGTTCGAGGACCGACAGATTCAGCGCTACCCGGCAGACTACATCTATCAGGATGAGCAGAACCGCTTTGCCGAGGCAGGACGGCTGTGGGAGCAGGCCGCAAAGCCGGGCTCAGACAAGTGGAACGAAGTCATGGACACCCTGCTGGAGCGCGACTTCGCCCTGTCACCCACGTTCACAGCCTACATTGCAACCCGTGATGTCATGCGCATGGCGCGTGCCAAATGGCACGAGGAATACACCATGCCAAGCTTGTGGGACTGGTATCGCCCGAATCGCGATGCGCACGGGTCATACTGGTTCGACTGGACGCTCGAGGATGAATTGCAGTGGAAAAAGAACTACCAGCTCTGGATGCAGTTCGTGAATGAATACAAGAATCGCGGCGGCCGCGTTACCGTCGGCTCTGACTCCGGGTACACCTACAATCTTTATGGCTTCGGGCACATCATGGAAATGGAGCTCCTTTACGAAGCCGGATTCTCTGGCCTTGAAGTCATCCACGCGGCAACACTGCAAGGCGCTCGACAGCTCGGTATTGACGCCGACTTCGGGTCTATTGAAGTTGGCAAAAAGGCCGACTTCGTCATCGTCGAGGAGAATCCGCTCGCCAATCTGCACGTGTTGCTGGGTACAGGCACGGTGCGCCTCAACGACGAATCCGGGGAAGTCGAGAGGGTTGGCGGCATCCGCTACGTGATCAAGGATGGTATCGTGTACGACGCTGTGGAGATGAGGCGCGATATTCGCGGCATGGTCAGAAGCGAAAAGGAGCGCCTCGGCATCCCACCGGGACCCATGCCGATCGAGACGGTACCCTTCGAAAACTGACAGCACGCGATAGACGTTCACGTTGACGGTGCCAAAGAGAGGGCAGGCGGTCTATGCAAACAGATAATCCGCAAGCGCAGGATTTCGATGGCCGCGTGGCGCTGGTCACAGGGGCCGCCTCGGGGATGGGCGCAGCGACGGCGAAAGAGCTCGCCGCGCGCGGTGCGCGGGTCGTCATCCTGGATCAGAACAAGGAACCTGCCGACGCTCTTGCAGGCCGGATTGACGGCATGTCCGCTATTGTCGGCGACATCAGCGACCCGGCATTCTGCTCGCGCGCGGTAGGAGAAGCCGTCGACCGGCACGGCCGGCTGGACGTTCTGGTCAACTGCGCGGGCATCATCGTCCGGGCTGACGCTGCCGGCACCAGCGATGACGACTGGCGGCGCATCATCGACGTCAACATCGGCGGCGTGTTTTTCATGTCACGTGCAGCAGTGGCGATCATGCGGTCGCAGAAAGGTGGAGCCATCGTGAACTACGGCTCCATCTGGGGTGAGGTTGGCGCGGCCGGCGTCATGGCCTACTGCGCGACAAAAGGGGCGGTGCACCAGATCACGCGGGCAATGGCACTCGACCACGTCGACGACGGCATCCGCATCAATGCGGTTGCACCCGGCGAGGTCAACACACCGATGCTTGCTTTCGGGCGGGCATCGCCACCATCGACGACGGACCTGCAGAAGCTCGCCGATGAAACCATTCCGATGCGTCGACTCGCTGAAGCCGGCGAGGTCGCACGAGTCGCCGCGTTTCTCGCCTCCGATGCGGCAAGCTACATGACCGGAGCCATTGTCACGGTGGATGCAGGGTACACCGCGCGCTGACAGAACAGATCCAGGCCTCAAGACGGCCACTGCAAGTAAGGGAAATCGTCATGGACTATCGCAGCCTGGGGCGCAGCGGTCTGAAAGTCTCATCCATCGCACTGGGCACCGACAACTTCGCTAATCCCACGCCCGAGAGCGAGGTCGAACAGATCATCGATCGCGCACTCGCTGCCGGCATCAATCTGTTCGACACAAGTGACATGTATGCCGGTGGCGAGTGCGAGAGGATCATTGGACGCGCACTGAAGAAGAACAGCAGGCGCAACGATGTTGTGCTGGCGACCAAGGTGCACTACCCGACAGGTCCCGGGCCCAACGATTCGGGCAATTCCAGGCTGCACATCATGCGCGCCTGTGAGGCATCGCTGAACCGGCTTGGCGTGGATCACATCGATTTATACCAACTGCACCGCCCATCGCCCGATATACCGGTCGAAGAAACGATCCGTGCCCTGACCGACCTGGTCCGTCAGGGCAAGGTGCGCTACATCGGCTGCTCGACACATCCGGCGTGGAAGGTCATGGAAGCGCTGATGACGAGTGAACTCAAGGGCCTGGAGCGGTTCATCTCTGAGCAGCCGCCGTACAACCTTCTGGACCGCCGTATAGAAAATGAACTTGTGCCGCTTTGCAAGGCATACGGCCTCGGGCTGATCCCATGGTCTCCAATGGCAATGGGTATTCTCGCCGGACGTTACGCCGATGTGCACAACAGGCCTGACGGTTCACGTGCCGTGCTGCGCGGTGGCATCTATGCCGAACGCGTCACGGCGCGCGGTATCGAGATTGGCCGGCAATTCGTGAGTCTGGCGCAGGATCACGGCATTTCACCCGCTCAGCTTGCGGTCCTGTGGGTCAAGGAGCAGCCAGGCATCACGGCCCCCCTGATAGGACCAAAAACCGTCGAGCAACTGGAGCATCTGCTGCCCGCGGCCGGAATGTCGCTGAGTGACAACCTGCGCGCGGCCTGCGACCAGCTGAATCCGCCCGGCAGCGCTGTTACAGACTTCCACAATTCAGCGGCCTGGATGAAGACCAAAATACGCGAGTGAGGCGCGCAGTGAGGTCGGCCATCCTGGGGGGCCCATGCGACTGTCCGATGGCACTTCTCCAATTAATATATTATATATTTAGAAGGTGGCAAGGTGACATCACGGACAATGGTGTGGTCCCGTCCATCCAGCCCATCGGAGAGATCGAATGAAAAAAATCGCACTTGCGCTGCTGCTGACGCCCTGGGCAGCCCTCGCCCAGAATCCGAATCTCGTTCTGCCGCCTGGCTGGGCCGATGACCCGCCGGCTCTCAATTCGCTGGTGCAGTTCGCACGCAGCGAGAGCGACCTGAGGAATGCCATTCACCGTTACGTGCTCGATCTCGAGGCGATCGAGCGACGGTATGAAGTGCAGTATTCGCCGATGCGCATTCAGCGGCTTTCTCAATAGCCCAGTCATCGGCTGGCGCGCCGCCAATCACATCGCACACCTTTCCGAGGTCCTGGCGGACTGGAACACGTTCTATGACGGGTACGACCCGATGTACAACTTCTGGGTTCCGGCGCCCTACGCACGCGTCGTCGCGGCCCTTGAGGCTTACCGGCAGGCAGTCGATACGCACCTGGTTGGAATTGTCGAGGGTGAAAGTGCACCCATTATCGGCGATCCCGTGCTAGCGGACGGGCTGCGCGCTGACCTTGCTGTCGAAATGATCCCGTAATCCGCCGAAGAACTGATACGCATCGGTGAACGCGAGTTCAAATGGATTGAGGAACAGGTCCGCATTGTCGCAAATGACATGGGCTTCGGCGACGACTGGAAGGCCGCGCATGAGCATGCGCGGCAACACACCCCATTCCAATTTTGGCACGCTGCAGCATGAGCTCGTTCCCGGCCACCACATGCAGAGCTTTCTGACCCAGCGCTTCAACCCTCATCGAGGCGAACTCGACCGCACCCCCTTCTGGGGTGAAGGCTGGGCGCTACACTGGGAGTTTGTGCTGTTGAAAACAGACTTCCCGCGCAATGATGCAGACCGCATCGGCATGCTGCTCTGGCGCCTGCACCGCGCCGCCCGCATCGTGTTTTCTCTGAACTATCATCTGGATCGCTGGTCGCCGCAGGAGGCGATCGATTTCCTGGTTGACCGGCGCACTGCAGTTCCAGGCGCTGTACGAGGAAATCGTGACGTCCGGCAGGATGACGCCAACCGAGTTCCATGATGCGGTAATGCAGGGCGGTCGGCTACCGGTGGAACTGGTGCGCGCGCGGCTGCTGGGACAGCCGCTATCAGAGAATTTCAGGAGCTCGTGGCGCTTCTACGGCGATCCATAGCGGGCTCACTGCCGATGCCCGGAAGCGGACTGATCAGCGGAGAGCTGGCTGATGCGCACGGGCAAAGGCTATTCCGACATTGCCGGGACCTTCTGCACGACACCCTCCTCTCGCATCAGCGCCTCGAGGTCATCGAGTTCCGAGGGCAGGAAGTCTGTAAAGTTTTCGGCACCCGTCGCCGTTACGACGACCGTGTCTTCATACCTGAGATAAAGATTCTCTTCCGCTACCCGCAGCGTGGGATCAACCGAGAAAACCAGACCCGGCCTGAGAGGCTCGCCTTTGTAGGTTCCCACGTCGTGTACCGCCATGCCGACCGGATGCGAGAATGCGCCACTGCCATTCTCGACCATTTCCCGTGCAGCCGACGCGTAGCGCGGGTTCGAGAACGTATTCTCAGCAAACCAGGCTTCCATTGCTTCAGCGGCCTCTTCGAGAATCGCCTCTGGCGTGACCCCGGGACGTATACGCTCAATCAGTAAGTCACGATAACGCAATATGGGCTCCAGCAGTTCGCGTTGTTCAGCAGTGAACTTGCCGCTGACCGGCCACATGCGGCCAATATCGCTGACGTAGTAGCGATAGTCAGGCGCATAATCCATGAGGACGAGGTCGCCGGACTCGAGCTTGCGGGAATTGCGGAAGTAGTGGGGCATGTTGATATTGTCCGTACCGCTGGCGGTTATCGATCGATAACCATCGAGTCGCGCGCCATTGACAAGGAATACGTAGCGCGCAGCAGCATCCAGCTCGTACTCATACACGCCCGGGCGCGTGCTGCGAATCGCCTCCATGACGCCATATCCGGCAATCTCCGATGCGCGCCGCAAAAGCGCGATTTCGCGTTCGCTCTTGATGCTTCTGAGTTCGTCAAGAACAGGCGACAGATCGAGGACCTGCAGTTCCGGTCCGCTGTAGGGCTTGGGCCCGCGGGTCTTCAGCAGGCTTATAAGACGGATTTCCCTCGGAATTCGGCCATCCCAGTAATCGTTGGCGATATTCGTGTTCGCGAGCTCAATCTCGTAGCGGCTTTGTGCGTAGCCCTCGGCCGGACGAAACGGCGTATAAAGTGCCGGGGCCGGCTTGCCGAGCGTTTCCCGGAGCCAGTCACCGTGCATGTCTTGCGTGCTCATGACGAAGTCAACACCTGTCAGCTGTCTGACTAGGTCGACATCGGCTGCGGACAGCACCTTGCCCTCTCCACGCTCAAGCCGCTCGTTCTGCGGCGGCAGAAAAAGCGTCACCGTGCGATCGCGCCCGTCCAGCCAGAGATAACTGTGCGCTGTCTCGATACCGGAGAGGTAATAGAAGGAATTTGTCTGCCGCGGATACTCGAATCCGCGCGCGGACGGCGCGCCCTGAACGAGCGCGACAGCATTGTCACCAATACGGTCAAACACGCGATTCCAGCGATCGCGAAACTCCTCGGGTGGAAAATCCGACTGATAGTGCTGCGCCTGTGCCGACGCGAACAGCAGAAACAGGGGTATGACGATCCATTGGCGAGCTGTCATCGATGCCTCCCGACACAGGGGGTAGACTTACCCCGACGCGATATATTTTATATTATCGGACACCAATGGCCGCCTCAAGCGGCGAACTGAAGCCAGCGAGGGCCCTTACGTGAACCTTTCCCGCCGATCACTGATTCAAAACGTTGGCCTTGGACTGGCCAGCGCCAGTCTCGCCTCGCGCACGCTGGCGAAGACCGGCAGCAGTTCAGAATCTCTGCTTGTCAGCAACCGCGAACAACCGGAACCGGCGCCAACCGGATACGACCGTCTTCCACTGTCCTGGTACCAGGCAACCACACAGCGCCTGAAGGACCGCCTGAGCCCCCTCGGCATCGACGCAATCGTCCTGCAGCGCGATGCCAATGCCGTCTACTTCAGCGGCTGTTTTCGCGGCAGCGGTGAGCGAACCACCTGGTTGATGTTCCCGATGAAGGAGAAAGATACCGCCTACTGGTTTTCGCCGGGCATCGACCGGGACCTGATCACATCCTGGTGGTGCACCGAGAACGAATACTATTTCTGCTACCCTCACGCAGAAGGTGGATTCCCCAACAAGGGCAATGTCAGCACCGGCCCTGCCGTCGATCTGTTCGACTGGATGCTCCAGGGCCTGCAGAAGCACGAGCTCGCCGGCAAGCGCCTGGGCGTTGATTTCGACCTTTCTCCGGCCCAGCTGGCATCAGCCGCAAAGAGGCTCCCGGGGACGACGTTCGTCAACATCAGCGATCACTGCATGCACATGCAGATGCGAAAGACGCCCGAAGAAATTGCGCTGTGCCAGCGGGCCTACCGATACTTCGACAGAATTCACGCATTCTCACGAGACTTCATACTTGAACACGGCACGAGCACAACAGACTTCGCCATCGGTGAAGCCCTGCGCACCTACGGCATCAACCTGTTGATGGAGGACATCAGACACGACGGGCGACCCCACAACGCGGTCGGCATGCTGCTGACATCAGAGTACGTCCGCGCCGGCATCGCGACCGCATATCCACATCCGAACCAGTTCTTCCACGCAGCCGTTGAGAAAGGCCAGTCGGTTTACGTCAATACCGACATCAAGATTGGCGGCTGTGGCGGTGAGGGTTACCGCAATTACCTGATCGCGCCGTGGACAGATCACCAGGACAAGCTCTGGCAGGTAGTGGCCGAGACCGTCGAGATCATGGTGGAAAAGACCCGCCCCGGTGCGATCTGTCACGACGTCGCCCGTGCCGTTCACGAACACCAGATCAAGCGGGGCATGCAGGAATACATCTACCACCGACCCGGACACGGCACCGGCCAGAACTTTACCGGTCACCAACCGCCTTTCCTCGCCCTTGGCGATGAGACCGTGATAGAGGAAGGGATGATGTTCAGTGTCGAACCCGGCCTCATGGACCCGAGCCAGGGGGTGGGTATCAACCCCAGCGACAATCTGCTGGTCACGAGCAAAGGCAGCGTGTTGATGACACGGGTGCCATTTTCCAGGGAATGGAGCTACCTGACACTTTGATCCCGTTACTGGCAAAGGATCGCGCTGCTGCGCAATCGCACGCTGATGCGGCCCTGGCTGACGTTTCCGAGATCGCACTTACGTAGTCAGCTGCCGATTTATCATATATTATATATATTTCTGCGGCGCCGAATCCCGGGGCAACGGACGTGGCGGCGCTGGCATCCGGAAGCAGGCGATTAAACACCGGAGAGCGTCCTGCTGGCGGCAGACGCAGTATGGTAGTGCGCACATGGGAAGCATGACTATGAAGCTTGAAGGCATATACGTACCCTTGATAACGCCGTTTGCCGGCGATCTGTCGATCGACTACGACGCGTATGGCGACGTCATAGACTGGCAGATCGAGAACGGCACACACGGCATCATTGTGGGCGGATCCACCGGCGAGTTCTTCTCGCTGAACGATGAGGAGCGCGAGGCGCAGATGCGCTTCGCCGCCGAACGTATCGCCGGTCGCGTGCCGCTGATCGCAGGCATAAACGACATGCTTCCCGCGCGCACGTACTCCCACGCGAAAATCGCCAGGGATGCCGGCGCGGACGCACTGCTCGTCGCGGCACCGCCCTACTCGCTGCCAAGCCAGCGCGAACTCGTCGCCCACTGCCTGAAGATCGACCGGATCGCCGACCTCCCCATCATTCTCTACAACTACCCGGGACGCACCGGCGTCAACATGGAGGAGGAATTTCTCGAGCGCGTGGCGCAGAGTAAAAATGTCATCGCCATCAAGGAGTCCAGCGGCGATATCGATCGCATGCACATGCTCGCGCGCGAGTTCCCGCAGCTTCAGCTCAGTGCCGGCGCGGAACACCAGGTTCTCGAATTTTTTGCCTGGGGAGCGCGCAGCTGGGTATCGGTCGTCGCCAATTTCTTCCCCGTCGAGGCCCGCCGCTTTTACGAGATCTGCGTGCTGGAGGGCGACTTCACGACCGGCCGCAGGATCATGAGCACGCTGCTGCCGCTGATGCTCTGCCTTGAAATGGGTGGCAAGTTCCTGCAGAGCGTAAAGTATGCCTGCGAGCTCATGGATCGCCCCGGGGGCGCGGTCCGCGGCCCGTTGACGCCGATGAAAAAAGAGCTCAGACGAGACGTATTCCAGATCGTTCAGACCGCGCATACGACGCTGCAGTCAATCCTCGCGGAAAAGGACTAAATCATGTCAAACCTGCTGACCCACGAAGAATATCAGGCCATCGCCCGAGACCTCACGCTGCCACTGAACGCCTATATAAACGGCAAGTTCACAGCACCGAAGTCCGGCAACAGAATGGATACCGTCAATCCGGCAACCGGTGAGCATCTCGGTGCTATGGCAAACTGCGATGCTGAGGATGTCGACCATGCTGTTACCAAGGCTCGCGAGGTATTCGATCGCGGTGAATGGTCACGCATGCATCCCAGTGAGCGGAAGGAGGTCATGATTCAGCTCTGCAAGCTGATGCAGCGTGACCGGCACCAGTTGGCAGTGCTCGAAAGCCTCGAGTCCGGGAAGCCGATCCGCGAGTGTCAGATGACCGACGTGCCCGAAACCATTAACTGTCTTAAATGGCACGCAGAAGCCACCGACAAGCTGTACGACCAGATTTCGCCCTCTGGCGATGACGCGATGGGACTGATAGTGCGCGAGCCTGTCGGCGTTGCGGCCTGTGTCCTGCCCTGGAATTTCCCGCTGATGATGCTGGCCTGGAAGATAGGTCCGGCGCTTTCCGCGGGGAACTCCGTCATCGTCAAACCCGCTGAACAGACAAGCATGACGGCCCTGAAAGTCGCAGAGCTCGCCAGCGAGGCGGGATTGCCCGACGGGGTACTTAACGTCCTCCCCGGCGACGGGCCCAGTGCGGGCGAATCGATCGGCCTCCACGACGGCATACAGGTCGTCTCGTTTACAGGCTCGACCGAAGTCGGCAGGCGTTTTCTTGAGTATTCTGCCCGCAGCAACCTGAAGCGGATAGTGCTGGAGTGCGGCGGCAAGAACCCGGCGCTGGTACTCTCTGATGCTCAGGATCTGGAGCATGCCGCCAGGCATATCGTCTATGCGGCGCTGTGGAACATGGGTCAGAACTGCACCGCCAACTCGAGAATTATCGTACACCGTGACGTCAAGGATGAGCTGGTCGAGCGCATCCAGGGCCAGCTCCGGGAGTGGAAAACCGGAGCACCGCTAGACCCGGCAAACCACCTGGGAGCGATCATCAGCAAAGAACAGTACGACAAGATTCTGGCCTATATCGAAACAGGAACGAAAGAAGGCGGCAAGGTGATTGCCGGCGGCAAGGCCATCACGGCCGGCGACGGATTGTTTATCGAGCCGACCATCTTCGACAACGTCACCCCTGACATGACGATCGCGCGTGAGGAAATTTTCGGTCCGGTCGTCGCCATCATTGAGGTTTCCTCGGACGCAAAGGGACTCGAGCTCGCCAATGAAACCTGTTACGGGCTACAGGCATCCTTATACACATCGAATGTCAGAAACGCACACCGCTATGCGCGCGCACTGCAGGCTGGCACTGTGTCGGTCAATTGCTACGCAGAGGGCGACATCGCGACACCCTTTGGCGGCTACAAGCTGTCTGGCTTCGGTGGCCGTGACAATTCCCTGCAGGCGCACGAGCAATACTGCGAGACGAAAACGATCTGGATCGACCTGAGCGACGATTCGATCGATGAAGACGTATGACTGCGACAGTCTGACGCCTCTGAATCACGTGTCTCCAGCGCGCACCGGCATTGACCGCAGTCCGGCACACTGCCTTTCCGAGCGACTGGCAAGCGCGCTCCATCTTGCAAGCGCCTTGGCTCTGGTCGCGGCACTAATCGGCTTTTCCGGGACTGCCGCGAAGGCCGACACCACGATCGTCATTACCGATGTCACGCTGATCGACGGCACGGGTGCGGGTCCCAGGCACAACGTGACGGTGCGGGTGCAGAATGGTGTGATCACCGACCTGGGCATGGCCGGGGAGATAACCGGAGATGCCGAACACATCGATGGACATGGCAAGTACCTCCTTCCCGGCTTTATCGATGCCAATGTGCACGCATCCATTTACGGTAACTCCAGCCGAAGGGAAACCGTTGTCAGGTACGGCCAGCGCAACACCGAACTCGCGCTCGAATTCGCACAGCGACAGCTGAAGTACGGTGTAACAACCGTGCGCGACAGCTACGGGGCGCTGGAGCCGCTCCTGGAGGTCCGCGACCGCATTAATTCAGGCGAGGCTATTGGTGCGCGTCTATTGGTGGCCGGGAATATCGTCGGCTGGGGCGGGCCATTCTCGATGACGTTTTCGCTGATGCGTGAGTCCGAGCTTACTCTGTTCCAAGCAATGTGGAACGACCACATCGCCCAGGGGGTCGGTGAGGATCTTATGGACATGGGCCCTGATGAAGTGCGCGTTGCAATCAATGCCTACCTCGATAAGGGACCCGACTTCATCAAGTACGGTGGCACGAGCCATTTTTTCAAGCCCTCGCTCATCGGCTTCTCGCCGCGCGTACAGAAAGTCATCGTCGAGGAAACGCACAGGCGCGGTCTCATCGCGGAAACCCACGCCACCAGTCCCGAGGCACTGCGCCTGGCTGTGGAAGCGGGGATCGACCTCATCCAGCATCCGGAGATCCTGACCCGCGACTACCCGGATGAGCTTATCGACCTGATCGTCGAACGTGACGTGATCTGCGGCCTGCGCTCGAACACGCTTGCTGGTAAACCCTGGCGCGAACACCTTGAGACACAGCTGCGGGTCGAAGCAGAGCTGGACGGCGCAGCAGCACCGCGGACGTCGGCCGAGCGCCGCGATCGGGAGCGGCAGCTGAATCGGGACTACGGGATTCAGCGTCGCAATGCAGAAAGGCTGATCGCGCGCGGCTGTCGTATCACGATAGCCACGGACAACTACCAGGGCCGGGCACCGGAGTTCCGCAAAACGCCAAAACCCAAGATTCATGAAGCGGGGATCGGCAGCATTCTCGCCATTGAAGGGCTGGTCGAACTCGGCATGAGTGAGATGGACGCCATCGTCGCCGCGACACGCAACGGTGCGATCGCCGCCGGATTGCTCGATCGGATCGGCACCATCGAAATCGGCAAGGAGGCTGACATGCTGCTGCTGTCCGCGGACCCGCTTGACGATATCTCCAATATCCGGAAACTCGATACCGTTATCGCCAGGGGCCGGCGGGTGAACATTGAGGCACTGCCTGAGAGCCCACTGTTTTACACCGGCCCACTCCCCCGGGACGCGGTTCATGAGCACACAGTCACGCCGGCGGCGCGGCCCAGGCACCCCGGGCAGAGCGTATCTGAACGAGATGCAGCGCCAGCGGCAGTGGTTTCCACACAACATTCGCCTGCCAGCGAATCGTCCGGCGCACTGCCGATCCGGCAAATTACCACAACGGCGTGGGGCAAGTACGTGATCGAGTTCGAGAACGGCGAAGTCTGGCGCCAGCTCAATGCCGACACAACACCGATCGCGCTGCCAGCCGATACCAGCGGGCTCAGCGCTGAGATAAAACGCTCGATACTGGGCTCGACAAGAATAAAGATCCGCGGATCTTACCCTGCATTCAAGGCATCCCGCGTGGACGAGTAAGACCGCCATCAATAGGAGCGAGAACAATGGCAGCACCTGCTTCTGACAGTACGCCGCTCATCTGGTCATCCAGGCTGACATTCCTCATGGCATCCGTCGGCTTTGCCGTCGGTCTCGGCAATATCTGGCGCTTTCCCTATGTCGTCGGCCAGAACGGCGGCAGCGCCTTCATCCTGATTTACCTGGGCTTCGCGGTAGTCATCGGCGTACCGCTGGTCATGGCCGAATGGACGATCGGGCGTCGCGCGAACGACGCCGCCTCAGCCTCGGGCAGCTTCCGCGGTGTTGCACACAGGTCGGGCGCGTCTGCCCACTGGGGAGCGGTAGGCGGCATAGCGGTACTCGCCGTGTTCATGCTGATGCTGATCTACACAACGATCGCAGGCTGGACCATGGACTACTTCGTGCGCGCGGCCAGCGGCGCCTTCGACGGCATCACGGGCGAAGCCTCCAGAGTAGCCTACGAAAACCTTATGTCGAGCCCCATGCGTCTGATCTTCTGGCACACGGTGGTTGTCATCCTAACGGTGTATATCAACTCGCGAGGGCTGCACGGCGGCATCGAGAGGGCTGTGAATATTCTGATACCTGCACTGTTCGTCTCGCTTGTGCTCATGGTGGGATATGCGGCGGTGGTTGGCGATATGGGGGCAACGGCAAGATTCCTGCTGACCCCGGATTTCAGCAAGGTGACCGGGGAAACACTACTCATCGCGCTGGGCCAGGCATTCTTTTCAATCGGAATTGCGATGGCTGTGATGATTACCTATGGCTCGTATCTCGACCGGCGCACGTCGATACCGCAGAACGCCTTCATCGTGGTGGCCGCCGATACGCTGGTCGCACTGATGGCGGGCTTCGCTATCTTTCCACTGGTTTTCCAGCACGGCCTGGCGCCCAATGCCGGCGAGGGGCTGGTGTTTCAGACGCTGCCGGTCGCATTCGGCGCCCTGCCTGCGGGGAGCCTGTTCGCGAGCATATTCTTCTTCCTGCTGATCGCAGCCGCAGTGACCTCGTGCATCGGCAACTTCGCCCCGGTCGTCGCCTGGACGGAGGAAAGATTCGGGATGAGCCATTCTCGCGCAGCCTTCACAGCCGGCTTTGCGATGTGGTTTCTAGGCCTCGGTTCGGCGCTGTCATTCAACCTGCTTAGCGGTTTTCATCCGCTCGACTTCATCCCGATGCTCGAGGGCAAGACGATCTTTGCGGCGGTCGATTTCATCATGGCCAATACGCTGCTGCCTATTGGCGCATTGCTTACCGCAGTCTTCATTGGCTGGGTGGCAAAGCGCGAGAGCGTTCGAGAAGAGATCGGGCTGCCGGACGGGCTGGCTTTCAAAGCGTGGCTGGGCTTGGTCCGCTTCGTCATCCCCATCGCACTCGCCATCGTGTTTTTTAGCGGCATTCTGGGCTGAGCCAGGGATACACTGCCATGCGGATAAAGGAGATTCATGTCTACCAGGTCGACCTGCCGCTGGCGGAAGGCCGTTACACCTGGTCGGATGGACGCCATCAACCTCAAGATTTCAAAGGTGGGAGGCCTGAGCAAGGCCAGACTGATCCGCGACCTGTGCGTGTCTCTGCAGATTCCAATGACTATCGAGGACAGCTGGGGCGGCGACATCATCACCTCGGCAATTGCGCATCTCGCGCACTCCACGCCTGAGCGCTTCCGGTTCTCATCAACCGATTTCAACAGCTATGTGACGGTGCGCAACGCGGTGGGTGCTCCGCAGCGCGACAATGGCCGCATGCGAGCAAGCCTCGAACCCGGTCTTGGCGTTACACCAGATTTCGACAATCTGGGCCAGGCGGTCGCCATCTATCGTTAAACACCGACGTCCCGAAGTGCCGGGACTGCCGCACCGCACCGGCCACGGTATTGGCATGGACGGACATGAGTGGGGCAACATGGTGCTGGGGAACAAGAGACCGCTGGACGTCGGCATGTGCTTCAGCGTCGAACCGATGATCGCGATCTATGGAGAGTTCGGCGTCAGACTGGAAGATTGCGTGTACATGACGGAAAAAGGCCCCGCCTGGTTCAGCCAACCGAGCGCTGCGATCGACCAGCCCGTCTGAGCTGGCCGCCGCGCGCGCGGCGGGCCGACACCATCAACTGTCAGTCAGTAAGAGGGCAGTGTCGTGATGCCCCGCTCCTCCTTCTGGCGCTCGACCATCTCCTCCACATCCCGGAGCAACTGCTTCGCGTCGTAGACGATGCCGTCCTTTATCGTGTATTTGACGCCGCCCACGCGCTCCGGCTTGCCCGTCTCGTCATTCAGCCGGACATGGCCGGTGCCGTACAGGACCTTGAGGTTCTGCAGCGGGTTCTCGTCGATCACGACCATATCGGCCAGCATGCCAGGACGAACCACACCGAACGGTGCTGCTTCACCCTTGGGCTCGTACAGTACCTGCGCCGGGTGCATCGTCGCGGCGCGGATGACTTCCAGCGGCGTGAGGCCCGCTTCCTGCATCAGCTCCATTTCCTCGATGTAACCGAAGCCGTACTGATTGTAGATAAACGCGGCGTCCGCACTCACCGTCACGCGACCGCCGGCATCCTTGTAGTCGTCGACAAAATCCATCCACTTGCGGTAGAAGGCCTTCCAGGCAATCTCGTCGGCCGTTGTCCAATCATAAAAATATGAACCGTGGTTGATACGGCTGGGCTTGTAGAAATCCCAAAGCGAGGGCAGGGTGTATTTGTCGTGCCAATCAGCCGTACGCGAACGCATGACGTCGCGGCCGGCCAGATAAGCCGTCATCGTCGGATCGAGAACCGCATTATGTTCAAGAAAATAATCTATCAATCCGTTCCATTCAGCGCTGCCCTGCTCCGCAATAAGATTCCATTGACGCGCCACCTGTGAAAAGCGGTGCTGCTCGTCATTATAGTTGAGGTCATGCGGCCATGGCTGTATGTCGTGGTCCTTGTACATCGACTCGAACAGCCCATAGAAATGCGTGACCGTGCCGAGGCCCATGCCCACCGCCTGACGGGCATTGGTTTCGGCTACCATCAGCTGCGAGAGGTGCGCGACGCTGCCGAGGCCATTCGCGTTAGCTTCATCCAGCAACACTTGAAGCACTGCGGGCGGTTTATTGAAGATCTTTATGCCATCAATGCCCTTGTCGTTCGCCCAGCGTATCCATTCCCGGGCTTTTTCCGGGGTCGTGATAGGGCCACCTTGCCAGTCCTCGCCATCGCCCGGCACGTGGTAAGCGAATATTCGCGGCGCGACAATCTCATTGCGCGCACTTCGCTCACGTTCGTTCAGGGTCCAGTTAAGCGGTCCCGCCGACACGCCTCGTATCGTCGTGATGCCGTGCGCCATCCAGAGCTTGTAGGGATACTCAGCCTCCGGTGCCTTGGGTACGCCACCGACGTGTACATGGTTGTTCACAAAGCCGGGCATCACGTACGAACCCGAGGCATCGAGCTCGAAGGTCGCGCCACCCGGACGGTCCGCCTCTTTTATCTCGATGTAGGGGACGCCGACATTTTCGATAGACGTAATCCTGTTGCCCTCGACAACGATATCGACCGGCCCGCGCGGTGGTGCACCGCTGCCATCGATGAGCGTGGCACCGCGGATGATCATGCGCTCAAAGGGGCCCTGCCCCTCCTCGACACCGCGATCCGGAGCACCCGTCATCGTCCCTTCCTCGGCGGCGGCGCGAACGAAGCCCGCGGCGGCGAGCGCCGACAGGGCGAGCGCAGCAGCACAAAGCCGTGATTGTTTTCCTATGCAAATCATGAGTCTTTTCCTTCAGCTTCTGGCGTCGATTTCATATTTGAATCATAAAAAAAGGCCGGTCTGGGGTTGCCAGGCCGGCCTTGTTGGAGCGCTAGCTGCACAGTCCGTCGATCAGAAACGCACGTTCACACCGCCGAAGAAGCGGCGACCGAGAACATCGTAGAGCGAGATGTCGACGTTGGCGTCACCAGCCAACGAGAACCCCAGGATCGGCGGCTCTTCGTCGGTTATGTTCTCGAAGCCGAGACGCAGTGACACGCGGTCAGACACGCTGTAGTTGAAGTTCAGGTCGAAGTAGTTCACGGCATCTATGCTGTCGACGACGTTACCCGCGCCGGGGAAAAGATCAATCCCCGGAATGATGCGCCACTGCAGCCGCGCAAACAGCGGACCGGAGGTGTACGACAGGTTCGTCAGGTACTTCGCATCCGGCTGAATGAACGTGTTGAAGCCGGAACAGGGGCCGCCGAAGTAGCCGAGGCAATCCAGGCCCTCCTCACCCGGCTGCGAGACCAGCTCGTTCTCGAAGGCCCAGCTGGCGATGAAGCTCAGTCGCATGGATGCCACGTCAAACGCCGACAGGCCGCGCGGCAGATCGAAGCTGTAGTCTGCCTGCAGGTCGAGGCCGGATGCCGTGATCTCAGCCACGTTCAACGAGCGCGCATCGACGAAATCGATCTGGCCATTCGGGAACCGGTTGATCGCCTGGCAGGTCTCGCTGCTGTTGTCCCCCTGGCTGAAGCAGTTGTTGATCACCTGCTGGGCCGTGAGCTGGTTGACCGCGTTTTCGATCTCGATGTTGTAGTAGTCCAGTGTGACGTTCAGACCGTCGACCATCGGCGGTGACAGAACGACACCGAACGTGAAGGTGGTCGCCTCTTCTTCCTCGAGATTGGGATTACCACCGGAGCGCACGCTCAAGCCGACGTTGATCTGGTCGAACGTGTCGATGCGATCCGCGGCAATACCCTGCTGCACGCACAGGTTCTTCTGTTCCTGAGAGGGGTTGAGATCCTTGTCGCAGAGATCGTCGCCGGCAGAAAAACCGATGTTCTGCGTGGCAAAGAGTTCGTCGAGGTTCGGTGCCCGGATCGCCACGTTGTAGGACGTGCGAAAGCGTGCCCAGTCCACCGGCGAGTAGCTCAGCGCTCCCTGCCAGGTCGAAACACGGCCGACCGTGCTGTAATCCGACGAGCGACCGGCGAATTCGGCCCCCAGATAATCGACGCCTGTCATGCCGGCAAGGATGGGGACGCGCGCTTCGAAGAAGAATTCCGTCAGGTCGATGGCGGCCTCGATCGGCGGCTGTGGGTTCGCAGTGAACTCACCACCCTGTGCCGCCGTGTCAGGCCGGAAGCTGTACTGGTCGTCACGATATTCGAAGCCAGCGCCGATGGTCAGGGGGCCGGCAGGCAGTTCCATGACGTCCGCGGAAATAAAGCCGCCCCAGACGGACCGCTCGAGAACGTCCGTCACACCGTGGTTCGGCGAAATGAAGTCGGCCGCCTCCGGCGTGATGGAGTTCAGCCCGAGGAAGTTAACCGGCACACAGCCCAGAAACTCATTCGTGCAGCGCGCCGTGCCATCGGGATCAACGGTCACGTCCGTGCCGAGTGAGAGGCGCAGGGTGGACAGCTGACCGGAAATATCCTCGATGGTTTTCGAGCGCTGATACTGCGTGAACAGATCCCAGTTGACCGTCCGCTCTGCGGCCTTGAAATTGCCCTTCAGGCCTGCCGTCGCGCTGTAGCTCGTGCGGTCGTAGCGGTACGTTCGGAAACCCGTTTCGAGCGAGCGGCGACCCGTGGAAATGATATCCGCGTTGCCGTCACCGTCGGCGTCGAAAAATTCGGGATTGGCGACCAGGAACTCCCGCGTGGCGTCGAAAAGCACGGGGTTGTTCGCATAGTTGGGAATGCGGAAAACACCGCGCGGCGCACCCGCGCTCTGAATTCCACCGGCATTTGGTGCCTGCTGCCACTCGTTGACGTTCTCCATGAACGCCAGCTCCGTATAGGCCGTGACATTCTCGGAAATATCAAAGTCGGCCAGCGCCGTGAACTGCAGACGCTCCATCGGCCGGAGTAGATAGTTGCCTTCAGCGAAGTTGAAACGATCATCCGGATCGCAGAAGGGCTGGACCACGCCCTGTTCGCCGAACCTGACGCCATTGAGCGATGCGCCGGCCGAACATGCTGTATTCGGATCAAAAGGAAGGCCGTTGAGTCCGAGAACGTCGCTCGGAACAATCCCGACACGAGTGCCCGGGATGTTGCTCGAACCGCCGGGGACCAGCTCCCCGCCGCTTTCGAACAACGATATGCTGGAGTAATCGCGGTCCTGGAAGAATACGTCGCCCCGATCGGTCCAGGTGGCGCTCACCACAGCATTACCCCG
>Ga0102928_1000148_pt1 | contig 39402 bp, 33 predicted proteins | sample SalPonR1_B_D1_MG_FD_78504 | JGI IMG/M metagenome (GOLD analysis project Ga0102928, IMG submission 78504) | Salt pond soil microbial communities from South San Francisco under conditions of wetland restoration - Salt Pond MetaG R1_B_D1_MG | ecosystem: Environmental > Aquatic > Marine > Intertidal...
AGGCCTACAACATCAACGCCGACACGGTCGCCGGCGCCATCGCCGAGGCGATCGGCGCCGAGAAGCTGGTCTATCTCACCGACATCGAGGGTCTGCGACGCGACGTCGACGACGCCCGCAGCCTGATCCGGCAGGTGACCGCCGACGAACTCGACCGCCTGGTCGCCGACGGCACGATCGCCGGTGGCATGATCCCCAAGGTGGCGAGCTGCACACAGGCCGTACGCAACGGCGTGCACCGCGCCCACATCCTCGACGGCCGGATCGCCCACGTCCTGCTGCTCGAGATCTTCACCGACGCCGGCATCGGCACGATGGTGATGCCCAACCCGGAGGACGACGTCCATGACCACTGACCGACCATCGGACACCACGGGAGGCGCTGCCGCAGCGGGCGCCCACGCGTTCCACCACGCACCGGCGGCGAACTGCCCGTTCATGCCCGTGTTCGGCCCGCCCGCCATCATGTTCGAGCGTGGACGGGGCACCGAGCTGTGGGACGCCGACGGCAAGCGCTACCTCGACTTCCTCTCGGGGATCGCCGTCGTCTCGCTCGGACACGCCAATCCCACCGTGGCCGAAGCGGTCGGCGACCAACTCGACCGGCTGCTGCACGTGTCGAACTTCTTCGCCAATCCGGTCGCCACCGAGGCCGCCGTGCGGATCGACGACCTCCTGCTCGCCGCCACCGGCCAGCGCGGCCAGCTGTTCTTCACGAACTCCGGAGCCGAATCCAACGAGTGCGCCATCAAGCTCGCCCGCAAGTTCGGTGGCCGGGGCCGTCACACGGTGGTGAGCGCCCTCGGGAGCTTCCACGGCCGCACCCTGGCCACGCTGGCCGCCACCGGCCAACCCGCCAAGCACGAGCCGTTCGCACCGATGCCCGACGGCTTCCGCCACGTGCCCTGGGCCGACCTCGACGCGATGCGCGCGGCCGTCGACGGATCGGTGGCCGCCGTGCTCATCGAGACCGTCCAGGGAGAGGGAGGCGTCCACCCGGCCTCCACCGACTACCTGCAGGGCATCCGCGAGATCTGCGACGAGGTCGGCGCGCTGATGATGGTCGACGAGATCCAGACCGGGTTCGCCCGCACCGGACGGTGGTTCGGGTTCGAACATGCCGGGATCAGCCCCGACGTGGTCACCCTCGCGAAGGCGATGGGCAACGGGATGCCGGTCGGCGCCTGCTGGGCCCGACTCGACGTGGCGTCGGCGTTCGAACCCGGCGACCACGGCAGCACCTACTCCGGCACGGCCATCGCCACCGCCGCGGTCAACGCCGTCATCGACGAGATGCAGCGGATCGACGCACCCGCCGTCGCCGAACGCCGGGGCCAGCGGATCGGGGAGGCGCTGCGGTCGGTACCCGGAGTGGCCGGCATCCGCGGCCGAGGCCTCATGCTCGGTGTCGAACTCGTGCCGGGCATCGACGCCAAGGAGGTCTACCTCGACCTGCTCGACCGCGGCCTGATCGTCAACGCGGTCACGCCCACCACGATCCGTCTGCTCCCGCCGATCACCGTCACCGACGACGAGATCGACGAAGCGGTCGCACTGATCGCCGCCTGCCTGGCCGACCGGCTGCCCGACGATCCGCCCGTGCAGCAGGAGCTGCTGTGACACGCCACCTGCTCGACGTCACCGACGTCACCGTCGACGAGATCCGCCGGATCCTCACTCTGGCCGAGGCCCCCGTGGAGTCCCTCGGCCGGCCGCTCGAGGGACGCGGCGCGGCGCTCGTCTTCGAGAAGCCCTCGAACCGCACCCGGCACTCGATGGAGATGGCCGTCGCCCAACTCGGTGGTCATCCGGTGTACACCCGCGGGGAAGAGGTCGGGTTCGACACGCGTGAGCCCGTGGAGGACGTGGCACGCATCATGGAGGGCTACCACGGGCTGATCGCCGCCCGGGTGTTCGATCACCTCACGGTCACCCGGATGGCGGCCGTGGTCGACGTGCCGGTCGTGAACATGCTGTCCGACCACTCCCACCCGCTGCAGGCGTTCGCCGACGTGCTCACGATGCAGCAGCGGCTCGGAGATCTCGCCGGGAAGACGACGGCGTACGTGGGCGACTACAACAACGTCGCCCGGTCGCTGGGCGAGGCTTCGGCGATGCTCGGCATGCATCTGCGGTTCGCATGCCCGCACGGGTTCGACGCACCGGTGTCCGAACTCGAGCGGCTCTCGCTGCTGGGAGCGGCGTCCGTCGAACAGTCTCCCCGGCCGGCCCAAGCGGTGGAGGGAGCGCATGCGGTTCACACCGACACCTGGGTGTCGATGGGCCAGGAGGCCGACAAGCAGCAGCGTCTCGTGCAGTTCGAGGGCTACCAGGTCGACTCGGCGATGATGGCGCTCGCCGACCCGTCGGCGATCTTCATGCACTGCCTTCCGGCCTACCGGGGCATCGAGGTCGCGGCAGACGTCATCGACGGACCACAGTCGGTGGTGTTCCAGCAGGGACACAACCGCCTGCACGCGGCCCGGGGCGCGCTGGCCTTCCTGCTCGATGTGTCGGCCACCACCGTCGAGGGGTCGGCACCCGGGAGCGGATCGTGACCACGAAGGTGCACCGCCAGGCCACGATCGGGCGGCTGATCGGAGAGCACGAGGTCACCAGCCAGCCGCAGCTGATCGAATTGCTCGCGGACGAGGGCATCGAGGCCACGCAGGCCACGGTGTCGCGCGACCTCGACGACATCGGCGCCATCAAGGTCCGCGTCCCGAGCGGCAACTCGGTGTACGCCATCCCCGAGTTCGCACCCGACCGGTTGGCACCGGCCGACCAGCTCCGCCGCGTGATGGGCGAGTGGGTGGCCGACGTGGCCTGTTCGGGCAACATCGTGGTGTTGCGCACCCCGCCCGGTTGCGCCCACGTGGTTGCTTCCGCTCTCGACCGCAGCCGCGTCGACGGCCTGCTCGGCACCGTGGCCGGCGACGACACGCTGATGTGCGTGTCGGCCGGCACCGACGGTGGTGCGCTCGCGTCCCATCTCCGCGACCTCGCAGGACTGGACTGACATGACCCACGACGCTGTCCCCGACGACCAGCCCGACGGCAGGACCCTGTGGCACGGCCGTTTCGCCGGCGGGCCGGCGGAGGCCCTGATGGCCTACACGGTCAGCCTGCCCTTCGACCGCCGGATGTGGCGCGACGACGTCGCCGGATCCGCGGCGCACGTGCGCGGGCTGGCTCGTGTGGGGCTGCTCACCGTGGAGGAGCGCGACGCGATCCTCGCCGCCCTGGACCAGGTGACCACCGAGATGGAGTCCGACAGCTTCGTGTTCGTCGACAGCGACGAGGACATCCACACCGCGATCGAACGGCGGGTGACCGAGATCGCCGGCCCGGCCGGCGGCAAGCTGCACACGGCGCGCAGCCGCAACGACCAGGTGGCCACCGACCTGCGCCTGTGGTGCAAGCGCGAGCTGCGCGAGGTCGCTCGCGGTCTCCATGCCCTGCAGACCGTGCTGCTCGAGCGTGCTCTCGACGCCGGCGACACGTACCTGCCCGGCTACACGCATCTCCAGCGGGCCCAGCCGGTGCTGCTGGCGCACCACCTGCTCGCGCACGGCTGGACCCTGGCCCGTGACGTCGATCGGCTGCTCGCCACCATCGACCGCCTCGACGTGTCGCCCCTCGGTGCCGGTGCCCTGGCCGGCTCGTCGCTGCCGATCGACCCCGTCGGCACTGCTGCCGACCTCGGATTCGCGAGCGCCTTCGACAACAGCCTCGACGCGGTGAGCGACCGTGACTTCGTGGCCGAGGCGGTGTTCGACCTGGCGCTGATCGGTGTGCACCTGTCGCGCATCGGTGAGGAGTGGGTGCTCTGGACGTCGGGGGAGTTCGGCTTCGCCAGACTCGACGACGGATACGCCACGGGCTCGTCCATGCTGCCGCAGAAGAAGAACCCCGACATCGCCGAACTCGCCCGCGGCAAGAGCGGCCGTCTCATCGGCAACCTCACCGGGCTGATGGCCACCCTGAAGGGCCTGCCGATCGCCTACAACCGCGACCTCCAGGAGGACAAGGAGCCGCTGTTCGACTCGGTCGAGCAGGTGACGCTCGCCGTCGCCGCACTGACGGGCATGATCGCCACGGCCACGTTCGTTCCCGAGGCGATGCAGGCGGCCGCCGACGAGGAGACGACGGCGGCGACCGACCTCGCCGAGTACCTCGTGCGGTCGGGGATGCCGTTCCGGGACGCGCACGCCGTGGTCGGCGCCCACGTGCGTGCACACCTGGCGGGGGAGGGGACGCTGCGCGAGCTCGTCGCCGCCGATCCCCGCCTGGGTGACGACGCGGCGGCGCTGGTCGGTCCGGGCGTCGGGGTCCGCATGCGCACCTCTCGAGGCGCAGCGGGGCCCACGGCGCTCCCCGAGCAGCTCGACTCCTATCGTTCGATGCTGGCCGCCGACGCCGGACGGTTGCAGCTCTGAACACGCTCGACCGGGAGTGGTACGGCCGTGGGGCTCCCGTGGTGGCGCCCGACCTGCTCGGCAAGCTCCTCGCCGCCGGGGAGGGGGCGGGCTCGGTGGTCGGCCGGATCGTGGAGACCGAGGCCTACACCGTCGACGACCCGGCGAGCCACAGCTTTCGCGGCCCGACGGCGCGCAATCGAGTGATGTTCGGCCCGCCCGGGCACCTCTACGTGTACCGCAGCTACGGCATCCACTGGTGCGCGAACGTCGTCACCGGCGGCCTCGACGACGGGGAGGCGGTCCTGCTGCGCGCGGTCGAGCTGGTGGAGGGTGTCGGGCTCGCCCGGGAACGGCGGAGCGGACGGACCGATCGGGAGCTCGCGAACGGTCCGGGGAAGGTCTGTCAGGCGCTCGGGATCGACGGGACCCACGACGGCACCGACCTGACGCAGCTGTCGTCGCCGGTCCGCATCCTCGACGACGGCCACCCGCCGCCGGCCCGCCCGATCACGGGCCCGCGCATCGGCATCACCAAGGCGATCGACGTCCCCTGGCGCTTCCGCTCACCCTGATCCGGTGCGCCTGTGATGAGCGAGGCCACCGGATAGTGGGGCTTCGCTCACGGCCCCGGTGTGGGACGTACCGGCCGATGAGCGAAACCACCGGATAGCGGGGTCTCGCTCATCGCTCGGAGGTGGATCCGCCGCGCCACTGGATCCAGAAGCCGTGGGGGTGGCAGGAGGCGAGGTGGTCGACGCGCCGCTCACCGTTGCGCCAGCGCACCATCGACAGCACGGTGCGGTGGGGGTCGACCGGATCGGGCTCGTTCGGCAGTTCGGGGATCAGCGCGGGCGCCTCGGCGTACACCCACGACAGGTCGCCGGCGGTGCCGAGCCGCTCGAGCTCGGCGAGGTAGGCCACCCGCTCGGCCGAGGTCAGGTAGTTCAGCACCCAGGAGTTCGTGACGACCGGATGGCCCGCTCGGGCGATGCGCTCCACGGCCGGGGCCAACGACCCGACCGCGTCGCCGGCGAGCAACTCGGGGGGATGCTCCCGCGCGATCCCGATCGCCTCGACGAGCCGGTGGAACCGGTCGGCCTGATCCGGCCACACGCATGCCTCGAGCCATCGGGCCTCGCCGTCGTCGGTGACGTCGACGGGCGTCCGGTCGATCCCGCAGCGGGTGCCGACGGTCGGCATCGTCGCCGGGAAGGGCACGTCGCCGGTCGTCTCGGTGCGGATCACCACCGGGGACGGCTCGCCCACGACCGTGACGGCCGCGGCGATGCCGTTCGCCGACCGGGGCGCGTACTCGTACCGGTACCGGTCGAGAAGCAGGTTCAGCCCACCCGAGGCACCCACGTCGAGGTGGGCGAGGGGTCCGACCTCGGCGGCCAGCATCCCGAACGCCGGAAGCAGCAGGGCACACCGGCCCACCTCGTTGGTCTGGGTGGTGCGCCTGTGCAGGATGCGCACCAGTTCGTCGCGCCGCTCGGCGACGAACGCCGAGAACGTCGGCAACAGGGCACGGTCGGACGGCGCACGGTGATCCACGGTGAGATTCGGGTACCAGGACGCCAGCGGATGCCCGGGCTCGTCGAGCAGCAGGCGGTGCACGGCGGCGAACAGCAACACGGGCATCCGCTGGGTGGGTGGCGCAGTTGCGAGCAGGCCGTGCAGCGCCGGGTCACGCGAGATGCCCACCGAGAGGGCGGCGTACAGCGGGGCCCGCGGAGCCGACGTGGCCGAGAACTGCGCGAAGCGACGCGACAGCTCCGCATCGTCGGGACCGCTCTCCGAACGGCCGTCGAAATCGTCGCTGGGACCGGTCACGGGCCGACAGTACCCTTGGCCGGGCCATGCAGCACGACGACGTCCCCCCGGCCGGCAGCGCGCCCGGCGACCTGGTCTCCGACCTCGAGGCCCGCGGTCTCATCCACGACTCGACCGACCGCGACGCTCTCCGTGAGGCCGTGGCGTCGGGACCGGTCGGGATCTACTACGGGTGCGATCCCACCGCCGACAGCCTGCACGTGGGGAACCTCATCGGGTTGATCATGCTGCGGCGTTTCCAGGATGCGGGTCATCGACCGATCGCGCTCGCCGGCGGAGCCACCGGCATGATCGGCGACCCGTCGGGCCGCTCCGACGAGCGCAACCTCCTCGACGACGAGACCTTGAACCACAACGTCGCCCGCATCAAGGAGCAGCTGGGACGCATCGTCGACCTCGATCCCGAGCGCACCGACGGCCGGGGTGCCCTGGTCGACAACCGCGAGTGGACCGAGCCCGTCACCGTGCTCGAGTTCCTCCGCGACGTCGGCAAGCACGTCACGGTGAACCAGATGTTGGCCAGGGAGAGCATCAAACAGCGCATCAACTCCGAACACGGCATCTCCTTCACCGAGTTCAGCTACATGCTGCTACAGGCCAACGACTACCTGTGGCTGCACGACCATCTCGACTGCTCGATCCAGATCGGAGGATCCGACCAGTGGGGGAACATCATCGCCGGGGTCGACCTGATTCGTCGCAAGCGGGGCGAGCACGTGCACGCCTTCTCGTGGCCGTTGCTCACTGCGGCCGACGGCAGCAAGCTCGGCAAGACGACCGGCGCCCGCACCTGGCTCGACGCCGACAAGACGAGCCCGTACCAGTTCCGTCAACACTGGATGCAGACCCCCGACGAGGTGGTGGAGGCACAGTTGCTGATGTTCTCGCTGCGCCCCCTCGCCGAGCTGCGCGCCGTGATGGAGGAGCATGCCGACGCCCCTCAGCGGCGATTCGCCCAGCGCGCCCTGGCCGACGAGATGACCGCCCTGGTGCACGGTCCACACGCCGCCGGTGCGGCCGCCGAGGCAGCCGAATTGCTGTTCGCGGGTGATCCGGCGACCGCGTCGGGGGCGGCGTTCTCCACCCTGGCCGCCGAAGTGCCGTTCTCGACCATGTCGGCGGACGCCCTCGACGATCCGGTGGCCGTCTTCGTGGCGACCGGACTGGCGTCGTCGAACGGTGATGCGCGCCGGAATCTCGCGCAGGGGGCCTTCTACGCCAACGGGGTCCAGCTCGACGCGAACTCCCAGCTCAGCGACCTGCCGTTGCTGCACGGCCGCTTCCTGCTGCTGCGCAAGGGCAAGAAGTCGCACCACCTCGTCGAAATATTTTCCTGAGGCGTGTTGCAAGCAGGACCGGAGCTGCTATCTTCTAACTCCGCCTCACGGAGGGGTTTCACCCCCCGGAAAGGCCACTCGGCACCGCCGCCGAACCACGGAGATCCCGCCCGGAACACCGGAACGGACCCCACCTCGGTGAGTGCCAGAGCTTCGGCTCCTTGAAAACGGAAGAGAAGACAGAACGCCAGTGCGGGCAGTCCGACGACCTTCGGGTCACGACGACTGTCTGTCAATTCTGCTGTCGGCACACCCTGCCGGCGGCAACACGGATACCGGTTCGAAAGAACCACACAGCAAGGACGCATCGTCCACACGAGCCTTTCCCGGCTCGGATGGTGCGCTCGCTGACACTCGTTGCCGGCTCTGCTGCTCACTTGTGGGTGACCGAGACGGACACGTTTTTGTTGGAGAGTTTGATCCTGGCTCAGGATGAACGCTGGCGGCGTGCTTAACACATGCAAGTCGAACGAGGTCCATGGAGCTTGCTCCGGACGACCTAGTGGCGAACGGGTGCGTAACACGTGAGGAACCTGCCCCGGTCTCTGGAATAACAGTTGGAAACGACTGCTAATACCGGATGCCGTCTGCGCACCGCATGGTGTGCCGACGAAAGATTCATCGGATCGGGAGGGTCTCGCGGCCTATCAGCTAGTTGGAGAGGTAACGGCTCACCAAGGCATCGACGGGTAGCTGGTCTGAGAGGATGATCAGCCACACTGGGACTGAGACACGGCCCAGACTCCTACGGGAGGCAGCAGTGGGGAATCTTGCACAATGGGCGAAAGCCTGATGCAGCAACGCCGCGTGCGGGAAGAAGGCCCTAGGGTTGTAAACCGCTTTCAGCAGGGAAGAAAATGACGGTACCTGCAGAAGAAGGTGCGGCCAACTACGTGCCAGCAGCCGCGGTGACACGTAGGCACCAAGCGTTATCCGGATTTATTGGGCGTAAAGAGCTCGTAGGCGGTTCGGTAAGTCGGGTGTGAAAACTCTGGGCTCAACCCAGAGACGCCACCCGATACTGCTGTGACTAGAGTGCGGTAGGGGAGCGGGGAATTCCTGGTGTAGCGGTGAAATGCGCAGATATCAGGAGGAACACCAGCGGCGAAGGCGCCGCTCTGGGCCGTAACTGACGCTGAGGAGCGAAAGCATGGGTAGCAAACAGGATTAGATACCCTGGTAGTCCATGCCGTAAACGTTGGGCACTAGGTGTGGGTCTCAACCAACGAGATCCGCGCCGTCGCTAACGCATTAAGTGCCCCGCCTGGGGAGTACGGTCGCAAGACTAAAACTCAAAGGAATTGACGGGGGCCCGCACAAGCAGCGGAGCGTGTTGCTTAATTCGATGCAACGCGAAGAACCTTACCTGGGTTTGACATGTACCGAAAAGCTCTAGAGATAGGGTGTCCTTCGGGGCGGTACACAGGTGGTGCATGGCTGTCGTCAGCTCGTGTCGTGAGATGTTGGGTTAAGTCCCGCAACGAGCGCAACCCTTATCCTATGTTGCCAGCAAGTAATGTTGGGGACTCGTAGGAGACTGCCGGGGTCAACTCGGAGGAAGGTGGGGATGACGTCAAGTCATCATGCCCCTTATGCCCAGGGCTGCAAACACGCTACAATGGCCGGTACAGAGGGCTGCGATCCCGCGAGGGTGAGCGAATCCCACAAAGCCGGTCTCAGTTCGGATTGGAGTCTGCAACTCGACTCCATGAAGCCGGAGTTGCTAGTAATCCTGGATCAGCACGCCAGGGTGAATACGTTCCCGGGCCTTGTACACACCGCCCGTCACACCACGAAAGTCGGCAACACCCGAAGCCGGTGGCCCAACCCTTTTGGGAGGGAGCCGTCGAAGGTGGGGTTGGTGATTGGGGTGAAGTCGTAACAAGGTAGCCGTACCGGAAGGTGCGGCTGGATCACCTCCTTTCTAAGGAGTGCTTCTCCACTCGATGATGGATCCATTCCATCCGGGTGCGAGACACACCTGTTGGTGCACTGGTGGGCTGTCGTCGCAACGATCGTCGGTCGCAGGGATTCGGTCCCTCTCGACGCCACGTACGCCGGCGGCCACCGTCTTCTCTTCCGTTTTGAGGGAGTTGTTCCCTCACGCCGCAGCGTCGAGCTGCTCGTCACCGCCCGTCAGGGTGGCCTCGAGCCGCACCGCTGGTCGGTGGCTCCTTGAGAACTGCAGAGCAAGCACGAGCATCTTTTAGAGAGAAATCTCGAACAATAGATAACTTGTTCTTTCCAAGCTAATAAGAGCCAACGGTGGATGCCTTGGCGCCAAGAACCGAAGAAGGACGTGAGTGACTGCGAAAAGCTGCGGGGAGCCGTCTACTAGGCCTCGATCCGCAGATGTCCGAATGGGGAAACCCAGCACTCGTCATGGAGTGTTACCGCTGCCTGAACACATAGGGCAGTAGGAGGGAACCGGGGGAATTGAAACATCTCAGTACCCCGAGGAAAGGAAAGCAACCGCGACACCCTGAGTAGCGGCGAGCGAAAAGGGTAGAGACCAAACCGTGCCAGTGCCAAGCCTGATGGCGTTGCTGGTGCGGGGTAGTGGGACCATGAGACACAGCATCAGATGTGTCACGAGGTACAAGTGCTGCATAGGAGAACGACTCAGGAAAGGGTCGGCCAGAGTGGGTAACAGCCCCGTATCCGAAATGTATGCACTCCTCGCATGTCATCCCAAGTAGCGCCGGAACCGTGAAAGCCGGCGTGAATCTGTGGGGACCACCCCATAAGTCTAAGTATTCCTTGGCGACCGATAGTGAACCAGTACCGTGAGGGAAAGGTGAAAAGTACCCCGGGAGGGGAGTGAAATAGTACCTGAAACCGTTGGTTTACAAACAGTCAGAGCGTCGTCATGCCTTCGGGTATGGCCGCGATGGCGTGCCTTTTGAAGAATGAGCCTGCGAGTTACGGTGTGTGGCAAGGTTAACCAGTGATGGGTAGCCGGAGCGAAAGCGAGTCTGAATAGGGCGTAGAGTCGCATGCTGTAGACCCGAAGCCAAGTGATCTATCCATGGCCAGGTTGAAGCGGAGGTAAGACTCCGTGGAGGACCGAACCCACGTAAGTTAAAAATTGCGGGGATGAGCTGTGGATAGGGGTGAAAGGCCAATCAAACTTGGCGATAGCTGGTTCTCCTCGAAATGCATTTAGGTGCAGCGTCGTGTGTTCAGTACCGGAGGTAGAGCACTGAATGGGCTAGGGGACCCACAAGTTTACCGAACCCAATCAAACTCCGAATGCCGGTACTCCAGAGCACGGCAGTGAGACCACGAGGGATGAGCTTCGTTGGTCGAAAGGGAAACAGCCCAGATCATCAGCTAAGGCCCCTAATTCAGGACTAAGTGGAAAACGATGTGGAATTGCACAGACAGCCAGGAGGTTGGCTTAGAAGCAGCCACCCTTGAAAGAGTGCGTAATAGCTCACTGGTCGAGTGATTCTGCGCGGACAATGTAACGGGGCTCAAGTCCTGAGCCGAAGCTATGGGCTTCGAGCGACTTCGGTCGTCTCGGAGCGGTAGAGGAGCGTCGATGTTGCTGTGAAGCGGCGGTGGAAACCAGCCGTGGAGCGTCATCGAGTGAGAATGCAGGCATGAGTAGCGAGAGAGGGGTGAGAAACCCCTCCGCCGAAAGCCCAAGGGTTCCTGGGGAAGGCTAATCCCCCCAGGGTGAGTCGGGAGCTAAGACGAGGCCGAGAGGCGTAGTCGATGCACAACTGGTTGATATTCCAGTACCACCGTGCCCGCGCCAGGTCCAAGAGTGGCAACGTTGGGGCTGTTTCCTTCGGGAAGCGAACCGACCGAGCTGCTGGCGGATAGCTGACGGGGGACGCAGGAGGATAGGTGAACCGGGGCGATGGTAGACCCCGGGTAAGCGTGTAGGCGGGTTCCGATGAGAGTTGGAGCCGTAACGCCGAGACGCGATGCCGAGCGACATACCGCGAAGTCATCGATTCCATGCTGCCAAGAAAAGCCCAGCAGTGAGTTGGCACGGTGCCCGTACCCCAAACCGACACAGGTGGGCGGGTAGAGAATACCAAGGCGAACGGGAGAACTATGGTTAAGGAACTCGGCAAATTACCTCCGTAACTTCGGAAGAAGGAGGACCCTTTTCGGTGACGGCCTTTACGGCTCGAGCTGACGAGGGTGGCACAGACCAGGGGGTAGCGACTGTTTACCAAAAACACAGCAGCGTGCGAAGCCGCAAGGCGCTGTATACGCTGTGACGCCTGCCCAATGCTTGAAGGTCACGGGGAACGGTTAGCTCTTCGGAGCGAAGCTGTGAACCTAAGCCCAAGTGAATGGCGGCCGTAACTATAACGGTCCTAAGGTAGCGAAATTCCTTGTCGGGTAAGTTCCGACCTGCACGAATGGCGTAACGACTTCCCCACTGTCTCAACCATAGACCCGGCGAAATTGAAGTACGAGTAAAGATGCTCGTTAGCTGCGGAAGGACGGAAAGACCCCGTGGACCTTTACTATAACTTGGTGTTGAGTTTTGAATTGCGTTGTGTAGGATAGGTGGGAGACTTGGAAGCATTGGCGCCAGCCAGTGTGGAGTCAATGTTGAAATACCACCCTGCGTACTTTGGAACTCTAACCTCGGTCCGTGATCCGGATCAGGAACAGCGCCAGGCGGGTAGTTTGACTGGGGCGGTCGCCTCCTAAAGAGTAACGGAGGCGCCCAAAGGTTCCCTCAGGCTGGTTGGCAATCAGCCGTCGAGTGCAATGACACAAGGGAGCTTGACTGCGAGACCTACAAGTCAAGCAGGTACGAAAGTAGGGCATAGTGACCCGGCCATCACGTGTGGAAGTGTGGTCGCTCAACGGATAAAAGGTACCCCGGGGATAACAGGCTAATCTTCCCCAAGAGTCCATATCGACGGGAAGGTTTGGCACCTCGATGTCGGCTCATCGCATCCTGGGGCTGAAGCAGGTCCCAAGGGTTGGGCTGTTCGCCCATTAAAGCGGTACGCGAGCTGGGTTCAGAACGTCGTGAGACAGTTCGGTCCCTATCCTCCGCAGCCGAAGGAATACTGACAACTGCTGTCCTTAGTACGAGAGGACCGGGACGGACGTAGCTCTGGTGTGTCTGTTGTTTCGCCAGAAGCATCGCAGATTTGCTACCTACGGAAGGGATAACCGCTGAAAGCATCTAAGTGGGAAACCCGGTTGAAGATGAGTATTCCCATGCGGTCAACGCAGTAAGGCCCGTGACGAGACCATCACGTTGATAGGCCGGAGGTGTAAGCGTGGCAACACGTTCAGCCGACCGGTACTAATCGGCCGAGGGCTTGGTTTGAACAGCTCGTGCTTGCTCTGGAGTCCTCGAGGGTCACCCCTCGTTGACAACTGATTTCGGTGGCCATAGCGACAGGGTCACACCCGTTCCCATCCCGAACACGGAAGTTAAGCCTGTCAGCGCCGATGGTACTTGGGGAGAGATCCCCTGGGAGAGTAGGACGCCGCCGGATTTCGATCGACGAACGCACCGCCCGGGTCTGCCGGCGGTGCGTTCGTCGCGTTTTCGGCCCGATTCGAGGGGCGCCGGCCGTAGCATGGATCGCCATGTCCCGGGACTCGAATGCTCGTCCACCGCGCCGTGACGGCCGCCCGTCGGGCGGCGGGCCGTCGAGCGGATCGCGCCGCAGCTCGTCGAGCAGTTCGTCGCGTGGTCCGGCGAAGGGCCCCGCGAAGGGATCGCCGAGGGGATCGTCGAACGGCCGTTCCGGGGGTTCCGGGCGACCGCCGTCGCGGGGTGGCTCGGCGCCGCGTCGAGACGGCCGGCCGAGCCGTCCCCAGACCGAAGCCGAACGCCGTGCGCTCGAAGTGAAGCAGCGGCGCGCGCCGCGTACCCCGCGCGATCCCGAGCTCGAGCGGGCCAAGATCGAAGGCCGCACCACCGAACAGTGGATCGACGAGGGCTCGATCCGCGACGCCGCCAGCGGAGCGGCACAGCGGGCGTCGGACGCCCCCGCCAAGCGTCGGCCACCCAAGCCCCTCGATCCCGAGGTGCAGGCCGAGCTCACCGATGCCCTCGGCACCCAACGTGGCCAGCGCCTCGCCGAGCGGCTGGCCCAGGCGTCCGAGGCGCTCGACCGCGAGCGCTTCCAGGAAGCGCGTCGCCTGGCCGGTGCGATCGTGAAGGAGGCCCCCACGGTGGCCGCCGCCCAGGAGGTGCTCGGGCTGTCGAACTACCGGCTCGGCAACTGGAAGGCGGCCGCCCGCGCCCTCGAAGCGGCGCACGACCTGCACCCCGACCCCGCCATGCTCCCGGTGATCGCCGACTGCCACCGCGCTCAGCGCAACTGGAAGGCGGTCGACCGTGTGTGGCAGGAGATCAAGTCGACGTCGCCGAGCCACGAGGTGATGGCCGAGGGCCGGATCGTGGCTGCCGGAGCGCTCGCCGACCAGGACGACCTGCGCGCTGCGCTCGAGGTGATGGAGCCGGCCACGAAGCGGGCGAAGTCGGTCCGTGACCATCATCTGCGTCAGTGGTACGTGCTCGGCGACCTCTACGACCGCCTCGGCGACCCGATCACGGCGCGGCGCTGGTTCGCGCTGGTCGTCGACCACGCGCCCGACTTCGCCGACGCCGACCACCGCCTCCGAGGCCTGGGCCGCTGATCGGACGCCGAGGCGACGATGCCCAGCACCCATTTCCGCGCCGGTGTCGTCACCGTGGTGACGAATTCGCACGGTCACCTGCTGGCGTTCGAGCGCAGTGACGTGCCGGGGGCGTGGCAACTGCCCCAGGGCGGTATCGACGTGGGGGAGTCTCCGCTCGAGGCCGCCTGGCGAGAGCTCGGCGAGGAGACCGGCCTCGGCGCCGACGACGTGCTCCTCGTCGGGGAGCATCCCGAGTGGGTCGCCTACGAGTTCCCGCCCGACGTCCGCGGGGAGGGCAGACGGCTGGGTCAGATCCAGCGCTGGTACACCTTCCGCGTGCGCGGCGACGGCATCGAGCCCACCCCCGACGGTGTGGAGTTCGTCGCCTGGAAGTGGGTCGAGCCCACCTGGTTGATCGACCAGGTCGTCGCCTTCCGCCGCGACGCCTACCGCCGTGTCCTCGGCGGATGAGCATGGGTGACGATCTGTTCGCCGCGGCAGCCGACGAGCAGCGCCGGGCACGGGCCCCGCTCGCAGCACGGCTGCGACCACGCACCATCGACGACGTCGTCGGACAGGAGCATCTCGTCGGTCCGGGCCGACCGTTGCGCCGGCTCGTCGAGACCGACCGCCTGACCTCGGCGCTGCTGTGGGGCCCGCCGGGCACCGGCAAGACCACGCTCGCGCTGGCCGTGGCGGGCAGCACCGACCGGGCCTTCGAGCAGCTGTCGGCCGTGACCGCCGGTGTGAAGGACGTCCGCGAGACGATCGAACGCGCCCGGCACCGCCTCGGCGAGCGCGGGCAGGGCACGATCCTGTTCCTCGACGAGATCCACCGGTTCTCGAAGTCACAGCAGGACGCGCTCCTGCCCGCCGTGGAGGACGGCACCCTCACGCTGATCGGGGCGACCACCGAGAACCCGTTCTTCGAGGTGAATGCGCCGCTGCGGAGCCGTTCCACGCTGTTCCGCCTCGAACCGCTCGACCGTCCGGCGATCTCGGTGCTGGTCGAGCGGGGGCTCGAGGCCGAAGCCGTCACGGCCGACGTCGACGCCGTCGAACTGCTCCTGGACCGCGCCGGCGGAGACGGCCGGCAGGTGCTCACCGCTCTCGACGTCGCCTGCGCACTGTCGGGCTACACCCACCTCGAACTCGCGCACGTGGAGGCGGCCCTCGGCACCAGCGCCCTGCGCTACGGGCGCGACGACCACTACGACGTCGTGAGCGCGTTCATCAAGTCGATGCGCGGCTCGGACCCCGACGCCGCCGTGTACTGGCTGGCGAGGATGCTCGAGGCCGGCGAGGACGCCCGATTCTTGGCCCGGCGCATGATCATCTTCGCCAGTGAGGACGTCGGGCTCGCCGACGGGTCGGCGTTGCAGGTCGCCGTCGCCGCAGCGCACGCCCTCGAACACGTCGGGCTCCCGGAGGCGCAGCTGAACCTGGCGCAGGCGGCGATCCACCTGGCCACCTGCCCCAAGAGCAACCGGGCGGCACTCGCGATCTGGAACGCCCGCAGTGACATCCGGGACGGGGCCGTCGGCGAGGTGCCACCGCACCTCCGAGACGCCCACTACCAGGGCGCGGCGTCACTCGGCCACGGCACCGACTACGAGTATCCTCACGACCATGCCTCCGGAGTCGTCGACCAGCAGTATCTCCCCGACGACCTGCGCGACCGTCGGTGGTACCTGCCGAGCGCACACGGAGCCGAAGCGATGATCGCACGTCGGTCGGACGAGCGCAGGCGAGGAGACGGTCGATGACCGCCGGCGAACTCGTCCTCGTCGTCGCGGCCGTGCTCTGCGTGCTGGCCTTCACGGCCCTGATCGTGGTGCTCGTGCGGGTGCTCGACGCCCTCCGCGCCGTCCGCAGCGAAGTCGACGAGCTGCGCGCCGAGACCACACCCCTGATCCTCGAGCTGGTGGCGTCCACGGACGAGGCACGCTCGGCGGTGGAGGCAGCACGGGCCGACCTCGAGCGGTTCGACGAGGTCCTGGGTTCGGCCGAGGCGATCGGCAACGCCGTGTCGAGTCGCGTCGCCCGCACCACGTTCTCGGCCCCCATGATCAAGGCAGCCGGATTCGCCCGAGGGACGTCGCGCACGATTTCACGGCTGCGAAGTGCACCACGGAACCGTTCGATCGCCGTCCGCGAGGGACGGATCCTGCACTCCGCCGCCCACGACACCGACCGGAGGAAGCGCGCATGATGAAGCGGATCACGTGGTTCGCCGGTGGCGTCGCCGCCGGGCTGGCCTCGGCCGGCTACGCGAAGAAGAAGGTGAAGGAGACCGCCTCGCAGATCGCTCCGGCCCAGATGGCGAAGTCGGCAGCCGACCGCGCCGTCACCAGGGGTCGAGACGTCGTCGAGGCCGTGCGCGAAGGGCGCCAGGTGATGCGGCACACCGAGGACGAACTCCGGGCGCGTCGTGACGGGCGGTTGACGTCACTCGACGAACACGTCGAGCCGGGCGACAAGGTCTTCGTCGACGGCGTCCCGGTGGAGAGCGGCCGCGTCATCGTGATGCGCCGGGACCGGCACCGACCGGCGCGTTGATGGCCCCGCTGCCGGCGATGGGGACGCAGTGACGTGCGCCTGACGACGAGGCGCCGTTCCCGAGTCGCACCCGAGTCGACACTGGTGGAGGCGCTGCGGCAGCGGTTGCGACCGGATCAGGTGCGCAGTGGCGCAACAGAGCTGCACCTGTACCGGCACGACGCCTCCAACCTGGCCGGCCGGGCAGAGGTCGTGTGCTTCGCCGAGTCGGCCGACGACGTGAGGGCGGTCGTGGAGGTGGCCAACGAGCACGGCGTGCCGTTCGTGCCACGCGGTTCCGGGACCGGCCTGGCCGGCGGAGCAGTCCCGCCCGACGGCGCGATCGTGATCTCCACCACGAAGATGGACCGCATCATCTCGGTGGACCCGCTGAACCGGGTGGCCTGGGTCGAGCCCGGAGTGCTCAACCTCGATCTGTCGACCCGGATCGCCCACCTCGGTGTGCACTTCGCCCCCGATCCGAGCAGCCAGCAGACCTGCTCGATCGGCGGGAACGTCGCCAACAACTCCGGCGGGCCGCACTGCCTGGCCGACGGAGTCACCAGCGCCCACGTGCTGGCGGTGGAGGCGGTGCTCGCCGACGGGTCGGTCACGGTGCTCGGCGGGGTCGACCCCGAGCCCGACGGCTACGACCTGCGCGGCGCATTCGTCGGCAGCGAAGGCATGTTCGGCGTCGCCACGAAGGTCTGCGTGAAGCTGACCGAGAACCCGGTGGACGTGGCGACGATGTTGCTGGACTTCGGCGACGTGGCCGACGGCGCCCAACTGGTGAGCGACATCATCGCTGCGGGCATCGTGCCCGCCGCCGTGGAAATGATGGACCAGCTCTGCCTGCGCGCCGTGGAGGCGTTCATCCACGCCGGTCTCCCGGTCGACCAGGCGGCCGCCCTGCTGATCGAGGTGACGGGCCTCCCGCACGACGTCGCCGCCCAGGTCGCCGAGATCCGCCGGCTCGCCGTGGCACGCTCGGTCGGCGGCGTGCGGGTCGCCGCCGACGACGAGGAACGCGCGCTGCTGTGGAAGGGGCGCAAGTCGGCGTTCGGGGCGATCGCCAACATCAAGCCGAACTACTACCTCCACGACACCGTGGTGCCACGGCACCGCCTTCCCGACGTGCTCGAGCAGGTCTACGAGATCGCCGAACGTCACGAACTGCTCGTGCTCAACGTGTTCCACGCCGGCGACGGCAACCTGCACCCGCTGCTGGTGTACGACGCGACCGAGCCGGGCGTGACCGAGCGGGTCCACGCCGCGGGTCACGAGATCGTGCGCGCCTCGGTGGCGGCCGGCGGCGTGCTCAGTGGCGAGCACGGCATCGGGCTGGAGAAGCGTGACCTGATGCCGCTGATGTTCTCCGATGTCGACCTGGCAGCGCAGGCCGCCCTGCGCCGGGCGTTCGACCCTGCGGGTCTCGCCAACCCCGACAAGGTGCTGCCGAGCCCGGCGGGATGCGGCGACCGGCACACGGTTGCGAGTGCAGCGGACGGCGTATGGGTCTGAACGGGGACGAGCTCGACGAGCAGTTGCGGCTGTTCGCCCACGAGGTGGGCGACGTCGACCCGGTGACCGTGATGGGCCTCGGCAGCCGAGGCGGTGCACCTGGAGGCCCCGGTGTGCGTACCGTGCGCGCACCCGCCGGCATCGGCTGGGTGCAGCCCGCAGAGATGACGATCCGCTGCGGCGCCGGTACTCCGGTCGACGACGTCGACGACGTTCTCGCCGAACACGGGCAGTGCATCGCCTTCCCGCCGGGCGGCACGATCGGCGGAGCACTTGCCGTCGGGCGCAGTGGTGTGCGCCGGCTCGGGTGGGGTCCGATCCGCGACACGCTGCTGCAGACCCGGTACGTGTCGGCGGCCGGTGATCTGGTGAAGGCCGGAGGCCCGACCGTGAAGAACGTCAGCGGATTCGACCTGTGCCGCCTGCTCGTCGGATCGCACGGCACCCTCGGCTTCCTCGGCGACGTCATCCTGCGGACGCGTCCCCGTCCCGTGAACCAGCAGTGGTTCCGGTCCGATCGTGATCCGTGGGCTGTCCTCGGCGACCTCTACCGGCCGACGTCGGTGCTGTGGGACGGTGCCACGACCTGGGCGCTGCTCGACGGACATCCGGCCGACGTGGTCGAACGGGCGGCGTCGGCCGGGATGGAACCCACCGATGGCCCGCCGGCCCTGCCCGAAGCGGCACGATGGTCGCTCCCGGCCGCCGAGTTGGCCGTGCTGCGCGACCACGAGCCGGGTACCTTCGTCGCCGAGATCGGCGTCGGCATCGTCCACCACACCGGACCAGCACCCACCCGGGTGGCAGATGCCACCGTCGTCGACCTGCACGACCGGATCAAGGCGGAGTTCGACCCGACCGGCCGGTTGAACCCGGGCGTCGCCGTGCTCCCGGGCGCGTGACCGGCGACGTGGCGGGCGGGTCGACGGGCGCTCGCCGACCGTACGTCGACCGTCCCGTCACCGATCTCGAGGGTGCCCGGCGAGCCGCCCGTGAGACGGCCGAGCACTGGGATCTGCCCGAGCCCACCCTGCTCCGACGGGGGATGAACGCCATCTTCGCCACGGACGACCACGTGCTCCGGGTCGGGATGCCCACGGCGCCGGCAACCGCCTCGATCGAGCTCGCCCGGGTCCTGGCCGAGTGGTCGATCCGGATCCCTCGTCCGGCCCGCGACGACGTGGCCGTGCACGGACCGTTCTCGGTCACCTGCTGGGAGCGCATCGTGCCGACCGGCGAACCGGTCGACTGGGTGGCCGTCGGCACCATGGTCAACGCCGTCCACCGGCTCGATCCGGCCGAGCTCCCCGACACCTATCCTGCGCCATCGCCCGTCACCTTCCCGTGGTGGAACTTCGAGGCGATGCTCGACGACGTCGGCGACGACATCGACGACCGCGCCCGCGCCGGGCTCGACGCCACGATCGAGCGCCACCGTGGCTGGCACCGGTTCGAGGAGCGCGTCCCCTGTCACGGTGACGTGCACCCCGGCAACGTCCTGATGGCCGCCGACGGTCCGGTCCTGCTCGACTGGGACCTGCTCTGCATCGCCGCGCCCGGATGGGACCACGCGCCGCTGATGACGATCAGCGAACGTTGGGGTGGCATCGAGGGCCTGTACGAGGCGTTCGCCACCGGATACGGCCACTCGTTCCGCGGCGACCCGGAGGTGGAGGGCTACGCCGAGCTGCGGCTGGTGGCGGCCACGCTGCTGCGGTTGCGGGCCGCCCGCCACGACCCCGGCGCCCGCGACGAGGCCGAACGGCGTCTCGCCTACTGGCGAGGCGACCCGGACGCGCCGACGTGGTCGGCGCAGTGACGCCTGCGTCGTCTCCGACCCGGTCGACGGTGACCGCTAGAGGAACTTCTTCAGCAGCTTCTTCTTGATGTTCGTGTACGGCGGGTACATCAGGGCCGGATCCGGCCGCAGCGGCTTCTCGAGCACCGGCTTGTGGTGCGTGAAGGCGTCGAAGCCGGCCTTGCCGTGGTAGGTGCCCATGCCGCTCTCGCCGACCCCGCCGAACGGCAGGTCGGGCACGGCCAGGTGCAACACCGCGTGGTTCACCGTGACGCCTCCCGCCGACGTGTTGGACACCACGTGCTCGAGGACGGCGTCGCTCGACGCGAAGGCGTAGAGCGCCAGGGGCTTGTCGCGGTCGTTCACCATCCGGATCGCCTCGTCGATGTCGCCGACGGGGAGCACCGGCAGGATCGGGCCGAAGATCTCGTCGGCCATCACGGCGGCATCGGGCTTCACGCCGGCGAGCACGGTGGGAGCCAGGTACCGGCTGTCGCGGTCGCCGATGCCACCGGTGACCGTCGCCTCGAACCCTCCGGCGTCGAGCAGACCCGTGAGGCGGTCGTGGTGCCGTTCGTTCACGATGCGGGCGTAGTCGCTCGACTGGCGTGGGTCGTCGCCGTAGAACCTGGTGACGGCGGCAGCCAGCGCGCTCAGGAGTTCGTCTTCGACGCTCTCCTCCACGAGGACGTAGTCGGGGGCGACGCAGGTCTGTCCGGCATTGAGGAACTTGGCCCAGGCGATGCGGCGGGCGGCCGTCTCGATGTCGGCGTCGGCGGCGACGATGGCCGGGCTCTTGCCACCCAGCTCGAGCGTGACGGGCGTGAGGTGTTCGGCGGCGGCACGCATCACGATGCGGCCGACCTTGCCGTTGCCCGTGTAGAAGATGTGGTCGAACCGTTCCTCGAGCAGCGCCGTGGTCTCGTCGACGGCACCGGTCACCACCGACACGATGCGATCGTCGAAGTACTGCGGGACCAGCTCCTCGATCAGTGCCGCCACGGTGGGCGTGACCTCGGACGGCTTGAGCACCGCGGTGTTGCCCGCCGCGAGCGCCGGCACGAGCGGGGCGAACAGCAGCTGGACGGGGTAGTTCCACGGGGCGATGATGCACACCGTGCCGAGCGGCTCGGGCCGGATGCGGGCACGACCGGGCCGGAGCGTCAGCGGCATCTTCACCTTCTGCGGCTTGGTCCACGCGTCGAGGTGCTTCAGGGTGTGGTCGATCTCGTTGATGGTGAACGCGATCTCGGTGGTGTAGGCCTCGATGCGCGGCTTGCCGACATCGGCCACCAGGGCGTCGATGAGGCGCTCCTGCTGTTCGACGAACAGGGTGCGCAGCTGCTGGAGCTGTCCGACCCGCTGGTCGTTCTCGCGGAGCAGCCCGGCACGGAAACCTTCTCGTGCCTGCTGGACGATGCCGGGAATGCGGTCGACGGCGGTCATGTGGCCAGGGTACGCGCCATGCCGTCGCATGACCACGTGGCCCGGGTGGGACGGACCGGTCGGTGTTCAGTGTGGCTGGTCGGTGGGGCAGTAGTAGCAGGTGCGGTTGGCGATCTCGATGCGGCGGATCTCGTCGCCGCACCGGAGGCACCGGTCGCGCTTGTAGGCGTAGGTCGCCTCGGCTCGCGGGATCCGCTGCCGGGGTGGGTACCCGAGTTCCTCCCGGCTCACGGTGACGATGCGGTTGTCCTTCACGCCCTGGCGGAGCATGCCCTGGCACGTCGACCACAGCGCCCGAAGTTCGACCTCGGCGAACTGACGTCCCGGGCGCAGGGGATGGACCCCGTTCACGAACAGCGCTTCGGCTCGATACACGTTGCCGACGCCGGCGATCACCGACTGGTCCATCAGCAGGTCACCGACGCCGCGGGTGCTCGCCGTCATCTTCTCGATCATCCGGTCGGGCTTCGACCGGGGGCGGATCGGGTCGGGACCGAGCCGCGCCAGGATCTCGCGGCGAACCGAGGGTGGGTCGATCGTGCAGGCCGTGGGGCCGGACAGATCGATCGTGGCGACGCAACCGTCTCCCTGGTCGGCGACGAGCCGCATCCGCACTGCCCCCTCGGCGGGCGGCACGTCGTCGTGCACGTGCACCCGGAACTTGCCGAACAGACCGAGGTGGACGTGACCGACCTCGCCGGTGCTCCATTCGTAGAAGAGGTGCTTGCCGTACGGCTCGATCCGTTCGAGCGTCGCACCGTCGACGCGTTCGGCGTCCGCCGTGAATCGCCCCTGGGGGCTCGACACGCGGATCTCGCGGCCGATGAGCAGCTTGGAGTGATCGCGTGCGATGCGGTGGATGGTGTGGCCCTCGGGCATGCCGGCGACAAGGTAGGGGAGAGGCGCCCGCGATGCACTGTCGACACCTCTCCCCGCCAGTGCCGACCGGTTCGCGTCAGCCCCCGGGGCCGACCGACTGCGAGCCGGGCCCGGCACTCGGAGCATGGTGATCTTCAAGACTCCTGGCCGGCGTGCCGATGAACACCTGCATGGCATTCGTCGATTTCCCGTCCCGCGGGCGCAAGTTCTGCCCGAGGTGCGACGCCGTCGTCCTGACCGTCCGTCAGCTCGAGGCCCACATCGCCGAGTGCTCGGGGAAGGCGACGGTGACGGCCACGCGCCGACCGACGAACCCCGCGGTCCCGCCGCCGAGCTGATTCACACGCGACGGCGAGCGATGCCCGTGCGACCCCATGGTTCGGTGGCGCGGACCGTGGAGGCGTAACCTCCCGTCATGGAGCAGCCGGCACCTGCTATCTCGGAGTTGTTGGCCATCCCCGAGTTCGGGGCGTTCGTGCTGTCGAGCCCGTGGCTGGCGACGGCGCCGCGCGGCATCGGGCGGCGCGTGCTCGTCCTCCCCGGATTCACCGCCGGCGACGTGTCGACCGCCCCGCTGCGGTTCGCGCTGCGGGCGCTCGGCCATCGCCCGGCCCCGTGGGGCCTCGGGCTCAACGTCGGACCCGACGACGAGACCGTCCGCCAGTTGCTCCGCCGCCTCGACCAACTCGTCCGGCACAACGGGGGACCGATCGACATCGTCGGATGGAGCCTGGGTGGCATCATGGCGCGCCTGCTCGCCCTGCACCACCCCGACCGCGTGCGCCAGGCGGTCTCGCTCGGGAGCCCCATCCGCGTCGAGGACCCCGAGGCCAACCTCAGCGAGAGCGTCCGCCGTCTCTCGCAGCTCGCCGGCCTCCAGCGCGGCCGTCGTGGCCACGACCTGACCGAGATCCCGGTGCCGTCGACCGTCGTCTACTCCCGCCAGGACGGCGTCGTGGCCCCGGCATCGTGTCTCCAACCCGTGGGACCGACCGCGGAGAACATCGAGGTCCGCGGCGCCCACATCGGCCTCGGACACAATCCCGCTGCCGTCTGGGCGGTTGCCGACCGGCTCGCGCAGCGAGACGGTGAATGGGCGCCGTTCGAGCCGCCGTCCGCCATGGCCTGGTGCTATCCCGATCCGGACCGTGCTCCCGAGCCCGTCCCGAGCCCTGCGGGATCCTGATCGACGGTGCCGACCTCGCAGATCTCCCGGGGTCATTCCCGTCTCCTGGCGGTGGAGACGCCCACCGCCCTCGGCCACACCTCGACCCTCACGATCGTCGACGCGGCCAACGCTCCCTCTCGGCTCGACGCGTCGCTGCTGCGTCGGGAGGTCAGCGCGCGCCTCGACGATCACCCGATGCTCCGCCAGTCGCTGGTCGAGGTGCCCTTCAGCCTCGATCGGCCGTGGTGGCGGGATCACCCCGACTTCGATCTCGACTACCACCTCCGCCACATCGCGGTTCCCGATCCGGACGATCCGACGTCGTTGTCCGAGCTCGTCGCTCGCATCCACAGCCGACCGCTCGACCGGGGCCGGCCGCTCTGGGAGCTCTACCTGATCTCCGGGCTCGCCGACGGGGGAGCAGCGCTGCTGTTCAAGATGCACCTCGCCGCCCTGGCCGCCTCGACGGGCAACTCGCTGTGCGCCGGGCTGATCGGCGATTCGCCGGATCTGATCGGCGATCCCGAGGACGAGTTGCGCAACTGGATGCCCCAGCCGGGCCCGTCGCTCCATGACGTCGGCACCCGGGTCTGGATGAACGCCATGGTCGATCCGATGCGGACGCTCACCACGGTGCCCCGCACGCTGAACTCGATCCCCGGCGTGCGCAGCGTCCTCAATCCGGCGTTGGCGCTGATGAACCAGCGTTCCCAGCGCTCCATCGTGATCGCCGAGCAGTCCGGGATCACGCCGCGGACGTCGTTCAACGGACGGATCGGGCCTCACCGTCGCTGGGCGGGGGCCGAGCTCGACCTCACCCGGATCGCACGGGTCCGCTCGCGCTGTGCGGTCAGTACGGTCGACGTGCTCACCGCCGTCTGCGGCGGGGCCCTGCGCTGGTGGCTGTTGGAACACGACGAGTTGCCGCGTGAATCCCTCAAGGCGCTCGTGCCGTTGTCGGTCACCGACCCCGAGGCGATCGAGGGGATCGCCGGGGCGGTGGTCAGCCTGAGCACGAACCTCCATCGCATCCCGGAACGCCTGGCCGTGGTGCACGAACAGATCGGCGAGGCCGTCATGCGGCACGGGGCGATGACGGCCGCAGAGATCCGGGGCATGGGCGGCGGGACCCCCTTGCTGGGGATCGTCGCATCACGGCTGCTCGAGCGCAGCCCGCTGGCCGACCGGTTGATGCCGCCCTTCAACGCCACCATCACCTCCGTTCCCGGATCGAAGGAACCGCAGTTCGCGCTCGGTGCCGAGGTCACGGGTGTGTATCCGGTCCTGGGTGTCGTCGACGGCATGGGCCTGCACATCGGCGCGACCTCCGTCGGCGATCGTCTCTGCGTCAGCCTCGTCTCCGACCGGGAGCAGATCCCCGATCTGTCGGACCTCGCCGAGCGGATCGTGGCGGAGTTCGACCTGCTCGAAGCGGCAACCGCGTAGCCGCCCGTCGACGCGAGTCGCCGTTGCATCCGGTGTCTGACACCGGATGCAACGGGTGCCGGTTCCGTGGCGTCGCCATCGAACGGTCGCAGCGGAAACGGACCTCGGCCTCTGGTGTCCTGCTCGCTGCGGCGCGAAGTTGAATGCAGAGATCGACGGAGGTTGGCTGCTACGGGCTGGCGGGGTTCGCCGTTGACGGAGGGTTCGACTCCCTCCCCGGCCCGCAGGAGCCAACCGCCGCCGCGTCCGGGTGCCCGGCTCCCTACGATGGCGGCCGGATGAGCACACCTTCACGCACCCCGCTGGGCCTCGACGCCCACGACCTCGCATCGTGCGTCGCCTGCGGACTGTGCCTGCCCCACTGTCCGACGTTCCGGGTGACGGGCGAGGAATCGCTGTCGCCACGGGGCCGCATCGACGCGATGCGCGCCGTCGAGCAGGGCGTGGCACCGGTCGACGGGCAGTTCGTCGAGTTCATGGAGACCTGTGTGCAGTGCCGGGGCTGCGAGACCGCCTGTCCGAGCAACGTGCCCTTCGGGTCGTTGATGGAGGGCACCCGCACGGCGCTGGCCGAACGAGGTGAGGTCACCCCGTGGTGGCAGCGGCCGGGATTCCGCGCCCTCGGCCACCACCGGCTGGTACTGGCGGGCTCGACGGCCCTGGCGATGGCCCAGCGGCTCCGCCTGGTGCCCGCCCGGCTGGGACTCCCACGCCTGCCACTGCGACGGCCTGCAGCACTCCGCGCCACCGGCCACGACGTCTGGCTCGTCACCGGCTGCGTGATGGACGCCTGGCAACGGCAGACCCACCGCAACACCGCCGCGCTGATCGAAGCTGCCGGCGCCTCGTTCGCCCTTCCCGGCCCGGCAGGAGCCTGCTGCGGCGCGCTGCACACGCACGCCGGGCTGCACGCCGACGCCGTGTCGCTGGCCGAGCGGATGATGGCCGCGATGCCGGGCAGCGCCCCGATCCTCGTGAACTCCGCTGGATGCGGTGCGGCGATGAAGGACTACGGATCCCTGCTGGCCACACCCGAGGCCGAGAGGTTCGCCGACCGGGTGCTCGACGTCCACGAATGGCTCGCGGACCGACTCGATCGTCTGCCCGTTCCTGCCGGGCCGCGGCCGGAGGTGATCGTGCAGGATCCGTGCCACCTCCGCCACGTGCAGAGGGCCCACGAGCCGGTGCGTGCCGTGCTGAGACACGTGGCCGACGTCGTCGAACTCGACGACGCCGGGCTCTGTTGTGGTGCCGGTGGCGCGTACTCGGCCCTGCAACCCGACCTGGCGGGTGACATCCGTGAGCGGAAGGTCGCTTCGATCGACCGGGCACGGCAGGGTTCGTCGGCCACCGTGGTCGTCAGCGCCAACCCCGGATGCTCGATGCACCTGGCCGGTGTGCTCGACTCCGACGGCCTCACGGTCCGGCACCCTCTCGACGTGGTCGCCGCAGTGCTCGGACTGGCCGACGAGACGCCGAGCCGAGTCGCCGGGAGCACACCTTGACGGGGGAGTACGGGACGCTCGTCGCCCGGCTCGAATCGGTGGCGGCCGACCTCGACGAGATGGCCTTCGACCGGCTCCGCGAGGCCGTCGCCGACGGCCTGACCGTCCGTCCCACCGACGACCGAGAGTTGATGAAGGCGCGTCGTGCCATCGAGAAGGCGACGGCGATCCTCCGTCAGCTCGACGGTGCGGGGCCGACCGACTGAACGGGCGCGGGACGGTCGCCGACGAAGCCGTTGATCATCCGGATCATCGCGACCAGGTCGCTGTAGCCGCGTTTCGCGAAGGTGAAGGAGATCCGGTCGAGATCCACCCGGTCGTCGTCGCGGCGTTCGACCTTGAACGGCTCGGTGCGCTCGATACGACCGGACTTGACCAGGTGGGCGAACCGGTCGTTGAGCTCGGCGAGCTGCTCGTCGGTGGGGCCCTGGCGGAGGCGCATCACGAGGACGTCGCCGACGTAGCGGATCGAGTGGTAGTTGGCGTAGAACCCGTCGATGATCGCCGTGGCCTCGTCACACGAACTGGTGATCGTGTACAGGTCGACGTCGTTCGCCGACACGAGCCCGCGGGCGATCAACTGCTCACGGACGAACGTGTCGACGCCCTCCCAGTACGGGTCCCCGGGTTCGTCGAGCAGCACGATGGGCACGGGGACGCCCTTGCCGGTCTGGGTGAGCGTGAGCAGCTCGAACATCTCGTCGAGCGTCCCGAAGCCGCCGGGGAGGCACACGAATCCGGCCGATTCCTTGATCAGCATCAGCTTGCGGGTGAAGAAGTACTTCATGCTGACGTGCTTGTCGTCGCCGGCGATGATGGAGTTGGCGCCGGTCTCGAAGGGCAGCCGGATCGACACGCCGATGGACTTCTCCCGACCGGCCCCCTCCATGCCCGCCTGCATGATGCCCGGGCCGGCGCCGGTGACCGTCATCCAGCCCCGCTCTGCGAGAGTGGCGGCGATGTCGCGGGCCAGACCGTAGAGAGGGTCGTCCTCACGGGTCCGCGCCGAGCCGAAGATCGACACCTTCCGCTGCCTCTTGTAGGGCGCGAACATCGCGTAGGCGTCGCGCATCTCGGCCAGCGCTGCGGTGGCGATCTTCAGGTCGAGCGTGTCAGGGTGATCGGTGATGAGACCCAGTGCTTCGGAAACAAGCTCTTCCGCGAGTCGAACATTCTCGGAAACTCCGAGTTCCTCGACGATGGAGCGCGCACGGGACGGGGCGTCATCGGGTACATCTGCATCCATGGACACAGGACCCTACGGCGACACGGCGCTGGTGCCCTCACCCTCTTCGCACGACGGTGACGGTGGCCCGAGCGACCGTCGCACGGCGCCGGCGCCGGCGAGATGGCAGGGTCCGGTGCTCGGGCTGCTCGCCACCGGTGCCGGGTTGGCCGTGGCGGAACTGGTGGTGGGTCTCGTCGACGGATCGTCGTCGCCGGTCGTGCCCGTGGGCCAGGTGTTCATCGATGCGGTGCCCAAGCCGGTGAAGGACTGGGCGATCGAGACCTTCGGCACCAACGACAAGGTGGTGCTGGTGGTGGGTGCACTGGCGGTGCTGCTCGGCATCGGGGTGGGCGTGGGCGTGCTGGCGATGCGAGGTGCGCGCGCCGCGGCGTATGCACTCACGGGCGTGATCGGGCTCGTCGGGTCGTGGGCGGTGCTCACCCGGCCCGAGCCGACGCTGGGCAAGCTGTTGCCCACGCTGGTCGGCACCGCGGTGTCGATCGGAGTTCTCTGGTATCTGGCCCCGCGCCCGTCACGCGAACCATCGGGCCCGGTCGCGCAACCGATGGGAGTCGATCGGCGGCGGTTCATGGTGGGTGCCGTCGGCATCGGCTCGGTCGCCGTGATCGCCGGGGGTCTGGGCCGGATGCTGCAGGCGCGCTTCGAAGTGGACGACGAACGTCAGGCGCTGTCGATCCCGAAACCGGATGCCGACGCTGCCGAACTTCCCGCCGACGCCGATCTCGGTGTACCCGGCATCGAAGCCTTCGTGACCCCGAACGACGACTTCTACCGGATCGACACGGCGCTGGTCGTGCCCCAGGTGTCGAAGGACTCGTGGAGTCTGCGGATCCACGGGATGGTCGACGACGAGATCGAACTCCGCTTCGACGACCTGCTGGCCCGGCCGCAGATCGAGCGCTACATCACGCTGTCGTGCGTGTCGAACGAGGTGGGCGGCGGCCTCGTGGGCAACGCCCTCTGGCAGGGGGTGCTGCTGCGTGACGTGCTGGACGAGGCCGGTGTCCGACCAGGTGCCACGCAGGTGGTGAGCCGGTCGGTCGACGGGTGGACGGCGGGCACACCGACCGAGGTGATCATGGACGGCCGTGACGCGATGCTCGCCCTGGCGATGAACGGTGAGCCCCTGCCGGCCCGGCACGGGTATCCCGTGCGGATGGTGGTGCCGGGACTGTACGGGTACGTGTCGGCCACCAAGTGGGTGAACGAGATCGAACTCACCCGCTGGGAGGACTACGACGCGTACTGGATCCCGCGCGGCTGGTCGAAGGAAGGCCCCGTGAAGACGATGGCCCGCATCGACACGCCCCGCAGCGGCAGCGAGCAGCAGCCCGGCGTGATCGTGGGCGGCGTGGCATGGGCCGTGCACCGGGGCGTGTCGAAGGTGGAGGTGCGCGTCGACGACGGACCGTGGCGTGACGCCGACCTGGGCGGGGCACCGACGGACGACACGTGGGTGCAGTGGCAGTACCGCCTCGACGCCGCCCCGGGCGAGCATCGCGTGGAGGTGCGGGCCTTCGACGGTGACGGCGTGCCTCAGCCCGAGGGCCCGCGTCCCGTGGCCCCCGACGGCGCCGAGGGCTACCACCGCATCCGGGTCCGCCTCGCCGACGCCTGACCCCGCACACCCCGAAAAATGCCCCGATCCGAGCGCGTGGCGCTACGTTCCGGGCATTTTTCGGGTGTGGCTCAGGTCAGTTCGTCGGCCTTGGCCTGCAGGGCCGTGATCAGCTCGTCGAAGGACTTCTGGAAGCTCGACACGCCTTCACGCTCGAGCTGAGCGGCCACGTCGTCCATGTCGACACCCACCTCGGGCAGCGCCGCCCACACGGCGCGCGCCTCGTCCACGTCGGCATCCACACGGCGCGCCAGCGTGCCGTGATCGGCGAAGGCCTCGAGCGTGGCGTCGGGCAGGGTGTTGACCGTGTGAGGCCCGATCAGTTCGTCGACGTACAACGTGTCGGGGTAGGCCTCGTTCTTGGTGGACGTCGACGCCCACAGCGGGCGCTGCACCTGGGCGCCACGCGCCGCCAGTGCCTCCCAGCGCGGCCCCGAGAACGCCTCGAGGAACAGCTGGTAGGCCAACTTGCCCTGTGCGACGGCCGCCTGTCCCCGCAACTCCAGCGCCTCGTCGGACCCCTGGGCGTCGAGGCGCCGGTCGACCTCCGAGTCGACCCGGCTGATGAAGAAGCTCGCCACGCTCGCCACCCGCGAGAGGTCGGCGGCGGCGTTCTCGGCCAACCGCTCCAACCCGCGCAGGTACGCCTCGATCACCTCGGCGTAGCGGTCGAGGCTGAAGATCAACGTGACGTTGATGTTGCGCCCCTCGGCGATCATCTGCTCGATCGGCCCCAGCCCCTCCTCGGTGCCCGGGATCTTCACCATCAGATTGCGGCGACCGATCCGCTCGTGCAGGTCACGAGCAGCGGCTTCGGTGCCGGCACTGTCGTGGGCGAGCCCGGGGTCGACCTCCACGCTGACGTAGCCGTCGACGCCGTCCGACTGGTCGTAGACCTTCGAGAAGGTGTCACAGGCGCTGTGGATGTCACGGATCACGAGCGACCAGTAGTCGTCGACGATCGAGCCCGGGCCGTCGACACCGCGCAGCGACGAGAACTGCTCGTCGTAGTCGCTGGACCCGGAGATCGCCTTCTGGAAGATCGACGGGTTCGAGGTGAGGCCACGCACGCCGGTGTCACGGATGGCGATCAGTTCGCCCGACGTGACGTAGCCCCGCCTCAGGTTGTCGAGCCAGGCGCTCTGGCCGTGTTCGGCGTAGAGATCGGCGATGCGGCGGTTCAGGGCCATGGGATGGTCTCCTCGTGGTGACGATTCGTGGTGACGATTCGGCGTGACGGTCAGTCGAGCAGTGCGGTGGCCCGCTCCACCACATGTTCGACGTTGATGCCGAGCTTGTCCAGCACGAGCCCCCCGGGGGCGCTGGCGCCGAAGCGGTCGATGCCGATCGAGTCGTCGGCATACCGCTCCCATCCGAAGGTGGTACCGGCCTCCACCGACAGCACCGGCACACCGGGAGGGAAGACCTCGGCGCGGAACGCCCGGTCCTGCTGGGCGAAGCGGTCCCAGCTGGGCAGGCTGACCGCGCGGGCATCGACACCTCGCTCGGCGAGCGCTGCGACGGCGTCGACGCACACCTCGACCTCGCTCCCGGTGCCGACGAGCACCACCCGCGGCTCCCGTTCGCCGCCCGCGACGACACCACCGCCACGAGCGACGACGGACCCGTCGGTGGTGACCCGGATGTCCTGACGGCTGAGGATCAGCGCCGACGGGCCGTCGTGGCGCACGATGTCGGCCCACGCCTGCACCGTCTCGTTGGCGTCGGCCGGCCGGACGACGTGGAGGCCGGGCATCGCCCGCAACGACGCCAGCTGTTCCACGGGTTGGTGCGTGGGGCCGTCTTCTCCCACCCCGACCGAGTCGTGGGTGAACACGAAGCAGACCTTCGCACCAGACAGTGCGGCGAGGCGGATCGACGGTCGCATGTAGTCGGAGAACACGAAGAAGGTGCCGCCGATCGGCAACATGCCGCCGTGCTGGGCCATCCCCACGAGCGCTGCGCCCATGGCGTGCTCGCGGATGCCGTAGTGGACGTACCGGCCGGCGGGGTCCTCGGCGGTGTGGGCCGTCGTCCGAGCCAGCCCGGTGCCGTTGCTGCCGCTGAGGTCGGCCGAACCCGAGATCAGACCCGGCAGCACGTCGTAGGTGGCGTCGAGTGCCTTCTGGATCGCCTTGCGGGTGGCGAGCGACTCGTCCATGCCGTAGATCGGCAGATCGTCGTCCCAGCCGGCCAGACCGGTGCCGGCCCACGCCGCCGTCCACTCGTCGGAGCCGATGACGTCGCCCGCAGCCTCGGCCCACGCGGTCCGGGCGGCTGCGCCCCGCTCGGCGGTGTGGCTGCGGTAGGCGGCGACCAGCTCCTCCGGCGCCCAGAACGGCTCGTCGGGAATCCCCATCACCTGTTTGGTGCGCGTGACGTCGTCGGCGGAGAACGGGTTGCCGTGGGCGGCCGCAGTGTCGGTGTGGTCGGGCGACGGCTCGGCGATGTGCGAGCGCAGCACCAGCAGCGTCGGCCGTTCCGTCTGCGCCTTGGCCGACTCGAGTGCCGCCTCGAGCGCGTCGAGGTCGTCGGCGATCTCGCCCAGCTCCACGACCTCCCACCCGTAGGCCCGGAACCGGGCGGCGGCGTCGTCGCTGTTCGACAGGCTCGTGGGGCCGTCGATCGTGATCTGGTTGTCGTCGAAGACGCAGATCAGCCTGCCCAGCCCGAGATGACCCGCCAGGGAGGCCGCCTCGTGGCTGATGCCCTCCATCAGACAGCCGTCGCCGGCGATCACGAACGTGTGGTGATCCTGTGCCTCCTCACCGAAGCGGGCACGCAGGTTCCGCTCGGCGATGGCCATGCCGACGGCGTTGCCGAAACCCTGCCCGAGTGGCCCCGTGGTGACCTCCACGCCGGCGGTGTGACCCGCTTCGGGGTGGCCGGGAGTGGCCGAGTCCCACTGGCGGAAGTTCTTCAGGTCCTCGAGCTCGAGGCCCGCCCCGGAGAGGAACAGCATCGAGTACTGCAGGATCGAGGCGTGCCCGTTGGAGAGCACGAAACGGTCACGGTCGGGCCACGCAGGATCGGCCGGATCGTGCTTCAACACCCGGCTGAAGAGCACGTGGGCCAACGGCGCCAGCGCCATCGCCGTGCCCTGATGGCCACTGTTGGCGGCGAGCGGGCCGTCCATGCCCATCCCTCGGATGAGCGCGACGGCGAGACGATCCTGTTCCTCGGTCAGTGGCACGGGCCGAGAGTACCCGCGGCCGGGGGCGGGCGACCCAACCGCCGGTCAGGCCGGCGGCAGCAGCGTGAACGGCACCAGATGCCAGGGGCCGTGGTCGACACGGCAGTGGGCGACGACCTGGCCGTACTCGGGGAACTCGAGCTCGCCACGCACCAGCCGGTAGGTGAACTTCCCCGGCTCGACCGTGAACGGGCTCACGTTGCGGGCGACCTGTTCGCTGTCCTCGTCGATGCCGCGCCGGAACACCACCTCGAACACCCCGCTGCCGGATTCGTTCTCGGGACAGAAGATGAGCGCCACCAGATGGGGCGTGACGGTGACCGGAGCCGGTGACGGTGCCGCCTGGGAGAACATCACGCCGGTCATGTCGATGCGCGTCGACGGGCCGGGGGCCTGACGCATCTCGAAGTTCTCCACGAAGACGGCGGCGACGATCTGCATGCCGACAGGGTAGAACGACCGGCGACGCAGTGACCGGGTCCGGCATCCGGTTTCGAGGTCGACCGCCCCGCGAGCCGCCCGCCTCACATGAGACGACGCGGGATGCGGATCATCACGCGGTAGGAGCCGTCCACCGGCACCGGCCCGAACGTGCGGGAGTCGGTGAGCGTTGCCGACCGGTTGTCGGACAGCACCTCCATGGTGGCGTCGGGGTGCACGGTCTCCACCCGCTTCACCAGCCAGAAGCCGGGCCGGCCGGGGTGCTCGAGGCAGCGCAGCTGCCCCACCCGGGCACGTCGAGAAGGGACCGTCACCAGCCCTTGGCCCTCCACGAGTGTGGGCTCCATCGAGCGGTCGGCCACCACGAACCGCCGGGGCGCACGCGACGAGAACGCCTGCCGGATTCGAGATGGCTTGGGCATGCCCACGCGGCAGGAGTGTATGTTTCGCCCCGAGGACCCCCGGGCACCGCTGACCACGGGTCGGCACCCGGACATCCCCGACTCCAACCCCGAATCAACGAGGAGAATCACCAATGTTCGCCAAGCTGTTCGCATCGGCAACCGTGGCCCACGCCCACTGCGACCTCTACTGCGGGGTGTACGACCCGGCCCAGGCCAAGATCGAGGCGCTGTCGGTGGTGAAGTCCGCCAAGAAGTACCACGAATCCGACGACGAGGTGTTCCGTCAGCGGGCCGTGCTCATCAAGGAGGAGCGCGCCGAGCTCGCCAAGCACCACCTGATGGTGTTGTGGGCCGACTTCTTCGCCCCCGACCACTTCGAGGCGTTCCCGCAGCTGCACGAGCTCTTCTGGAAGGCGACCCACCAGGCCGGCGAGGCGAAGAAGTCGATGGATCCCGCCGTCGGTGAGCAGCTGGTGTCGTACATCGACGAGATCGCCGACATCTTCTGGCAGACCGACAAGGCCAAGCAGATGGGCGTGTATCCCCCGAGCTGAGGCCACGGGTCACGCCGTGTGGCAGTAGCGTCGTCGATCTGATGTCCCTGACCGACGACGCTGCTGCGCCGGTTCCCGGCGCGCTCGACCCGGTGGTGCCCGACGCGGTGCTGCGGTCGACGCGCGACCAGATCCTCGACGCCGCACTCACCTGCTTCGCGCACGGCGGCTACAGCGGTACGTCGCTGAACGACATCGCCGCCGAGGTGGGCATCCGGCGCCCCAGCCTGCTGCACCACTTCTCGTCGAAGGAGACGCTGTACGGCGAGGTGTTCGAGCGGCTGTTGTCCGACTGGTTCGCCCGTCTCGCCGACGCCATCGAGTCGACGGCCACCGGCTGGCCCAAGGTCGAGCAGGTGCTGCGTGCCGGGTTCGGGTACTTCGCCGACAACCCGTCGTACGTCACGCTGGTCCGGCGAGAGGCGATCGACGGCGGGGTGCACCTCGGCATCGACCTGGCCGGCGTGTTGCGGCCGATGTTCGACCAGGCGGCGGACTACTTCCGGCGCGAGATGGCCGCCGGTACGTTCCGTGAGCAGAATCCCGAGCAGCTGATGCTCACCGGGTACGGCGCGCTGCTGAGCTACTTCTCCGACGCCCCGTTCCTCGAGGGCCTGCTCGACGAGGATCCCCTCGCTCCGGCTGCGCTGGATCGGCGGCGCGATCACATCCTCGAGTTCTTCCACGCCGCTCTCGTGCCGGTCTGAGCGTCTCCCCACTCGGTGTGCCGGCTCGAAGCGTCGCGTCGGCGCCTCCGGTTTGGTCGGCGGATCGGTCGGATCGCCATGATGACGGGGTGACCCGCGCCGAACAGTACGAACCGCTTCCCGACGATGCAGCCCGCCGCTGGGGCCGGTTCGGTCAGGCGGACACGGTCTTCTATCCCGACCTGCTGGGCCTCGTGGTGGAGGAGGTGCGGCTCGACTACTGCCGGATGAGATTGCCGTTCAAGCCCGAGCTGCTGCATGCCGGCGGTGTGGTGCACGGCGGCGCGATCGCCTCGCTGATGGACGCCGTGCTCGTGCCCGCCGTGGGAGGGCCGCTCGAGCCGTCGCAGAACTTCTCCACCGTGGACCTGCACGTGCAGTACATCGGCGCGATCAAGGACGAGGACGCCGTCGCCGAGGGATGGGTCACCCGCCGTGGGCGCAGCGTGGTCTTCTGCGAGAGCGAGGCCGTGGGCGCCACCTCGGGGCGTCTCCTCGCCAAGAGCGTGCTCACCTACAACGTCGCCCCGCCCCGCTGAACGTGGTGCGCTCGAGGCGCCGATCGTTTGCGTGACGGAATTTTCGGGGCGGCCCGACATTTCTGCAACGCAGACGTGGTGTGGCGTGGCTGGGCTGTTGGGATCGGAGGGGCGGGTGCCGGGGGCGGGCAGGGGCGCGGAGGTACCGTTGCGGGCGCATGGCGACCTCTTCACCGACTCCCACCGACCCCGACGCGCCCACCACCTTGTCCGAGCGTGACTCCAAGGTACTGCTCGCCGGGTACGGCATCCCGATCGCACCCGAACACCTCGTGGACGGCTCGGCCGCCGCAGGTGACGCCGCCGACGCACTGGGTTACCCGGTCGTCGCCAAGCTGAACGGCGACGCCATCGCCCACAAGACCGAGCGTGGCCTCGTGAAGCTCCGGCTCGGCGACCGCACGGCGGTCGAGCGCGCGGCCACCGAGCTGCTCGAGGCGGCCCGCCCCGACGACGGTGACGTCGACGTGTTGATCGCGCCGATGATCTCGGGAAACCGTGAACTGATCGCCGGCATCGTCCACGATCCCCAGTTCGGCCCCACGGTGATGCTCGGCCTGGGCGGCATCCTCGCCGAAGCCGTCGCCGACGTCGTGTTCCGGCCGGCCCCGCTCGACGCCGTCACCGCCTCCGAGATGGTCGACGACCTCGCCACCCAGAAACTGCTGGGCGAGTTCCGCGGCGAGGCAGCCGTCGACCGCGACCAGCTCGTGGAACTCCTCGTCGGCCTCGGTCGCCTCGCCGACGACCGTCCCGACGTGGCGAGCGTCGACATCAACCCGCTGATCGTGCAGCCGGACGGCCGGCTCGTGGCCGTCGACGGCCTCGTCGAGATCGCCGGCGACGCCGGCCGGGCACATCCCGCCCTGCGTCCCCGGCCGTCCGACGAGCAGTTCCGGGCGCTCTTCGAGCCTCGCGGTGTGCTGGTCACCGGCGCCTCCAGCCATCCGGGCAAGTTCGGGTTCGTCTCGCTGCACAACCTGCTCGCCAGCGGCTACTCGGGCGGGGTGTACGGCACCAACCTCAAGGGCGAGGAGGTGCTCGGCGTGCAGACGGTGGCCGACATCGCGGACCTCCCCGACGGTGAGATCGACCTCGTCTTCGTCTGCACCCCGGCGTCGGCGAATCCCGATCTGCTGCGGGCATGCGCGGCCAAGGGCATCCGGGCGGCCTTCCTCACCTCTGCCGGCTACGGCGAGGCCGGAGAAGAGGGCCGGCGAGCGGAGCGCGAGCTCGTGGAGCTGGCCGACGAACTGGGCATCCTCCTGGCGGGCCCCAACGGACAGGGCGTGGTCAGCACGCCTGCGTCGCTGTGCGCCCAGATCGTCGCTCCCTACCCCCCGGCGGGGCGGATCGGCGTCGCCAGCCAGAGCGGCAACTTCGTGTCGAGTTTCATGAATCTCGCCCGCGCCACGGGCGTGGGCATCAGCCGAGCCGTGTCGGCGGGCAACGCCGCGGCGGTCACGGTCGCCGACTACCTCGACTTCTACGCCGACGACGACGCCACGTCGGTCGGTCTCGCCTACGTGGAGGGGATCACCGACGGCCGCGGGTTGATGGAACGGCTCGGTTCCTCGGCGGAGCGCAAGCCGCTGGTGCTCGTGAAGGGCGGGGCCACCGAAGGCGGCGCCCAGGCGGCGGCGAGCCACACCGGTGCTCTCGCCGCCGACGACAAGGTGTTCGACGGTGCGTGCCGGTCGTACGGGATCACGCGGGCAGCGACCGTCACCGAGGCGTTCGAAGCGGCAGCGACGTTCGCCACGCAGCCCCTCCCGGCGGGCCCCAACACCGTGGTGCTCACCACGGCGGGCGGCTGGGGTGTGGTCACGGCGGACGCCATCACGCGCGACGCCGATCTGGTGCTGCTGACCCTTCCGGACGACCTGCGGGCGGCCATCGACGAGAAGCTGCCGCCGCGCTGGAGCCGCAACAACCCCGTCGACTGTGCCGGCGGGGAGACCCGCGAGACCATCCCCGAGGTGATGGAGCTGATCGCCACCCATCCCGACGTGCACGCCGTGATCTACCTCGGGATCGGCATCCAGAGCAATCAGGCGCGCATGATGCGTGACGGCCGCTTCTATCCCGATCACGGCCTCGAGCGGATCGTCGCCTACCACGAGCGCCAGGACGCCCGGTTCGCCGAGGCCGCACACGAACTCAGCACCCAGACCGGCAAGCCGATCCTCGTGGCGACCGAACTGGCCGTCGCCGATCCGGAGAACGCCGGCCCGGCGACCGTGCGCGCCACGGGACGGCTCTGCTACAGCAGCGGTGGCCACGCGGTCACGGCGCTCGGGCACCTCGTGCGTGACGCCGCGCACCGACGTGCGCGCGGAGCGACTTCGGCGTGAGCCGGGGTCGGGGCCCGGGCCCCTGGATCGTCCTCGTGCTGGCCGCCGTGCTGCCCGCCGTGGCGTTGTGGGGCACGTACCGGTTCGCCGATGCGCGCGTCAGCGACGGCGAGCCCGCACCCGTCGTCGACGCATCCGTGGCGGTCCCGCCGCCCACCGACGTGCTCACCACGGGGATGCTCACCCTGCGACGGCTGCCGACGATCGTCGCCCGTGAGCAGAGCCTCGACGACTTCGCCCTCGAGGTGGCGGCATTCGCCGGCGCGTTGAACGACCGGTCGTGCACGGCCGTGTCGGTCGACGGGCTGCCGGTCGGCGACCACAACGCGTCGGTGCCCGTGATCCCCGCGAGCAATCAGAAGATCGTCGTGGCGGCCGTCGCCCTCGAGCGCCTGGGCGCCGACTTCCGGTACACCACCGAGGTGCGCGCCGCTCGGGAACCCACCGGCGGCGTGGTGGAGGGCGACCTGTACCTGGTGGGTGGCGGCGACCCGTTGCTGTCGTCGGACTGGTATCCCACCTCGAATCTCGAACGGTATCCGGTCACCTCACCCACCTCGCTCGACGCCCTCGCCGACGACGTCGTCGCGGCAGGAGTGCAGACGGTGACCGGCGCCGTGATCGGCGACGGCACCCGCTACGACGACGAGTTCTTCGCTCCCGGGTGGGGTGTGGGCGTCGCGGGGCTCGACGGCGGGCCCTACGACGCGTTGCTCGTGAACGATTCACGGGTGCTCGGCGAGGAGCTCCGGGCGAACGATCCGAGCGCCGGCGCAGCGCGCGAATTCGCCCGGTTGCTGGCCGAGCGGGGCGTCGAGATCGCCGGAGCACCGGCCTCGGGAGCCGCACCGGAGACGTCGACGGCCCTGGCCGAGACGCAGTCCGCTCCGCTCGCCGACGTGGTCGGCGAGATGCTGGCCAACAGCGACAACAACACCGCCGAGCTGATGGTGAAGGAGATCGGCCTCGACTCGGGCGGCGCGGGGCCCGGAACCCGCCAGGCCGGCCTCGACGCCATGACCGGGCAACTCCGGTCGTGGGGCATCGACACGACGGGGACCGTGATGGCCGACGGCTCGGGTCTCAGCCTCGACAACCGCCTCACGTGCGCCGCTCTGCTGAACGTGCTCCAGCGATTCGACCCGGGATCGCCGGTGGGTGCCGGCCTGCCCGTCGCCGGTGAAAGTGGCACACTGGCCGACGTGTTCGTCGATCACCCACTCGCCGGCAGGCTGCGCGGCAAGACCGGCACGCTCAACAACCCTCCGTTCAACGAGGACCCGCCGGCGGTGAAGGCCCTGGCCGGGTACGTCCCCGTCGACGGCGGGGGAGCGGTGGAGTATGCGCTCATCCTCAACGGGCCCACGATCTCCGACCAGAGCGAGTACCGATCCGTCTGGGGCTCGTTCGCCGACGCACTCGCCACGTACCCGTCGGGACCGACACCGGCCGAGTTGGGGCCGCGTTGACGTGAACGAGCGTGACGACGCCGAGCGGCCCGTCCCAGCCGGCGGCGACGACGTTCCCCTCCGCGTCGACGACTCGGCCGGGATCGCGCGTCCGATGCGTGTCGACCTCGTGGCCGCACCCGCCCGGTATCCGCGCGCCCCACTGTTGATGCTCGTCGTGCTCGGCCTCGTGCCGGTGGTGCTGCTCACGGTGCTGGCCCTGTGGAGCGACGAGCAGGCCGACACCTACGAGGCGGCCCGACAGGCTGCCGACTCCGGCTCCGACACCGGCTCCGACGGCCCGGCATCGGCCGACAGCGGCGACGGCCCTTCGGTCGCCACGCCGCTCGTCACACCTCTGGTCGACTACCGGCGCACGCCT
>Ga0102928_1000153_pt1 | contig 39134 bp, 39 predicted proteins | sample SalPonR1_B_D1_MG_FD_78504 | JGI IMG/M metagenome (GOLD analysis project Ga0102928, IMG submission 78504) | Salt pond soil microbial communities from South San Francisco under conditions of wetland restoration - Salt Pond MetaG R1_B_D1_MG | ecosystem: Environmental > Aquatic > Marine > Intertidal...
ATAGACAGAGTTATAGGCATCGTCGAAGGTGATGGCGATCTGCTGTTTCGTGTCCAGCTCGCCTGCCAGGGCCTGGCGGGTTCCGGACTCAAGCGGCACCACCTCCAGCCCCAGTTCCCCGATCATATCCAGCTGGTCTTCAAAAAGTGACACCGTGGTGCTGGTAGATGGTGGTGTGGAATCACTGACGTGGTGGTACTGCAATACCACCAGGTCGGCGACAGCAGGCGAGACGGCCCCGGCCATAAGGCCTGCGAACATCAGGGGTAAGCTTGAGGGTCTGATCATGGTGACTCCTGGGTCTGCTTTGCCGGTTTATTAATCCGTGCGTAAGTAAGCGGACAGGTCTTTCCAGAACACGCTGTGAATACGTCCCTGTACGCTCGGCCTCCGCCATCCCTGGCTCCGGACGGTTCTGGAAAGACCTGTCCGCTTACTTTGTTATCCATTAGTAATCCTGAAAATGCGCCTTGAGAACACTGAAGGCGCTGTTAAGCTCCTGAATGGTTCCGGTTTCACCGCCGCGATCCGGATGTGACTGCATTACCGCCCGGCGGAACCGGTATTTTACCTCGTTAAAGGTGGTGGGTATGTCATCGAAGCCAAGCACGCTGGCGGCGTCCAGAGCCTCGCTCATTGCCGGCCGGCGCCCGTGACGTCCGGCCCAGAAATCATCCATCATGGCGAGAATAGCCGCCTTCGGTAACTGGTATCCGGACAGGTCCAGATAGAAGGCCCGAAGTGCATCCACTTCGGCAACCGGGCCGGTGCCGCTGACAATATTCTGAGTGGATAGCTGGATCTGTAGTGGTGAAATACTGACCGTTTCTCCGGCCTGGGCAAGCTGATCCCGAAGGCCGTAAAGCACATGGAAAATCAGGAAATGGACGGGATAGAGTTGGTCCGGCTCGGCGTAGTTGACCGGACCAATCAATTCCCAGGGCGGACGCTGAAGCGCCTTGATCAGGCCCAGTTCGGTGATTCCCTGCGGGTTTTCACGAAGAATCCGTTCGATAGCAACGGCCAGGTGAGGCACCTGCGATCCAGGCTGCGACTGGTTACTGATATCCTGGTTGATCTGCTGCCCGGACGAGTCCTGAAATTCGTTCATGGCCCTATCCTAAGCGACCTGACACGATCAGGAAAGGCCGGCAGGCTGCCTACCCCTGGTTTTGTTCCGTTCGATTGCAGGCGTATAATTCCGTCGCTATAGCCCTGACAACGTCCAACCCGGTGAATGATATCGTATGCCTGATGCCGTGACCGCCAAGTTTGATTCCGCCGCCTTTTCCGAGGCAGAGCGCAAACAAAAGCGCGAATTCAATAAACTGCAGAAGCGCCTGCGCCGTGAAACCGGACAGGCTATCGCGGATTTTTCCATGATCGAGGCGGGCGACAAAGTCATGTGCTGCCTCAGTGGCGGGAAAGATTCCTATGCCATGCTGGATATTCTGCTAGGCCTGCAGAAAAGCGCGCCCGTGGACTTCGAGCTGATCGCGGTCAACCTGGATCAGAAGCAGCCGGGTTTTCCTGAGCAGGTGCTGCCGGACTACCTGTCAGCGCTTGGCATTGAATATCATATCGTTGAGAAAGACACTTACAGCATCGTCAAGGACAAGATCCCGCAAGGCAAAACCACCTGTGGCCTTTGTTCACGGCTGCGCCGGGGCATTCTCTACAATTTTGCCGAGGCCAATGGCGTAACCAAGATCGCGCTGGGGCATCACCGTGATGATCTGCTGGAAACACTTTTCCTGAACATGTTTTACGGCGGCAAGCTGAAGTCGATGCCCCCGGTACTGCACAGTGACGACGGGCGCAATACGGTGATTCGCCCGCTGGCCTATTGTCGCGAGAAAGACCTTGCCCGCTATGCCGGTATGAAGGAGTTCCCGATTATTCCGTGCAATCTGTGCGGATCCCAGGAAAACCTCCAGCGCCAGGTCATCAAGGATATGTTCCAGCTCTGGGACAAGCAGCATCCGGGTCGGCTGGAAACCATGTTTCGCGCCCTGTGCAATGTCGAGCCTTCCCACCTGGCGGACAGCTCGCTTTACGATTTCCGGCAGGGAGAGCGTAAGACTGGCGGATCGGTGGAGGCTGTTGGTAAAGCGGAGCCAGAGCACATTGACTATGGCCGGCTTGACGTTCTGAACGTGTACTAATCCGTGTGCAAGTAAGCGGACAGGTCTTTCCAGAACACGCTGTGAATACGTCCCTGTGCGCTTACTAATGAGTAGGAAAGTAGGCGGACACGTCCATTCAGGACACGCCGTTAATACATCCATGTAGTCTCGGATGCAGCATCCCTGCTGCATACGGTCCTGAATGGACGTGTCCGCCTACTTTCTTTCAGCTTAGTACTTTGTTTTTCTTTAATTAACCTAATGCCCGGCCATGTGGGTGACCGGAAGCGTCCAGAGTCCGAAGCCGACCAGTAACACGCCGGCAAACTGGCGAAAATAACGGTTGCCTTTGAGCCGGTTGATCCAGCTTGCAGCGTAGCCGGTGGCGAGCATTGAGGGCAGGGTTCCCAGGCCGAAGAACAGCATGGTTGCCGCTGCGCTGCCGACCGTTGGCTGGAGCGCGGCCCAGCCCAGTGTGCTGTATACCAGCCCGCAGGGCAGCCAGCCCCAGAGGCCACCAAGAACCAGGGCCTTCCAGGTCCGGTCTACCGGCATGACTCGTCGGGTGAGTGGTGAGATACGCCGCCAGACCGGCGCGCCAAGCCGTTCCACATAGCGGATTCCCTGCCACCACTGGCCCATGGAAAGCCCCATCAGGATCAACAGGCCACCGGCGATGGTGCGCAGCAGCGGACCAACGCTGACGTACTGGTCGGCTGCCCGGGTGCTCAGCAAGGCAACCAGCGAGGCAATGGCCACATAGCTGGCAACGCGCCCGCCATTAAAGGCCAGCAGCATCAGGGTCTGGCGGCCCCGGTATCCTCTGCCAACGGGGAGCGCCATCGAGAGAGAGGCACTGATGCCCCCGCACATGCCGATACAGTGGGCGCTGCCCATCAGACCAATCAGGAAGGCGCTGGAATAACCGAGAACGAGTTCGCCTGTCATCAGGTCTGCTGACTGTCCTTGTCGTTCTCGTCTGTTTTATCCGGGGCCGCCTGCTGATGAGGCTGGCGGGCGTCTTCGGGGATACGGTCTTCATCATCGTCGTAAAGAATCCGGTGGGCGGGGCCCTTGAGATCGTCATACTGGCCGCTTTTCACCGCCCAGGAAAACAGCCATATCCCCAGGGCGACCAGAATCAGCATTACCGGAACCAGGATCATCACGATTTTCATAGACTGGCCTGTATGGTTGCGGAGGTGGGTGAATCAGCGTTGTGCTGATGAGGCCGGGAGCGTTCCTGCCTGCTTAATCTCAGGGCGTTCAGAACCACCACCAGCGAACTTAACGACATACCGATAGCTGCCAGCCACGGCGGCACAAAACCGGCTGCAGCCAATGGCAGGGCCAGAACATTGTACCCCAGAGCCCAGACCATGTTCTGGCGAATGATCCGCCGCATGTGACGGCTGGTATTCATGGCTTCCGGCAGTTCCGTCAGCTTCCCGTTAAGCAAAATAGCATCGGCGTTAAGCTGTGTCAGGTCAGCTGCGCTGCCCATGGCAACAGACACTCTGGCTCCAGCCATGGAGGGCAGATCATTCAGCCCGTCGCCAACCATCATAACCGTGTGACCCTCGGCGATTAACCCCCTGAGCACTGCAAGCTTGTCCTCTGGCGAGGCCTCGCCGATCGCCTTGCCGATGCCGAGCTGGTCGCCGATTCTGGCAACGTGGGCGGAATGGTCCCCGCTGAGTAGCAGGGTACGTAAACCGTTTTCATGCAGCGTCTGAATGGCCTGAGCCGCGTCAGGGCGCACTTCATCATCCAGGGTAAAGCGGGCCAGCCAGCGATCCGCACTGGCGAGCCAGACCTCGACGCCGGCGGATTTCCCGGCGGCGGGAGGCGGCGAAGATACCCGGCCTGCCACAAACTCCCGGTGCCCGATGCAAAGTTTTCTGCCCTCAACCTCGCCGGATAGCCCGCCTCCCAGGTGATTGCTGATGGCGCTTGCGCGGGCGCCGGGACAGACCCTGAAAGCCCGGGCAATCGGGTGCTCTGATGCCTGCTCAAGGCTGGCCGCCAGGCGCAGGCAGTCCTGCGCCGAAAGCTCTGCAAATGTCTCGGTCTGGTTCAGGCTCAGCTCGCCCCGGGTCAGGGTGCCGGTTTTATCAAACACCACCGTGTCGATGTCATCCATGGCTTCCAGGGTGTGGCCGCGGGTCGGCAGAAATCCCTGTTTGCGAAGCCGCAAGGTTGCCGAGGTAATGGCGGTTGGGGTGGCAAGGGAAAGGGCACAGGGGCAGGTGACAACCAGCACGGCAAGCATGATATCGAAGGCATTGCTGGCGCCCGCCAGCCACCAGCCCAGTCCGATCAACGGGGTGATCATCAGTACCTGACCAACAAATCGCCCTGCCAGACGATCCGCCATTTGTGCCACCGGGGGTTTGTCAGCCTGCACCCGGTCGAGGATGCGCAGAATGCCGGACAGCCGGGTGCGGCCACCGGCTCTGGTGACTCTCATCTCGAAGGGATATTCACCATTGACGCTGCCGCCATGCACCTGATCGCCCGGTTGTCGGGTTTCAGGCAGGTATTCCCCGGTCAGTGCGGCTTCATCAATCGTGGTCTGTCCGCGGGTGATAATGCCGTCCGCCGGAAGTGTGTCCCCGGGCCTGATCAGCAGGATGTCATCGGTCTGTAACTGGTGAATGGGCACCAGCTCGGTTTGGCTATCGGTGAGCCGGTTGGCGACCGCGGGCTGAAATCCTGCCAGGCTGTTGCCGTTGAGCCCGGCCCGGTAGCGGGCCCGGCTTTCGATAAAGCGGCCAAGCAGAAGAAAAAAGGTAAACATGCAGACCGATTCAAAATAGACTTCCTCGCCGCCGAATGCGGTGACCCAGGCGCTGGCGGCGTACGCCAGGCCAATGGCGGTAGCGACAGGAACATCCATGGTGAGGTGTTTGCTCCGGAGGTCCCTCACGGCGTTGGCAAAAAACGGCCGGGCACTGTAGAAAACCACCGGCGTGGCTACCAGCAGGCTGAACCAGCGGAAAAAATCGATAAAGTCCGGGGAAATATCGCTCACCAGCTCGAAATAGAGCGGGAACGCGAGCATCATGCTCTGCAATGAACCAATGCCGGCGACAGCAAGCCGGATCAGCATCGACCGGTGCTCCGCTTTCAGTTCCTGTTCGGCTTCATCGGCAAGGTAGGGTCGGGCGGTGTAACCGAGTTGATGGACAGCCATTAACAGGTCACTGAGCCGCACCTGACTGGCATCCCAGACCAGTCGCGCCCGGCAGGTGGAATGATTGACTGAGAACGAGATAACCCCGGGCTGTTTCGCCAGGTGATGTTCCAGAAGCCAGATGCAGGCAGCGCAGGTGATCCCGCCCACCAGCAGCGTGGCTTCCTGCCCGCCTTTGACGGGTGCAACGAAGGATGCCTGCACCTGCGGGTGGTCGAGTTCCCGCAGCCGGTTGATTTCCGCTTCCGTCAGTTTTTTCGGGGTGACCGCCGGCTCGGTCCGGAAACTGTAGAACCCGCCCAGGCCCTCAGCCTGAATGGTCTGGCAGACCGCCTTGCAACCCTCGCAACAGAAATAGCGGGACTGCCCTTGCAGTCTGAGAGTGATCGGTGGCGAGCCGCCGGCGGGCTCCCCGCAGTGAAAACACTCCAGGGAACTCACCCGCGGTCGTCAGTCCGGCTATCAAGCACAATTGCAGAGCGCGGAAAGCTGGCTTCGCCTTTCAGGCGCCAGTCATTGTCCGGGCCCCGAAGATCGAAGTACCAGCGGCCGTCAATTGGCTGGTTCAGGTTGGCAATGTACTCACCCTGGCCGTTGGGACGAAACTGAATCGTACGATCGTATTCCGCCAGGGTGGGATGAAACAGGTTAAGCACCAGGTAGGGGAAGCTGGCGGTGCCATTTTCGGCACGCATGGTCAGATCCACGGACTTCTCTGCAAACGCGAAGCTGGCCTGAAGGCCCATGGCACTTGCGGTTTCATCCCTGGCCCTTTCCATGGCAATGCCGCGGCCCTGTTTCGAGTAGTCGTCCGTGACCATTGAACTGTCAATGCTGAGGGCGACGGTGATCATGGAAATGCACCAGATAATGGCTGCGCCGGGAAATATCAGCAGGAACCAGAACCAGGGCTGTCGGTACCAGGGGCTGATGGACTCGTCGTTATTCATAAGCGGTTCCAGAATTGGTTCAGCGATTAGGACCGACAAATCGGCTTTCAGTTTCCAGAACCAGTGACGGATCGGTTTCCGAGGTCATTGTGAATTCAATGGTATTACTGGCGCTGGAAATTACCTCCGGATCAACATCAACGACCGTCGGCAGAGTGCGGTATTCGCTGCTGTCCACTGTAATGACCTTATCCGTCAGGATCTGGATACTCTCCAAGCCCGACACCGAGATCGTGAAAGTCTGGGGAACCTCGGTCATGTTCCCGATTCTCAGAGTGTAGGTGTTCTCTATCCGTCCCTGGCCGTTGAACTTGAACAGGGCGCCGCGGTCGCGTTCAGCGTCCAGGGTTGCCGGTACCCGGGTTGCAATGGTGTAGCCCATGGCCAGCACCATAAGCGCCAGTGCCAGACCATAACCCACAGTGCGGGGCCGGATCAGCTTTGAAGGTTTACCTTCCAGCTCGTTCTCGGTGGTATAGCGAATCAGCCCGCGTGGGTAATTCATCTTGTCCATCACCTCATCACAGGCATCAATGCACAGAGCACAGCCAATGCACTCGTACTGCAGGCCATCGCGGATATCGATACCGGTCGGACAGACCTGAACGCATTGTCCGCAGTCAATGCAGTCTCCCAGTCCAAGTTCTGCGGGGTCGACACCTTTTTTGCGGCTGCCCCTTGGTTCCCCACGGTTCGGGTCATAGGAAACCACCATGGTGTTGGGGTCAAACATGACCGACTGGAAGCGGGCATAGGGGCACATGTACAGGCATACCTGTTCACGCATCCAGCCGGCATTCAGATAGGTGGCAACGGTAAAAAAGCCTACCCAGAAATAGGCCCAGCCATTGGCATTCAGGGTGAAAAGATCCGCGATCAGGTCATATATCGGATAAAAATAACCGACAAAGGTGAGGCCGGTGGCGAGTGCAATCAGCAGCCAGGCCGCATGCTTCGCGGATTTTTTGGCGATTTTCGATCTGGAGCTGGGTGCCTTGTCCAGTCTCATGCGTTTGGTGCGGCTGCCCTCGATTCGTTCCTCGACCCACATGAAGATAAAGGTCCAGACGGTTTGGGGACAGGTGTAGCCACACCAGACCCGACCGAACAGCGTGGTAATGAAAAACAGTCCAAATGCGCAGATTATCAGCGAGCCGGACAGCAGGATCAGATCCTGGGGAAAGAAAGTGATGCCGAACAGATGGAATTCGCGATCGGGAAGATTGAAATAGATCAGCGGCTGGCCATCTACCGATATCCAGACGAACAGAAAATACATACCCATCAGTGCCGTCAGGCTGACATTACGTATGCGCTGAAAGAAGCCCCTGACCTCTCTCACATAGATCTTTTTTCGGCTGGCGTAAAGATCTGTTGTTCCGGTGTTTTTTTTATTGTCGGAGGCGCCAGAGGACGGGTCAACCTGTTTGACCGGTATCTCATTGCTCATCGTTACCTCCCGATGATGTCCACTCAAGCGTCTGGAGTGGTTATCAGCCCTGCCCGGAACCGGGCAGGGACTGGGCAGTCCGGTACCACCACGACTCCAGCGATTTCCCGGTTACCTGGAAAGGCCGTACACGTAGGCGGCCAGTATCTGAATCTGGTCGTCAGACAGACGTCCACTCTGGGCAGGCATCATGTTCTCGCGGCCATTAACAACGGTTTCCTTGATCCAGTCATAGTTCGAGCCATAAATCCAGGCGTCGTCTGTAAGGTTGGGAGCGCCAATGGCCTGATTGCCTTTGCCGTCCGGCCCGTGACAGGCGGCACAGGCCTGAGCGTATACCTGCTCGCCTTTTTTGGCTGCTTCCGGGTCTTCGGCGCGGTCGCTATAACTCAGGACATGGTTGACCACCTGATCCACCTGTTCCGTGGTCATGTTGGGCATGGTGCCCATGGCGGGCATGGCGCCCTGCCGACCGTTACGAAGAGTGGAAAGGATGGAGTCCGGGTCGCCACCGTACTGCCAGGCGTCGTCAGTCAGATTGGGAAAACCGATATTACCGCGACCTGCCGAACCATGGCACACAGAACAGTTGTTGGCAAAAAGCCTCTGCCCCATCTGCATGGCTTCCTTATTCTGATACAGCTCTTCTACCGGAGTGTCACCGAACCGGGCGTAAAGCTCACCGTAACGGTCCTCCGCCTGTTGCTGTTCTTCCTGCCACTGGTTGTGCTGCGACCAGCCCAGCAGCCCCTGGTAGTTGCCCAGTCCTGGATAGAGGACCAGGTAAATGAGGCCGAATATGCAGGTTGCGACGAAAAGGTAAAACCACCATTTGGGTAGCGGGTTGTCCAGTTCCTCAATACCATCGTAGGAATGGCCGGTGGTGCGGTCGGTTTCAGTGTCGGATGTCTGTCCTTTGCGGGTGGCGTGAAGCAACCACCAGCAGCCAAAAACGGTACCGAGCGTGATCACCGTGACCCATATGCTCCAGAAGGTACTCATCGCTTGTTCTCCGTTTTTTCCTGTTCAAGAGTACGTTTTTCGACCTCATCGTCGTCAAACGGAAGGTGAGCTGCCTCTTCGTTTGCCCGTTTACGACGGGCACTGAAAGCCCACCAGACGATGCCGAGGAACATGGCCATAATGACCAGGCTGTGTATGCCGCGTAAATCGTTTACATCCATAGAATTACCGTCTCTCCGAAATCACGGTACCAAGCTGCTGAAGGTAGGCCACCAACGCCTCGATCTCGAACATGCCTTCCACCTGTTCAGATGCTTCTGCAATTTGCTCGTCGGAGTAGGGAACACCCAGGGACTGCAGCGTTTTCAGCTTGTTCGCGGTCGCGGTGTGATCAATCCGGTCTTCGAACAGCCAGGGAAAAGCCGGCATGTTGGATTCCGGTACCACACTGCGGGGGTCGTACAGATGCTGGCGCTGCCAGGCATCGGAGTAACGGCCGCCAACGCGGGCCAGATCCGGACCAGTACGCTTTGAGCCCCACAGGAACGGACGGTCGTAGACGAATTCTCCTGCCACCGAATAATGCCCATAACGTTCGGTTTCACTCCGGAAGGGACGAACCTGCTGGGTGTGGCAGACATGGCAGCCCTCGCGGATATAGATATCCCGACCTTCAAGCTCGACCGCTGATAGCGGTTCAAGGCCATCGACAGGGGTATTGGTTTCTTTGTTGAAAAACAGCGGAAGTACTTCGGCGAGAAAACCGCCACTGATGGTCAGCACAATCAGAACGATCATCAGACCAATATTCTTTTCGATAATGTCGTGTTTCATCTGAGTCGTCTCCGGTTACGCCGCCTGGACTGTTGCACTTTGGTTGGTAACAGCCTCTTTCCGGCGTACGGTCATAACGCAGTTGTAGGCCATGATAAACATGCCCAGCAGGAAGATAACGCCGCCGATAAATCGCACCAGATAGCCACCGTAGGATGCTTCCAGAGACTCGACAAAGCTATAGGTGAGGGTGCCGTCTTCGTTGACGGCCCGCCACATCAGACCCTGGGTGATGCCGTTAACCCACATCGCCACGATGTAGAGAACGGTGCCCACGGTTGCCAGCCAGAAATGGGTGTTGATCATGGCGGTGCTGTACATCTCTTTTACGCCCCAGAGTTTTGGCACCAGGTGATAAATGGCACCGATACTGATCATCGCAACCCAGCCAAGGGCACCGGAGTGAACGTGGCCGATGGTCCAGTCGGTGTTATGGGACAGCGCGTTCACGGTCTTGATGGACATCATCGGACCTTCGAAGGTGGACATGCCGTAGAACGACAGTGAAACCACAAGGAAACGCAGGATCGGGTCCGTGCGGAGTTTGTGCCAGGCACCTGACAGGGTCATCATGCCGTTGATCATGCCGCCCCAGGAAGGAGCCAGCAGAATCAGGGACATCACCATGCCCACCGTCTGCGCCCAGTCCGGGAGTGCCGAGTAATGCAGGTGGTGGCCACCGGCCCAGACATAGGTTGCGATCAGTGCCCAGAAATGCACGATGGACAGTCTGTAGGAGTAGACCGGCCGCTCGGCCTGCTTCGGCACAAAATAGTACATCATGCCCAGAAAGCCGGCCGTCAGGTAAAAGCCAACGGCATTGTGGCCATACCACCACTGCATCATGGCATCGGTGACGCCGGCGTAGGCAGAGTAGGATTTGAACGCGCTTGCGGGCAGTGCCATGCTGTTGCCGATGTGAAGCACGGCGACTGTAATAATGAAAGCACCATAGAACCAGTTGGCCACATAGATGTGCGGTGTGCTGCGCTTCATGATGGTGCCGAAGAACACCAGGGCGTAGCAGACCCAGACCACGGTGATGGCAATGTCGATCGGCCATTCCAGTTCGGCATATTCTTTGGAAGTGGTAAAACCCAGCGGCAATGTAATGGCAGCCGCCACGATAATTGCCTGCCATCCCCAGAAGGTAAAGGCTGCAAGCCCGTCAGAAAAAAGCCGCGCCTGGCAGGTACGCTGCACCACATAGTAAGCAGTTGCAAACAGCGCGCTGCCGCCGAAACCGAAGATGACGGCGTTGGTGTGAAGCGGCCTCAGGCGACCGAAGTGAAACCAGGGCAAGTCAAAGTTGAGGGCGGGCCAGTAAAGTTGCGCCGCAAGCAGCACACCAACTGCCATGCCCACAATGCCCCAGACTACCGTCATGATAGCGAACTGCTTCACCACCTTATAGTTATACGTCAGGTTTGCATTTGCTGTGGTCATAGCCTTACCAAGTGGGTCCAGAGTGAAAAAAGCTGCGGTGAATTATGGACAACAGCACCGCTGTTTACAACGGAGTAATCGACTCCGGGCGTTGTTCAGAGGCTCCTTGGGTCAAATAGGTCTTAATCCCTGACTTTGAACCTAGTATAGAATATTCATTTGCGCCCATTCGACCTTCTGGGACAAAAATATCCGCAGATGTCATGGTTTCTTGATAGATCTCAAGAGGGAACGCATTGACGGCCATAAAACTGATCGAGAACAAGCCTGCACACAGGAATCGCAATGAGAAAAAAAGTTGCCTGGTGCTGGCGCATGGGGCGGGTTCACCTGCGGATTCTGCGTTCATGGAGCAGTTGTCCGGCTGTCTGGCTTCAGCGGGTATTGCTACCGCCCGATTCGAATTTCCCTATATGCAGCTGACGAGGCAGGATGGCCGTAAACGGCCGCCGGATCGACAGCCAGTACTGTTGGCACATTTTCGCGATGTCATCCGGCAGGTTGCCGGCAATGGCCCGGTTTTTATTGGCGGCAAATCCATGGGCGGTCGAATGGCCAGCCTTCTGGCTGCAGAGGACGGCCTGGCCGGGATTCTGAACGGCTGCATCTGCTTTGGTTATCCCTTCCATGCTGCGGGAAAACCGGATCGCTGGCGGGTGGAACATTTTGACAGTTTTCGCTGTCCTGTCATGATTGTTCAGGGAACCCGGGACCCGTTTGGCAAACAGGAAGAGCTCGAGAATTTAAACTTGCTGTCCACTTCAAGTTGCCGTATCCATTGGCTGAAGGGCGCCAATCACGACTTCAGGCCGCTGGTCAGGCAGCCTGAAACCCAGTATCAGCTGATTGAAAGCGCGGCGCAGGTTGCCGCAGAATTCATGGCAGAGGTTTGCTGAACATTGTTGAGAGAGATTGTCTTGTTAGCCAGTGTCAGATCTGCCCGGGCCAGCGGCGGCGTTACCGGGGATTCCTGTTAATGCAGCAGATGGTCGCCTTTTGCCGCCCCGGCTTTGAAGCCGATGCTGGCCGTGAACTGACAGATGCTGCTGCAATGGCTGGTGTATTCGGCTATTTTGAGCCCGGGCCGGAGCCGGGCTTGCTGACGTTTAACCTTTCCGGGCCGGCGACCGCAAAGGATCTTGTGGGCAGTGTGGCAATTGCTGAGCTGGTCTTTGTCAGGGACTGGTTTGTGACGGTTGCCGATATTCCGCTGCCCCGGGCAGACCGGGTAGGCGCGGTTATCGCGGCGCTGCGAGATGCGGACACGGTCCTGCCTTCCTGCAGTCGGGTAGATATCCGGCTGGCTGAGACCAACGACGATCATGATCTGGGGAATTTCGCCCGCAAATGGATGTCTCCCCTGTCCAGGGCGCTCAGGAGCGCTGGCTGGCTTGAGCAGAATCCGCAAGCGGAAACGCCGGGCAGGCTGGAGCTGTTGTTACTGTCTTTTGAGCGGGTGATTCTGGGTGTCAGCCTTGCCAGTAATCGGGCTGAATATCTCAGCGGGATTGTCAGGCTGCGCCTGCCTGATGAAGCGCCAAGCCGGTCTGCCCTGAAACTGGAGGAAGCCTGGAAAGTGTTCCTGCCGCAGGAGAGGGCGCTGGATTATCTGGGGGGTGGCAAGCAGGCGGTGGATCTGGGTGCTGCCCCTGGTGGCTGGACCTGGCAACTGGTGAAACAGGGAATGCTGGTGACTGCGGTTGATAACGGGCCTATGGATTCGCAGCTGATGGCTTCCGGCCAGGTCACCCATGTGCGGGCTGATGGTTACCACTGGCTGCCGAAACGTCGCGTTGACTGGATGGTCTGCGATATCGTCGACCATCCACGGCGCACTGCGACCATGGTGGTTCAGTGGCTGTCAGATGATCTGTGTCGCTATGCGATTTTCAATCTCAAGCTGCCGATGAAAAAGCGTTATGACGAATGGCTGATTTGCCGTGATATTCTGGAAACCGGCCTGGCACACAGTGACAAAAGGTTCCGGATAAAGGCACGACACCTTTATCACGACCGTGAAGAAATCACCTGTTTCATCGAAAGGCTGGACTGAGTGCGGTTTAATGAAAGTGTTTCATGACCGTAATGACTTCATCCTGGTCCATCATCGGAATCAGTTCCGCCATCAGGGCTCTGCGCTCCTCAGACCGCTTCCAGCGCAGCCAGTCTGTTTCAGAGCGCCACGTGGAGAGGGTAAAACGGTGATTCTGATCACGGGAATCAACCAGGGTTTCGCCGGAGACAAAGCCCGGTGCACTGACCGCGTGTTGAATATACTTGCGGGCTCTTTCTTCGTAAGCGAGTTCCAGAGACTCAGCAATATGGCGTTCAATCAGCACCCGGATCATTGTTCACCTCAATGTAATCAGACAAATATAAACAATAATTTAGCACGTATTTTTTAAAAGTCAGCCAGATTTAAGGAGGTCTGTGTGGGCGAAAATACAGGTAGTGGTCAGGTCAGTGGCGCAGCTGAGCGAAAATGGGATAGCGAAATGGATGCCAGGGGGCTGTTCTGTCCGGAACCGGTAATGCTGCTTCATAACCGGATTGCAGACCTGGCCGCGGGACAGGTTCTCAAGGTGATTGCTACTGATCCTTCAACCACCAGGGATATCCCGCGATTCTGCCAGTTTCTGAACCACGTGCTACTTGAGAGCGAGGAACAGGGCGAGGAATTCATCTACTTCATACGCCGGGGGGAGTAACTCGCCCAAGATGGTCGAGGAACTGGTTCCGGCCCATCTCGCCCAGCACCCGGGCACTGGTGAATTCTTCGCCATCGGCACCAAAGAAAAGTATTGCCGGTGGGCCGAACAAGCCGAGCTCGTCGAGTATCGCCTGCTGTTCCGGGGTGTTATCCGTCATGTCCAGCTGCAACAGCCGGAAGGGACTCAGGGCCTCTGCCACCTGGGCATCACTGAATACGTTGCGTTCCATAACCTTGCAGGAGATACACCAGTCGGCATAGAAATCCAGTACCACCGGCGTATTGCTCTGGCTCGCACGTTGCAAATGCTCGCGAATCTCAGCCGGCGATTCGATTCTCAGAAATCCGGCATGCTCGACCGGTGCCGTGGCCGCCCCGGGCCCGCCGGCAGATGGCGTCGCAATCAGCGGGTCCAGAGGTCTTAACGGATCGCTGGCGCCGGTGACCGCCCCCGCCAGAAGGGCAATTCCGTAGGCGAACATGACCAGACCAAAGCCTTTTCGCGTGCGCTCCCATCCAGCCCTGGCCGCGTCAAACGCTCCTAACTGGACGCCGGTAACGGCAATCAACAGCGCCCACAGGGTAAGCGCCAGCCAGGCCGGCACCAGGCGCTCGACCAGCCAGATGGCAACAGCCAGCAGCATGACGCCGTAAAATGCCTTGACCACGTTCATCCAGGGGCCGGTGGTTGGCAGGAATTTGCGCCCACCCACAGCGACCAGTATCAGCGGGACGCCCATGCCCAGGCCAAGCGCAAACAGCGCAACACCACCCACCACAGCATCCTGGGTGGTGCTGATGTAAAGCAGGCTTCCGGCCAGCGGCGCGGACACGCAGGGCGAGACAATCAGTGCAGACAGTGATCCGATACCAAAAATACTGAATACCCGGGTACCGGTAAGCTTATGGCTGGCGTCGTTCAGTGGTTCCCGTATAAAGCGGGGTAACTGAATCTCAAACAGGTTGAACATGGACAGGGCGAACAGCACAAACAAACCGGCAAAAATGCTGAGAACCCAGGGCGACTGCAAATGGGCCTGCAGATTGAAACTGGCGCCCAACAGCCCGGTTATCACTCCGGCTGCAGCGTAGGTCAATGCCATACCCAGAACATAACTCAAAGACAACAGCACGGCATGGGTGGTAGAGCCGGTGTTCTTGCCTGAGACCAGCGAGGCAATAATCGGCACCATGGGCAGGACACAGGGAGTAAAAGTGAGTCCCAGACCCAGCAGCAAAAACAGACCGGCTATAACCAGGGTTGATTGCTCCGCCAGAAATCCCGCGAGCCCAGTTGCGGTGGACGTGTCCTGTGGTGCTCCGGTTATCATGCCTGCGCTGTCTGCAGAGCTTCCGGATCCGGAGGCAGCGCCAGCGTAAAAAAGCACATCCCGTGTCTGCGGCGGATAGCACAGGCCAGCTTCCGCGCAGCCCTGGTACGTCACTTCAAGTTCCGCTTCGGTGATTCCCGGGGGCAGAGTGACGGGCACTCTGGCCTGCACCGGATCATAAAACACCGTGACCGTGCCAAAATAGTCGTCTTCAGTATCGGTGCCGCGGTAAGAGAATTCCGGTTCGCCGGTAATAACACCGTCAGTCAGGCTGGTTACCGTGACTCTTCCCTGATAAAGATAATGCTCAGGCGCGATTTTCCAGCTCAGGACCACGCCGTCGGCTTCATTGGTATAGGAAAACGGCAGGGCCTCGTCTACCGGAAGAAAATCGTTGCCACCGCCAAACAGGTTGCCGGTTCCCTGACCGTGGCCGGGTGCAGAAAAAACCAGTAGGGCAGCGAGCAGCAGGCAGCCTGTAACAGTATTTTTACCAGACATTTTCAGCGCTGGAAATTTGCCTTTCTTCATTAGTAAGGTTCCGATTCCGGACATCTGTGGATCCCGTATTAACCGCTGCCATTTTACACCCGGGGCTGCTCCGGGCAATTTGTGGACACCCCTTGTCCCCTGAAGTTCCCTCTGGTATTACCAGCGTGAAAGTCGCACAATGTCGGTCCCATGATGCACGACCCGAATGATCTTATCACTTTGTTCAATGACCTGTTCCGGGAGTCCCTCAGGACAACTCTGGTCAAGGGCGGCGCAGAGCCCGAGTATGTGCCTGCAGGTCACGCTGATGGTTACGCTCGGATCATCTTCGCCCATGACTATTATGCCAGCGCCCTGCACGAAATCAGCCACTGGTGTATTGCGGGGCCGGCACGGCGCGCACTGCCGGACTACGGCTACTGGTACTGTCCCGACGGGCGTAGCCGTAACCAGCAGCACGCTTTTGAAGCAGTGGAAGTGAAGCCGCAGGCCCTGGAGTGGTTATTTTCCATGGCCGCCGGTTCCCCGTTTAACATCAGCCTGGACAACCTCTCGGGTGACGGAACGATTAACGCAGCGGAATTTTATCATAATGTCCGGAGCCAGGCCGAACACTATCTGACTCATGGCATGCCCGAGCGCGCCGAAACCTTCGTGCAGGCGCTCAAGACATTTTACGGAACATCCGATCAGACATTGAGGTAAATTGAGCCCCCTATGACATCTGACGCACCAGAAGCAGGCAAAATGCTGTTCAAGGATCTGAACCTTGACCAGCGAGTGCTTGACGCCATTACTGATATTGGTTTCAGGTACTGTACACCGATCCAGGCAGAGACGCTTCCCGTCACACTGGCGTGTCAGGACCTGATCGGCCAGGCGCAGACCGGCACAGGCAAAACCGCTGCCTTTCTGATCACCGCGATCCAGAGCATGCTGGAAACGCCGATTCCGGACCAGGAGCGCTTTGCCTCCGAGCCCCGCATACTTGCGCTGGCACCTACCCGGGAACTGGCCATGCAGATCGCCGAAGACGCCGAACAGCTCTGTGGTTATACCGGCCACACTGTGGTGGCGGTGGTCGGGGGCATGAACTACGACAAACAGCGGGATCAGCTGCAGAACGGAATCGTGGATATTCTGGTCGCGACGCCGGGCCGGCTGATTGATTTTCTGGGTTCCCAGGATGTATTTCTGGACCAGCTCGATATCCTGATTCTGGATGAGGCTGACCGGATGCTGGACATGGGATTTATCCCCGATGTAAAGCGGATCATCCGCAAATGTACACCCAAGGAAGAACGGCAGACACTGCTGTTCAGCGCAACGTTCAATCAGGACGTACTGAACCTTGCCTCCATGTGGACCCGAAATGCCGAATTTGTGGAGATTGAACCCGAGCAGAAAACTGCGGAACGGGTGGAGCAGACCGTTTTTCTGGTGGGTGAAGAGGAAAAGCTGCCGGTTCTGGTGAACTATCTGAAAAAGCCGGAAGTCGAGAAAGCCCTGGTCTTCGCCAATCGGCGTGATCAGTGTCGGGATCTGGAAGAGGATCTTCGTAACCAGGGGGTAAAGGTTTCCCTGATGTCCGGTGAGATAGCCCAGAACAAACGGCTGAAAACGCTGGAGCAGTTCAAAGCCGGGAGCATTCAGGTGTTGGTTGCCACCGACGTCGCCGGACGCGGCATTCACGTTGACGGCGTGACCCACGTGTTCAACTATAATCTTCCTGATAACGCTGAAGATTACGTGCACCGGATCGGCCGCACGGGGCGCGCCGGCAAGACCGGGGTGTCGATAAGTTTTGCCAGTGAAGATGACGCGTTTTCGCTACCGGCGATTGAATCCTATATCAGCCAGAAGCTGAAAACCGCCGTGCCGGATGAGGACCTGATGGCAACGCTGGACAAGCCGCCGATCACCCGTAAGCGTGGAGGACGACGCCCGCCACCGGGTAACCGCAGCCAGGGCGGACGCTCTGGTGGTCAGCGTCAGCGCAGATAAATCTCAGCCAGCAGCGCCAGGATATTAGCTGAAAGAAAGTAGGCGGACGTGTCCGGCTACTTTCCTGCTTATTAGTAATTTGCAAAGATAACGACGGGTTGGAATCTAGCACTATGCTGATTGTAGCGGACGAGAACATTCCCCTGCTGGACTCATTTTTTGGCGACATCGGCGATCTGCGGCAGATGCCGGGTCGCTCCATGTCGGCCGCAGACGTCAGAGACGCCGACATCCTGCTGGTGCGGTCAGTGACCCGGGTCAATGAGCAGTTGCTGGCAGACAGCCGCGTTCGTTTCGTTGGCACCTGCACCATCGGCACTGACCACATTGACCAGGAATGGCTGAAGTCAGCCGGAATTGCCTTTTCGGCGGCGCCTGGCTGTAACGCCAACAGTGTGGTCGAGTATGTTCTCGCGGTTATTGCGCTGCGGGCGGAAAAACTCTGTATTGATGACTGGACCGATCTCAGCGTCGGTGTTGTCGGGGCTGGCAACGTGGGTGGCGAACTGACCCGCAAGCTGGAGCGCCTGGGATTTGATGTGGTGGTCTGTGACCCGCCGAAGGCAGAAGCCACTGACGAGGATGACGGTACCTTTTCCGACCTTGACGAAGCGCTGAAATGCGACGTCATTACCCTGCATACGCCGCTGATCAGTGACGGCAAATACCCGACCTGCCATATGCTTGCTGCAGCCCACCTGGCTGACCTGAATGCCGACCAGCTGCTGATCAATACCAGCCGGGGTGAAGTGATTGACACTGCAGCGCTTGTAAAGCGACTGGCGGAGCCTGACGCGCCGACTGTCACCCTGGATGTCTGGGAAAATGAGCCGCGAATCAATGCTGGGTTGGCGGAACAGGCCTGGATAGCGACGCCTCATGTGGCCGGCTACAGCCTCGAAGGGAAAGTCCAGGGCAGCGAGATGATCTATCGGGCCCTGAGCCGGTTCATGGGATTGCCGGTGAGGAAACAGGCCGGTCAGTTTCTGCCGGAGGCGGCGCTGAGCAAGCTTTCATTTACCAGCGCTGCCGACGTGATGGACGCGGCCAATATAGCCATACTGTGCTGTTGTGATCCCCGGCGGGATGACGCCAGGCTGAGGCGTACGCTCAGTCTTCCTCCCGAGGAGCGGGGCAGGGCGTTTGATCGCCTGAGGCGTGAATATCCTGTCCGCCGTGAGTTTTCCAGCCTTAAGATCCAGCTCAAAGGCACCAGTAGATCGGCCCAGGAAACATTCCGTGCCCTGGGCTTCAAACTCAAGCTCTGATTCTGACCGGTGCCAGACCGGACCTGCTTTACAGCTGTGCCGCAGTCAGCGCCGCGATCCGGTCTTCCAGCGGGGGATGGGTCATGAACAGGGCACTGAGACCGGCCCTTGCCCCTCGGTTGATACCGAATGCCTGCAGTGTGTCGGGCATCTGATCCGGCATTTCACTTTCCTGTTTCAGACGCTGAAGGGCGTTGATCATGGCTCCGCGCCCGGCCAGTTGCGCGCCGGCAATATCCGCCCTGAATTCCCGTCGGCGGGAGAACCAGAACACGATGGTGCTGGCCAGAATGCCAAGAACGAGTTCCGCGGCAATACTGACCACAAAAAACCCGATGCCGTGGCCGCTTTCATTGCGGAATACCACCCGGTCCACCAGTGAGCCGATAACCCGTGACGCAAAGATCACAAAGGTGTTCACTACCCCCTGAATCAATGCCAGCGTCACCATGTCACCGTTCGCAACATGGCCGATTTCATGGCCCAGTACCGCCCGGATCTCGTCTTTGCTGAAGCGGGACAGCAGGCCTTCGCTGACAGCCACCAGGGCGTCATTCCGGTTCCAGCCGGTGGCGAAAGCGTTGGACTGGCTGGCCGGGAAAATGGCGACTTCCGGCATGCCAATGCCGGCGTTTTCTGCAAGCTGGGCTACCGTCTCTACCAGCCACCGTTCGGCGGGCGTTCTGGGCGACTCGATCACCTTTGCGCGGGTGCTCCATTTCGCCATCTTCTTTGAGATCAGCAGGGAAATAATGGAACCCGCGAAACCGAAAACCGCAGCGAATGCCAGCAGCGAGCCATACTGAATGCCATTCTGGGCCAGATAAGAATCAACACCCAGTAACCTGAGTGTGACACTGGCGATCAGAATGACCGCAAGGTTGGTTCCAAAAAACAGTAAAAGTCTCATGGTCTGCCTCGGTATTCCCGGACCGGGGGGCGGTCCGGTGATGATTTCCCCAGGTTTTATGGTGGCTGGGAAAGAAGGATCAAGAGGCTTACTCCGATTTAATGATCCTGGAAGAAGGTAGCCTGCATAACACTGCTGATTCTTGCTGAGCTCCGGCTTTTCAGGGCGTCGCGGATCAACTGAATGTGGGTGGAAAGATCATCACGCACGGCGGCGGGGAGGGAGGGGTCCGGCTGATTCTGAACGGATTCTGTTGGCGACCCCGCTGGCGCGCTCAGGCGAACAAAGGCTCGCTGGGTGAGTACCGCCTGATCCAGCGCCTCCTGACGAATGGTGTCCACGTACCGCAGAAAACCCTCTTCGGCCAGCCATAACAAGGCGCCAAAGCAGGCCATATGCCGCTTGCTGTGCAGGCCGAATTCGTCGGGGTCATCGGTTCCGGCAATATCCTCGACAAACAGGTTCACCCGCCTGGGAAAAGCACTGTAAAGCTGAACCAGAGCAATAGCGGTGTCTTTGTAGAAATCTTCGATATGAATGTCGGCCAAAACGCTTCTCTTTATACCCGGTATGAGGCCAGAAAATGTGCCAGACGTTTCATGGCATCTTCCAGAGCGTCCTCCCTCGGAAGAAATACCACCCGAAGGTGCTGTTTGTCGTCGATGTTGAATGCCGAGCCCTGGACCAGAAGAATACGCTCCTGCAACAGCAGGTCCAGCACCAGCTTTTCGTCGTTTTCGATCGGGAAACGCTTGGGGTCAAGGCGCGGGAACATATAGAGCGCGCCACTGGGCTTCACGCAGCTTATGCCGGGAATGTCATTCAGCAGGTTGAACGCGGTTTCGCGCTGTTCGTAGAGTCGGCCGCCGGGTAAAACCAGGTCTTTTATCGACTGATAGCCGCCCAGAGCGGTCTGGATCGCTAACTGCGCCGGGACATTGGCGCACAGGCGCATGTTGGACAGCATTTCAATGCCTTCCACCAGGTCCCGCCCCCGGTGCTTGGCACCGCTGACGATCATCCACCCGGACCGGTAACCTGCCGCGCGATAGTTTTTTGACAGCCCATTGAAGGTAAAGAACAACACGTCATCGGCCAGGGAGGCGGTCGGGATATGCTCGATGCCGTCGTACAGAATCTTGTCGTAGATCTCGTCCGACAGGATGATCAGGTTGTGCTGGCGGGCCAGTTCAACAATCTGCTCCAGCAGTTCCCTGGAATAGACAGCGCCGGTGGGATTATTCGGGTTGATAACCACAATCGCCCGGGTCCGGCGGGTGATTTTCTTCCTGATGTCGTCAATGTCCGGGAACCAGTCCTGCTGTTCGTCGCAGCGGTAGTGCACCGGCTTGCCGCTCGAGAGCGTGACGGCGGCAGTCCAGAGTGGATAATCCGGGGCGGGTATCAGCACCTCATCGCCGGTGTTGAGCATCGCCTGCATCGACATTACGATCATTTCGCTGACGCCGTTGCCCAGGAAAATATCGTCGATATCGACCTTGTCAATGCCGATCTGCTGGCAATAATGCATCACCGCCTTGCGGGCCGAGAACAGCCCCTTGGATTCCACATAGCCCTGGGCCAGCGGCATGTTGTAGATCACGTCCTGCTGGATTTCCTCGGGGACGTCCAGTTCAAATGCTGCGGGGTTGCCGATATTCAGTTTCAGAACCCGGTGACCTTCTTCTTCAAGCCGGCGGGCTTCACGCAGAACCACGCCACGGATTTCGTAGCACACGTTGTCCAGCTTGGCGGATTTCAGGTAATTCTGCATAAGCCCGGGGATTCCTTGAAACGGTGTACTAAGATGAAAGAAAGTAGGTGGACGTGTCCGCCTGCTTTCCTGCTCACTAGTAAGTCGCTGATCTCGCAATTTGTCATTAAGTTTGTATTCTAGCGGAGCAAGGGCATCTCACAACAGGCCAATTATGATGAATTGTGGCATTGATGCCCGAAATTCAGGGTTTTAACGGACAAAAGGGCGGGATATGGCTGAACAGAGTATTTATGATTTCACTGCAACCACCATTCGGGGCGAGGAACAGTCTCTGGAAGGGTTCCGCGGCAAGGTGCTGCTGATCGTCAATACCGCCAGCAAGTGCGGCTTTACACCCCAGTTCGAAGGGCTTCAGGGGCTCTATGCGGAGCTGAAAGACAGGGGGCTGGAAGTGCTGGGTTTTCCCTGTAACCAGTTCAACAACCAGGACCCCGCCGACGACCAGGCGATCAACGAATTCTGCAGCCTGAACTATGGTGTGGATTTTCCCATGTTTTCGAAAATTGACGTTAACGGCCCTGATGCGCACCCGTTGTTTCAGTATCTGAAACGGGAAGCCAGGGGTTTGCTGGGGTCAGAAGCAGTAAAATGGAATTTCACCAAGTTTCTGGTGAACCAGAACGGTGAGGTGGTGGACCGCTATCCGCCGACCACCAGGCCGGAAGCCATCCGTGCCGATATTGAAAAGCTGCTGGACTGAGCCCGCTCCGGTCGAAACAGGCTTCATCACTGTGAGGGTGCCCAGCGCTCGATAATCGCTTTGAGATCCCTGCGGTTGTAGGGTTTGGTGATGTAATCATTCATTCCGGACTCCAGGCATTCGTCACGGTCACCCTGCATCACGTTGGCTGTCGTGGCAATAATGGGGAGATGCTTCCAGGCCGGGTTCTGGCGAATGATCCGGGTGGTTTCACAGCCATCCAGCACCGGCATCTGGCAATCCATGAGTACCATGTCGAACTCGTCGTCAGAAGCCAGAATTTCCAGAGCCTGACGGCCCTCGTCGGCAATCACCACCTCATGCCCCAGTCTCGTGAGCATGCTGCTGGCGACCAGCTGGTTAACGTGGTTGTCTTCAACCAGCAGTAACCGCATGGCGGGGACCGCCGGTGAACCGGCAGCAGCAGATGACGGGTCATGGCCTTCGGCAGTTTTCTGAACGTCTCCGTGAATACTTTCCCGAACGTTGTCCTGCAGGCCTCCCATCGCCAGCCCGGCAGCATGGCACAGAGCGTACAGGAACGGCTCCCGGCACAGGGGCATGGTCAGAGTTGGGTGATCAGTGGCAGTTGTGGGTTTGCCAGAGCGAATGATCAACAGCACTCCCGCGCCGGCCCAGGTATCTGGGTCGATACCACCGGTGCTGTCGTTGTCGTGGTAAGCCGTAATGAGAATGCCGCGGCCTTCCGGTGAGGCCTCTCTTACCGGTATGCCCCAGGCTTCAAGCTGGGAGCGGATCGGCCCGGCGTGCTGATGGCTGTCAGCCAGGTCAAGATCAACACCCAGCTGTCTCAGCCGGTCCGGAATCCTGGAATCAGATACCTCGCCCGGATCCTGTTCTGCCACCGGCAGCGGCAGGAACACGCTAAAACGCGTGCCCTGATCCGGCTCTGACGTCACCGTTATCTGGCCATGCATGTGTTCTACCAACTGTTGGCAAAGCGTCAGTCCCAGCCCGGTTCCGCCGTATAGTCGAGTGGTGTCGGCGTCGGCCTGGGAAAAGGGGGAAAAGATCCGGTCGAGGGCCTGATTCGACATGCCAATGCCGGTATCGACGATATCAAAACGCAGATAGCCGGTGGATCGGGTTACTTCGAGTCGGACATGGCCGTGGTTGGTAAACTTGACAGCGTTGCTCAGCAGATTGTTGAGTATCTGGCGGGTACGGGTAGGGTCGCCAAGAAAGGTCTCCGGCAGGCGACCCTCGATATCCGTTACCACATCGATCTGTTTGCGGCGGGCCTGTTGGGCATGGAGTGTGGCGCATTCCTCGGCGATTCTGCGAACACTGAACGGAATGGTCTCCAGGCTGAGCTTGCCGGCTTCCACCTTGGAAATATCAAGAATATCGTTCAATAGCCCGAGAAGGCTCTGGCCGGCGCTCAGGGCTGTCCCCAGACGGTTCCGCTGTTCCGGCTGGGCTTCATTTTCGAGGGCCAGGCTGAGCATGCCCAGCACACCGTTCAGTGGTGTCCGTATCTCATGGCTCATGCTGGCCAGAAAGTTTGCCCGGGCGCGGGCGCGCCGCACTGCATCCTCTTTGGCCGTGACCAGTGCCTTGTTACCTCTCTGCAACGCCTTGTTCTTTTCTGAAATTTCCCGGGTGCGGTCTTCAACTTCATGTTCAAGTTTGCCCGAATAGTTCTTCATGGCGGCTTCGGCATCGCGAAGCTGCGCCAGGGCCTGATCAATGGTTTCCAGGTGGCGGTTGATAATCCTCACCATCGAACCGATCTCGTCTTCCTCGTGGTTCTGTGGCACCGGTAGCCTGGCTTTCTCGGGTTTTTCGGCCTTTACCCGGCCCAGAGCACTGATAACATTGAGCATTGGCCGGGTGAGCGAAAGGTAGAAAATGCCAAGCAGTGCGAGCGTTAGCACCAGGCTCTTGAGCAGGCCGCTGATCAGGGTATACCCGGCCCGCTGCAGAAACAGAAGGCCATAATGATAGGTATCGATGGTAATGGCGAGATGCCCCAGGGAGCGATCGCCCAGTTGCGGCACCGACAGTTTACCCTGGAAGCTTGTGCTGGCCCCGAACATCAGGTCACTTATCCATCGATAACCGGATTCAGGGCTGCTCTGGCTGGCCGCTGCCATGGTCTCGCCGTTGTTATCGATAATACGGGCGTCGACGATGGCGGGGTGCTGAAGAAGGCCTTCCAGTAATTCTTTGGCCAGACGGTTGTCAATGTTATAGGCAATCTGCGAAGCAGGACTGTGGCTGATGTCGATCAGCGCTTCGATTTCCTGCTCCATGGATTCACGGGCACTGAAGAAATCCAGGGTTACCTGAGCGACATTCAGCACCAGGCCAAGCAGCATGGCAACCAGAACCGTGTCGCGGGTAAGCCGGAAGGAAAGCCGTTTTCTGAATGGTGTGGTCATGCTCCCGGCTCAGTCATCATAATCGGCTTTTTTACGCCACTCGTCATCGCCCCCGAAGTTATCCCATTCGCGGCCGAGTTTTGTCGGAGCTCCGGCCTCTGGCTTGTCAGTGTCGATATCCTTTTCCATCGCTTCAAGCTCTTTGATACGGATGCGATAACTCTTTACCGCTTTGGCGGCCATCGGACTGTCTCCGGATTTACCCATTTCCGTGCTGGCCAGATGATAGGCGTTTATGGCCTGGCGAATCTGATTCTGCCGGGCATGAACCCGGGCCTGGAAGACATGCATGTCGGCACGGGTCTTGTGGACCAGAAACAACACCAGTCGGAGATTCTTTTTGGCAGTGGGACCGTCAATCTGTCCAGCCTTGTGCATGCCTTCGATCAGTTTGAAGAGATTCTGTAACAGCTCCTGCACGTAAGCGGATTTCTCGGCGGAATCAATTTTTACCGGCGGCCGCTGATCATCATCATTTTCCACTTTCTGGCGAAGCTCCCGAACCGACGCCTGCCAGGAATCAAGGGACGAGCCGGGTCTGAGCGCGACCAGTGCCTTGCAGGAAGCCTCCATGTTGCGAATCAGCAGCAGCTTCAGATCGCTGGTAAGATACTGACCGGGCAGCTCGGACATCAGGCGGCTGGACCGCTTGAACTGATCCTCCAGGGCGGTAATTCTTCGCGCCCGCTCAATACGGGCACGTTCCCGCATCTGGGTGAATGCCACAAGGATAATTGATACGGTCACGATTGCTGCAAGAAGCAGCACAATCATTGCGGTATCCATGACAGCGCAAACACTCCGAAAGGTGAGCAAGTGGCCAGATGGCCCGGACAAAATCCCGAAAATCCGGTATTTAATCTGAAGGTTAGCAGAAAACACCCGGGGAGTCTGAAGTGGTTATGATGATTTTCACTTCGTATCAGTTTTCTGAATTGTTAGACTCCACTGTATAATTTTCATGAATCCAGGAGTTGTTCAGCGGCTCCCTGAACGCCGATTCTGTCGGCTGCACTGGTGATATGTCATGGATATTTCGCGCGTCGACCTTAATCTGCTGGTGTACCTTGACGTACTGCTCAGGGAACGGAATGTGACCAAAGCGGCCAATCACCTGGGCATTACCCAGCCAGCCATGAGCAACGGGCTGCGAAGGTTACGCGACCTTTTTGGCGATCCTTTGCTGGTCAGAACCAGCGAGGGGATGACGGCAACGGAACGTGCCACTGAATTGCAGCCGCTGGTCCGCAGTATTCTTTCCGACATTGAACAGGCGGTCCACGAGAAAACCGCCTTTGCCGCCCTGGAGAGCCAGCGGGTTTTCCGGATCATGGCCAGTGACTATGCCGAGTCCTGTCTGATGCCGCGGGTGCTGCGCCGGATCCGCCAGCAAGCGCCCCAGGTCACTCTGGATGTACTCACACCCAGTGACGTCAGTTTCCTGGATCTGGAACAGGGCCGTCTGGATATGGCCATCAACCGTTTTGACAAGATTCCCCAGTCGTTCCACCAGAAAACCCTCTGGACCGAATATTTCGCCTGCCTGATGAATGCCCGAAATCCGGTATTGCGGGAGCCCTTCACCCTGGATAGCTATCTGGTTGCAAGCCATATCTGGGTCAGTAAAACCGGCTTTGGTGTGGGTGTGGGGGTCAACCCCAAGGACATACAGCGGCTGGGATGGGTGGATGAAGCCCTGTCACTGATGGGCCGCAAGCGGCAGATATCGGTGTTTACCCGCCACTACCAGGTGGCGATGTTGTTGGCGGAACAGCACGATCTGATCGCCACCCTGCCTTCCCGCGCCGCCTGGCTGCAGCGAGACAACCCGAACCTGGTGGTAAAGGTACCACCCTTCGCAATCCCGCCGTTTGAGTTGAAAATGGCCTGGAGTCCATTGCTGCAGCACAACACTGACCACCAGTGGTTACGTCGGTTGATTGCAGAGGTGGCTGAGGAAGTGGACGCCGAGTTCGTTCCTTTCGGTGCCCGCTTTGAATCCGCCGAAGCGACCCGGGTTCCGCACTCAGAGCGGTAGCTGGCGCAGCTCGACAGAAGGTCTGCCAAGGTCCCACATGCGCTGGAATGCTTCTTCAAGTAGCCTGACCCGCCCGCCGTCGGCGAATTGGGCAAAGCCGGCGGGTTTGTCGAAATCATGGCGACAGATGACGCCTTCCCGGTCGGCCAGCAGGAATGGCCGGTCTTCCGCCGGGACTTTCTCGTTGATAAGGCGGATGGATACATGACTTGGCAAACGGCGCATCAGCTCGACCAGCCGATGGCGGCGTCCAACCAGTGGTTTGTCATCGTGAATCAGAATCCTCACTTCACTGAGCCGGTGCTGGCGGGCCAGGGCCGATAGCAATTCCCGCAAACGGGCACGGTCATAAAGCTCATAGTCAAGAAACCGGTCATACAACCATACCCGCTGACGGGCCTGGCCCACAATCGAGTCCATCAGGCCAATGAGTGGAGCTTCGGAGTCGAACAGCCAGGCTTTGGTGTCTTCCCCGTAAATCAGGGGCAGGGTATGATCTGCAAGGCCTTTCAGCGCAAGCTCGGGTGCATAACAGCGCATGTCGAAGTGAGGGATGCCCGCATCCTCGTAGGCTTCGGAGCAGAGATGAAAACCCAGAGCCTGGTAGAAAGGAACCGCGTGTTCCTGGGCCCGCAGCCGCAGCTCGCCGGCCTCCGGGCCAGTCTCCTGCATCAGGTGCTGAAGCAATTGCCGGCCATAGCCCTGACCGCGAAAGCCGGGCAGTATGGCCATCCGCCCGATATGGGCGACCTCATCCAGCGCCGAAAACACCCGGGCAACACCAACCGGAGTATTGTCCGCCAGTACCAACAGGTAGTGGTCCGCGATCTCGTCGCTGCTGTCCCACTCAAGCTCCGGCGGCACCCGTTGTTCATCGATAAACACCTTCTGGCGAATATCCCTGATCGCGCCGGGGGCGAGCTGCCAGCTGTATTTTCCTATCCGCATAGTCATTCGAAGTACAGCGAACCCTGATTAGCCAGTGTACAAAGCAGTCCGCAGATGGCGTCGTCAGTGGCGAAACCGGCCAGCCTCTCGATATCGGGTCTGGTTCCGGCACATAACAGCCCGGCAATCGGTCCGGCATCGCCACGAAGCAGATACTGCTCACCATCAACGAACAGTGCCGTCTCTTCATCGAATTCATAATAGGCGAAGCGGGAGCCTTCATTCCAGCGGATCTGGTGAAGGCCTGCAATAAGTTGGCCCATGAATTCGGGCGTCAGTGGGTGTTCCGGCGGCACCACGATGCCGAGACTTTTGGGCGCGGTCGAGTACTGCCCGAACCAGAGCGCCAGTTGCCTGCGGTCATGGAGTTTCTCGCGCAGTTTGGCGTCCAGTCGGTCGATCACGTCCGGGCTGATGGTGCCGGGATTGTCCTGGACTTCAAGGTCCGGGTCGGACAGGTGTTCACTGGTGTCGGAGCGGCTGCACAGGAAGTCGGTGAATCCGGTCAGCAGATCGTCAACGGTGGGTGCCCGGAAACCTATTGAAAGGGTGATACAGTCGTTGTCGGCGATACCATGATGGCCGGTGCCCGGTGGCAGGTACAGCATATCCCCGGGGTTGAGGGTCACGGTTTGCTCGGGCGCCCAGTCTTTCAGGATCCGCAGGGGTGTACCAGCCACTCTTGGCGACGACTCGTCGCAATGGCCGCCGAACTGCCAGGTACGCTGACCTTCAGCCTGAAGCAGAAACACATCGTATTGGTCGAAGTGGGGGCCGACACTGCCGCCTCTCGGGGCAAAGCTTGCCATGATGTCGTCCAGCCGCCAGTTGGGGACAAAGCGGAATTCGTCCAGCAGATCGGCGATCTCCGGCACCCAGTGATCCAGGCCCTGCACCAGCAGGGTCCAGTGGGTTTCCGGAAGTTCGCTGAAACGTTCGGGCTGAAAGGGGCCGTTGTGAAGCTGCCAGGGTTTGCCGTTCTCGTTTGCAATGACAATTCGGGACTCGACGGCTTCCTCGCAGGCCAGACCCGCCAGTTCATCAGCCGAGACCGGGCACTGAAAACCGGGAAAAGCCTGGCGAATGACCCTTGGCTGCTTCTGCCAGTTTTCCCGCAGGAAATCTTCCGCTGCCACGCCGCCCGGGAGTTTCATGGTTCAGATATCCCGTGCCTGATCTGCCGCGTTGCCAAGGTAGGTGTCCGGGGTCAGTTCCATGAGCTGCGTTTTAGCCGAGTCCGGAATATCCAGGGATTCTACAAAACCCTTGATCAGAGCTGGTGTCATGGTCTTGCCACGGGTCAGGTCTTTCAGTTTTTCGTAGGGTTTTTCAACATTGTAGCGGCGCATAACCGTCTGGATGGGTTCCGCCAGAACTTCCCAGGCATGATTCAGATCGTCATCCAGTTTTACAGCGTTGAGTTCGAGTTTGCCCAGGCCTTTCAGGCTTGCTTCATAGGCAATCAGGCTGTGGGCGAACCCGACGCCGAGATTTCGAAGTACGGTAGAGTCTGTCAGGTCACGTTGCCAGCGGGAGATGGGCAGTTTTGCCGACAGGTGGGAAAACAGGGCATTGGCTATGCCCAGATTACCCTCGGAGTTTTCGAAATCAATCGGATTGACCTTGTGGGGCATGGTGGAAGAGCCAACTTCGCCTGCCACCGTCTTCTGTTTGAAATACCCCAGGGAAATATAGCCCCAGATATCCCGGTCCAGGTCGATCAGAATGGTGTTGAAGCGGGCAATTGCATCGTAGAGTTCGGCAACGTAATCGTGGGGCTCGATCTGGGTGGTGTAGGGGTTCCAGTCCAGGCCCAGGCTCTCGATGAATTCCCGGGCAAAGCTCGCCCAGTCAACTGACGGATAAGCACACAGGTGGGCGTTGTAGTTGCCCACGGCGCCGTTGATCTTGCCCATTAACTCGACCGCGCCGACCTGCTTTATCTGACGCCTCAGCCGGTGCACGACGTTAGCGAACTCCTTGCCCACGGTTGACGGCGATGCGGTCTGGCCGTGAGTGCGGGAAAGCATTGGCTGTGCCGCGTGCTCATGAGCGAGGCTGGCGAGCCGGTCAACCAGACGGTTCATCGCCGGAACCAGGCCAAGGTCGAGGCCTTCACGCAGCATCAGGGCGTGGGACAGGTTGTTGATGTCCTCGGAGGTGCAGGCAAAGTGGACAAATTCGGTGACCGCGTGGAGCTCCGGCACCTGCTCGATTTTTTCCTTGATGAAATACTCAACGGCTTTGACATCGTGGTTGGTGGTGCTTTCGATGGCCTTGATGCGTTCGGCGTCGGCAAGACTGAACCCGGAGACTATTCCGTCCAGGAAACTGCCGGCATGCGCCGAGAAAGCTGGAACCTCGGGGATCAGGGAGTGAGAGGCCAGTTTCTGCAGCCAGCGGATTTCTACCGTCACCCGGTTTCTGATCAGGCCATATTCGCTGAAAATATCGCGAAAAACACTGACTTTATTGCTATAGCGACCGTCAACCGGGGAAATGGCTGTCAGCGTGGAAAGCGCGGTGTGTTCCATCGAAAACCTCTTAAATCATCAAGAATCGTAAACGGACCGATTGGCCTGCTCTGCCAGTTCGGTGGCAATATCAATAACCTTGCGGCGGTTGAAAATCAGTTGCCAGCGCCGCCCGCCGCACTGGTGCCACAATACCGCAGAGCGGATGCCGGCCAGCAGAAGGGCTCTGACCCTGGCAGCATTTTCCTCTTGCTGCAGAATGCTGGGCTGACCACTGACCTGAATTCGTAAACGAAAGGTACTGATGGTGTCGGTATAGACCGATCCCAGGTTGGCAATCAGGTTAGGGTGGGTGTAGCCAAAGTGGCTGGCAGTGTGCCTGGCCTGGTCAATCCGGCTACCGATAACGTCCAGCATGGTTTTGTCGCGACGCAGTTTGGCCTCCAGGTTGATCAGGTTCAGCGCATACCGTAGCACTTCGATATCCCGCTGGCGGGTCTGCTTGCTGAGAACGCCGGAGAGGGTGGAAAGACCCTCGCGAAGATCTTTCAACTCGCCGCCGTAGACATCAAGGGTGCTGGCCGGGTCTGTGGCAAAAAGCGAACGTATGCAGGTCGCGAGACTGGAATCGGCGCACTGGCCGGAGTGGGCAACCTGCTGGACAAGGGCGGCGGCCTGGAATATGCCTGCCAGTGCCAGGGTCTGATCATGGAGCGATCGGCTCATGCACCGGTTTCCTCATGTTCTGGATTGCCGGGACTGTTGACAGTGCTGACGGCGCAGGGCCCGGGCTCATCATCCCGCCAGGTCTGTTCGATGACGCCACCGCCAAGGCAGATATCACCGTCATAGAATACGACGGACTGGCCGGGTGTAACCGCACGCTGGGCGTCGTCAAATACAACCCGCATGCCGTCCCCAGATTCGGTGATTGTGCAGGTCTGGTCTGGCTGGCGGTAACGGGTTTTTGCCCGGCAGCGAAATTCCGCATTCCCTGCCCTTGCCGATCCTCTGGAGGTAACGGGCGAGCAACCGGCAACCCAGTCAACGGCACCGCTGATCAGTCCACGGGAGAACAGTAATGGATGCTGTTTGCCCTGCACCACTGTCAGCACATTACGGGACAGGTCTTTTTCCGCGACATACCACGGTTCGTCACCGTAATTGCTGAGACCGCCAATACCAAGGCCCTGGCGCTGGCCGATGGTGTGGTACATCAGACCCTGGTGGCGGCCGATGACCTCGCCATCCGCGGTTTCGATATTTCCCGGCCGGGCCGGAAGATACTGCTTCAGAAAGTCGCTGAACTTGCGCTCACCGATGAAGCAGATACCGGTGGAATCTTTCTTGTCGTAGGTTACGAAACCCTGTTCGGCAGCAATGCGGCGGACTTCGGGTTTTTCCAGCTTTCCCACCGGAAACAGCGTACGGGCAATGCGGCTGCCGGATACGGCATGCAGGAAGTAGCTCTGATCCTTGTTCGGATCCAGGCCCTTGAGCAGTTGCGCCTGGCCTTCACCGGTTGCGCGGCGGCGGGTGTAATGGCCGGTGGCGATGTAATCGGCGCCCAGGGTGACAGCGTAGTCCAGAAAAGCCCGGAATTTTACTTCCTTGTTGCAAAGGATATCCGGATTCGGCGTGCGGCCGGCCTGATACTCGGACAGAAAATGCTCGAACACCCGATCCCAGTACTCCGCGGCAAAGCTTGCGGTATGCAGGGTAATACCAATGTGATCGGCCACCGCCCGGGCGTCGGCGAGGTCGGTCATGGCAGTGCAGTATTCGGTACCGTCGTCTTCATCCCAGTTCTTCATGAACAGGCCTTCGACCTGGTAGCCCTGATTTTTAAGCAACCAGGCTGCAACGGAGGAATCCACGCCCCCGGACATTCCGACAATGACTCGCGTCTGTGATGGTGCTTTGCTCATGTCAGGCTGAAACGACCCTTCTGAAAAAAGAGCCGATGGTAGCATTTCACGCTGGCGGCGTCTGCGCCTCGACAATGATATCCAGAGGGAACCTGCGTCCATTACGGTAATCTTCTATACATTGCAGGACCAGCGGGCTGCGCAGCTGCTGTTGGCGGGCTTTCAGCTCTGCCAACGTTAACCAGTGGGCGGCAATAATATCTTCGTCAAGCCTTTCCCTGGCTCTGGACAGCGCGGTAGCGGTAAAACAGAAGCGGTAGTAGGTCACGCCATTGGCCGGCGCAGTATAGGTATAGAGCCCGAGAAAATGGTCAGGCCTGACTTCCCAGCCGGTTTCCTCCAGAGCTTCCCTCCGCGCGGCATCAATGATTCGCTCATCCTCTTCGACGTGGCCGGCCGGCTGGTTGAAAACAATCTGGCCATTGCTGTGTTCTTCCACCATCAGGAATCGTCCGCGATCATCCTCGACCACAACGGCGACAGTTGCATGGGGGGTCCAGGTCATGACCTTTGTTTCCTCTGCTTTGGCTTGCGGGCCGGCGGGTGAACGGTCAGGGTGCGGTACCGGCCCGGCGCAATGCCATTGATTGTCCACTCACCCACAGCGTAGCGGACCAGACGCAGGGTAGGAAAGCCTGCGGCAGCCGTCATCCGTCTAACCTGCCGGTTGCGGCCCTCGGTGATGGTTATGCTGATCCAGCTGGTAGGTATGGTTTGCCGATGGCGGACCGGCGGGTCACGGGGCCAGAGATCCGGTGGCTGCAGATGTTCAGCCAGAGCAGGGCGGGTTTTGCCATCTTTAAGCATGATGCCCTGCCGCAGTGACTGCAGGGCGTTTTCATTAATCTGTCCCTCTACCTGTACCCAATAGGTTTTGGGCATCTTGTTGTCCGGTGCGGCAATGCGGTGTTGCAGGGGCCCGCTGTCGGTCAGCAGGAGCAGTCCTTCAGAGTCATAATCCAGCCTGCCCGCGGGGTAGACAGACGGCAGCGATATCCAGTCAGCGAGCGTGGCGCGTTTACCGGTAGGGCTTTCCCGTGCCTGGTCCGTGAACTGGGACAGAACCTGGAAAGGCTTGTTGAAAAGAATCAGGGATGCCATGTTTTCGGACAGAGACATCTGGCAGAACGCGCTCGGAGGGTAGCGTTCCGGAAAGAGTAGGTAGCTTCAGGCGTCGGAGATCAGCTGTTTACAACGCGCTGCCGGTCCTGAAAAGTGTCTTCGCTGGCTTCTGGCTCGCTTTCTGCGGTGGCTTCCTGCCCTTGTCTCTGCGGCATTGCCTGGGGAACAATGTTGACCGCGTGGACGCCTTTGTCGCTCGGCTTTTTCTCAAAGCTGACCGGCTGACCCGCCTTGAGGGTTTTGTAGCCGTCCATCTGCACCGAAGAAAAATGCGCAAACAGGTCGTCTGTGCAGCCTTCCTCGATTATGAAGCCGTATCCCTTGGCGTTGTTAAACCATTTGACCTTGCCTTGAGGCATGATGAACTCCCCTGTTCTCTCATTGTCGGACACCTGTCGTTGTGTTGGTCTTGTTATTCGACGGTTCCGGCCCTTATGGTGGTGGCGCGCGTGGCACCTGCGCAACGGCGCCCCGTTACAGACTGATCACCTCAGTTAACATGATTTTACATTGGTTTTTTGCCGATAGCCAACATTCGTTCGGGTCAGATTGAAAAACGGTACGTATATCCTGTGACTGTATGGTTGGATGACGGTCACAGCCTGTATAGTTACGATAACGAAATAAACGCTTTTGAGCCGCGATCAGTGCTTGAAAACGGCGAGAGTGATAACCATCTTAATGAAGAGGCACCGATTTCCGGTAAAGAATCATGCGGACTATCCAGAATTCTCTACTAGTATTTAATCAGGGTAATGAAGAAGAGCCCGGCCGCCAGGATGACGTCAGTACCGCGACGGCAAAACCGGCATTGAAGCGGCCTGCACGCTTCCGGGTGATGCTTCTCAACGATGACTACACGCCCATGGATTTTGTGGTGGAAGTATTGATGACATTCTTCGGGATGAATGAGGAAAAGGCGACGCAGGTGATGCTGCTCGTCCATACTCAGGGAAAGGCGGTATGCGGAGTATATTCCCGGGACATTGCAGAGACCAAGGCGGAACAGGTGAATCAGTATTCTTCGGAATGCGACCATCCGCTGCTCTGCGAGATTGAACGCGCTGACTGATAGACTTTGGGGTTGCCCATGCTGAGCAAAGATCTTGAAATTACATTGAATTCGGCTTTCAAAAGTGCGCGCGACAAGCGTCATGAGTTCATGACCGTCGAGCACCTTTTGCTGGCTTTGCTCGATAACGAATCGGCGGTGGGCGTGCTGAAAGCCTGTGGTGCGGATCTGGCCCAGCTTCAGGAAGAACTGGCCGAATTTGTTGACTCAACCACGCCACTGATCCCCAGCAGCGACAGCGAACGTGAGACCCAGCCAACGCTCGGTTTCCAGCGGGTGTTGCAGCGCGCCGTTTTTCATGTCCAGTCTTCCGGCAAGAAAGAGGTGACGGGGGCAAACGTCCTGGTCGCCATATTCAGTGAGCAGGAAAGCCAGGCCGTCTATGTTCTGAAGAAACAGAGCATTGCCCGGATTGATGTGGTGAATTTTGTTTCCCACGGTATTTCCCGGGTGCAGGGCGCCGATGATGAGGGGCAGGACCAGGCATCGCAGGAAGAAATAGGCGAAGAAGGGTCTGGCTCCAGTCCGCTTGAGAGCTATGCCACCAATCTCAATGAGCAGGCTCGTCAGGGCCGGATTGATCCGCTTATCGGCCGTGAGCATGAGGTCGAGCGGGTTGTCCAGATCCTGGTTCGGCGACGGAAGAACAATCCGCTGCTGGTAGGCGAGGCCGGTGTTGGTAAAACCGCGATTGCGGAAGGACTTGCCAGGCGGATTGTGGATGGCCAGGTGCCAGACATTATCTCCGATGGCGTTGTTTACTCACTGGATCTGGGTGCTTTGCTGGCGGGTACCAAGTATCGTGGCGATTTCGAGAAACGCCTGAAAGGCCTGCTTGCAGACCTCAAGAAAGAGGACCACGCGATCCTGTTTATTGATGAGATCCACACCATCATTGGTGCCGGCTCCGCATCCGGTGGTGTTATGGATGCGTCCAATCTTCTGAAGCCGATGCTCAGTTCGGGCGAGATTCGCTGCATCGGTTCGACGACGTTCCAGGAATTCCGCGGTATTTTCGAGAAAGACAGCGCCCTGGCGCGTCGTTTCCAGAAAATTGATGTCAACGAACCAAGTGTCGAGGATACCTATCAGATTCTCAGGGGACTCAAGTCTCATTTCGAGAAGCACCATGATCTGAAGTACACCGACCAGGCCCTCAAGGTTGCCGCGGAGCTCTCCGAGCGCTATATCACCGACCGCCACCTGCCGGACAAGGCCATCGATGTTATTGACGAGGCGGGCGCTCACCAGCGTCTGGTAGACGCGCCCAAGCGGAAAGGCACCATTGATGTCTCGGAAATCGAGGATATTGTAGCCAATATTGCCCGGATTCCGCCGAAGAATGTATCCACCAGTGACAAGGACCTGCTGCGCAATCTCGAGCGGGATCTGAAGATGGTGGTGTTCGGACAGGACCCGGCCATCGAGTCCCTGTCGACTTCAATCAAGCTGGCCCGTGCCGGACTGAAAGCCCCGGAGAAACCGGAGGGTGCCTTCCTATTCGCCGGGCCGACGGGTGTCGGCAAGACCGAAGTCACCAAACAGCTTGCCAAGGTCCTCGGCATCGAACTGGTTCGCTTCGACATGTCCGAGTACATGGAGCGGCACACTGTGTCGCGGCTGATTGGCGCGCCGCCCGGCTATGTCGGATATGATCAGGGCGGTTTGTTAACGGAGTCTGTCAGCAAGCATCCCCATTGTGTTCTGTTGCTGGACGAGATCGAAAAGGCACATCCGGAAGTGTTCAATCTGCTGCTGCAGGTTATGGATCATGGCACCTTGACTGATAACAATGGTCGCAAGGCGGATTTCCGTCACGTTATTCTGGTAATGACTACCAACGCCGGTGCAGAGAGCATGGCCAGGCGGTCCATTGGCTTCAGTGAGCAGGACCACAGCAGTGATGGTATGGAGATTATCTCCAAAACCTTCACACCCGAGTTCCGCAACCGTCTGGATGGCATCATCCAGTTTGGCGATCTCCAGCCGGCAACCATCACCCATGTGGTCGACAAGTTCCTCACCGAACTGCAGGCCCAGCTTGATGAGAAACATGTGGTATTGCATGTGGATGAGGATGCGAAGGTGTGGCTGGCAGAGAAAGGCTATGACGTCACCATGGGTGCCCGCCCGATGGCGCGGTTGATCCAGGACAAGATCAAGCGGCCACTGGCTGAGCAGATCCTGTTCGGCAGCCTGTCAGAGAAGGGCGGCGATGTGTTCATCCAGCTCAAGGATGACGAGCTTGTCTTTGACTATGAGGATGAGCCCGCGGAAGCGCTCTGACGGCATCCCGGAGTCTGCCGGTCCGGTGCCTGAACGCCTGGCAAACAAAAAGACCACACTCGACAGTGTGGTCTTTTTCGTTCATTCCTGGATCGAGAAAATCAGCGGGCGCGGTAAACGATGCGGCCCTTGCTGAGATCGTAGGGAGTCAGCTCGACCTTCACTTTGTCGCCCGTCAGGATGCGAATGTAGTTCTTGCGCATTTTTCCTGAAATATGGGCGGTCACAACGTGACCGTTTTCAAGTTCGACACGGAACATGGTGTTTGGAAGCGTGTCCAGAATAACGCCTTCCATTTCAATAGCATCTGCCTTCGGCATTCAGTAGAAACCTCGTAAATAAGCTAGCGATAATTTTAAACTGCGCAATTCTGCCCTATTTCAGGCGATATGGCAAAAATCAGTAAGCATTCATGGTTTGCCAGTGACCGTCTCGCAGCGCTTCAATGGGGCGAAAGCGCGTTTTGTAGTTCATTTTACTGCATTCGGCTATCCAGTACCCCAGATAGAGGTAGGGTAGATCCAGGCGCCGGGCTTCTTCAATCTGCCAGAGCACAGCGAAAGTGCCCAGGCTGCGATGCTCGTAGGCGGCGTCGAATACGGTATAGATCGCCGAGAGCCCTTCATCCAGCTGGTCAATGGCGGCCAGACCCACCAGTCGTCCCTGGTCGAGAATCTCGAGGAACCAGGAGTCCGTGGCACCGTCAACAAGAAATGATGCAAATTGCTCCCGGGACGGGGGGTACATATCGCCATCGGCATGCCGCTCTTCGATGTATTGCGCATACAGCTCATAATAACGTTCGGTATAGCTGGCCCGCACCATGCGGCAGCTCAGGTCGGCATTTTTCTTCAGAACCCGGCGCTGGCTGCGGTCCGGTCTGAACTGGTCGACTCTGAGCCTTACCGGTATACAGGCGTTACAGTTCTCGCAGTGCGGGCGGTAGTAGTGGGATCCGCTGCGACGAAAACCAAGCACGGTCAGTTGGCTGTACAGGCGCCTGTCGATGTTGGCCCTTGGGTCGACAAACATGGTGGTGGCCTGCCGGTCTGGCAGGTAGCTACAGTCATGAGCAGGTGTGGCGAAGAAGACCAGGGTTCTGAGATTGCTCATTTATCCCTCCGCTACTTTATTCAAGGGCGCTCTACCGGCCTTTCCGGTCCGGGCCAGCGCCATGTCATGTCCCACTGGTCATGGCCGGGGCGTGCGCTGACTGCTTTTCTGAGTATAGATAAAAACCTGCGGCGTGGAATCGTCCGGGCGCCCATTCTGAGCAGGTGCCCGCTTTCTACCTGGCAATCCATGATGGCATATTCCCAAATTTCAAGCTGTCTGGCGAGGTGGACCATGAGTACTCTCGAGGCATTGGTTTCGAGGGAGAACATGGATTCGCCGAAAAAGCAGCGGCCCAGGGCTACGCCATACATACCGCCAACCAGCTCACCGGCGGGATTCCACGCTTCTATCGAGTGGGCAATGCCCTGTCTGTGCAGGTGGCTGTAGCTGGCCATCATGTCTTTGGTAATCCAGGTGCCTTCAGCGCGGGTCTGGGCGCACAGGCGGATGACCCGGGTAAACGCCTGGTCAGCGGTGATGGTGAAATACTGGCTGTTGAGGGTGCGGCGCAGGCTTCTGGCGATGTGGATTTCAGGCGGAAACAGGACGCATCTCGGGTCGGGGGACCACCAGAGGATGGGCTGGTCGTCGCTGAACCAGGGGAATATGCCGCTCTGGTAGGCCAGTATCAGGCGCTCTGTGGACAGGTCACCACCGATGGCCAGCAGGCCGTCGGGGTCGTCCAGGGCCTCGTTCGGGTCCGGGAACCAGAGGTGCTTCTGATCTAGCCAGGGAAGTGATGTCATTGTACTCCGGCTTGCTCTGATGACTCTGTGCATGCGGCCAGAGGAAAGGGAGTCCCGAAACACGCTGTAAATACGTCCGTGTACGCTTGGGCTCCGCCCCTCAGTGCTTATTGCTCCTGCGTCGCACTGAGGGTCCAGGGCAGGCCATCCTTGGCCAGCCCGTGAAGAGCTCGCGCTCTTCACCCATGGCTCCGCACAGTTTCGGAAATCCCTTCCCTCTGGCCTTATCCAGCTGCGGAGCTGCCTGCTCGTGGCCGCTGATTTTTCGGGAATCAGCCCTGATCCAGGAATTTCTCGGCATCCAGCGCCGCCATGCAACCAAAACCGGCAGAGGTGACCGCCTGGCGGTAGACGTGGTCGGCGACGTCGCCGGCGGCAAACACGCCCGGCACGCTGCTCTGGGTGGCCATGCCGCCAAGGCCGGAGCGGATTCTGATGTAGCCGTTTTCCATGTCCAGTTGGCCCTGGAACAGGTCGGTGTTGGGCTTGTGGCCGATGGCGATGAAGACGCCCGCCAGTTCCTTGTCCTGGGTGGAGCCGTCTTTCATGCTTTTGATGCGCATGCCGGTGACGCCGGTGCCGTCGCCCAGGACTTCGGCCAGGGTGTGGTCCCAGACGATTCTGACGTTGCCGTTCCTGGCTTTCTCGAACAGTTTGTCCTGCAGGATTTTCTCGGCACGGAGGCTGTCGCGGCGGTGGACCAGGGTGACTTCGTCGGCGATGTTGGAGAGGTAGAGTGCCTCTTCAACGGCGGTGTTACCGCCGCCGATTACAGCGACTTTCTGTTTTTTATAGAAGAAGCCATCGCAGGTGGCGCAGGCGGATACGCCCTGGCCTTTGAA
>Ga0102928_1000154_pt1 | contig 39119 bp, 30 predicted proteins | sample SalPonR1_B_D1_MG_FD_78504 | JGI IMG/M metagenome (GOLD analysis project Ga0102928, IMG submission 78504) | Salt pond soil microbial communities from South San Francisco under conditions of wetland restoration - Salt Pond MetaG R1_B_D1_MG | ecosystem: Environmental > Aquatic > Marine > Intertidal...
ATCGTGGATGAGCCGGCTGCCACCATCTCCATCAGCCCGTCAGGTTCGTCCTCCTCGTTTTTTTGATGGAATATAATTTCTGAATTATCATAGACGACCAGGCTGTCGAGTTCGCCTGTTTCAAAATAGGCGTTCAGCGTATCGCCGGTCATCTGGTTCAGGCGTCCCGTTGCGGTATCCTCCTGAACGGCAATAGGGCGGGGATAGGAGCGGAGGAAACGGATGTCACCATCATTCAGGGTAGCTTCGATGTAAGGGCCGGTGAGCTGAATGTTGCGCTGCCAGACGATGGGTGAGCCTCTGAGAATAAAAAGCTCGTCACCATCACTGTAGTTTGCCGTATCCGTGACAGCAGAAAACTTGGTCGACCAGATTCTAACCTGCTGATAGGCATCCATAAGTGATGTAGTGTCTGTCTCCTGAAGCTCAATTTTTTTTGCCAGCAGGTGTGTGGTGTCGGTTTCTGATTCGCTCACTTCCATCAGCCAGGCGTCGTTGCCGGTAAGAAGCCTGTATCCTGTGGAATCAGCAAAAAGATAGTTTCCCGCAAACGTCACGTTCTCTTCATAGTCATCAGCAAAAACACGGCTGTGCAGTTCATAGAGATCTTTTGAACGGTTCATAAACAGCGAGTCAGCCTCCAGGTATTGAGTGGTATCTGAGAGTTGCACATTTCCTCTGAACACAGCGCTGTCGGCCTCCTGGTAGAATACCCCAGAATCAGCCAGCAGCGCTCCTGAACCGTCCTCAAAACGGACCGGCGCCCGGAACACGGTAATATCGAGTGGGGCAGAGACGTCTACTATTTCACTAAAAACAGTGTTGGTTTCAGATTCAATAATCACCCGTCCCCTGAATTGGCTGAAATCTGTGAGGGTGTTGTAGAAAAGCGTATCAGCCCAGATAATTTCATCAGCAGTTTCGATCTGGATATTAAACGCCTCAATCCGGTTTCTGTTAATAAATTGATAGGCACTGTCGGCAAGCATCGTCATTTCCTGAGTTGCGAGCCTGACGTTACCCAGGAGTTTGCGGACGTTTTGATTATTAATGATGACACCTTCAGCCCGTTCTGCATTCTCGATAAATACCCGGCTTTGTGCAGAGAGTTCACCCGGGGTAATAAGTACTAATATTGGCAATACAGGTGCCAGCAGGCAGAAAATGATGATTGATCTGAATTTAGTCGACAAGAAAGCGCCCCCTCGGTTCATCGATAGTGTAATTTGAAAGGTCGGTCATTCCATCAAACCCGCGTCCGGAAATGCTGTCTTTTGGCGTGATGATGGTTACAATACGGTCGGATGTAATTCGGTCGCTAACATCAGACCACCTGAGGAAATCGGAATAAAGCTGTCTTTCAGTCTGGGTAAGCACACGAACTGAATCGAACAGTTCAAATGCGCGTTTTGTATCGAAGTAGATGGCGCGTTTGCTCCAGGCTTCTGTCTCTACAGCTCCCGTGGAATCAAAGAGCTGTACATATACAGGGCCGGTGATATGTGTCTCTTTTTTCTCAGGCATCTGGTAGCTGATGGCGTAGGATCCCTCTATTAAAACCCTCGCATTTCCGTCACGCATCAGCATCATCTCCACATCCCAGCTTTCGGTTGTGGTGGTAAGCGAGTCGTTGAGGTAGGAGTTAATTTGCTGCGCGTCGTATTCTGAGAGTTCTGAACAGCTTGCGAAGAGGAATAGTGCAATAAGAACGGCCGGTAGAATACTACGTTGTGCCAAAGTAGCGATCTCCCGCGTCGCCAAGCCCGGGAACGATAAATGCATCGTCATTAAGTTTTTCGTCAACCGCCGCAGTAATGATTGAAACATCGGGATATTTTTCTGTGATTCTGTCAAGACCCTCCGGAGCGCTTATCAGTGAGGTAAACCGGATGTTTTTGGCTCCATGCTTTTTGAGGTAGCCTATTGCATCATCTGCACTTCCGCCGGTTGCAAGCATTGGATCTACCACTAGTACCAGACCGTCTGATACTTCATCCGGAAGGTTTGAGTAGTAATCAACGGGCTCATGTGTGGTTTCGTCTCTGTACATCCCGAGGTGGCCAATTTTTGCATCGGGAATGAAGTTCATGATCGCGTCCACCAGCGTAAGGCCTGCTCTGAGAATGGGTACGACAACAATTTCTGTATTGATATGGTAGCCGCTGGTTGCCTCAATCGGTGTATGTATGGTCGTTTTGCGCAGCGGAAGTTCCTTTAGCGATTCATAGGCCAGGATCGTTGCAATACGGCTCATTGCTGACCGGAACTCGACAATTTTGGTAGTCTCATCCCGCAGGATTGAAAGATCTCTGGCAACAACGGGATGATCAAGAATCGTGACGTTCGAATGTACGTTCATAACCAGTTACCGGATATTTATTTTGAATTAAATTTCAGTATTCTCAAAATATTTCTTCGTGATCTTCACGATTACTCCTGAGAGAGCAAATAGTGCCACAATATTGAAAAATGCCATCAGTCCAAGCATCACATCACCAAAAGCCCAAACGGTTGTGAGTGCGGTGATAGCTCCCATAAAGTGCATTCCAACAAACACGAGCCTGTACCAGAAGATCGACTTAAAGCCAAACAGGTACTGTGCGGCCCTGTCGCCGTAATAGCTCCAGCTAATGGATGTAGAGACCGCAAACAGCAGCACGGCAATTGTTACAATAAAACCACCGCCGCCGGCGAGGGGAGAAAGCCCCATTTCAAACGCTCTGACTGTTAACGGAGCACCGTTTTCAACAACTCCGCCGTAGAGTGCTTCAAGCTGGGAATCGTTGTCCTGATAAATTACGGGATTGCTGTCTATACCTTCAATTCGCCCGTTAAAAAGGACGCTTTCTTCGCTATCGGTAAACATTGTATCAACGGGTACGTTGTATCGCATCATGGAACCGTTGACCGGCATGCCGTCCTCAAAATAGAGAATGGAGGGGGTATCACCCTCATCTACAATATACGACACCGGGTCTTCTGTTGGAAAAACGGTAGCTGAGTGGTACATGTCCCACGCACCGGTTGACACGATAACAAGGCCAGTGATTGTACAAACAATCAGCGTATCGATAAACGGCTCGAGAAGTGCAACCACGCCCTCACGCACCGGCTGATCTGTTTTGGCAGCTGAGTGGGCGATGGGAGCTGAACCCTGGCCCGCCTCGTTGGAAAAAAGGCCGCGCTGTACACCGTAGCTAAGCGTGAAAATAAAAGCACCTGATCCGACCCCAAGCAGTCCTGCCTGCGGGTTGAAGGCACTGGTTACAATTTGAATGAATGAGGGAATAACCGAATCATAATTAATAATAAGGACAATGAGTCCGCCAAGCACATAGAGCGTAGCCATAAATGGTACCAGGCGGGAGGTTACATAGCCGATTCTTTTGATTCCACCCAGAATAACGGCACCGACAAGACCGGCTGTGATGAGTCCCGTGACTGCATTTGGAATTTGAAACTCGGTGAGCATTACGTCTGCAACCGTGTTAGCCTGAACGGCATTACCTGTAAGAAACGCACATATGGCGGCAGCAATGGAGAATGCAACAGCCAGCCACTTCCAGTTAGGGCCTAATCCCTTTTCTATGTAGTACATTGGACCGCCCGATACGGACCCGTCTTCATTTGTAACTCTGTATTCCTGGGCCAGCGTAACCTCTGTAAACTTGATGGCCATCCCTAAAACGGCGGTAATCCACATCCAGAAGAGTGCGCCGGGGCCGCCAAAGTGGATGGCAAGAGCTACACCGGCAATATTTCCAATTCCCACCGTGGCTGATAGAGCAGTACTGAGTGCCTGGAAATGATTAATGTCGCCTTCATCGTTTGGGTCGTCATAGTGACCGCTAACAACTTTCAGACCATGTGAAAAACGGGTGATTTGGATAAAGCCGAGCCGGATTGTTATAAAAATACCGAAAGAGAGCAATACAACTACCATAAATGGCAGGTTCTCCGGTGTATTCCAAATCAAATCTAAAAGTGAATTAATGACCCATTCGAATGTATCCATCAAAAAAAAATATGGTTTTTATTTGCTCAGCCTCGAATGTATAAATAAATAGAGTCACTTTTTAATAAAAATTGGGTATTAATGAACGATTTGACTTTGAAATTTCTTAACAGACAAAAGATTGAGATTCTTGTAAACAACCTGAGCTCAATTAAGTACAAGCAAACATTTTGAAATAAACTTCCTTTGCCATGACGAAAGCAGATATTGTTGATGTAATATCATCATCTACTGGGCTAACAAAAGTTGAAACTGAAGCAGTTGTTAACGGTTTTATGGATACTGTAATTGATGCCATGAAGCGCGGAGAAACGATTGAACTCCGGGGGTTCGGCAGTTTTAAAGTAGTAAAACGCGCCCAGAGAGTAGCTCGTAATCCGAAAACAAATGAAGAAGTTATTGTACCTGAACAGTACGTTCCAACACTAAAGATTTCTAAAGATTTTAAAAATCAGGTTAACAACTCTAATTCCTGATCATTTAACACACTTTCGCTGATTCGGGTAAATACCTTTCTTTAGCTCTTCTTTATCCTGCTGCTAAAACATCGTATGTTGATTATTTACCCCAAATGAATGCAGGATGATTCAGAACTATTTTTTCAAAAATCAATGCATTGGTACGTCGTTTACAAGTCGTCTGAAGGAATGTGCTACTAACAGAATAGCATGCGTTAGCTTAATTTTTTTCGCTCTCATAGTTGTGAGCAGCTGTTCAGATACACCCCCATCTGATTTTTACGAAGTGGACGGGTTGATTTCAGGAGAAGCAACCGATATGTCCGGCACGACTGGCTGGGAGCCTGTTCAATTTATAAATAGCATCGGTCTAAAAAAAAGCATTCCTGATTCTGCGACTGGCGCCCCAATCTCATTTTCTGTCAACATTTCAACGAGCGGCGAGTATGCAATCTGGTTGCTTGGCGCCCATCCGGTACCTGACCGCTCTTCTACCTTAACAGACATTTCGATTACCGGGCCCGATGGATTTCTTCTGTCGAGGTCATCGGTGGAGATCCCTAAAGGCTATAAATTAAAATGGATACGGGCAGGTACAAATAACTCCGATCTTATCTCATTTGAAACAGCGGGACAGTATACTTTTACCATCACTCCGCGCAGCCCTGAAGACATTCAGATTCACAAGATTCAAATGTCGCTTAATAATGCTGATCAGCCGTTTGGCCTCGGCCTGCCTTCATCCACCCGCACAGACCTCAGTGCAGCCAACATATTTCGTGAAATCCCCGTGATGCTGCCGCCTTCCTGGGCTTTTGAACCAGTTCTCGGATCTGATGAACATGGCTTTCAGTCTCTTACTGAGTGGTTTTTACGGGATGAGTCGATTAATCCGGCCGGTATTGGTGCTTTTTGGTCTGGTTCAGGTTTAAAAGATGAATATGAAAGACGTATGCCGAGCCCGGACGATGCCCATCCTGTTAGAGGGATTAAAATAGACAGTGATACTATTTGCACCGGCAACGCGGAGTCTGTGTTTGACTCGGGGTATCAATTTATGGTAACACATGAGTCTTTGGGAGTTGAGTGCCTGAGCCGGCTGCACCGGGAGTACCAGAATTTAGCGGGAGATGATCAAAGATCTGTCTTTTTTCATGGTATTAAGAACGCATTTAATGCGACTATAAAACAGTATCCGGCTCCAATCACCCCTCTTTATACATTTGCATGGTCAGCTAAGCCTTTCATAGAGGAAGGGGATTACAAGCCCGGCGGATACAGGGAACTTGTTGGGGATCTTTCTGACCCGGCCGGCAGCCTCTATAATATGCCGTTTGTGTCGATGCCGCTTGACTATTCATCTGTATCGCCCGTCGATTCTGACTGGGACAGTGAGCTTTTTATCCGGTCGCTTCAGCTGTCGCCATTTTTGCCGGTTATGAATATTAAGCTTCCTGCTTATTTTAGTTGGCTTAGCAGAATGGAAAAAGAGCAGTTTAAGAATGCTATTGATTTTCGGAATTCTATCTTTCCATACAGTTACACGCACGCCCACTACACCCGTCAGACAAATGAAAGCGTCATTTCAGGATTCAGACAGCATCCAGATCAATTTTTGTATGGTGATGCGTTTTTGGTCGCGCCCGTTATGGCTCCCGGCAGTGATGGCAGGATTGTTTACTTTCCGGAGGGCCGGCGCTGGTATAACTATTATTCGGGAGATGTCTTTGAAGCCGGCCGGTCGTGGTTTGTTGAGACTCAGCTGGATCAATTGCCGCTTTTTGTTAAAGCCGGTTCAGTGATTCCGTATCAGGTGAGTGACGATCCGGAACATTTAAAGATTGAGATCTATACCGGTGATGCAGGCGCTTTCAGGCTTGTTGAAGATGATGGAGAGACCCGTGCCTACAGACGGGCGGATGCTGCCCGAACCATGTTTCGTTATAATGAAATACAGGGCAATTTGAAGCTAACTATCGGCGCTGTTCAGGCTGATTTTAAAGGTATGAGTGATCAGCGGTCCTACGACATATTTTTCAAACACGCGAAAGAACCTGAGCGCGTAGAAATAAACGGTGAGGAACTGGTTCGCTCACAGGACAACCGGGAAGAGAAAGGCTGGCGCTATGACGCAGCATCAGGTGACGTGATTGTAACTCTTAACCGCATATCCCGCCGTGAAAAAAAGGATATAGTTATCTATCTGTAGGCAAAAAAAAGTCCCGGAAGTTTAGACCCGGGACTTTGTTAAAAAACATTTTTACCAAAATTTGGCTTTAGAAATCAATTCCGATGGAGAAGTAGTGGATAGGATTTCCATCAAACCCATCACGGAAATAGGGCCAGCCAACATCATAACGGAAGGGTAGTCCGAGAAGGATTGTTCTGAGTCCGAATCCGGCACCGATCAGAATGTCTCCATCTATAATAGTTGATGCTATATCACCTTCCTGAGGTGGGCCCTCGCGCTGCAGCCCGGTACTTGGATTCAGAAAGAGCTCCTCCTTGCTTGCCACTGTGAAATCCAGCTCGGGGGATTGTTTCTCGAACACAATTGGTTCGCCATTCTGGTTCGTGAATCGTGAATAGGGAATGTTAAACCCCCATGCAGCCCCGGCATCAACAAACGCCACGCCTGTTATGTTGTAGAGCGGAATAAGTGGAATTGGTCCCGGAAGAACGGCTGCAAAAAGCGGAAATCTGAATTCTGCGTTCAAAAGCGAAAAACGGTCGCCAAATGTGGTATTGAATTCATGTCCCCTGAGCGGAGTTGCAGGCAAAGTAAAGAATGTATCAGCTAAGCGGTCAAATGGAATTTCAGCATCGCTCCATCGCTGGTTAATCCATCCGAGCATACCGCCCATAAAGAATGTCTGAGAGTCGCGGCCAATACTGTAGGCACCTGAACCGCGGAAGGCAAATGACGTTCGGTTTCCAAGATCGAAGTACTTTCTGTAATCACCCAAAATAGTCGCAAATTGCGGCGTGCTATTTGTGATATAGGGACTGCCTGAAAGTCTAACAGAGTATCTCGAACCTCCACCGGGCGTTATACTGCCGGGCTGCGGTATCGTATAGTCGCCAGTAAATGTGACCGATGGATTTAGGAAGAAACTATTGTCGTTCTGATTATTTTGAGTACCAAGGCTTCTTACTGAAGCAAAGTCCCTGTAAATACCTATTGCTGAAACTCCATAGTCAAATCGCTGGTAGCGGTTTAAAGGGTACTGAAAATCTGCGTTCAGACTAAAGGTTCTGAACCGGATTAACTCACCAAAAAATGTCTGGTAGTTGCGTGACTGGTGATTGAATGACGCATAAAAATTTGTTCTGTTCTTCAGGAAACCGTATTGAATAAGGTAGTCGCTGTTTCTGAGATCGAAGGTAAGATCGGTTCCAAGCGTCAGCTGGTGATTCCCAAACAGATCGCTGAGCGTGACGAATGCAATGGCTGATGAGCCTGAGTAGGTGTTAACCTGTCCAGCAGCATAGCTTAAATCCGGCGAAAATTGCAGGCGATAATCTTTCGGGCGGTAGAGACCATTTTCGGTTGTATTATTATCCGGCTCAAAATTACGTGGATCGTCTCTTAGTTCGAGAGTGGTATCGCGAACCACGCTTTCACCAAACTGGTAATTTCGGAAGTCGATACGTTCTGAATCCTGCTGACGATTTGTGGTATCACTCTCGGCTTGTTGTCCGTCGCGATTCTGTCTGCTACGTTCGGGTTGCGCTTCTGTAAGCACACGCCTTGCGTTGAGGACATTTCCCTGATCCCGTTCGCTGATGAGTTTTCGGGCGTAGCCGATAGCGGGTACGCGCTGTTCTGCGGTCCATTCCGCACGCTGCTGAGCCCATTGATTGGGTTCCAGAGGCTCCTCCATACGGCGTGAAAAAGGCGACCGGATCACATACACATCTGGCGATCCTTCATTAAGCGCGTTAAATGCGAGCCGTGTTCCGTCATAGGACACTGAAATTTGCATAACACCAGACTGCAGGTCAGTCAGCGGATACACCGTGCGGCTGCTTAAATCATACTCGTAGATATTGGGAATTCCATTCTGGTCGGATACAAACAGAAGACGGCCATCACGGGTAGAGGTCGGTTGGTTTTCCGACCAGCCCACCGTATTTGTCAGGCGTTGTATCCGGGAGCTGTTGATATTCATTGAGTATATGTCTGTCTCAAAAAATGAGTCGTACATTACCGGTGTCGACCCTGCAAGATAGGTGTGTGGTTCAAGGGCATCTCCCCGGTTTGAAACAAAATAAACTGTTTCGCTGTCGCTCGCCCAGGCAGGTTCCTTATCAGTAAAGACATCACCGGTAAGGTTCAGAAATTCATCATTCTCAATGTTATAGACAAAAATACTCTGGTAGGGGCCTATGTTACCGTCAAAAGCAATTTTGGAACCATCGGGTGACCATGCTACTGAATTTATTGCATCGAGGCTGGGGAATTTGGTAGTCGTAAAACTCTTTGTCTCGTAATCAACAATAGCAAGGTTATAGGAACCTTGTGATTTACTCGAGAGGGTAATACGCCGCCCGTCTGGCGACCATGCCAGGTTTGGGTTCAGAATATTAAGCTCCTCAAACATCGGGCTATCGGAGCCGCTCACTATTGTTTTGAGTTTTTTACCGGTATTGGCATCAACGACAATTACATCAAATACACCCCTACGATTCGAAATCATGGCAATAAGGTCGCCGTTTGGCGATATCGCGGGACTGGTATTGTAGGAGGACCGGCCATTGTTTCTGCCAGTGATCTGGGTAGCTGTACTGCTCAGCGTCTGGCGATTGGCAACTTCCGGGAAGTATCGCTGGCGATAAAATTCATCCCAGCGCTCTGATAGTTCTTCGACATTCAGCCCGACCGACTGCTCAATTGCCTGCTGAACGTTTCGTGTAAGTTTAACCCGCTCTAAAATTTCAGTAATCTTTGGCCGACCGTACTCGGTTTCGATATAATACCAGAAAGATTGGCCGCCGCGATAAGCAAAATAACCGCCCAGACGCTGAAGGGGAGGGAGATAATCATTAAGCACAGCATCTCTCATGAACATATCGGTATTGGTATCCCATCTGAGCGCGAGATACTCTGCGAGCCCTTCCTCAAACCAAAGCGGAAAACGCAGCTGAATATTATTTTGAACAATGGACTGAACATTCCCGCCGTAGTATACATCATTTATAAAAGCGTGGGTAAGTTCGTGCTGAATCGTTCGCCGGAAATCGGCATATTCGCCCATAAATGGCTGCGTCATCCGGTTTTTATATTTATCCGTCACACCGCCTATTCCCTGTGCGTCCACGGGAAGCTGAACGACATTGGTTTGGGAAAAATCGCTGTGAGAATCGTAAATAATTACGGGAATGCGGTCGGTGAGCTGCGATCCGAAATCATTTTCAAACTGTTCGAGAGATGACTCTACTGTCTCTGCAGTAAACTGTGCTAAATGATAATTTTTCGAATTGTAATAGTAAATATCGAAATGGTCGGTTTCAATATATCTCCAATCGAAGGTTTCGTACTGCACCCTGTTTTTGCCGAAGAAAAAATACTGGGCGAAGAGTTGTTCAGCTGCTAATGAAGAGATAAAAAGTCCCAGCAATGACGCCAGGACCACTTTTTTTAGTAGAGACATAATGTGGTAACAATGAATTAAAGATCAACCAAGCGTTAAATCAATCTGGCGTTTATCCATGTCGGTTCGCGTTACTTTGGCCTGAATGGAATCACCCAGTCTGTACTTCTTGCCTTTAGAACGACCTGTGAGGCAATGTAATTGTGGATTAAATATATAATAATCATCTTTTAAGTCGCTCACTCTTATCATCCCTTCACAGTAACTATCATCGAGTACAACATAGATGCCATTTTCAGTCACACCGCTGATGGTGCCCTTGAACGTCTGGCCTATTCTGTCTGAGAGATATTCAACTTGCTTTAGTTTCACTGAGTCGCGTTCGGCTTCCACGGCATAACGTTCTCTTTCGCTGGAATGTTCTCCCATCTCACTTAGCTGGTCGTATGTATATTCTTTGCTGCCCGAGTTATATCGTTTAAGCAAACGGTGAACAATCACATCGGGATAACGGCGAATAGGGCTTGTAAAGTGAGAGTAGTCTTTAAAGCCAAGTCCAAAGTGACCGATGTTTTTTGGGCTGTATTCAGCTTTTGCCATCGACCGGAGCATCAGGCCGTTAATAATATTCTCGAGCGACGTGTCCTCAACTTTTTTGAGGAATTCATTGATCTTCTGAGCAGAAATTTTTCCGCTAAGCTCAAGTTCAATGCCGAGTGGCTTTGCGGTCTCTTTAATATTGTTGAGTTTTTCAATATCAGGTTCGCCGTGCACACGGTAGAGGAATGGGTGATCGTTTTTGGATTTCTTATTCGACCGAAGGTCGTCTACATGCCTGGCAACGGTCTTATTTGCCAGAAGCATACACTCCTCAATCAGTTTATGAGCAAATTTCCGCTCTTTTACAATCACATCTACCGGTTTGCCTGAATCATCAAGAATAAACCGCGGTTCGGGCGTTTCAAAATTAATGGAGCCTTCTCTGAACCGTTTGTCGAGCAGAACATTTGCAAGTGCCTGCAGTGATTTCAGCTGATTTTCATAAGGATGTGATTTCTCACCGTCCAGTATCTGCTGAACCTCATCGTATGTGAAGCGCTGCCGTGAGTGAATTACGGTCTCTTCTACAGAATGATCAACGACCTTTCCGTTTGGCGCGATCTCCATAAAACAGCTATACGCTAATTTATCCTCAAAGGGGCGCAAGCTGCAGAGACCGTTGCTCAGCCGCTCTGGCAGCATGGGAATGACCCTATCGACGAGATATACGCTTGTGCCGCGTTCGTAGGCTTCTTCATCAAGTACCGATCCGCTCGGCATGTAGTGCGTTACATCCGCGATGTGTACGCCGAGATAATAATTTCCGTTATTAAGAATTTTGATGCTTAACCCATCATCGAAATCCTGTGCGTCAGGGGGGTCGATGGTCATTACGACCTCATCCCTCATGTCTTTCCGGCGATCAATCTCCTTCTGTGGAATTTTCTCAGGAATTTTATCGGAGAAATTTTCAACCTCGGGGGGGAACTTGGCCTCGAACTGCTTCTCGGCAAGAATTGAGAGAATGTTTGCCTCGTTGCTTCCGGCATCTCCTAAAATACTTTCTATTGCAGCCTGCGGGTAGCCGCGAACATCATCCCAGTTCACAAGATTGAATGTTACCTTCTGGCCCGGCTCTGCACCGTTCAGATCCTCCGGAGACACAAAGAAATCAACTCTCGAAGATTTCTGGTCGGGCTCGATGATATAGGTGTTGTGCGACTCTTTTCTGAGAGTACCGACAAACAGAGATCTTGCACGTTTTTCAATTTCTACAATCTTACCGATTGCCTTGTTACTTTTTTTGTGATAGCCTGTAATTCTGACCTTAACGATATCGCCATCAAGGGCGGTGCTCATCTGACGGCTTGGCACCTTGATGTCCTGGTCGCGGCCTTCTACGATAACATAGCCATCACCGCGGCTGGTTACATCCAGCTTGCCGGTATGGGTATTGTCTTCTTTCACTACCGGTTCATTAAGCCGAACAAGATTCCCCTTGCTGACCCTTAGGATCTCTTTTTGTTTAAGTTTATTGACCGAACTCTTTAGTTTTCGTGAGTCCTTTTTAGATGATAGACTCAGCGCGTCCAGTAAGATCGGAATCGGAATAGATGCATCCGGATAGGATTCTAATATCTTGATTATTTTTTTATCGAGTGATGTTAGATTGTCTCTGCTCATGTATAATTATTTAACACTTAAATTAATTTTCTGCCAGTGAATTTGAATCGTCAGCGACGTCTGGCTCGTCTTCCTTGAGTCCAAATAATTTTCGGATGGATGAGACGATTCTGTTTTTTAAATTTTGCCAGGTATTAAACTGGAACTGAGCTTCGACACCCATTCCGTTCATTTCCTGAGTTTGGCGGGATTCCGTTTCAGATCGATTTGATAATGTTATATCCTGCCTGTGAAATGCTGTAATTGAAAATATTTGATTGATTCTATAAGTAGCCCCGAGATCACCAATCTCGCTTTCGCCTGTAATTTGACCTTCACGGCGTAAAACAATGCGATCGTTGAAAAGCCTCAAGGCAACGCCAAGATCAACTTCGTTGAAGGCGTTCAGGTTAAAGTCCACATCGAATGTGATGTCGCTTCGTAACAGTGAATTGATCTGATTTGACAACAGCGGACTTATGATCTGACTGGATACCAATGGATTAACCAATGTATTCGTTCCGGTGACGTTTCCGAACTCCGGATTCTGCAGCTCGTCTGAAGGTACAAAATTTCCTGTTAATAAGATTCCGAAAGCCTGTAATACTTTTTCTTCCTCATTTTGATTAAGCCTGTTGATCTGGGTAGCAATCGTAGGGTCCTGTGTGCCTTCAATGCCACTCGGCAACTGAAAGAAAAACTCATTTTCTATTTGGTTGATGGTGCCACCAATCTGAAGAATTAGCTCAATAGGAACCCGTTGAAAGCTTGCACCTGTCGGGATCAGGGTAGATATATCCGGCCGCGCCCTGTAGGAAGCGGTCACGTCGAGGTCCGCATCAACAAGATCGCCCGACCAGACGATCGTTCCCCCATCCTGAATTTCAAACCGACGTGTAAATATATCACCGCCTACAAACTGATATTGGCCGCCGGAAATACTGAATCGCCCGAACATACTAAGATCCTGATCTTCCAGAATCAGGGTGATTTGACCTGTGCCGTTTGCTCTGAGAATATCGTTTGTAACCGGATCAAAAATCATCTCTACCTGCACCGGATCATTAGCGATAAACAGCATATTCATCTCAAAACGCTCGGTAAATGTTAATTCTACTTCTTCCTCATCGTTATCAGCCGAACTGCCGTTACGTGCTGAGCCTGTCTGCACGTTTCGGGGTAAATCGAACGATTCTACAAACTGAATAAATCGTCTATCCTGCTGAAGTTCAGTCTCCTCGGGCAGAGGGATTGAGATATCAGAATTGTTAGACAAAATAATAGGGGTGACAGATCTCAGGCTCGGGTTCAGGCTTGTACCGTCCAGCACTGCAACTCCTGTACCCGTCAGGTCGGCGTAAAAAGGGACATTTGGATCCTGAATGTTATTCATAAATCTTAGATCATCAATCTCCATTCTGAGGTCGAGATAGTTAGTGGGACTGAAGTCATCAAGATCTACCTGTCCGCTGAAAACACCGGTCCCCCCTCGGCCGTCATCCAGCCGTACCTCTTCAAAAAGAAGTCCGTCTGTGCGGTTAAAGGTAAGCTGTCCGCCAAGCGTATATGGCACGTTGGTAAATGTAGGAACACCATAGACTTGCTCAACATCAAAATTAGCTTCAAAATCGTAGCCTGTGCTATCCACCACAAAAGAACCGGTTCCCTCGCCGCTGCCTTCCATTTCTGCGATAATGTTTGGCACAATGAAGGTGACAATCCACATATCAATTTGTCTCAGATCAGCGTCAAAATATACCAGGTTGCCATCGGCCGTTTCAGCCTCCTGATCGGGGGGTTTAAAATATCCTTCAAAGGATAAATCGTTTCCTATGTCGTTATTATCAGCAAGGTACTCACTGTATTTTTCGGGGTCTGTATAAAGTCGAAATTCTGTATCGAATCGATTTTCCTCTGCATTGAACCGGCTTTGCAGGCTCAGATCACCTACAACCCGTCCGTTAATACGTCCGTTATCAACTGATAAGTCACCCGAAATTGACGGTACCTCAGTCAAAGTCCGGGTAGTGAACTCTCCGTTAACGAGCCCCTCAAAACGGATGCGGCCGCCAATGAGGTCTGATACTCGTTTGAGGTTAAAGTTTCGGATATTGTAAAGCACAGAATCTTCATAGCTCTCGCTGAATGTTCCGTCAACTTCAAAGTAATCCTCATTACTTTCTATGATAAATTCGTTGAATGTGACGGCACCATCCCGTCTGTAAATGATTTCAGGTGATCCAATAGAGTGCCATTCGTACTGGCTTGAACCAATTGAAAGTGAATCCAGAGTTGTGCTGAGTTGATCAGCCGACCATGTTGTTGTGGATTCACCAATATAGAAAAGGTTTTCAAGAGCGCTGTCAACCTGCTGCCTGAGCGTGATAATACTGTCCCTTAAACTCATATCCATCGATGCACCCAACACATCATACTGATTGTTAATAGACATATTTGGACTGCTTAGCTGCAAATCAATAACACTTCCATTTTTGAGTGATTCGCCATAAAGGAAATTACTGGTAAGCGTAATTCCAAGGTCATCGAACGAAGAGTTTTTTACAGTTAGTGAGTCATCAAAAATAGTTCCGTTAACGCTCAGCCTTTCTCTTGATGCGTTGATATTGAACGTTATCTCAGCAGATGACGCAATCGGCGGAATGTCGGGAAAATAGACTCTTAAAAGACCGAGGTCGCGCGACCTGTAGTCGATAGAAAGGTTAGCTGCTTCATTTAAAGTCGCGTTTGCATACCTGCCGGGTAGGGATGGGCCGGAGGTTTGCTGATCGAAAAAGAGCTCACGATTAATTCGCTCAGAAAAATAGTTATACCAATGGTTAAAAGCGCCGGACAATTTCTCTGGGTAGATGGATCCCGTTGCGGTTAAATCCAGAAATGAGCTCGTCATTCGCAGCTCCCGGGGTTCGCCGGCTCCCGGATTGTTGATATCGAGATAAAACTGGTGCGGCCGCAGTGTATCAGCGTTTATGACAGATTGATTAATAACAAAATTGAACTGACCTGCAAGGTCATTTAAACCGGTGCCGGTGGCATTAACGGTCAGGGTTCCGTTAAAAATGGCAGAGTCGTATGGCAACTCAGGAAAGTATGTGGTAACGTCGAGCTGCTGGGTCAAAGCATCCATAGAGAACTCATAGACAACTCCGGTGCCAAATGATCCGGATGCAGAACCTTCAGTTTGATCTTGGGTGACGCTTATCGTGTATTCGCCGGTGTTTTCCAGGTAGGTGATATTGGCATCCAGCGTCTGGAAAATATGCGATTTGATTCTGCTGCCGGCAAGCTGAAATGTAGACTCAGCCGTTGCTGATCGCGAAAAACCCTGACCGCTGGCGGTAACTCTGCCATTTAATACCGTTGTGCCTGTGGAGTCCTCCAGGATAGGGGAGAGGTCAAGTGAATCAAGATTTGCGACCAGGCTAAAGTTTTGGTTATCGTTGAATTCGAGCTCGGTATCGAGTGCTGCACGGCCCAGATCGGAATTCAGCTCTAGCTCAGCCTGCAGCATGTTTTTGCTTCCCAACAATTCACCCTGAATAGTGGTTAAACCATATTTGCTAAGCTCAATTGACCCAAGGCTGTTATTCGGCAGAAAGGAGTTCAGGGTAGCTGTATTCAAAACAAGATTACTCACAGAAAAATCATACGCGAACTGCCCCGTTCTCAGATCAGTGAAAACTCCATCAGTTAAAAGAAAAGAATCGCCGTTCGTAAGCTGAAAGTTGTCCACGTACAGTGAATCAAGGTTTCCGTTGATCTCGCCGCTGAACTCGACAGACTGGTTCAGCTGAAGCCATGGGAATTCAAAGCGGTTCACAATGTCACTGCTAATATTCACGCGGTCAAAATCCAACAGGTAGGATGCATTTAAAAGCTGTCCTTCAACATCCGGTTTAAAAATATTGACCGGCGAAGCTTCTGCAGACAGCTGCAGAACGGCACTTTCTGTCCTTACATCAAGCCTGTTGAGTTCCAGTGACTCCCCATTTGTGAAGAGCTGAGCTTTTAGGCTGAGATCCCTAACATCATCAATATTAGTACTGGCAGTAAAAGATATAATATCAATAAACTGCTGCATTTCGAGTGATTCTACAAAAAATAATGCGTTCAGATTTGTCAAAAGAAGAGAATCGGGCAATGCGTAATCGGTGATTTTATATACGCTTGAATCCACCTTCACCCTGCCATTTGTCATTGAAATCTGAGGAGCAAAAATAGAGAAACTGGTAATAAAATTACCTGCTCTTTCACTTGTGTCAGCCGGCGTTGACCGGGTAAAAAGGTCAATAATGGTCAGGCCTGACTCATCTCTCCGCAGTTCCATGTCGGGTGAGCGAAGGTCGAGTTCGGTGATATTTATATTACCGGTGACCAGCTGCCAGATATCAATTGAAATATAAAGTTCGTCGACTGATAGCTGGACATCACGGTCGGTGGTGTCCGCGCTGTTGGCAGGGAAGAATTGAACATCATTCAGCTGGGTGCGAAAAGGAATAAAACCCTGCATCGACCCGATTGTAGCACGTCCGTTGTACTGATTATCGAAAGCGTTAACAATTTGACCGGTAATATAGCTTTTGCTCACCGGAAGCTGCAGTGCTCCCAGCAGCAGTCCACTGACGAGCAGCAGAACAAGCAAAAGATAGCTCAAGAACTTGAGCAGAAAATTCCAAATGTTATAAATCCAGCGTAAGAGCAATGCAGTTTAACTATTGAAGTTCATTAAAAACGGTAAGCCAGGCTTTATGAATAAGCTCTTCCTCATTAACTGACTTAACCACAGGTTGTTGCCAATTATTTAATAAAACGAATCGAAATGTGGAATCAATAACTTTTTTATCGCTTTTCATCGCTTCGAACAAATTATGTTCGGGCAGCATCCCGGGGTCGACCCGGAAATTGTAGAGTGAACGAAAGCGTCTGAATGGTTCGTCACCTATTTCTGCACCTGTTTCCTGTGAGAGCGTAATGGCTGCCAGCATTCCCAGGTAAACAGCCTCTCCGTGATTCATTAAATCGAAGTCCGATACTTTTTCAAGTGCATGAGCGAATGTGTGGCCAAAGTTCAGAAATGCACGTGTTCCCGATTCAAACTCATCGGCTTCTACAATATCTGCTTTAATCCGGGCACATTTCAGAATAAGCCGGTTCAGTTTATCGGGGTGAGTTTTGAGCACATCATTATCTTCATTAAACATATCGCACGTCTGAAAAATAGAGTGATCGCTGATGGCACCATATTTCAATATTTCGCTCAGTCCGTTGGTCCAGTCACGGTGGGGCAGCGTGCTCAGAAAGCCGATGTCGGCAATCACCTCTTTCGGCTGATAGAAAGCGCCTATTAAATTCTTACCTGTGGAATGATTAACCCCGGTTTTTCCGCCAATAGAACTGTCGACCATCGCAAGCAGCGTGGTTGGGACATGAACGAGGGGTATGCCGCGCAGGGTTGATGCTGCCACAAATCCGGCAAGATCACCGGTAACCCCGCCCCCGATTGCAAAGAGGGGAGTGTTGCGTCTGACACCTGAATGAAGCAGGAAATCAACCAGATCGCGCCACTGATTCACCGATTTACTCTGCTCTCCTGAGGGAATAACTGTTACGGTATAGTCGATCTCCAGCCCGGCAAACACAGAGTCAATATGTTCACTGTGAAAATTCCACAGATTTTCATCTGCGAGAATGAAGCATTTATCAAATCCCAGATCCTGTTGCAGTGTGGTAACTTTATTCTCGAAAACATCGCTGCCAACAGTAAAGGGATAGCTGCCTGATGAAGATTTAACGTCTATTGAAGCCGTCATATAGCGTCAGTTTTTTAATAAGTTCATGTGCAATGTCATCTGCCGTTCGATCACCCGCCGTAATAGTGATTTCAGACTGTTGATAATACGCGCGCCGCTCATCCATCAGCCGCTGAATGCGTGTGCGTACTGCGTCCTCATCCGGATTTTCTGAGGGGTCATCTGCAGCAAGCATGGGACGGTTCGAATCTCCTGAAATCCGCTGTGAAATTACGGATTGCGGAACATCAAGAAAAACAAGCCAGCCATAAATTTTCAGATGATCAATAATATGCTGATTCTGAAGAGATCCGCCTCCAAGGGCCATCACACCTTTGAAATACTGAGATTCCCGGATGAGAATCTTCCGTTCCAGTTCACGAAATCCCGGTTCGCCCCGTTCTTCAAAAATCCTGGGAATCGGCATGCCGGCTTTATCTACAATCATGTCATCAAGATCTTTAAACGGAACGTCAAGTCTGCCGGCCACTTTCCGGCCGACGGTTGATTTACCGGATCCCATCATACCGCATAAAAAGATGGGCTTCTTTAGCGTCAATTTGTCCATTCAGAAAGTTTTTTGGGCTCTGCCATTTCCACGTCTTCTTTATGCACGCGCACAGTTCCGGCCGGGGCACCTTTTGGATTCGATACATATTTACGCTTTGTCACAATAACAGGGGCCAGTTTGGTGCCCCTGGCTTTTGAGTTCCAGGCGGCCACGGAAGCTGTTTTCAGCAATATGTGGCGGGGCGGGTACTCTTTGTTATTGTTCATTCGAATAACTACGTGCGACCCGCCCACTCCGCGTGCATGCAGCCATATGTCTTCCTTGTGAGCCCGTGACGTCAGCTTATCGTTGCTGGCGGCATTTTTACCGATCCAGATTTCATAGCCGTCAATTTCAGCCCGGCGAAACGGCAGCGATTCCGTCTGCTGATTCTGAGATAGCACACCGAGGCGGTTAAGCTGCTCCTTGTGATCGCTGAGCCAGTCATCAAACTCATATATTTTTTCAAGATTGCTGAACGATTGGTAAACCTCATTCAATTCCTCAAGTTCTTGTTGAAGCCGCTTCATCCGTTTTTTTGATTCGGCAACACGTTTTTTGGCTTTAGATGCTTTATCGTAATATCTTTGGGCATTTTCGGCAACTGTTTGTGTCGGCTTGATGGAAATTGTCACCGGCTCATTGTTATTATAAAAATCCTGAAACGTAACAGATTCCGTTCCACTCTGAACGCTTTCGTGGGCATGAGCCATCAAGATATGACCGTGATTTTCATATTTTTCCGCACGTTCAAGGGCTTTGTCAGCATTTTCGAGCTGCGAGATTGTTCGTTTTGTTTTGTCTATAGCTCCCTGTAGCCTGGGTTTGATACTTTCAATGCGTTTAGATAACCGCCGTTCGCGTGATGTTTTATAGTATGCAAACCGGACGGCATCATTGCATGAGTCGAATACCTTTATGTTCTTGAGCGGTAAATTTTCAGTAGAAATAAGGCAGAGATTTCCATTTATAAGCACCCGGAACTCCGGATTGTATCTCATCTGGTCTGACAGAGTGAGTGTTAAATCCCGAATATATTGATTTGGCTTTTCTGTGAGATCGTAGTGTTCTATTAGTGGTTGTATAAGATGACGGGGAAATTTAGTATCCGTCTTTGTTATGGTTGTTTTGGGTTTCCATGAGGGCTGCAGATTCGGCATGGACCGGCTTTCACGGGGGGTTGGTTTGTCATGTCCTTCATGCTGTTCGGGAGCTTTGAATGATTCTAGTATTGAAGTATCAGAGATGTGAAAAATATTGGGCGTATTTCCGAACATCTGGAAAAGAAGCTCATCACCTGATTTAAACCGAAGTGTCAGCCACCGGTCGCCCTCAGCAAGCGTAACATCTTCTATTAAATTTCCTTTAAGAACATCAAAAAAAGTTGTGACGTTAGACTTCTTTGGATTTCGATAGTCATCGGTAAAAATCGCTGTTTCACGACTGTCCGCACTGAAAACGATCCTGAAAGCAGGCCCGTCATTTTCAAAAAACCCCTCCCAGACGTTTTTGTGTGGTGAATACCCGTAGGTATATTTTGCTCCAACACATTTGTGTTTAAGGTGTTTGCTTAGATATATTAATGAGTAATAATTATTCATTGCGGGATGTCGTAGGACACAATAACAGAAAAAAACTGGTGTATGGATTACCCGATATTTCAGTCGATCGTAAATAAAATAAACGGTTCACTGCTCAAGAGAAACCTAAATGTAACGAAATTCAGGACTTGGGAAGAACCAAAGATAAATGCTGCAGGCCTCGAATTTTTTATAGACCTGAGCCAGTCAACCAACCACCTTAAATCACTCTCAATTAACTTCGATTGGGATCGGTTCCGTGAAGCATCACTTGCGCGGCAACTCGATGGAACCGAAGATCATCCTATTCTGCAGTCTGAAACATTTTCAGAAACGAGTGTAAAGCCAGGTATTGATATTGAGATTACATGGCATTTTCGTGAAGACCGTTGCCAGCCCCAAGGTTCAAATGGTGATGCAAATTTCAGAATACAGAAAGCCAGCGAATGGATGGGGGAAGCAAGTGATAAAGTGAATGAGCTTCTCATCAGTGATGATATAATCACGCGGTGGCATCTCGAAGTAGATGGCGATAAAGATGGAAAGTATCTGAGCGCTATCAACCTCATATCATATTTTCAATATTCCTTCACCGACCTTCACAGCCTGGCCGACGTTCATAAATTTGTGGACCGTAAGCTTGTTCACCTGCTTTACAAGGCGAAGCGGGTTGTAGAGATCGTTGATGAAACCGTGAAAGATCACGCAGCTTAAAATAAAAAAGGCACGCCGAGCGTGCCTTTATTAAGTTAAATAAATAGTACGTTACTTTTTCTTTTTGTGACGATTCTTACGTAATCGTTTCTTTCGCTTATGCTTAGCAATTTTTGCGCGTTTTCTTTTCTTTCCGCTGGGCATAAATAGTCACCTTGTAAAATTAGTGTTGGTATTAAAAATATTTTTATAGTCTTCAAAGATACAAATGTATTTGTAAATACAATAATTCAGATTTTGATTTAACTGCTGAACACCCGTCATTAAAGGCTGCATCAAGCCTGTACAACAAATTGATAGTAATTACTGTCTGAATCCTACAGTGCTTTTCAGTATATTTGAAAGCTGTAATAAACAATAAATTTGATGCCAGCTTTGATTAAAGTAGCAAAATTTGGCGGCACAAGCATGGCAGACGCAGAAGCTATGAGACGATCTGCCCGTATTGTAGCTCGCGATATAGATAAACGTCTGATTGTGGTTAGTGCCACCTCTGGAACAACAAACCTGCTAACGACATTATGCGGAACCATTCCGCATTCTGAAAAAAAGTCTGTTGTAGATCAAATTGAGAAAAAGCACAGGTCTATCTGCTCTGAGCTCGAACTGCCTGATGCGGTTCAGCCTGAACTTGATGCTATAATTAATGATCTTCGACTGTTCAGCAGTCATGACTTATCCGGATTAAAGCAAAACGATGAAATTCTTGCATGTGGCGAACGCCTGTCCTCGCGATTATTTGCGGCTTTTTTGAATGAAGCAGAAAATGAAACGGGTGTTCAATGGTTTGATGCCCGTGAGGTAATTGCAACGGATGACTCTCATGGAAATGCAGAACCGGATATTGAAGCTATTGAGGAAAATGCAGTTGAAAAACTTTCAGCCCTCATCAAAGATCACAAAGTGGTAACCCAGGGATTTATCGGATCCGGTAAAAGCGGAGCAACTACCACGCTTGGCAGAGGTGGAAGTGATTATTCAGCAGCTCTATTTGCGGAGGCAGTAAATGCCGATGTTCTTGAAATATGGACAGACGTAACGGCTATTTATACGACAGATCCGCGTATTGAACCTTCCGCGAGGCCGATTACCGAACTTAGTTTTGATGAGGCTGCTGAACTTTCGGTTTTTGGAGCTAAAGTTCTTCATCCGGCGACGATTAAACCTGCCATCCGTAAATCGATTAAAGTTTATGTGGGGTCAAGTTTTCATCCAGACCAGCCCGGCACATGGATTGTGAAAAAGCCGAAAAGTCAGCCTGTAATCAGGGCTATCAGCCTTCGGAGAAACCAAACGCTTCTTACCGTTCACAGTCTCGATATGCTTCACCGGCACGGCTTTTTAGCAAAGTTATTTGCTGTGCTTTCAAAATATAGCATCAGTGTTGACCTGGTGACGACAAGTGAGGTTTCTGTCTCGCTCACGCTGGATACAGACGTTCAGTCTGCGGAAAAAAATAAGTTATCTGATGATGTTATTAAGGAACTTGAGGCATTTTCTGATGTACAGATAGAAGAGAATTTAGCACTCGTAGCCTTAGTCGGAAATAATTTACATGCAACAGCAGGACTGAGCGGGCCGGTGTTTGGGGCCCTTGAAGACGTAAACATTCGCCTGATCTGCCACGGTGCCAGTTCCCATAATCTCTGTTTTTTAGTGGACAGCAAACATGCAGAGCATACAATCCGGAAAATTCACCAAACATTTATTTCAACAGACAAATCTACATTTAACCCATGAAAATATCTGTCATCGGTACTGGAAAAACGGGGGGTGCTATTGCTGAACTTCTCGGAGACCAGGCCGTAATCTTCAACAGTTCAAATAAACCGGTAGCCGAGGAAGTTGCAAAAACTGATGCCGCCATCATTTTTGTTCCAGGCAGTGCGGCACCGGAAATAATCGATATATTGCTGGAGGCAAAGGTACCTTCCGCCTGGGGAACAACCGGTTATAACTGGCCGGCTGATTTGCCGGAGAAAGTGAAAGCAATACAGAGTAAATGGGTCATCGGCTCAAATTTCAGCCTGGGAATGAATCTCGTCAGAAAAGCGCTCGGCGTACTGGGTGAGGGGAGTGACATGCTCGATTCACCAAAATTTCATATACACGAAACCCATCACACCGATAAAAAGGATGCACCGAGCGGTACGGCCCTTTCATGGCAGAAATGGCTGAATAAAGATGCCCGGATATCATCCAGCCGAGTGGGTGACGTGAAAGGGATTCATGAGCTGCATATAAAAACGGCCTACGAATCTATCTACCTGAAGCACGAGGCTCACGATAGAAAGCTATTTGCTGAGGGAGCTGTCTGGGCCGCGAAAAAATTGCTGAATGACGAAACTATACTTCCGGGTGTCTACCAGTTTTCTGAACTTTTTGATAAAGCTTTTTCAAATCAATGATGAAAGATAAAAGACTTTGGACAGCGCTTATTACCCCAATGAAAGAGGATGGGCGTATAGATTATAAATCACTTGAATATCTTATACGGATTCAGGAAAAAGCAGGCAATGGCATACTTCTGATCGGGAGTACGGGCGAAGGGCTTGCACTTTCTGATAAAGAGAAGCGGGATGTCGTAGAGTTTAGTTCATCGCTCGACCCGGACGTACCGCTTATGGTTGGTGTAGGCGGTATGAATGCGGCGATCCAGGAATCGTGGATACACCACTGTAATTCACTCAATGTGGATGCATTTCTGCTGGTTACTCCTCTTTATGCAAAACCCGGGCCGAAGGGACAAACGGCCTGGTTCAAACGGCTTTTGAATGCATCGGATAAACCGTGCATGATCTACAATATTCCATCGCGAACGGGGATTGATCTCACAACCGAGGTTGTTGAAGCGTTGAAGCAGCATCCAAATTTCTGGTCAATCAAGGAAGCAAGCGGTAAGTTATCGTCTTATCAGCAGTTCAGACGAAGAGCACCGGAAACGCCGCTATTTAGTGGCGATGATGCCCTTGTCGCATTTTTCAAACCGGCAGGCTGTGCCGGACTTGTGTCGGTGGCAGCTAATGTGTGGCCCGAAGAAACAGCGCTTTATGTAGAATAAAGTCTGTCGGGTGATACAGAATCTCTTTTCCCGTTGTGGAATCGAGCGATTGAAGTGCTGTTTTCGGCATCAAACCCGATACCGGTAAAGTTGCTGCTCCATCATAAAGGAGATATTGGCAGTCCTGAACTAAAGTTGCCGCTTGTGAAGGAAGAGCTTGATGATATATCTGAACTGATAGCGATTGACGAAGAAATTAGAACCTGGTACAAAAACAATATATAACTGATGAGCTGGAAACAAATTTTAGATCAACTTGAAGAAGGAACGGTCAGGGCGGCAAATCCGGATGGAGAATCATGGGTAGCCAATGTGAAAGTAAAGGAAGCAATTCTGGATGCCTTTAAAGCCGGAAAGAATGTAGGCTACGGCGGTATTTATGAGGGATTCGTCGATAAAGATAACCTGCCTCCGAGACTGATGCTGCCTGAGGATGGTGTTCGTCTTGTACCCGGAGGATCTTCTATACGCAGAGGTGCATATGTAGCAAGCGGAGTAATTTTGATGCCGCCCGCATATGTTAACATCGGTGCGTACGTGGATGAAGGCACCATGGTCGACAGCCATGCACTTGTTGGATCTTGTGCGCAAATTGGAAAAAATGTTCACCTGTCTGCAGGTGTGCAGATCGGCGGTGTGCTCGAACCCGTTGGCCTGAGTCCTGTTGTGATTGAAGATGATTGTTTTATTGGAGCCGGAAGTGTGATTGTTGAAGGCATATTAGTAAAAAAAGGTGCCGTAATTGCGCCGGGTGTTACGCTGTCAAAATCAGTGCCGGTGTATGATTGTGTGGCTGAAAAGATGCTTGGTAAAGGAGCCCCGATCCCTGAACGGGCAGTAGTGGTACCCGGTTCGCGCCCAATATCCAACGACTGGGGCAAGTCTCAGGGTTTAAGTGTATCTTGCCCTATTATTATTAAATACAGAGATGAGGGCAGCGATGCCTCTCTTGAACTGGAAGACGCTCTCAGATAAAAAAAAGTGTAAGGCATTCACCAATTTGCGTTCATACAAGTAGAACAAAACGATAATTAATTAAAGGAGTAATTTATGAGTTCATTAAATAAAGCAATGGTAATCGGCAGGCTTGGCGCCGACCCGGAAGTTCGGTACACACAATCTAACACAGCAGTTGCAACATTGAGCGTTGCTACAACTGAACGCTATAAAGACCGAAACGGTGAGCAGCAGGAGAATACAGAATGGCACCGGATTGTAGCTTGGGGACGGCTTGCGGAAATTTGCCAGGAGTACCTGAAGAAAGGGTCTTTGGCCTATTTTGAAGGCCCAATTCAAACACGGCAGTGGGAAGATAAAGACGGTCAGAAACGATATACAACCGAAATTAAGGCGCTGAATATGCAGATGCTCGACACCCGAGGAGATATGGGATCCGGCGGAGGTGCGCCTGCGAATCGTAATTCGGGCAATCAAAATGAGCCTGTTGGCAGCTCCGTGGACCTGGACAGCTTTGATGATATGGATGACGATCTTCCATTTTAGGCAAACAAGCTTGCCCATTATTCAGTAAATTAACCCTGTTAGAAGGTGACAGATACATTTGACTGTCACCTTTTTTTATTAAACTTTATGTCCTGGTAATCAGTATATGGTGTGTTGAACAATTCAGTAAACCAAATTTCGCTGATTTTTTTAACTTACCCCGTACATTACTACCTGACGTTAAAACAGAGTTATGCCTTATCAGGCAATTTTGAGTTATTAACAACTATTTGGATACATTGGACGAACCTCCGGGCAACCCTGCAATTTTTCTTTTCCAACAGTTCATATTAGCCTCAGCTGAATATGGGCCGGCCCTTGATTGGGTTACGATTTCTATTCAGTCAGTGATTATGGTTCTGGGTCTGATTCTCAGTGCATTTTACTCCGGCTCAGAGGTTGCTTTCTTTTCTCTTGTCAATAACCTCGATCAGTTAAACCGGTCATCGGAGCATAGCAGTGCTGACTCCAGAATTTTAAAAATGCTAGAGAAACCACGCCGGCTGCTGGCTACTATATTGATCGGTAATACATTTGCCAATATCATGAGCTCAGTTCTTGCGGCTGTCATTACGGGTAAAATTGCAGTTTCATACGGTTTGCCGTCAGCACTCGTTTACTCTTTTCAGGTGTTTGTGCTAACGTTCATGATTCTGATTTTGAGTGAAATAACCCCGAAGGTTATTGCAATTAATAATCCGCTTCAAGTGTCTCGCCGGATGAATTTTTTCATCTATTATAATTTCATTGCGCTTACGCCTATATCGAAATTGATTGCAGGCTCCACTATGAGTCTCGAAAAAGCTCTTCCGACCCCTTCTAACCGCATGACCACAGAAGACATTAAAACCATGGCCGAGGTGAGCGAACAAGAGGGCTCAATACACGGAGATGAGCGTGAAATTATCGAGAATGTCATTGAATTTGGGAATATTGCAGTCCGTGAAATTATGACATCCCGTGTCAATATTGTTGCTGTGTCGGTCGATGCCACGCTGCCAGAGGTTATTGCACTTATTAAAGAGAAAGGCCTCTCCCGAATGCCGCTGTATGAAAATGACCTCGATACCATCATCGGGGTGATTTATGCGAAAGATGTGCTCCCATATATAAACAGCGAAATGGAAGACACTATTATTAACTGGAAAACCATTGCCAGAAAAGCACTCTTTATACCGGCGACTAAGAAACTGGATGATTTGCTGCGGGATTTTCAGCACGAGAAAACTCACATTGCCACGGTAGTTGATGAATATGGCGGAACCGAAGGGATTGTAACTCTTGATGACATCCTCGAGGAAATTGTTGGCGATATAGTGGATGAGTACGGGGATATTGAGGAGAAACTCTATACCAAATTCAAGAGCGGCGTTTATGTCTTTGATGCAAAAATTGACCTTGATGATCTCGACGAAATTATGGACGTGGATGTAGCCTCCCCGGAGGACGAGTTTGAAACACTCGGAGGGCTTGTGTATCACCTCACAGAACGCATTCCAAATGTAGGTGAGCGAATGGCTTATAAGAATCTTGAGCTGACGGTTCACTCTCTGGAAAATAACCGGGTGAAAAAAGTGCGGGTAAAAGTGCAAAACCGGGCGTCATCAGAAAAAGGAACCGCGTGATGCCGGACAGTGACCTATCTTCAGTTCAGAATGTGCCGGAAATCAGGCATAACGTGAATTTAAAATCGATGAACACGCTTGGAGTGGAAACTCATGCGGATATATTTGTTGAGATTCAACAGGCTGAACAGCTTTCTTTACTTTATGATGAAAACTTTTTTTCTGATCAGCCACCAATAATACTGGGTGGCGGGAGCAACCTTTTGTTCAGGGGACAGCCGGGGCGTCCTGTCTTGAAGATGTCAATGAAGAAGAAAGAAATCATCGAAAACGACGGTGGATCTGTTCATCTGAAAGCCGGAGCCGGGGAAAACTGGCATGAGCTTGTCAGCTTTGCAGTTGATAATAATTTAGGTGGTATTGAAAATCTTGCCCTGATACCCGGAACAGTTGGTGCGGCACCTATTCAAAATATCGGGGCCTATGGCGTAGAGCTGAAAGACGTTTTTGTATCTCTCTCAGCATTTGATACAGTGACCGGTGAATTTGAAATATACACTGCCGAGGACTGCAGCTTTGGATACCGCGACAGCGTGTTCAAACACAACCTGAAAGGCAGGGTGATTGTATGTGATGTTACGCTTAAGCTTAAGAGGAGTGAAGATCATACACTAAACATATCCTATAGCGGGCTGAATGATTCTCTTAAATCGAAAAATATTGATCAACCCACAATCAGGGATGTCTATAATACGGTGGTGGCAATTCGCAGGTCAAAACTGCCGGATCCTTCAGATATTGGTAATGCGGGTAGTTTTTTTAAGAATCCGATCGTTTCAGAAGAAAAATTTGAGTCATTGAAAGCTGACTATCCCGGCTTGCCCGGTTACAAACTTGAAGCTGATGAGTTTAAGATACCGGCTGCCTGGCTTATCGAAAAAACAGGCTGGAAAGGCAGGCGGATTGGTAATGTGGGCACCTACGAAAATCAGGCGCTGGTAATCGTTAATCATGGAGGAGCCACGGGCGAAGAGATATTCAACCACGCGAAAACAATTCAACAAACAGTGCTGGAAACGTTTGGAATTGACTTAATGCCTGAGGTAAATATTATTGGAAACCAATTGTGAAAAGCGACGGAACAGTATCTATTCGAGACTATATATTTCGGGAAACCGTATCATGTCCGCTAAAACTTCAGTTTCTTCAAAAAGAGGGGTATAACGATCAGCGGGATGATCTTTTCAGAAGACGAACAAAACAAAGACTAAGAGAATCAGTTGCTCATTTATTTCCCAATGTTCAGTTTACTTCCGGCTCATCATCTGTCGCTGAAGAGGAGACGGAAACTTGGCTGAAAGAAGATATTGTTTCTATTTGTGGAGCTGTATTGCGTATCGGTGGTTTGCGTGCGCGGGTGCCAATCCTTTTAAAGGATGGAAAGTCTATAACCATCGTCCAGGTTCATGGAAAAGCACTTAAAGGTGATCCGATCAACTTGTTTGACCGATATCCGATTGGGAGATCGCTGAACCGATATCTTTTCAAAGCAGCATATCGCTATCATGTTGTAAATTCTGTTTTCCCTGATTCAGCAATATCTTGTGAGTTTATGTTTCCGCAGAAAGCGTTTAAAGCACGCTCGAATCATCTTTATCAACGAACACAGGGATCCAGACATATTGGGGATGATGCTCTTGACGAGTTACAAGACCTGTTTGTTAAGGTAGATGGTACGGCCCGGGTAAAAGATGTGATGAAATCTATCCCGGGTGATCTCTCACACTCCTGGTTTTCGGGAAACTCAATTGAAGAAGCGCTTGAGAAAATGGGTAAGCTGGACGGCAAGGAAGTCGAGGAGATAGTTGACCACGTCCATATGGGTTGCCGAAACTGCAGGTTCAGAAAGCCGGTCAACCAGCATGAAAATGGCTGCTGGGAGATCCACTTTCCTGAAGCCGCTGTGCAGAATAGTGATAAACACCTGTTTGAACTAATCGGGCATCACGTAAATGAACACCATCTGATAGAGGAGAAATACCAGGAAAATGTTTCGAACAGTGGCGATTTTTCAGATGCTGGTAAAGTTATTCGGCATACAGACCAAAAAATTGCGATATACCACCGTAAGGCCATGCAGCTGCTGGATGCCAGAAATCAACAGCTGCCGCTTATTTTTGCGAAAGAGATGCTGAACGACATTGCGCAGATAAAACCTCCTCTCCATTTTATCGATTTTGAAGCTGCCACGCATCCAGTTCCCGCAGAAGAGGGAAAACGCCCGTATGATCCGATTCTTTTTCAGTTTTCTTGTCACACGCTTTTAACTGGCGGTGAGCTCGTTCACACGCAGTGGCTTGACCAGGAAAAAAGCTCAACCCCTCACACAGAAATAATCGAAGCTCTTCAGTCTGTTCCGGATCTCAACAAGGGAACCATCATTCAGTTTTCGCCATTTGAACGGCAAGCTTTTTATAAGCTATACAAAGAGGTCAAACAATCTGAGAATGTCGGCAAAGATCATGTAAGCTTTCTGAAGGATGTCCTTAAAATCGGAGAGCCGGAACAGAAGAGCCGTTTTCTTGACATCAGCGTGCTTCTGAAAGATGCATATTACAATCGATATATGAACAGCGGGTTGTCACTCAAAGAGATTCTTTATTCTGTATTACAGGCCGAGGATACACTTAATTCACTTACTAAGAAAACATATGAGATTGAAGGCGTGATGGTAGACCTGTTCAAAAAAGAGTGCGGGAAGATTATTGATCCATATTATCAGCTATCTGATGAGCGCTCGCGTATAAGGGATGGAATCACGGCGATGCATGCGTACCTTTGCATGAAGGCAGGTGAACTAAGCAAAACCCAGCAGAAACTTGTGCCGGTACTCATGAAACGTTATTGCTCAATGGATTCGCTTGGCGTCTATCTTATCTACCGCCATATTATGAATCTGAATGAGATGAACAGTTCCGGCGGTGACTTGGTAATTGAAGGATGAAACAACTAATAATAGTCGATGCTATACCTTATCTTTTGAAATCACCACAAATTGAAAGAGCCTTATGAACTACTACCTTCGATACACGGTTTTTTATCTGTCACTCATTATTTTTGCAAGTGCATGCTCGGTTCAGAAGAATCCTGTATCAGGCAATAAGCGTCTGATGGCCTACACATGGGAAGAAGAGGTGGAAATTGGCCGAAGCGTTGATAAAGAAATTGTTGCACAGTACGGTGTCTACAATGAGCCCAACATTGCAGCATACGTCGACAGCCTGAGCAATGATGTTCTTTTGAACAGCCATATGCGCCGCGAGGATACCGATCGTGAATTCCGCGAAACTGAGTTTTATTTCAAAGTGCTTGACAGCCCTGTCGTTAATGCTTTTGCTCTGCCCGGGGGATACGTCTATTTCACACGGGGATTAATGGCCCATTTAAATAATGAGGCTCAGCTGTCTGTGGTGATTGGCCACGAGATCGGTCACGTTGCAGCCCGCCACGCTTCGCAACGGGCAATGCGACAACAGCTGGGTCAATTTGCCGTGATTGGCAGTGCAGTGTTAGGACAGGAATTACTTGGCTTGCCGGGAGGCAATATTCTCAACTTGAGCAGCCAGGCTACAGAGCTACTTTTTTTAAGCTACAGCCGTGATGCAGAGCGTGAGTCGGACAAGCTCGGGGTTGAATATTCAGCAATGACAGGGTTTACTGCGGCAGAAGGGGCTGAGTTTTTTACGAGTTTGAAACGAATATCTGAACAATCCGGACAGAGCATTCCTACGATGCTCTCCACACACCCAGATCCGGGGGAGCGTGAAGAGAGAATACCTGAGCTTGCAGAACAGTGGAAGGAGCGCGGCTATGAACAGACCATCATAAATAAAGACCGCTACATGCAGATGCTCGACGGGATGGTTTTTGGTGAAAATCCGCGAAACGGATTTGTTGAAGACGGGCTTTTTGTGCACCCGGACCTGGAATTTCAGTTTCCTGTGCCCGACGGCTGGCAGGCGATTAACCAGCAGCAGCAGGTTGTGCTTGTAAGCCCCGGAGAAGATGCAGTAGTAATTTTCAGAATCGACAGCGAATCAGATAATGCGCAGGCATCTGTTCAGGAAGTTCTCTCTCAGGAAGGTATTACCGTCAACAGCCAGTCGGAAACCGAAAGCAGCGGGGAGTTTCAGGCTTACAGTGCTGATGTTACAATATCCCAGCAAGAAGGAAATCTCAGGGCTATCGTGTATGCTGTTGAGTTTGGCGATCAGTTATTTCGGTTTATAAACTATACGTCGGAGGCTAAGTTTGCTGATTACCGGCAGATTTTGTCCGGAGTGCCGGCTGAATTTGACAGGCTTACAAATGAGAATATTCTGAATATTCAGCCTGTAAGGATTCAGCTTCTCCGTACAGACCGATCAGGTGCATTTAGCAGTTTTTTGCCTGGAGAACTGCCTATGGATATCACCGCGGAAGATGTTGCTATTATCAACCAGGTTCAGCTCGATAGCATGATTGAATCAGGCCGGTTTTTAAAAATTCCTGTTCAGTAGTAGAAGCCTTATGATTAGTCAAACCTGAAATGTCGGAGGCAACCTGTCAGCACCCATTGGATCTGACAGCGTGGACTTTCGACGCTGACAGTCCTGAAGCATCGGGACGGATAAGAACCGGGAATGATGTCAGGTCTTCATCCGACAAATGAGAATTGACATAAAACTGGTCTGCTAAATAAAGTAAACTCAAAAATTAATAAACACGACTCTAACACATTATGATTGAACGTTACGCCAGGGAAGAGATGTCGGCAATATGGTCAGAAGAAAACCAGTTTCAGGCGTGGCTGGAGGTTGAGCTTGCGGCCTGCTGGGCGTGGAGTCAAATCGGAAAGATACCTGCTGAAGATGTAGAGAAACTTTATCAGAATGCCTCCTTTGATGTGGACCGTATTCACGAAATCGAAAAGAAAACACGTCATGATGTGGTAGCCTTTACACGGTCAGTTTCTGAAAGCCTTGGAGATGAGAAAAAATGGGTTCATTACGGGCTCACCTCCACCGATGTTGTTGACACAGCCAACGGCTACCGGCTCAAGCAAGCCAACATTATATTGAGAACCGGCCTGAAGCGATTTTTAGAGGCCCTTCGCGAAAAAGCAATAGAGCATAAGTTTACCGTGATGATGGGGCGTACGCACGGTGTACACGCTGAACCCACCACCTTTGGACTGAAATGTGCCCTTTGGTACGCCGAAATGAAACGGAATATGGACCGGTTTGAAGCCGCTGCAAAGGATGTAGAGTTTGGTAAACTGTCCGGCGCCGTAGGAACGTTTGCAAATATTCCCACTGAGGTTGAAAAATATACATGTCAGAAGCTTGGTATATCGGCAGCGCCAATATCAACCCAAACGCTCCAGCGCGACCGTCACGCCTATTATATGGCAACGCTGGCAGTCATTGGCAGCACGATGGAGAAAATCGCGGTGGAAATCCGACATCTGCAACGGACGGAACTTCGCGAGGCTGAGGAGTTCTTTCGAAAGGGACAAAAGGGATCATCGGCCATGCCGCATAAACGCAACCCCATCAGTTCGGAAAACATAACGGGCTGCTCACGTGTTCTTCGCGGATACATGGTGTCGGCCTATGAAAATATTCCGCTTTGGCACGAGCGCGATATTTCGCACTCTTCGGTTGAGCGTATCATCCTTCCTGATGCGACGATTCTGCTGGATTATATGCTGAATCGGTTTTCAGGCGTCATCGAAAAACTGATGGTTTATCCTGAAAATATGAAAGCCAACATGGATAAGACGCACGGACTGGTGTTCTCTCAGCGGCTCTTGCTGATGCTGATCGACAAAGGGATATCTCGCGAACTTGCCTATGATACCGTTCAGCCGCTGGCGATGGAAGCGTGGGAGAACCATAAGCCGTTTCGTCCGCTTGTTGAAGCTGATGAAACAATAAAGGAAAATCTCACATCCGATGAGATTGAACGTGCGTTTGATCTAAATCATCACACCCAGCGGGTTGATGAGATTTTTGAACGTGTTGGGATTTAGATTGCCTGAGACCGGGATTATTTGTTCAAATTCCGGAAACAACATCAACTTTCAAGTCCTTGGCTGCATCAAGCAAAACCAGGTCAGTTGAAAAGAGAGTCAGCCGGTTTGTAATGGAAAATGCAAGATGAAGGCTGTCGAGTGTACGAATGGGGTAATTAGTTTTAGACAAAATCCACCGGGCTGTATGATAAACAGTCTCAGTTAGCGGGGACAAGTCGAAAAGCTGTGAGCGCAAGTGGTCATTAAATGTTTTAATAATCCTTTTTTGCTGATTTCCGTTAATCTGGTTCATTCTGAGTTTTTTATTCAGCATCGAGTGAAACTCAACTTCGGTAAGTGAACTTATGACAGGGAATTCATCAGATAAAAGAATAGACTGCACCTTTTGGGAATGAACCTCATCAATGTAGTAAGATCCTAAGCAGCTTGTGTCTATATACATTTGTGCTATCGATCACTATTTCTCATCTTTCTTAAAAGTTCGCCAGACGGCTTTTCCGACGTTACGCCGAGTGATTTCCTGAAATCCGAAAGATCCGGAAGACGCTCGCGCGGTTTCTCTTCATAAGGGACAATTTTGGCAATTTTGGCAGAGTATCGTTTGATGATTGTCTCCTCACCACGTTCGGCTCTTGTCAGATACTCAGCAATCTGTTCTCTGACTTCATTTACGTTAACCTCTTTTTTGCTCATAATGTTGTAATAAAATTTATGTACGACTTAAACTTAAATATAATTCAGGAGTTTTAAAAAGGGGTGACATTAAGTTGTCACACCGCTGCTGTATTATACGAGTGAACATTAAATAAACCACTCAATATTATGAATGCAGCACTAAAACTCTCCCACAATTTTCAGGCAGAACCCGTACTCCGATCCATTTTCAGGGAAGCTGAGCTGGAGCATCGGTCCATCATCCAAATGTTCAACCTTCTTGGATGGGGAGACCTTCCGGAGGAGCTTAAGTTTACGATTAAGGAAGATGTGAAAGGTTACATTGATGAGCTGAATGGCGACTATTCTACGAATTGCCCGCTGGTACAGCGCAGAAGAGAAAGCGTTGATTTTTGGGTCAACAGCTATAAGGATGATTTATGTTCCCTGGATACCGCGCTGGAGGCTCTGAAGACTACCCGGCTATAGAAAAAACGGGAGTGAATGATTAAACAAGTTGGATTTGATTTCTTATCTTTACCAAAATGTAAACGAAAAGAATTAACTCCATGAGCTCCCACTCCCCATTCGATAAGATTACCCGACAGGGACTGACATATGATGATGTTTTACTAGTACCAAATCATTCATCTGTACTCCCCAGGGACGTCGACTTATCCGTTCAGCTGACACCAACGCTAGAACTTAAAACACCTATCATCAGTGCGGCGATGGATACGGTCTCAGAATACCGGATGGCAATAGCTCTCGCGCGTGAGGGCGGTATTGCCATGCTCCATAAAAATATGTCGATTGAGGACCAGGCTGAGCACGTGCGTCTTGTGAAACGTAGCGAAAGCGGAATGATCGTTGATCCCGTGACGCTTCCGCCTGACGCAACGGTAAAAGATGCCCGCGCACTCATGAAGAAACATAAGATTGGCGGGATTCCAATAGTGGAGAGCAGCAATAGATTAATTGGAATTGTAACAAACAGAGATCTTCGTTTTGAGCATTACGTTGACAAAAAGCTCAGCGAAATTATGACAAAAGAGAACCTTGTGACGGCTAAGCAGGGGACAGACCTGAAACAGGCAGAGAAGATTTTGCAGGAATATAAGGTCGAAAAACTTCCTATTGTGGATTCCAGCGACATTCTGGTAGGGCTTATCACTTTCAAGGATATTGAGAAAAAGATGAATTTTCCCAACGCCTGTAAAGACTCGATGGGCCGGCTGAGGGTGGGTGCAGCTGTCGGCGTAACGCCTGACACGCTGGACAGGGTATCGGCACTTGTGGATTCCGGAGTAGATATTATCACGGTAGATACCGCTCACGGCCACTCTGCAGGTGTTCTTAAGATGATCAGCCGCATCAAATCTGAGTATAAAGACTTAAATATTGTAGGCGGTAACATTGCAACACGCTCAGCAGCCGAAGCCCTTGTTGATGCCGGCGCCGATGTTGTAAAAGTTGGCGTTGGGCCGGGGTCGATCTGTACCACGCGTGTGGTAACCGGCGTTGGCGTTCCTCAGTTATCTGCTGTGATGGAAGTTGCAGAGTATACAAACAAGCATAATATAGGTCTGATTGCAGATGGCGGAATCAAACAAACCGGTGATATCCCCAAGGCAATTGCAGGCGGTGCGCAGGCTGTGATGATGGGGTCTATGTTTGCCGGTGTAGATGAGAGTCCCGGTGAAACAATTATCTATGAATCAAGGAAATACAAATCATACCGTGGAATGGGAAGCCTCAGCGCAATGGGGCAGGGGTCGAAAGACCGTTACTTCCAGGACGTGGAAGACGATCTGAGAAAACTGGTTCCCGAAGGAATCGAAGGGCGTGTACCTTACAAAGGATTCTTGGGTGAAGTTGTCCATCAAATGAACGGCGGTATCCGGGCAGCTATGGGATATGTGGGAGCTCCAACGATAGAAGATCTTCAGAAAGCTGAATTTGTTCAAATTTCAGCTGCCAGCTACAGGGAGAGCCACCCCCACTCCGTACAGATTACTAAAGAAGCTCCCAACTACTCAGTCTCGTAGCCTTGCGGAAAAAAGTTCTGATCATCGCGTATTATTTTCCTCCTATGGGAGGAAGCGGTGTGCAGCGTCCTGTAAAATTTGCAAAATATTTACAGCGTTATGGTTGGGAGCCGATCGTAGTTGCGCCCGACCCGGGAATCTATCATACATTTGATGAATCACTCAACAAAGAATTGGCTGATGCCAATGTTCGGGTAGAAAGAGTACAAAATAGTGCCCTGCTTAAAGCCGGTAAAAAAAGTATTAATCCATCCCATTCTAAACCATGGAAGGCGGCTCTGTTGAAATGGATTACATCGTGGTTTTTTCTGCCTGATAACAAGAAAGGGTGGATCAACGATGCAGTTAAGAAGTGCGTGCAGCTGACAGAATCGGAATCGATCTCTGCACTTTTTGCGACAGCTCCGCCCTATAGTAATCTAATTGTTGCTCAAAGGGTTAAAGCCAAAACCGGCCTGCCCGTGATCATGGATCTGCGCGATGACTGGCTTGATAGTCATCTGATTAGCTACCCCACCCGCTGGCACTACAACAAAATGAAACGGTTAGAATCGGATACACTCAAAACCTCGGACCACATCACTGTGGTAAACAGCTATTATAAGTCTAAAATTAAAGACAGGCTGGGGAAGAATAGTCCTGCTATAACAGTTATTCCAAACGGTTTCGACCGGGAAACCTTTGCTTCTCATAATTCAGCGGGAAAAGACAACGAATTTGTAATCCTATACAGCGGATTGTTTTACGGAAGCCGAAAGCCCGATTGGTTCTTGAAATCAGTCAAAAAAGTGATTGAAAAACATGATGACTTTAGTAAGCATGTTCAGCTTTGGTTTCAGGGTGGTCTCAATCAGTCTCACTGGAAAACAATCAATGACCTTGGTCTGAGGGGGTGTGTAACCGATTTTGGCTACCTTGAACACCATAATGCCGTTGCTAACGTTATGAAGGCTGACGTACTGTTTCTGACGCTTGGTGATAGAAAGCATATTGAAGCCGTAACACCCGGAAAAGTATTTGAGTATATGGGTAGTCTAAAGCCGATTCTTGCGTATATACCAACAGGAGTCACCCATTCTCTATTAAATAAGTACGGAGCTGCGAGCTGTGTGGGCATTACAGATGTAGATGCTGGAGCTGATGCAATTCTAAAGCTCTACGAGCAATGGAAAGCCAACAATCTGCCGACCGGGAGCTTTGAGTTTATTCAGTCATTTGACCGATTGAACCTTACCGAACAACTTTCAGGGGTGTTGGATCGTGTGACTGAAGAGATCTAGCCGGAAGCCGATAAGTAGCGGATAAGGCACTATTGGACAATTATTATATAACAAGGTAAAATCTTTATTTTAAGCTCGTATGTGGGATTTTTTAAAAAAAATATTTTCGGAGCGTGAAGGCGATGTGACAGTCGTTGTGCTGGATGATCAAAATCCGGATGGCTCAAGTTCCTTTAATCTCGCTGCCCAGGATATCGTAAAACTGACATTGTTTGTTATAATTCTGTCCGTATTAATTACTACGATCATTTTTTTTGCGACACCGCTCGGGTCGCTTTATCAGCAGCAACAGGATCAGTCTCTTCGAAATGAGGCTATTGCTATCAGTGAGCGGCTCATGACATTACAGGATTCGCTGCAGGCGAGAGACAGACAGCTTAATGATTTAAAAGAGGTTCTTCAAACAGTGCCCGATACAACATTCAATGTAAGTTCATCGGGAAACAGTGCCGGCCGCGGTGATTCCGGGTTTGAAAATGACTTTCCATTTATCAACGCCTATGAAATGCTCTCTGAAGAGCAGATTATTTTTTCAGAATCGTTGGAGCGAGCTCCTGATTTTCCGGCAAATCTTCCGGTCAGTGGTTCACTTAGTCAAATGTTTGACGCAGAAAACGGACATTTTGGTATAGATATTGCAACACCTACCAACACAAGCTTTACATCGATTGCCGATGGTGTTGTTGCTTATTCAGAATGGACGATTAATTATGGATATGTTATTCACTTGCAGCATAGCAACGGTATTACGTCGGTATATAAGCATGGATCAAGCTTAACGAAACAACAGGGTGATTATGTTCTGAAAGGAGATGTGCTCGGAACCGTGGCGGATACAGGAGTATTGAGCAGCGGATCGCATTTACATCTTGAAATTTGGAAGAATGGAATTCCCCAAAACCCCGTAATGTATTTAAATAATTAAGAAATGTTTAAAAAAGAGGAAAATACCACCGTGACTGCATCAAAAAATCAAACACCTTCACTCACCATGATCAGTGAAGGCACCAGCATAATTGGAACGATAAATACCGAAAATGATATCCGCATTGCGGGTAAAACAGACGGTGAGCTGAATACAAAAGGCAAGCTTATTGTAACATCCACCGGTGTTGTGGAAGGCAATATCAACGTAAAAGATGCCGATATAGCCGGCAAAATTGACGGAGAACTTCGTGTAAGCAACAAGCTGACGCTGCGACAGTCTGCGGTCGTTGAAGGTGATATCTATACGAAAACACTTATTGTTGAAGAAGGTGCTGAAATGGTTGGTGCCTGCAGAATGGGAGCAGAAGCCGCAAAAGCCCCAACAGTGGCAAAAGCTCCAAAACAGTCTGAGAAGTCAGCTGAATCAAAAAGCGTTAATAAAGATGGCAGTCTGACCAGCGCTTCAGACGAGCAGGTAAAAAAGACGAATCAGAACGGGAAATATATTAAAGCCTGATATTGACAGCTTCCGGCGGAGAAAATAATCTGAAATACTTATCGCTCGGCACTGAAATCGCTGTCGGGTTAAGTGCGCCAATAATTGCCGGTTATTGGATCGATGAGTATGCAAATTCTTCTCCCTGGTTTACACTTCTTGGAATTACCATAGGCATCACTACTATGATTTATATGTTAATACGCCTGTCGAGTGATTTAAATAACAAGAATGAAAAATAGCGCAAGCAGTGGTTTTCTAAAACGAGGGGCGGTTCCCATTGCACTGGGTATGGCCTTTTTTCTGATATTTCTACTTTTTGTAGATGCAGAGAATGCTACAGGGTATGTTGCCGGTTATATGATGGGGCTATTTGCTGCTGCATTGCATTATCTACAGGCCGCCTACTTTTCCAAACTCGGAAATGCCCGGTTTTTTTCGCTATATGGTCAGCTTAGTTTGGTCAGAATCGCAGTAATTTTGCTTTTATTTATCGGTTTTATTTTATCGGAAAAAATTGATCAATTTAGCTTTACTGTTAGTTTTTTAATTTCTTATATTTACAATTCTGTGATAGATATTTATCTGA
>Ga0102928_1000155_pt1 | contig 39063 bp, 40 predicted proteins | sample SalPonR1_B_D1_MG_FD_78504 | JGI IMG/M metagenome (GOLD analysis project Ga0102928, IMG submission 78504) | Salt pond soil microbial communities from South San Francisco under conditions of wetland restoration - Salt Pond MetaG R1_B_D1_MG | ecosystem: Environmental > Aquatic > Marine > Intertidal...
GCTAGCGCGCAAATCTGTGCCACCTGCGCCGGGCAGATCGACGGCACCCCTGATCCCGACCACTGGCGCGGCCTTGCCTCGGCGATGTGGTCCGAAGATCCCGCCACGCAGGTTCTGGCCGCGCGGATGCTGACCCGGCTTGCCGATCACGACTGGGCGCGCGACCTTTCCGATCAGCTCTGGCTGGATGACGACACCCGCGCCTGGGCCGACAATGTCGCGCAGGAAAGCGCGCATCGCGATTCCAACGGCGTAGCACTGGCACAGGGCGACACCGTCGTCCTGATCAAGGACCTGCCGGTCAAGGGCGCCAGTTTCACCGCCAAGCGCGGCACGGCGGTGCGCGGCATCTCGCTTGTCGCCGACAACCCCGCCCATATCGAAGGCCGGGTCGAAGGCCAGCGCATCGTGATCCTCACCGCCTTCGTCAAGAAACGCTGAACCGGCAGCATCCTGCCGACCCTCTCGTCCGCGCCGCGCGGCGCGCTATCTTTTCAGGATGCGACACATAACGGGAGGAAACATCATGAAATATCTCGCACTCACCGCCACTCTGGCGCTTCTCGCAGCGCCGGTGAGCGCCGGCCAATGCCCGATGGACATGGCCAAGATCGACGACGCCATGCAGAGCGCCAGCCTCTCCGAGGCCCAGATGGCCGAAGTGAAGAATCTGCGCGCTCAAGGCGAAGAACTGCACAAGTCCGGCGACCACGCGGCTTCGGTCGAAACACTGGCCAAGGCCAAGGACATTCTGGGCGTCGAATGACCCGACGAGGGGGCGGATGATCCGCCCCCTTCCCTCGGTTTTTTTGGAACCCTTGGGCCTTTTCGCGCGTTTCACGAATGGCAAAGCACGAAAGGAGGCCCGCAATGGACCGCTTGAGCCTTGTTCTCTTTCTTGCCACGGGTCCGGCCCTGATCGGCACATTCGTGACGACCGTTCTGGCCCTTGGCTTTTATGGCTGGCCCGCGATCGCTATGGCGGCGGGGCTGGGCGCGGTGCTGACATGGCCCGTATCCTACTTCATCTCGCGCTGGATCAAGCGCGATGATCCGCATTTCAACCATAAACGGCACGGCACGCCGGGGCTGTTGCCTGATCCCGACGCGCCAGAGATTTAAGACCGATCGCGTCCGCGCGGGCCGCCTGGCGGCCCGGCGCGGGATCACGCGGCCTTCAGTTCCAGCCTCATCATGGTCTGGTTGAGCAGCATATAGGCGATCTCGCCGAACGTGACCGGCCCTGTGAACTTGCCGGTCGATTTGCCCTCCAGTTCTCCATAGAGATAGTTGAGGATGCAGTTGCACGAATACTGATCCGCGCCGCCCTCGCCCAACTGTTGCGCGAAGGCGCGGGCATAGTTGTCCAGCGGCTTGGCGAAGCGATATTCGACCCCCTCCATCACTGGGGCATAGAACGTCACCATGCCGCTGTCGGGCTCAACGCTCTGAACCGAGACATTGATCAGGGCGCCGCCATAATTGGCCATCAGCGGCAGGCGCGTGTCGATGCCATTGTCGAGCAGATAGGCGGCCAGTGGGGTCTCCACGCCGTCGATTAGCACGGTTCGGGCCGAGAAACCGCTTTGCGTGAAGCGAAAGCTGGGGGCGGTCGGTTCGCCCTGCGAGAAGATATTCACGATATCGACCTGCGGGGTCAGCCCTTGTTCCAGTACCAAGTGCATCACCACGGCGACATTGTCATGCGCCTGCCCCGTGAGGCCGTCAACGACCTTGGGCGCGACATGGCCGATATCGTCAAGATGCACGCCTGAAATCCAACCCACGAGCGGCTGGTTGAAAAAGCCCGGATGGTCGGTGCCGGACATCGCGAAGACCGAATGCGCCTCGGAAAAGGCGGGGATCAGGACAAAGGTCATCCCGCCCTCGGCGTAGCCCTCGCTGATCCGGGGCAGGTCGTCGGCACCCAAGACCCGGATATCGGCGGTTGTGCCCTCGGGAAAGGTAGTGCAGTAAAGCCGGTCGCGGATCACGGCTCCACCGGTTTCGGTAACGAAATAGACGGAGGTGCCGCCAATCCAGTTACCTTTCGGCAATTGCGCCAGAAGCGCCTCGTCGCCCGCAATGGTCATGACCGCGCCCGAAGTGATCCGGGCCGCGGCGTCGTCGAGGGAAAGAAGTTCGTTTTTCATGGGTATGTCCGTCTGGTTCAGATATGGGCAAGTTCGTCAGCGGCACAGGCATTGGCGCGGGCGAACTCCATCAATTCGGCGACCTTGGCATCGATCAGGGTCGGGTTGTTTCGGACCTCGATGCGCAGGCGGCCAAGCATGATCCGGGTCGACAATTGGGCTTTGTCCGGATTGCGATCAGATAGGATGAGCGTTTTCAATGCGCTCGGCGATGGGAGTGGCATGGTGTTTGTTGACCTTCTTCTGGGAACTGGGATGGCGCGCTTCACCCAACTGAACGGCACGGTTTCCTCGTGGTTTAACGAAGTGGGGAAATATCGCCGCCACGCGGTCTGCTGCCGCCCAATATTGCCTGACGCAGATCAAGGTGCGCCCTGCATTCGCGCCTTAATGTGGCGCCATGGTTTGGCTCGTCTTCATTCTGCATCTTTTCATCGGCGCCACCCTGGCCGGGGTGGGCATTGTCGTGGTTCTCGTGATCGGGCTCCAGAGCCCTTGGGCGCTGGCCGGTGCGGTCGTGGCCGGACTGCTCCTGGCCTTTCCGCTGGCCTGGGTCGTGGCCCGCGCTCTGATGGGCGACGGAACCTGACGCAGATCAAGGAGCGGCGCGTCGGCGCGGTTTAACATCAATCTCGCGCGCGCCTTTTGAAAATGGGAAGGATTCTCATGTTGCGTCTGGGACTGATTCTTTATCTCTTCATCGGAACCACTCTGGCGGGGTCCGCCATGGTGGCCGCGCTGGCGGCGGGTTACGACACGACCTGGCCGGTCATCATCTCTTCGGCGGTGGGTTTCCTCGTGGCGGCGCCGGTGGCTTGGCTCGTGGCACGCGAACTCTATTCCGGCGATTGATCGCGATGGTTTTGTACCAATCCCGTCCGCAAGGCGCGGGGTTGGGTACAAAATCGGCGTACAAAACGGACGTTTTGTACCGTTCTTAATCCAGCCAGGTGCGGACCGCGGCCTCGAATGCGCGCGGTCTGTCAGCGTGGAGCCAATGCCCCGCGCCGGGGATTTTCACGAACTGGGCTTTGGGGAACAAGTCCTTGATATTTGGTCTGGAATCTCGCGTGACATAATCTGAATCCGCCCCCGTCAGAAACATCACCTTCCCATCGTAATGGCCTGAAATATCGGGGAAAGACATGATTTGAGGCATCTGCTCTCCCAGGGTGTTCAGGTTCAACCGCCATGTTTTTGTTTTGATATCAATGGATTGCGTGAAAAAACTTATCAGGGCGGGGTTGTCCACCTTGCCTTCCAACTGCGCTTTGACATCCGAACGGCTCTCGATCCGGTTCAGATCAACCGATTTCATCGCCTCGATATACTGTATCTGGGAGTGCGTATAGGTCACAGGCGCAATATCTGCCACGATCAGCCGGTTCACCAGCTCCGGTCGCGTCAGCGCCAACACCATCGCCGCTTTACCCCCCATCGAATGCCCCAGCACATCGAAAGGCCCCTCCAGGTCTTCGAGAACCGCAGCCAGATCGCTGGCCATATCGGGGTAGGAATGCGTTTCAAACCAAGGGCTTGACCCATGGTTTCTCATGTCGACGGCGACCACTTGGCGGCTGTCCGAAAGCCGTTTCGAGATCACACCCCAGTTGCGCGCCGACCCGTAAAGCCCATGCGCGATCAACAGCCCCGGCGCTTTCGTGCGTGTTCCGTATTCGATCCTGTTCAACATGGCCTCACGCTACCTGTGCCGGCATCATAGCACCAGCCCTATTGAGCGCATCGCGCAAGCGCGCTAAATCTGGTGTCAGGGGGAAGGGCGCGTGATTAATCCCAAGGCCATGGACGCGGATGTCGCACAGCTGGAAACGCTTCTGCACGAGCGTCTCGGCGTGCGCGGCCACTCGTTCGAGAAACGTCTCAAGCGCGCTGGCCGCCGCTTGCCACGCTTCGCCCGCCGCGCCGGTGCGCGTATCGCCAAGGATCGGTTTTTGTTGAATAATCCGCGCCTAGCGCGGCTGGTGGATCAACCCGGAACGGCACATTCTATCGCTATTCTGCGCGGCCATCTTGAAACGATCAACGCAGCGGAGCGACGCAAATCCCTGATCCTCGGGCTCTTGGGCAGCATGGTATTCAACCTGCTTGTTCTGGCCTTTCTGATCGCGGCATTGCTGCGCTGGCAGGGCCTGATCTGATCTCTCGCAGATAAAAAAGACCCGCGCAGAATAACAGCGCGGGCCCTTCAATGTGTTTTTAAATCAGTGGGTTACAGGTTCGGGTAAAGCGGGAAGCGCTGGCACATAACGGCCACTTCGCCCTTCACCTTTTCCTCGACGGCGCTGTTGCCCTCTTCGCCATTCGCCGCCAGCCCGTCGACCACTTCGACGATCCAGTCGGCAATCTGGCGGAATTCGGCCTCGCCAAACCCGCGCGTCGTGCCCGCGGGCGAACCCAGACGGATGCCGCTGGTGATGGTGGGCTTCTCGGGATCGAAGGGAACGCCGTTCTTGTTGCAGGTGATATGCGCACGCCCGAGCGACTTTTCGGTGGCGTTGCCCTTGACGCCCTTGGGCCGCAGATCGACCAGCAAAACATGGGTATCCGTGCCGTGAGTCACGGTATCCAGCCCGCCCTTGATCAGCTGATCGCTCAGTGCCTGCGCATTGCTCACGACCTGCTTCATGTAGGTCTTGAATTCCGGGCGCAGCGCCTCGCCGAAGGCCACGGCCTTGGCGGCGATCACATGCATCAGCGGCCCGCCCTGAATCCCGGGGAAGATGGCCGAATTCACCTTTTTGGCGATGGTCTCGTCATCGGTGAGGATCATGCCCCCACGCGGACCGCGCAGGGTCTTGTGGGTGGTCGTGGTCGCCACATGCGCATGCGGGAAGGGCGAAGGATGCTCGCCCGCGGCCACGAGGCCCGCGAAATGCGCCATGTCCACATGCAGATATGCGCCCACCATGTCGGCGATCTCGCGCATGCGGGCAAAGTCGATCTGGCGCGGGATGGCCGAACCGCCCGCGATGATCAGCTTGGGATTATGTTCCTTGGCAAGGGCCTCGACCTGATCATAGTCGATCAGGTTGTCCTGCTTGCGCACGCCATATTGCACGGCATTGAACCACTTGCCCGACTGATTGGGCGCGGCGCCGTGGGTCAGGTGCCCGCCCGCATCGAGGCTCATCCCCAGGATCGTGTCACCGGGCTTGATCAACGCGGTAAAGACGCCCTGATTGGCCTGACTTCCCGAGTTGGGCTGGACATTGGCATAGCCGCAGCCGAACAGCTTGCAGGCACGCTCGATGGCCAGGTTCTCGGCGATATCGACGAACTGGCAGCCGCCGTAATAGCGCCGGCCAGGATAACCCTCGGCGTATTTATTCGTCATCACACTGCCCTGGGCTTCCATGACGGCGGCAGAGACGATGTTCTCGCTGGCGATCAGTTCGATCTCGTCGCGCTGGCGGCCCAGTTCGAGGTCTACGGCCTTGGCGATCTCGGGATCGCGCGATGCGAGGGATTCGGTGAAAAACCCTTCGGACATAAAGGGCTGGTTTCCATCATGAGGCATTGGTGCAACTCCGTCCGTGTGATTTTGCAGATTTCCTATCGGAAACAGCCCCTGTTTAAAAGGTTGTAAAGCGACAAAAGGGCTTGTTGCACCGGCATATCTGGCGCAACAGGTGGAATTGTGGTTCGATCCGATCGACACGACGTGCTTAGGAAACGGGGCAGCGCAGACGATGGCCAGAAAAATTGCCTTTCTCGCGAGCGACGCGCCGTCCGCCCAGACAGCGCGGGCGGCGCTTGTTTCGCGGTATGGCGATGTCTCCGAGGCCGATGCCGACGTTATCGTCGCCCTGGGGGGAGACGGCTTCATGTTGCAGACGCTACACCGCACGCAGGACCTGCCCGCGCCGGTCTATGGCATGAATCGCGGCACGGTCGGATTCCTGATGAATGAATACTCCGAAACCGACCTGCTTGAGCGGCTTGAGGAGGCCGAGGAAGAGGTCATCAATCCGCTGGCGATGAAAGCCCAATGCGCACATGGCGCCCTGCACGAGGCCCTTGCGATCAACGAGGTCTCGCTGTTGCGCGCGGGGCCGCAGGCGGCCAAGCTGAAGATTACCATCGACGGTAATCTGCGGCTGGCGGAACTGGTCTGCGACGGAGCACTGGTGGCGACTCCGGCGGGGTCCACCGCATATAACTACAGCGCACACGGGCCGATCCTTCCGATTGGGTCGGACGTGCTGGCGCTGACGGCGGTCGCGGCGTTCCGGCCACGGCGCTGGCGCGGGGCCTTGCTGCCGAAAACGGCGCATGTGCGCTTTGATGTGATCGAGCCGGACAAGCGCCCGGTCATGGCCGATGCCGACAGCATCTGGGTCGAGAACGTACTCTGGGTCGAGATCCATTCGGATCCCGACGTGGCCCACCGTATCCTGTTCGACCCCGGTCATGGGCTTGAAGAGCGGCTTTTGCGCGAGCAGTTCGTTTAGCGCAGCCTTTCCGACATTAATTAAAAATCAATGACTTGGCTTCATGCTATCCGATAGCACGCGCCTGTTATTGCCTGTCTTGCGCCGCCATCTGCATTGTGGCGCTGCCTGCCGGGTGCGGGCCGCCACGGATCAGGATAGCAGGAGAATGACCATGCAATCGCACAGCAAGACACCAGCCCGCTCTTCAACGCGCAAGCGCCTTGCACTGATGTTGGGGCTGTTCGTTGCTGGGTCGGGCGTAATTATGGGGATCAACCGGGGCAGCGCACCGGAGTTGGACCCCGTCAAGGCGCTATCGGTCAGCCCGGTTCAGATAACGGTACTCGAAGCGCAGCGCCGCGAAGGGTAAATCTTCCCCGGCGCGCGGACGCACCGGGGAAGGGACGGTCGAGTCAGTCCTTGGCGAAGCCGATCGTTTGCAGCGCCTCGCGGATTTCATCCAGGATTGCAGGGTCGTCGATCGTGGCGGGCATCTTGAAATCCTCGCCATCGGCGATCTTGACCATCGTGGCGCGCAGGATCTTGCCCGAGCGCGTCTTGGGCAGGCGGTCCACCACGACGGCCAGCTTGAACGCGGCGACCGGACCTATCTGGTCGCGCACCATGGCCACGCTTTCCTTGACGATGTCCTCATGGGGCCGGTTCACGCCTTTGGTCAGGCACAGGAAACCCAGCGGCAATTGTCCCTTGAGTTCGTCCGTTACGCCGATCACCGCGCATTCCGCCACATCCGGATGGGCGGCAAGCACCTCTTCCATGCCCCCCGTCGACAGGCGATGGCCCGCGACATTGATCACGTCATCGGTGCGCGCCATGATCCAGAGGTATCCGTCCTCGTCCTTCATGCCCGCGTCGCCGGTTTCGTAATAGCCGGGGAAGTGGTTCAGATAGGACGAGCGAAAGCGGTCTTCGGCATTCCAGAGCGTCGGCAGCGTGCCGGGGGGCAGGGGAAGCTTGATGGCGATGGCGCCCAGTTCCCCGGCGGGCATCTCATGTCCGGCCTCGTCCAGTATCTGCACGTCGTAGCCGGGCATCGCAACGGTGGGCGAGCCGACCTTGACGGGCATCGCTTCGATGCCGGCGGGATTGCCCGCGATCGTCCAGCCGGTTTCAGTCTGCCACCAGTGGTCATAGACAGGGACGCCCATCACCTTTTTCGCCCATTCGATCGTGTCAGGGTCGGCCCTCTCGCCCGCAAGATAGAGCGCGCGCAGGCAGGAAATATCGTAGTTCTTGATCAGTTCGCCCTTGGGATCGTCGCGCTTGATGGCGCGGAATGCCGTGGGTGCGGTAAAGAAGCTGCGCACATTGTGTTCACTGATGACGCGCCAGAACGTGCCCGCATCGGGCGTGCCGACGGGTTTGCCTTCGAACACGATGGTCGTGTTGCCATGTATCAGCGGCGCGTAGCAGATATAGGAATGCCCTACGACCCAGCCAACGTCTGAGGCCGCCCAGAATACATCGCCCGGATCGACATTGTAGATGTTCTTCATCGTCCAGTTCAGCGCCACCAGATGCCCGCCCGTATGGCGAACCACGCCCTTGGGCGCGCCGGTGGTGCCGGAGGTGTAGAGGATATAGGCGGGGTGGTTGCCCTCGACGGAAACGCATTCGGCTGGCTCCACGCCATACTGGAAGCTGTGCCAGGCAAAATCGCGCCCTTCTTCCAGATGGGCGACTTCCTGTTCGCGCTGGAAGATCACGCAGAAATCGGGCTTGTGGGCGGCCTGCTCAATGGCGCCGTCCAGAAGCGGTTTGTAATGGACCACGCGGCCCGGCTCGATGCCGCATGAGGCGGCGATGATTGCCTTCGGCTTGCAGTCGTCAATCCGCACTGCCAGCTCATGCGCGGCAAAACCGCCAAAGACGACCGAATGGATCGCGCCAAGGCGGGCACAGGCCAGCATCGCTTCGAGTGCTTCGGGAACCATCGGCATATAGATGATCACGCGGTCGCCCTTTTCGATCCCCTTGTCGCGCAATGCACCGGCAAGGCTGGCGACGCGGTCGCGCAGCTCCTTGTAGGTGATTTCGTGCTTTGTGTGGGTGACCGGGCTGTCGTGGATGATCGCGACCTGGTCGCCGCGACCCTGCTCGACATGGCGGTCCACGGCGTTGTAGCAGGTATTCACCATGCCATCGGCAAACCATTCGTAGAGCGGCGCCTCGTCATCGAAAAGCGCCTTTGAGGGCATCTTGTCCCAGTCGATCGCCTTGGCCTGCTCCATCCAGAACGCCTCGGGGTTGCGCTCCCAGCTCTCGTAGATGTCGTTATATGCCATCATGTCCTCCTCCGGTCCGTTACCGTTGTGTTACGGGCGAGGCGACGTTGCGGCAAGTGAGTTGATCCGGCGCGAGGCAGATTATCGCATGAAATTTGCAGATTTAGTGATATCTTTCCTGCAAATTTTTGCAAACCCTTTGACTTCATGCAGTATGCGGGAAAAAATCTGCGGCCTTGCAAATCTGCAAATAAATCCCTGCAAATTGATCCTGCACGGATTCGCCCGCTTAGCCGTAATGGCGTACCGGCGTTCCGGCGATCGCCGCCATGTTCAAAAGACCGCGTGCGGTGACGCCCGGGGTGACGATATGGACGCGGTTGCCCATCCCCATCAGGATCGGCCCGACCTCAAGCCCGCCCGCCTTCATCTTGAGGATATTGCGCACGCCAGAGGCCGCATCGGCATGGGCGAAGATCAACACATTGGCCGCCCCGCTCATGCGGTTGTCGGGCAAGAGGCGTTCGCGCAGCTCGGGGTCGAGTGCCGCGTCGATATTCATCTCGCCTTCATAGGCGAAATCACGCGGTGCGGAATCGAGGATCTCGATCGCGGCGCGCAGGCGTTTGCCGGAACCCTCGGTCTGGTTGCCGAATTGCGACTGCGAACAGAAGGCGACATTGGGAATGATACCGAAGCGGCGCACATGGCGCGCGGCGCCGATCGCGGCTTCGGCCAGCTGGTCAGGTGTTGGCAGCGAATGCACATGGGTATCGGCGATGAACAGAGGGCCATCTTCGAGGATCATCAGCGACAGCGCGCCATGCGGGCGCAGCTCCGGTGTGCCCAGAACCTGTGTGACATAGTTCAGATGCCAGCGGTACTCGCCGAACGTGCCGCAGATCAGGCTGTCGGCCTCGTCACGATGCACCATCACCGCGCCGATGGCAGTGGTATTGGTGCGCATGATCGCCTTGGCCAGATCGGGAGAGACGCCGCGACGCTTCATCAGGTCGTGATAACTGCCCCAATAATCGCGATAGCGGGGGTCGTCCTCGGGATTGACGACGCTCAGATCGCGACCGGGGCGGATTTCGAGCCCCAGCCGTTCACAGCGCCGCTCGATCACTGAGGGGCGGCCGATCAGAATTGGCTGCTCGGTCGTATCCTCAAGGATCGCCTGCGCCGCGCGCAGCACGCGTTCGTCCTCGCCCTCGGCAAAGACGATCCGGCGCGCGGCCGTGGCGGCGGCTTCGAAGACGGGGCGCATGAGCAGCGCCGATTTGAAAACCGAAGCGTCCAGTCGGGTCTTGTAGGCCTTGAGATCCTCGATCGGTCGCGCGGCCACGCCGGTTTCCATGGCGGCACGGGCGACGGCGGTGGAAACGATCCCAGAGAGGCGCGGATCGAAGGGTTTGGGGATCAGGTAATCGGCGCCGAAGGTCATCGGCTCGCCCTGATAAGCGGCGGCGGCCTCGGCGCTGGTGGTGGCACGGGCCAGATCGGCAATCCCCTCGACACAGGCCACCTGCATCTCATCGTTGATTTCGGTCGCCCCCACGTCAAGCGCGCCACGGAAGATGAAGGGAAAGCACAGCACGTTATTGACCTGATTGGGGAAGTCGCTGCGCCCCGTGGCGATGATCGCCTTGGGTGCGACGCGGCGCACGTCGTCGGGCATGATCTCGGGCGTGGGATTGGCCAGCGCGAAGATGATCGGGCTGTCGGCCATCTTTTCCACGTGCTCGGGCTTCAGCACATTCGGCCCCGAGAGGCCGAGGAACATGTCGGCCCCGTCGATCACGTCGCCAAGCTCGCGCAGATCGGTATCCTGCGCAAAGGCTTCTTTCTGGGGGTTCATGTCTTTGCTGCGGCCCTTGTAGACAAGCCCGTGCACGTCGCAAAGCCAGATATTGCTGCGCTGCACGCCAAGCTTCAGCAGCAGATTGAGGCAGGCGATCCCCGCCGCGCCTCCGCCGGTCGAGACTATCTTGATGTCCTCGAAGCGCTTGCCCGCCACATGCAGCGCATTGGTCGCCGCCGCGCCGACGACAATGGCGGTGCCATGCTGATCGTCGTGAAACACGGGGATTTTCATGCGCTCGCGGCACAGTTTTTCGACGATGAAGCAATCCGGTGCCTTGATGTCTTCAAGGTTGACCGCCCCGAATGTGGGCTCCAGCGCGCAGACGATATCGGCCAGTTTTTCGGGATCGCTTTCGTTCACTTCGATATCGAAGCAGTCGATATCAGCGAATTTCTTGAACAGGACGGCCTTGCCTTCCATCACCGGTTTCGAGGCCAGCGCGCCGATATTGCCAAGGCCCAGCACCGCCGAGCCATTGGTGACCACCGCCACCAGATTGCCGCGCGCGGTGTAGCGACTGGCACTTGACTCGTCTTCCTTGATCTCGAGACAGGCTTCGGCGACGCCGGGTGAATAGGCACGCGCCAGGTCGCGGCCGTTGGCCAGCGGCTTGGTGGCACGGATTTCAAGTTTCCCCGGCTTGGGAAATTCATGGTAGGCCAATGCCGCCTGACGCAGGTTTTCGTTTGGATTGTCGGTCATCGTTCCCTCCCTCGCGGCATTTAGTTTAGCATTAAACTATTATTTTGCCGGTGCAATCCCGTTCTTGCCGGACCCTCTGGCCAGCTTGCATCCCGCAGCGCGTGGACGCAATGTTTAACACGAGCGGCCCGCGCCGGGCCGCAAAGGGAAAGGACAGCCGATGTCGCTGCTTGATAATGCCAGGGCGGTGCGTGAAAACGCCCATGCGCGCTATTCCGGGTTCAAGGTCGGGGCCGCGCTGCGCGCGGCTTCGGGGCGCGTCTACGTCGGGTGCAATGTCGAGAACGCCGCCTATCCCGAAGGCACCTGTGCCGAGACCGGTGCGATCGCGGCGATGGTCGCGGCGGGTGAAACCGAACTTACCGAGGTGGCGATCATCGCCGAAGGCCTGGAGCCGATCAGCCCCTGCGGCGGCTGTCGTCAACGGCTGGCCGAATTCGGTGGGCCAGACACATTGGTGATCATGGCGACGCTGGATGGCCAACAGCGCAGCGCAAGGCTGGGCGATCTGTTGCCCGGTGCCTTCGTGGCCTCCAGCATCGTGAAGGGCTGAGCGATGGATGCCAGGGCCATCATCGCCAGAATCCGGGACGGCGCGCCGGTGGGGCGCGAAGAGCTGTCTTGGTTCGCCGACGGGCTGGCCGATGGCCGCGTGAGCGATGCGCAGGCCGGGGCGTTTGCCATGGCGGTCCTCTTGAACGGTCTGGGCGATGCGGGGCGCGCCGCGCTGACGATGGCGATGCGCGACAGCGGGCGCAGGCTGGATTGGGCACTTGATGGTCCGGTGATCGACAAGCACTCTACTGGCGGGGTTGGCGATTGCGTGAGCCTCGTTCTGGCGCCCGCGCTGGCGGCCTGCGGGGCCTTTGTGCCGATGATCTCGGGCAGGGGGCTCGGGCATACGGGCGGCACGCTCGACAAACTCGAGTCGATACCGGGGCTTGTGACGCAGCTGGACGAGGCGCGTTTTCGCGACGTGGTCGCGTGCGCCGGATGCGCCATTGTCAGCGCCAGTGCCGAGATAGCTCCTGCGGATCGCCGTCTTTATGCAGTGCGCGATGTGAGCGCGACGGTGGAAAGCCTGGATCTGATCACCGCCTCGATATTGTCCAAGAAGCTGGCGGCGGGGCTGGAGGGGCTGGTGCTGGACGTCAAGGTTGGCTCGGGTGCCTTCATGAAACGTGAGGAGGATGCGCGCGCAATGGCCGATGCGCTGGTCGCGACGGCCAATGCGGCGGGTTGCCGGACGAGCGCGGTGGTATCGGACATGAACCAGCCGTTGGCGCCCGCGCTTGGCAATGCTCTTGAAGTGGCCGAGGCAATGCGGGTGCTGCGTGGCGATGCGCATGGGCGGTTGGGCGCGTTGAGCGTCGACCTGGCGGGCGAAGCGATGAAGCTTGGCGGATTGGCCGAAACGCGCGAGGCCGGGGCGCAGATGGTGTCAAAGGCGCTGTCGGATGGAAGCGCTGCGGCATGTTTCGGCCAAATGGTGGCGGCTCAGGGCGGGCCGGTCGATTTCGTCGCCGCATGGGAAAGCCATTTGCCAGTGGCCGACGTGATCCGCGATCTTCCAGCCCCTCGCGCGGGGCATGTTGCGGCGATGGATGGGGAAATCATGGGACTGTCGGTGATCGGGCTTGGCGGCGGGCGACAGGTGGAAAGTGACCGCGTCAATCCCGCAGTCGGGCTGGATCGGGTGTTGCCGCTTGGCACATCGGTCGCCAAGGGCGATCCGCTTTTGCGCATTCATGCGACATCCGAGGACCATGCCGACCGGGCGGCGGCCCAGTTGGAGCAGGCGATCATGATCGGTGACGCGCCAGGGCAGATCCCGCCCCTTATTCATGAAAGGCTGGGCTGAGCATGGCGCGCGCGTTCCTTGTGGTGATGGATTCGGTGGGCATTGGTGGTGCGCCCGATGCCGGGCGGTTTTTCAACGGGGCCGTTCCTGACACGGGGGCCAATACGGTTGCCAATATCGCCAAGGCGCGCCTCGACGGGCTGCACCTGCCGGTGCTTGATGGATTGGGGCTTGGGGCTGCGATCCGGCTGGCCTCGGGCGCGGACGCGCCGGGGCTTGGGCGCAAGCCTGCCGGGATATGGGGGTGCGCAAGCGAGCAATCGCCTGGCAAGGATACGCCGACCGGGCATTGGGAACTGGCGGGGGTGCCGCTGCCCTGGCAATGGCATCACTTTCCCGATTGTGTTCCCGCCTTCCCGCCCGAAGTGATGGACGCGGTGCAAAAGGCATCGGGGGCGGGCGGCACCCTGGGCAATTGTCACGCCTCGGGCACCGATATCACTGCGCGATTTGGGGCCGAGCATATGCGCAGCGGCTGGCCGATCTGTTACACCTCCGCCGACAGCGTCTTTCAGATTGCCGCCCATGAAGAAAGTTTCGGGTTGGAGCGCCTGCTTGAGACGTGCCGCCAGATCGCGCCGATGCTGCACAAGATGCGCGTGGGCCGGGTGATCGCGCGGCCTTTCCTCGGTAACGCCGAGAGCGGCTTCACCCGGACCCAGAACCGGCGCGACTATGCGATGCCGCCGCCTGCGCCGACCTTGTGTGATTGGGTGCAGGGGGCGGGCCGCAAGGTGCATGCAATCGGCAAGATCGGCGATATCTTTTCGATGCAGGGGATCGACGACGTCGTGAAGGGTGACGACCGCGAATTGATGCGCCATCTGTCCCGCGCGATCGACAGGGCGGAGCCGGGCAGCCTGACTTTTGCGAACTTCGTCGAGTTCGACAGTCTTTACGGGCATCGCCGCGATGTCGAGGGCTATGCGCGGGCGCTCGAATGGTTCGACCGTGAGATCGGTGTGCTGCTCAAGCGGCTTGGAGCGGGTGACATGCTGCTGCTCTGTGCCGACCACGGAAACGATCCCACCTGGCCGGGCAGCGACCATACGCGCGAACGCGTGCCGGTCCTGATTGCCGGGCTTGGCGCGGGGCGGATCGGGCAGGTGGCGTTCGTCGATCTGGGCGCCAGCGTCGCGGCGCATCTGGGCGTGGCATCACAAGGGCCGGGGCGCAGTTTTCTGCCCTGAGCGACCAGCGTAAGCCCGTTGCCCTTTGGCGCGCTTTCTGAAATGAGAGAAAAAACCGCCGCAGCAGTCCGACGAGGAAGATCCGATGAAACAGCACCTGACCGTCGTTACCCATCCGCTTGTTCAGCACAAGCTGACCCTGATGCGCGAGAAGACCACATCGACCGCCGTGTTTCGGCAACTTCTGCGCGAGATCAGCCAGTTACTGGCCTATGAGGTCACATATGAGCTGGACATGACCAACCGGCGCATCGAGACCCCTTTGCAGGAAATGGACGCGCCGGTTCTGGCCGGGCGCAAGCTGGCGCTGGTGTCGATTCTGCGCGCGGGCAATGGACTGCTGGACGGGATGCTGGAGCTTATCCCCTCGGCACGTGTCGGGTTCGTCGGGCTTTACCGCGACGAAGCAACGCTCAAGCCGGTGCAATATTACTTCAAGGTTCCCGACTACCTCGATGAGCGTATGGTGATCGTCGTCGATCCGATGCTGGCGACTGGCAATTCCTCGGCGGCGGCGGTCGACCTGCTCAAGCAGTCGGGCGCGCATAATATCCGCTTCCTGTGCCTGTTGGCCGCTCCCGAAGGCGTGGCCCGGATGAAGGAGGCCCACCCCGATGTTCCCATCGTGACCGCCGCGCTGGACGAACGGCTGAACGAGAAGGGTTACATTCTTCCGGGACTAGGGGATGCGGGTGACAGAATGTACGGCACAAAATAAGCTATTGACTGTTTACTAGGCGTCACAAATGAGGCACTCTCATCCCGTCTGTCTTGGGGGACAACATGAGAGCGATCAGAGTATTGACGATGGCTGCCATCGTCGCGGCGTTCGGGGTGGACTTCGCAGAGGCCCAACCGATGTCGGGGCTTCCGGTTCCTGCTGAGTTTCCACCCGAATCCTATAGTGGTCGGCAATATGTCGACAGCAAAGGGTGCGTGTTCCTGCGCGCTGGCGTCAGCGGCAATACCACATGGATTCCGCGCGTTACGCGCCAGCGAAAGATGATCTGCGGGGCCAAGCCATCACTGGCACAGACCAGAACGGCGCAAGCCCCCGCGGCGGCGCCCGCCAAGACCCGGACCGCCGCCAAGGCCCCGGCCAAGGCCGTTCCCCAGGCCAAGTCCCGGCCCCAGCCTCAGAAGGTTCGCCAGGTCGCGAGACCGGCACCACCCAAGGTGGTGCGTGCGCCTGCGGTCGCGGCCCCGGTGTCTGCGCCGCCCGTCAGAATGGTCACGGCGCCCTCGGCAAGGACAGTCACGGCACCGGTGCGCTCCGTCGCGGTCAAGACGGCCAAGGCCCCGACCCGCATCGTCCGTTCGGCCCCATCGAAAGCCGGCTCTGTCTGCCCGGGTCTCAGCCCGGTCTCGCAGCGCTACATGGGCGGGGGCGATGTGCGTTGCGGGCCGCAGGCCGAGCCACATGTCACCTACATCACGGGCGGTGGCGGATCGGGCGCCGAGATGCATTATGTCAGGGTGGCCCCTGCCTGGGCAGAGCCCAAGGCATCGCGGCCCGCGAATGCGCCGCTGGCAGGCACCGCGCTCTTGGCGCAGCCCGCGCAACACAAGGTCCGCCGTGCCCCGCAACCCGCCGCGGCCCATGTCCGGGTGGTCCCCCGTCATGTCTATGCGAAGCAGCAGAAAAGCAACGGAATATCGGTTCCCGAGGGTTACAAGTCGGTCTGGGATGATGACCGCCTGAACCCCTACCGCGCGCATCAGACCTTTGAAGGCAAGGCGCAGATGGAGGTCATGTGGTCCAGGACCGTGCCGCGCTATCTGATTGATACGGCCACCAACCGGGACGTGACTTACAAATATCCGGGTCTGCGGTATCCTCATACAAGCTTCGCGCAGCAGCGCGCGGCGGGCGTTGCCGTTCAGACGGCGGGGCGTGTCGTGGCTGATCCGATCCGCGTGCGGCAGGTGGCCTCCAAGACCACGCAGCGCGCTGCCCCCAAGCCCGAGCCCGTCCGGGTCGTGCGCCGTCAGGTGGCAAAGCCGGTCCTCTCCACCCGCTCGCAGGCCCCGGCGGCGGCGCACCAGGCGCCGGCAAGCCACCGCTTTGTTCAGGCGGGCATGTTCAGCCAGAAGGAGAATGCCATGCGCGTCGCGCAGCGTCTGTCGCGCAGCGGGCTGCCCGCGCGGCTGTCCACGTCTCGGCAGGGCGGCAAGACCTATACGCGGGTTCTGGCCGGTCCCTTCGCCACGCAGTCCGCCGTGCAATCCGCTCTGCGCAGGGTGCGCGGCGCAGGCTTCTCGGACGCCTTCCTGCTGCGCTAACTTCGGGTGGTCTACTCGCCCGGACGCTTGAGGCTGAACTTTTCGCGCACCACGGTGTAATCGCGGTATCCCATCCGGGCCAGCGGATTGAAGGCCAGTACGTCGAAAATCCCGTCCTTCAGGCAATCATCGCGCATGTGGATGCCAGTGACTTCGCCGAACACGACAAAATTGGCGTCGCCCGGCAGCGTCACGATCTGGGTCAGCTTGCATTCCAGATTGGCGGGCGCGCCCGCCACGCGGGAACAGGCGATGGTGTCGCATTCGGCCTTTTCGATGGCGGCATGGTCGAATTCGTCAACCTCTTTGCCCAAGGGGCCGGAGGTCTGGTTCATGGCGTCGCGCATGGCGTATTCCACGATATTCACGCAAAAAACCCCGGTGTCGCGGATATTGGCGACGCTGTCCTTGGTGTCGCCCCGGTCCTCCTTGACCGAGGTCGAGGCAAACATCACCTGCGGTGGCACGTAGGCGACGGCGTTGAAAAAGGAATAGGGCGCGAGGTTGTCCTGCCCCGCGCCATCGCGGCTTGAAATCCAGCCGATCGGCCGGGGTGTGACGATGGCGTTGAAGGGGTTGTGCGGCAGGCCGTGGCCGTCTTCGGGGCGGTAGAACATCGCGGGTGCCTCGTCGCTTTCATTTCCGGGTTTGTGCCAGACCTAACGCCGTGCTAGGCGCAAATCCAGCCGATTTCGCAAGGAGTTGCCGGGTGTTCGAGCTCAGCCCCGAAACAGATGAGGACTGGTGGGAGGTCGAGGGTCTCTATGATCTGTGCTTCGCGCCCGGCCGCGAGGCGCTGTCTTCCTACCGGCTGCGCGATGATGTGCCGCCCGTTCGTGGGCTCAGCCTGGTGGCGCGTGACGGCGAGGGCATTCTGGCGGCCGCCATCAGGTTCTGGCCGGTGCTGGTGGGCACGCAGAAGGCGCTGTTGCTGGGGCCGGTCGCGGTACACCCGACCCGTCAGGGCGAGGGGCTGGGCGGCTGGATGATCCGCGAGAGCCTGGCGCTGGCGGCGGCGCAGGGCTGGGAAAGGGTTCTGCTGGTGGGCGATGAACCCTATTACGGGCGCTTCGGGTTTCACCGGCTCGACGGGGTCGAGATGCCGCCCCCCACCAACCCGGACAGGGTGCTGGGCGCGGCGCTTTGCAGCGATGCCTGGGCGGGTATTCGCGGAAAGGTGACACGCGGCGCTTGAAAAAGGCGCCCGCAGGCGCGATCTTTCATCTGGACCATTGCAGAGGCGCGGTGATGGAAATCATTGAAAAACAGATAGATGCCGCCGAAATTGGCCAGCGGCTCGATGCGCTGGCGGCGCGTCACGCGCGCGCCTCGAATGCCGGTATCCAGCTTCTCAACATGGTGGGCGGACAGGCCGAAGGGCTGCTTGACCGCCTTCCCGTCACGGTGCGGGGCCGCCTTGAAACCGCCACCGAACAGGCGCTTATGAGTGCGATGGAGGCGGCGCATCGTTCGCGTGGAGTGGTGCCCGAAAGCTCGTCCTGGATGACCCGCGTGGTCACGACGGCAATGGGCGCGGCAGGGGGCTGGGGCGGTTTTCCGACGGCGCTGGCCGAGCTTCCATTTACCACCACAGTGCTTTTGCGCGCCATTCAGGACGTCGCCGCAGAGCACGGATTTTCCCCTCAGGAACAAGGGGTTCGCTTTGATTGCGTGCAGGTCTTCGCAGCGGCCGGGCCGCTTGATCATGATGATGGGAGCGACCTTGCCTTTCTCAGCACAAGGCTGGCCGTCAGCGGCACCACGGTGCGGGCGCTGATCGCTCGCGTGGCGCCCCGGCTGGCGACGGTGCTGGGGCAGAAACTGGCGGCGCAGACGGTGCCGGTGCTGGGAGCGGCGGCGGGGGCGGCAACGAATTACGCCTATACCAGCTATTACCAGCAGATGGCGCATGTGCATTTCGGACTGCGGCGTCTTGCGATCGAGGCGGACCGGGATCACGCCGCGCTGATCGAGGATTTCCGTGCCCGTGTCGCCCGTCTGGGCTGACCCGTCCCCGAATCACCACGAGACCCCAATATTAAAAGGCGAAACCGGCCTCGGTATCGCGTCTGCACGACGTCGGTATCGCGTCGGTATCATGCACCGCAACCGGTCCGGTTAACGCGCCGTACGCGGCCTTTTGGTACAAAAACGCCGCCAATCCGTACCAAACGCCCGCCCCTTCATCTGGCGAAAAATACCTCGGGGGAGTCGCGGCCTCTGGCCGCGGCGGGGGCAGGGCCCCCAATCAGAGCTTGCCGCGCAGGTAGTCCATGACATCGGATCGCACCGACTGAACGCCGGAGCTGCGCGCGTCGTGGATCACGCCCTGAAGCTCGACGAGGTCGGTGCGCCGCAGGATCGACTTCACCGGCCCGATCGAGGCCGGACGCATCGACAGGGTGCGCAGGCCGATGGCGGCGAAACAGGCGGCCTCGATCGGGCGGCCCGCATCCTCGCCACAAAAGCTGAGCGGCGTGCCAAGCGCGGTGCAGCGGTTCACGATGCCTTCGAGGAAGGTCAGGAAGCTGACATTGAGCGTGTCATAGCGGCGGCGCACCAGTTCGTTTTCGCGGTCGGCGGCGAAGAAGAACTGCTTGAGGTCGTTGCCCCCGATCGACAGGAAATCCACTTCGGTATAGAAACTGTCCGGCGCAAAGGCGAGCGAGGGGGTTTCCAGCATCGCGCCCACTTCGACGTTTTCGGGCAGCGGGTGGCCAAGGATGCGCTCGCGTTCCAGGGCCTTGTCCATTTCGGCGCGCGCGGCGGTGTATTCCTCGCGCTGGGCGACGAAGGGGAACATCACGCTGAGCGGGCGCCCCGCGGCGGCGCGGATCAGCGCCTGAAGCTGCATGCGCATCACCCCCGGCTTGTCGAGCCCGACCCGCACCGCGCGCCAGCCAAGCGCCGGGTTGGGTTCGTTCACGGCCTTCATGTAGGGCAGCACCTTGTCCGAGCCGATATCGAGCGTGCGAAACACCACCCGCTTTCCGCGCGAGGCATCCATCACGCGGGCATAAAGCTCGCTCAGTTCGGCGCGTTTGGGCATGTGGCTGCGCACCAGGAACTGAAGCTCGGTGCGAAACAGCCCGACGCCTTCGGCGCCCGAACTGCCAAGCGAGGGCAGGTCGGCCATCAACCCGGCATTCATGTGCAGCGCGATACGGGTGCCGCACAGCGTTTCGGCGGGCTTGTCGCGGATCGAGGTATAGCGTTCCTGCGCCTGCGCCTGCATCGCCATCTTGTCGCGAAAGGCATTCACCACGGTGTCGTCGGGGCGCAGGTGAACGAAGCCCTGATCGCCGTCGATCAGCACGTGATCGCCGTTCAGCGCCTCGGTGGTGACGCGCTGGGCATGGATCACCAGCGGGATCGCCAGGGCGCGCGCGACGATTGCCGCATGGCTGCCGACCGAGCCTTCCTCGAGCACGATTCCCTTGAGCGAGCGGCCATAATCCAGCAGCTCGGCCGGCCCGATATTGCGCGCGATCAGGATCGGGTCAGCGGGCATTTCGGCGCCGGTCTGGTTGCCTTGTCCGGTCAGGATACGCAGCAGGCGGTTGCTGAGATCGTCAAGATCATGCAGCCGTTCGCGCAGATAGGTATCGGTGACGCGGGTCATGCGGGCGCGGGCGGTGGATTGTTCCTTTTCGACGGCGGCCTCGGCGGACAGGCCGCGGCCGATGTCCTCTTCCATGCGTCGCATCCAGCCCTTGGAATTGGCGAACATGCGGTAGGTTTCCAGCACCTTGAGCTGTTCATTGTCGCCGCTGGCTGCGTCCGAGAGCATCCGGTCGACGCCGACGCGCAGCTCTTCGACGGCTTCGCGCAGGCGTTCCAGTTCGCGGTGCGGGTCGTCGGCGATCGGGTTGGTGACGACGACGCGCGGCTCGTGCAGCCAGACATGCCCCTGCGCCGCGCCTTCCTGGGCGCAGGTGCCGCGGAACAGAACCGGCTGCTGATGGCGCGCCGACATTGCCGCGCCTTCGCCCACGAAGGCGCCCAGTTCGGCCATTTCGGCGATGACCATGGCCACCACTTCGAGCGCATAGATCTCATCGTCGGAATAGGACCGCTTCGCCTTGGACTGAACCACCAGCACGCCGAGCATTTCGCCAAGCCGCTGGATCGGCACGCCGAGGAACGAGGAATAGGCCTCTTCGCCGGTTTCGGGCATGAAGCGAAAGCCGCGCGTGCCCGGCGCGTCATCGGTATTGATGATCTTGCCGGTGCGCGCCACGCGCCCGACAAGCCCTTCGCCAAGGCGCATCCGTGTTTCATGGACCGCTGTCGGATTGAGGCCCTCGGTGGCGCAGAGTTCCAGCGTGTCCTCGTCGCGAAACAGGTAGATCGAGCAGACCTGCGTCAGCATTTCCTCGGCGATGAGGGTGGTGATGCGGTCCAGCCGCTGTTGCCCGGCTGCGTCCTCGGCCATGACGGCGCGCAGGCGCCCCAGCATCTGGCGGCTGTCTGTCTGGAAATTATGACTCATCGTGAATGCCGTGCGTCCCTGGCCGCTGTGGTGGTAAATCCAGGCGCCTGTTCCGGAAGGGGGCAGACGTCAGGCCACTTTATCCAATTCGAAGGCATCATGCAGTGCCTGAACCGCAAGTTCCATGTATTTCCGGTCGATCAGTACGGAAATCTTGATCTCGGAGGTTGCAATCACCTTGATGTTGATCCCTTCGTTCGACAGCGTGCGGAACATGGTGGCGGCCACGCCCGACTGGCTGCGCATGCCGATCCCGACCGCCGACACCTTGGCGACATTGGTGTCGGCGACAAGGTCGTGGTAATTGATCTCGCCGCCTGACTTGGCGGCGGCCAGCGCCTTTTCGGCGCGCAGCACCTGGTCGGTGGGGCAGGAGAAGGTCATGTCGGTGCGCCCTTCTTCCGAGATGTTCTGAACGATCATGTCCACATTGACCCCCGCCTCGGAGAGCGGCCCGAAGATGGCGGCGGCGATGCCTGGGCGGTCGGCGACCGAGATAAGGGTCATCTTCGCCTCGTCGCGCGAATAGGCGATGCCACTGACGACATTTGATTCCATGATTTCCTCCTCGGAGCAGACAAGGGTGCCCGCGTCATCCGACTGTTCCTCGAAACTGCTGAGCACGCGCAGTTTCACATTGTAGCGCATCGCGAGTTCGACCGAGCGGGTTTGCAGCACCTTGGCGCCCAGCGAGGCGAGTTCCAGCATTTCCTCGAAGGCGATGCGATCGAGTTTGCGGGCCTTGTCGGCGATGCGCGGGTCGGTGGTGTAGACCCCGTCCACATCGGTGTAGATATCGCAGCGATCGGCGCCGAAGGCGGCGGCGAAGGCGACGGCGGTGGTGTCCGAGCCACCCCGACCGAGCGTGGTGATGCGGCTCTCGGGGCTGACGCCCTGAAAGCCCGCGACAACGGCGACGCGCATGCCTTCGGCGAATTTGGCGTTGATGTTGTCGGTGGGGATTTCCTCGATGCGGGCGGCGGAGTGAACCGAGCTGGTGCGCACCGGCACCTGCCAGCCCTGCCAGCTGCGCGCGGGCACGTCCATTTCCTGAAGGGTCAGGGCCATCAGCCCGGCGGTGACGTTCTCACCGGCGCTGACCACGGCGTCGTATTCGCGCGCATCATAAAGCGGCGAGGTTTCGTTGACATAACCCACCAGCTTGTTGGTTTCGCCCGACATGGCCGAGACGATTACGATCACGTCGTAACCCTTGGACACCTCGACTCCGACGCGCTTGGCGGCGCGGCGGATGCGATCCAGAGTGGCGACGGAGGTGCCGCCGAATTTCATTACGAGAACGGGCATGTCTGCGTCCCTGTCGTCAATCGGGCGGGGTTTACGCGCGCAATGACGCGAGGGCAAGAGCGACAATGCCACTCACCCGCCCTGACAGGCGGTTTCGCGACGCATCAGAAGGCGTGGTCGCGCCCGTCCCATGTCTGGAAGCAGCCGGTCGTGTCGGGGCCGAGGGCGGCGAAGCGTTCGGCAAGGCCGCTGGCGGAGTCCTCGGCGCTGATGTCGCCGGATTCGCCGCCCATGTCGGTGCGCACCCAGCCGGGGTGGTAGATGCCGACCGCGATGCCCTCGGGCTTGAGATCGACCGCGAGGTTGCGCCCCAGGTTGAGCGCCGCCGCCTTGGAGGCACAATAGATGAAGCTGCGCCCCGGCGCGCGCGTCTGGCTGCCCATCTGGCTGGAGATGATCGCGACCCTGGCGCCGGGCGCGGCGCGCAGGTTGGGCAAAAGCGCCTGGATGGTCAGGAACACGCCGGTCACGTTGGTGGCGAAGGTATCGGCCCACATTTGCGCAGGATAGCCGCCATCGAGCTTATGGTGCTTGTCCTCATAGAGCCCGGCATTGCAGATCAGCAGATCGACCGGCTGCCCCGAGAGGCTTTGGGCAAAGGAGGTCACGCTGTCGGGGTCACTGACATCGAGAGGGGCGAGGTCCGCGTCATGGCGCGCGGTGCCGGTGACATCGTGGCCAAGGGCGCGGTAATGGTCGAGAAGGGCGCGGCCGATGCCGCGACTGGCCCCGGTGATGACGACATGCATGGGCGATTCCTTTGGTATTCAAGTGCAGGAAGGTGGCGAAGGTCAGTTGGTCTTGCGCCCCGGCACGAAGGGCAGGGGAGCGACGGGCACGCCGTCTTCGATCAGCTTGCGAGCCTCGTCGGGGCGGGCCTCGCCGTAGATGGCGCGCTCGGGGGTCTCGCCGTCATGGATGCGGCGCGCCTCATGGGCGAAGTTCATGCCGACATATTCGGAATTCGCCTCGACATGTTTGCGCAGCTCGGCCAGCGCCTGTTGGGCCGGGGTGTCGGGCTGGCGCAGAGGGTCGGGATGCCCCCCGGTCTGCGCGCATGGCGCGTCTTGCGGGGCTGTGGCATGCGCATCGGTACCGGCATTCGCGGGGGTGCCGGGCGCGGGTTGATCGTTCCGGCGGTCGCCAGCGGCGACGCGCGGCGCCATCATCGCCTTTTCGACCTTGACCGAGCCGCAGATCGCGCAGCTGAGATTGCCCGTTGCCGCAAGCTTTTCAAAGGCCGCGGCGGATTGGAACCAGCTGTCGAAGCGGTGGTCCTGATCACATTTGAGGGTAAATTGAATCATCGCATATCCACGCCAAACCAGCTTAATATTTATGCCCAATCCCTTGATGATCAAGAGGTAAGAGGCGATGCGCGCCGGGTTGCGCATCTGTTCGCCTGCTTAGCGCAGAAGCCGTTTGGGATCGAAATGGCGCAGGATCTGCGCAAGTTCGGGTTCGCTGACGCGGGTCGCGGCCTTTTTGGGGCGGAACCACTGGCGGCGGCGCTGGCCGGCTTCGGGGAAGTCCTTGGCCAGCGACTTGACCTTGACCGGAAAGACCAGCCCGAGGCAGGGGAGCGAGCCTTCGGGATCGGTGGTCTTGGAATAGGAAAACAGCCCGATGCATTGCTCGGAGGCCTTGCCGATCACGCCGGCCTCTTCCCAGGCTTCGGTGAGGGCGGTCTGGCCGGGCGTCTGGCCGTCGATCGGCCAGCCCTTGGGCAATATCCAGCGCCCCGTGCGGCGGCTGGTGATCAGCAGGATTTCGGGCTTGTCCTTGGAGAATCGATAGCACAGCGCCGAAAACTGGGTCCGGACATCCGTCTTGGACTGCGTACGCAAGGTGATCGGCATCTGCCGTGTGGGATGGAGGGACATGTCTGGTCTCTTCGCTGCCCGGCCCGGTTTTGCCCATTACTATAGGGCAGGCAAAACCGGCATGGCCAGAGCGCAGTGCGCAGGAATCCGGGTTTTTGCGTTCTGTGGCCGGAGCGCGGCGGGGCAGGGTCAAAATTTGTGCCGCCTAATTTCCGACTAAAAAAATCGGAATTGACATGACCTATTCTTTTTGTCAGGTTTAAGCAGCCAAGCCACCCCACACGGGTCAGCCGGCACCTGATCTTTCAGACTTGGAGCTTTGGCATGATCGAGACCATATCCCACCGCGCCCAGATGGCGCCACCATCCCAGGCCAGACGCATGAGCGAGCGCGATTCATGGCGCGCAGACATGCGCCGGGACATCTTTTCCGTCGCCTTTCAGGGCGGCATCACCAGCGATTTCTGGCTTGAGGCGTTGCTGGACCGGCTGGAGGCACGGCCATGATCCGTGCCCAAACCGCCCTTCAGCCCGAATTGCTGCCCGATACCACCTGCCATGATGCGCGCGAGCTGACGCAGGGCGGGACGACCGCCAGCATCGTGCTGGATGGCAAGATTTACACGCTGCGCATCACCCGCGCGGGAAAGTTGATCCTGACAAAATGAAGCATGATCGCGACATGGTGGGAGCGTTCCCGGTTTCGGCGATGGACAGGCTGCCGGCGGGCGAGGCGATGGCCGTGCGTTGCCTGCGCGCCTGGAGCGAGGGGCCGGTCGCGATGGAATCGCTGTTGGTGCCCGCGCTGGGGCCGCGCGGCGCGCGGTCCTGTGCGCAGGCTTTCGGCGAGGTGATGGGCATGGTGCAACGTCATGGCCGCAGGGCGTTGATGCGCCATGGCGCGAATTGCCGCTGTGTCGGGTCGGACGAAGCGATCCTGGCGCATTTCGTCATGGTGGCCGCCACCGGTGAGCGCGAGGATGCGATGCTGATCGCCTCGCTGCTGGTCGAGGGGCCGCTGTTGATGCCGCTGAGCGAGGCGGCGCGGATGGCGGGGCTTTATCTGTACCAGGCGGGGCTGCGCCAGGGGCGCGGTTTCGCCGAACCGGCAAGCGCGACGCGACATTGACACGGGCAAGAAATATTGGAACCAGAAGGGCTTTCAAACGATGATGATCTGCCATTGCATGTCGATTACCGATCATGACATCCGCCGCGCGGTGGACTGGATGCGGGCTGCGGACCGGGATACGGTCATCACGCCTGGCAAGGTTTATCGTGCGCTTGGCAAGCGCGCCGATTGTGGTGGATGTCTGCCGCTCTTTATTGACAAGCTGCGGGCATGCGACACATTTGAGGTACCAATGGAATTGCGCGGATTGCGCCGCGCCGTGACACAGGGAGAACGGAATCATGAAGGGCGACGAGAAGGTTATTGAGTATCTGAACAAGGCCTTGCGCAGCGAATTGACCGCCGTCAGCCAGTACTGGCTGCATTTTCGGCTTCAGGAGGATTGGGGCTATGGCCGCAATGCCGCCAAGAGCCGCGAAGAGAGCATCGAGGAGATGCATCACGCCGACAAGCTGATCGAGCGGATCATCTTTCTGGGCGGGCATCCGAACCTTCAGAAACTGGATCCGTTGCGCATCGGCGAGACCCTGCGCGAAACGCTGGACGCCGATCTGGCGGCCGAGCACGAGGCGCGCAACCTTTACATCGAGGCGCGCAACCATTGTGAATCCGTCTCCGACTATGTCACCAAGAACCTCTTTGAGGAGCTGATCGCCGATGAGGAAGGGCATATCGACTTCCTCGAGACGCAGATCGAGCTTTACGAGAGCCTCGGGCAGGAGCGCTATGGCCTGCTCAATGCGTCGCCTGCGGATGAGGGCGAATAGGGGGCGCTTTGCTGTCGCCCCTTGGGGGCAGCTTTACTGTCGCCCCTTGGGGCCCTGCCCCCGTCGCCCCTTGGGCGACTCCCCCGGGATATTTCGAAACAGAAGAAGGGCCGGGTGATCGCCTTGGTCACTCGGCGAAATGGCAGGCGGCGTGGGTGCCGTTGGGCAGCTCGCGCAGGTGCGGGCGGTCGCGCCGGCAGAGGTCCTCGGCCATCGGGCAACGCGGGGCGAAGGGGCAGCCGGGCGGCGGGTTGACCGGATCGGGCAGCTCGCCCGGTGTGCGCGGCTTGTCGAAGGAGCCGCCTTCGAGCTTGGGAATCGCATCGAGAAGCAGGCGCGTATAGGGGTGTTTGGGATTGTCGAAGATGGTTTCGGCGGAGGCCAGTTCCATCACCGCACCGAGATACATCACCGCGACACGGGTGCCGAAATGTTCGACCACGCTGAGGTCATGGGTGATGAAGAGATAGGTGAGCCCGCGTTCGCCTTGAAGGTCCGTCAGCAGGTTGAGGATCTGGGCCTGGATCGACACGTCGAGCGCCGAGATGGGTTCGTCGGCGACGATGAAGGCGGGGTTCGTCACCAGCGCGCGGGCGATGGCGATGCGCTGGCGCTGGCCACCGGAGAATTCATGCGGCAGGCGGCGCTGCCAGGAGGGGTCGCAGCCGGTGGCGGCGAGCACCTCTTCGACCTGCTGGCGCAGCTCGGCCGGTGATTTCTCGGGCATCAGGTGGCGGACGGGTTCGGCCAGCGTTTCATAGACATTGCGGCGCGGGTTGAGCGAGGCATAGGGGTTCTGGAACACCATCTGCATGTCGCGCCGGATTGGTTTGCGGGTGGTTTCGTCCATGCCGTCGATGCGCTGGCCCTGAAACAGGATCTCGCCCGCGGATGGTTCGAGCAGGCCCATGATGGCGCGCCCGAGGGTGGTCTTGCCGCAGCCCGATTCGCCCACCACGCAGAAGGTTTCGCCCGGTGAAATGGCGATATCGACGCCATTGAGGGCGTGCAGCACCGGCTTTTGGCGGCTCAGGAAATGAGTGGGCAGGGGGAAGCGGACCTCGAGCCCTTTGGTTTCGATGATCGGGCCGGTGGTCATGGGACCTCCTCGGGTGCGGTGAGGGGGTGGAAGCAGGCGGCGCCGTTTTCGAGCGGCGGGATTTCGGCTTTGCAGAGCGCGGTGGCGCGGGCGCAGCGCGGGTGATAGGCGCAGCCGGTGGGCAGGGCGGTGATCGGCGGCATGGCGCCGGGGATCTGGTAGAGCCGCGTGCCGCGCGCCGCGTTCTGGGGCAGCGCCCGCAGCAGGCCCGCGCTGTAGGGGTGGTGAGGCGCGTTGATGATCGCGCCGGTGGCGCCGGTCTCGACGCATTTGCCGGCATACATGATCATCAGGCGCTGGGTCACTTCGGCGACCACGCCCAGGTCATGAGTGATCAGGATCAGCGCCACGTCGTTTTCGCGGCAGAGCTTGAGGATCAGGGCCATGATCTCGGCCTGGATGGTCACATCAAGCGCGGTGGTGGGCTCGTCGGCGATGATCAGCTCGGGATCGGTCAAGAGCGCGATGGCGATGACGACGCGCTGGCGCAGCCCGCCGGACAATTCATGCGGGTAGGCATCGAGGCGGCTTTCGGGAGAGGGGATCGCCACCTCGCGCAGCTTGGCGATGCAGAGCGCGCGCGCCTCGGCGCCCGAGATGCGGCGATGGGCGCGCAGGGTTTCCATCATCTGCGTGCCGATGCTGAGCACCGGGTTGAGCGTGACCATCGGATCCTGGAAGATCATCGAGATCCGGTTGCCGCGCACGGCGCGGATGTCGCGCTCGCTCAGGTCGAGAAGATTGCGGTCGTGGAACATGATCCGGCCCTGGCTGACGCGCCCCGGTTCGGCGATCAGGTTCAGGATGGCGAAGGCGAGCATGGATTTACCGGCGCCCGATTCACCGACCACGCCCAGGCGTTCGCCTTTCTCGAGCGTCAGATCGACGCCGCGCAGGGCTTCGACCTCGGATTTGCGCCCCTGCTGGAAGGCGACATGCAGGTCCTGCACTTCGAGCATGGGCATCAGTCTTCCCCCCGTCTGAGTTTCGGATTGAGCACGTCGCGCAGCCAATCCCCCAGAAGATTCAGCGCCAGGATCAGGGCGACCAGAACGATGGCGGGATAGAGGGTGATCCACCATGAGCCTGAGAAGATGAACTCGAATCCCGAGCGGATCAGCGACCCGAGAGACGGGCGGTCCACTGGCATCCCGAGCCCGAGGAAGGAAAGCGACGCTTCGATCATGATCGCCTCGGCGACCTGGATGGTCGAGATCACCAGAACCGGCGTCAGCGTGTTGGGCAGGATATGGCCCCACATGATCTTGCGCGGGGGCAGGCCGATGACGCGGGCGGCATCGACATATTCCTTTTTCCTTTCCCCCAGCACCGAAGAGCGCACCGTGCGCGCGAATTTCGGCCATTCGGCGATGCCGATCACCATGATCAGCATGATGATCGCGTAATCGGCATAGATATTGGCATCGAACGCCGCCTGAAACAGCGCCAGCGCGATGATCGCCATCATCAGCGTGGAAAGCGAGAGCTGGATATCGGCGAGGCGCATGAGGAAACTGTCGATCCAGCCGCCCTTGTAGCCCGCGATCAGGCCCAGCGTCACGCCAAGCACCGCCTGCACGATAACCGCGCCGATTCCGATCAGAAGCGAGATACCAGTGCCATACATGATCGTGCTGAACACGCCGCGCCCCTGCGCGTCGGTACCCAGCCAGAAGCGCGGATCGCCGCCGGGTTTCCAGCTTGGCGGCATTTCGCTGTCCATGATGTCGAGCTGCATGAGGTCATAGGGGTTTTGCGGCGCAAGGAAGGGCGCAAGCACCGCCATCAGCACCAGCACCAACAGGACCAGCCCCGCCCCGATTGCCACCGGGTCGGAAAAGAAACGTCGCAGAAAGCCTTTGAGAGAGATCATGTCAGCCCTTCGCCCCCGGAAGCTTCACCATCGGGTTGATGAGCGTGTAGATGAAATCGACGATGGTGTTCACCACCACGAAGATCAGGCCCACGATGATGATATAGGCGATGATCAGCGGGGTATCGACGCGGTTCACCGCTTCGAGGAACAGAAAGCCCATGCCGGGCCACTGGAACACGGTTTCCGTCAGGATCGTGTAGGCGATCAGCGTGCCGATCATCAGCCCGCCCACGGTGACCACCGGCAGAAGGGTGTTGCGGAACGCATGGACATAGCGCACGCGGCGCGTCGAAAGCCCCTTGGCGCGGGCGAAGCGGACATATTCCGTGCCCATGGCCTCCATCATTTCGGCGCGGATCAGGCGGATGAAGAGCGGCAGCATGATCGAAGAGAGCGTGACCGAGGGCAGGATCAGGTGGCTGAGCCCGTCCCATGTGAGAAAGCCCGTGTCCCAGCCCCAGGGCATTTCATAGGTATCGCCGCGCCCGAAGGCGGGCAGCCAGCCCAATTCGACGCCGAACAGCCAGACCATGCCGATGGCTGTCAGAAAGACGGGGATCGAGATGCCGACGATCGAGCCGGTCATGATGAGCCGCGCCAGCCATGAGTCACGGTTGATCGCGCAATAGATACCCGCCGGGATCGACAGCGACACGAAGATGAACACCGCCCCGAGCACCAGCTCGAATGTGGCGGGGAACTTGTCGAGGATCACCGAAAGCGCGGGGCGCTTGAAGAAGTAGGAATTGCCGAGATCACCCTGAAGGGCGTTCCCCAGAAAGCGGGTATATTGCACGAAGAAGGGGTCGTTGAGCCCCAGTTCCTCGCGCAGGTCGTCACGCGCCTCTTCCGAGACCGACTGGCCCACCAGTTCGCGCAGCGGGTCGCCCAGATTGTCCTGGATGGAAAAGCCGATCAGCGAGATGACGAACATCACGATCACGGCCTGGATGGCGCGGCGTATGAGGAAAGCGATAATATGCACGTGACAATGCCCGTCTGCAAAAGGGGCGGGCCAGCGCCATGCCAGCCCGCCCCGGTGATTGATTAGGCGGTTATTCCTCGATGACGAGGTCGCCCAGATAGGGGAAGTTCATGACGTTCACGACATCCTCGATCATCACGCCCTTGCGCGCGCCCCAGGCCAGGTCCTGCCAGTGGAACGGGATGAAGGCGGCCTCGTTATAGAGGATTTCCTCGACCCGCTGGAGTTGCTCGGCACGCTTTTCGGGATCGGTCTCGGTCAGCGACGCGATGGTCAGCTCGTCCACCTCGGCGTTCGAGTAGTTGCCCGAGTTATACTGCCCGCGCCCGGTGTCGGGGTCCGGGGTCATGGTCAGGAACTCGTTGAAGTTGGCGCTGTCCTCGGTATCCGAATGCCAGCCGATCATCATGATGTCGGCAGCGCGCTCGTCGTATTTGGGCCAGTATTGCGCCTTGGGCATGGTGGTGAGGTCGATCTTGATGTTGATCTTGGCCAGCATCGCCGCCGACGCTTCGCAGATCTTGAAGTCGTTCACGTAGCGGTTGTTGGGGCACATCATGGTGGCCGAGAAGCCATCGGCGTAACCGGCCTCTTCCATCAGGGACTGCGCCTTGGCCACGTCGAAACGCGGGGTCAGGTCGGGGTTGTGGCCGACATAGCCCTCGGGGGATTGCTGCGCGGCGACGGTGCCGAAGCCCTTCATGATCTTTTCGACGATGCCTTCGTTGTTGATGGCATAGGCGATTGCCTGGCGGACCTTGGGATCGGCCAGCGCCTCGTTGCGCGTCTGGTTCATCTGCAGCGTGATGATCCGGGTGCCGGTCATGGTCACGAGCTTGGTGTTGGGATCGCTTTCGATGCGCTCGAGATCGGTCGGCGGGACCGGCGCGATGAAGTCCACGTCACCCGACAGAAGGGCGGCGACACGGGTCGGCGATTCCTTGATCGGGGTCAGAACGGCGGTCTGCACGTTGCCGGGGCTGTCGGTGTCCCAGTAATCGGGGTTGCGCTCGAAGACGGTTTTCACGCCCTGTTCGCGCGAGGCCACGGTGAAGGGGCCGGTGCCCGAGATGTTCTGGCTGGCGAAGCTGTCGCCATGCTTGGCGATCTCGGCGCCGCCTTCCTCGTAGAAGTCCTTGTCCATCGGAAAGACGTAGGTCGCGGTATGCAGCACCAGCGGGCTGGGGCCGTCCGTCTTGACCTCGACGGTCATGTCATCAATCGCGGTGACCGAGACCCAGCCGGCGAAGATGCCCTTGAAGTCGGGCGATGACTTGAGGCGCTCGATGGTCCAGACCACGTCTTCGGCAGTCATGTCATTGCCGGTGTGGAACGTGACGCCCTCGCGCAGATTGAAGCGCATGGTGGTGTCGTCGACGCGCTCCCAGCTTTCGGCAAGGCGGGCATCAAAGCCCAGCTCGCTGTTCCAGCGCAAGAGAGGGTCGAAAACCATATGCGACAGCTGAAGCGTGCCGCCCGAAAGCTGCTCATGCGGGTCGAGCGACACCGGGTCGGCGTCATAGGCGAAATTGAGCGTCTGCGCCGTTGCCATGCCCGTCATGCCGAGCACGAGCGCCGCAGCCGTCGCGAAATGTCTTAGAGGTTTCATTGGAGTGTCTCCCTGGTTCTTCGGTGCGGCGGTGTAATTTGCTGCCGCACCTTGCCAATGCGGCGACGTTGTCGTGATTCTGATCCCTTGTAAAGCGGTGTTGCCGTGGCGTTAGCCTCTTGAGGCGCAAGAAACCGCCTTTTTTCAATGACCTGCCGTTTTTGACCGTGTGATCAGATATGGTCACGGAACGTGATTCGCGCGCGCCGAGGGGTGCGACGGGATGTCTCGATTGAATGTTGATAGAAAAACTCAGGAAATATTGACGCGCCGCGTGGCCCGGCATAGAGAAATGGCGGGCAGGGCGGTGTCACGTCGGCCCGCATGAAAGGCAACCTTTCACAAGGACAAGACCATGACCAATAGGCTGAAACTTCTGACCACCGCTGTGGCGATCCTGATGGGCGGCATGATGGCCGCGACGGCGGATGAGACGGTATCCCATTATGCGCCCGAACCATCCGAGACTCTTGAGCAGGCGGTCGCGACCTTCGTCAGCCACAACCGCAAGCTGGCCGAAGTGCTGCAGCGCGAGCCGATGACCATTGCGGATATGGAGGCGGTGCATGAGCTTACCTATACGCTTGAGGTCGCGCTGGCGCGTATCAACGCGGAGCTGGGCGCGCTGCCGGAGGTTCTGGAACGGGTCCACAAGACTTCCGAGGGCGACGACCCCGCCGCGCTGCGCGCCGCGTCCGAGGTTTACTTGGCACAGGCCGCGACCCTCGGCAGGTAGGGGCGCGGTTGTGTCGGACGCTGCCGGGCGAGGCCGCATGAGAGTTGCCAGAGATTGACCTTTGCCGCTGCAGTCAATACTGGATCAAAACACTCGGATTAATCAGCCAAGAGCGCCTGAATGTCGGAACGCCTGCTGCATCGCCTGGCCTGGGTCGCCGTGATCCTGTGCGTCGCGCCCATCGTGGCGGCGGCGCTGGCGGCGTTTACCGGCGATCTGGAGACCTGGCGCGAGATTCTGTCGTCGGTGCTGCCGCGCTATGCGCGCACCACGCTGGCGCTGGTCGCGATTGTCGGGGTCTCGACGGCGGTTCTGGGCAGTGTCACCGCGTGGCTGGTGACGGTCTACCGCTTTCCCGGTGTGCGGCTGCTGGAGGTGGCGCTGGCCTTGCCGCTGGCCTTTCCGGCCTATGTGCTGGCCTATGCCTATACATCCTTGCTGGATCACCCCGGCCCGGTGCAGACGCTCCTGCGCGATCTGACAGGCTGGGGACCGCGCGATTACTGGTTTCCGGAAATCCGCAGCCTCGGCGGCGCGGCCCTGATGCTGACCATCGTGCTTTACCCTTATGTCTACCTGCTGGCGCGGGCCTCGTTCCGGCAGCAATCGGCGAATGCCTTTCTGGTGGCGCGCACGCTGGGGCGCTCGCCGATGAAGGCGTTCCTGCGCGTCGCGTTGCCGATGGCGCGCCCGGCGATTGCGGGGGGCGCGTTGCTGGCGGTGATGGAAACCATCGCCGATTACGGGACGGTCGCGTTCTTCAATGTGCAGACCTTCGCGACCGGCATATATCAGGCGTGGTTCAGCCTTGGCGACAGGGCCGCAGCGGCGCAGCTTTCGCTGTGCCTGCTCAGTTTCGCGCTGTTGCTCGCAGGGCTTGAGCGTGCGCAACGCGGCAAGGCGCGCACAGCCGGGCGCGGCGCGCGGTTCGAGACGATGGAGCGCCCCCGCCTGCGCGGGCTCGCGGGCTGGCTGGCGACGGCGTTTTGCCTGGCGCCGGTGCTGCTGGGGTTCATCGTGCCGGTGGTGATGCTGACGGTGATGGCGGTGGGATCGGGGCAGAACCTGTTTGACGCGCGTTACCTGAGCCTCACGCAGAATTCCGTCCTGCTGGCCGGTGTCGCGTCGGTGCTGACGGTGATCGGCGCGATCCTGATCGGGTTTCGCGCCCGCACACGGCCCGACCGGCGCTCGCGCCTCATGGTGGTGGGTGCGGGGCTTGGATACGCGGTGCCGGGCGGGGTGATAGCGGTGGGGCTGATGGTGCCGATGGCAGCGTTCGACAACCTGATCGACCGGGTGATGGAGGCGCAGTTCGGCATCGACACGGGGCTTTTGATCACCGGGTCGATCTGGCTGATGGTGACGGCCTATTTCGTGCGTTTCATGGCGGCCGCGCTCAATGCGTTCGACAGCGGGATGGCGACGGTGCCGATGCATTACGACGCGATCGGGCGCTCGCTGGGGCAATCGGGGCCGCGCCTCTTGTGGCGGGTGCATCTGCCGGTGGCGCGCACCAGCGTGCTTACGGCGCTGCTGATCGTTTTCGTCGACGTGATGAAGGAACTGCCCGCCACGCTGATCCTGCATCCGTTCAATTTCCAGACGCTGGCGGTGCAGGCGCATCGGCTGGCCTCGGATGAACGGCTGGCCGAGGCGGCGGTACCTTCGATGGTGCTGGTGGCCTTCGGGCTTATTCCCGTGGCCTTGCTGTGCCGTACGCTGGGGCGCGAAAGCATTCCCAGCGACGCGGGCGCGCGACTTGGCGCGGCGATCCGTCCGGGCTGAGGCGCGGGGCAGGCTGGGCGCCTAGCGCGGGCGCAGCCCCCAACGGTCGGCCACCCGCGCGGTCACGCCGATGATCGTGCCCGCCAGCGGCAGGATGATGAAGATGCGGATCACATGAAACGCCGTGACCACCGCCAGCCCGTCTTCGAGGATCTTGGCGGTCAGGGCCATTTCGGTCACGCTGCCCGGCGCCGTCGAAAGCAGCATTACCTGCCAGGACTCGCCGGTGAGCCAGGTCAGCCCGACCCCCATGGCGATGCAGAGCGCAATCAACAGGAGCGAGGCCATCAGCGCCCCCGGAATGAAACCGCGCGCGCGCCGTAGCAGGTCGCGGTCAAAGACCGCGCCCAGCCACACGCCGAGGAATATCTGCGCCAGCACCAGCACCGGATAGGGATAGGCGGTGAGCGGCAGGCTGAGCGCCGCCGCCAGAGCCGCGCCTCCCAGCGAGCCGACGAAGAACGGATTGGCCAGCTTTACCGCGCGGGCCGCCAGCGCGCCCAGAACCCCGGTCACGCAGAGCAGGATCGCGCCCGGCACGGTCCAGTCCATGCGGCTGAGCGCGGCAACCGGATCCTTGATCGTGCCGTCGATCGCCACGATGGCGGGCGGGATCAGCACCACCAGAAGCATGATCCGCAGGGTCTGGGCAAAGATCACCGGGCCGGGCAGCACGTTGTGGCGCACCGCCAGCGTGGCGCTTTCGACCGGGCCCATCGGTACCGATGACAGCACCGCCGTGATCACATCCACCCGTGCGATGCGCATGAGGAACGCCGCCACCACAAAGCCAAGCCCGATGGTCAGAAAGGCCGCCCCCACCATCGGCAGCAAGAGCGATACCATCGCCCCCACCGCCTCGGGGGTGAACGAGAGCCCGACCGAGGTCGCCACCAGGACCTGCCCGATCTGGCGGGTCTGGCCGGGCACCGACAGGGGGCGTTCGGCCATGCGCACCGACGAAGCAAAGACCATCGCGCCGATCATCCAGGGCAGGGGGAAACGCAGCCAATGGGCAAAAAGCCCGAACAGGAGCGCGCCTGCGTAGATCAGAAAGATATGGGCCAGATGGCCAAGGGACCAAGGGGATTTCATCAGGAATTCAAATCGGATCGCCGGGTGGGCTGGCCGCGGAAAACGGGCGGCGCAACCGCTATCTTACAAGGTGTCGCATGCGCGGGGAGCGGCGACAAGTGCCTGGCACAAAACCTTTTCGGCCCGCCGCCTTCAGGCGCGATCGCCTGCGCGTTGCCGCATCGTGCCATCCGACAGGATGATCTCGTCCATCGGGATATCCCAGGGCATCGGGTAGATTGTGGGCAGCATGCAGCCCGCCAGCCCGACGCCGATGACATGCGGGCGCGGATCAAGCGCCGCCAGCGTGCGGTCGTAATAGCCCCCGCCATTGCCCAGCCGGTAGAACGCATGGTCCACCCCAAGCAGCGGCGAGATCACGATATCGGGCCGGTCGGGGGCGCCATCGGCGGGGACCGGGATGTTCCAGACTCCGCGCGTCATGCGGCAGCCGGGCGACCAGTGGTGAAATTCCAGTGGCGCGGATTTTCCGGCCACCACCGGCAGCAGGATCTGCGCGCCCGCGCTGTGGACCGCTTTCATCCAGCCGCGCAAATCCGGCTCGGAGCGGATCGGCCAATAGGCGGCGATCCTCACGCCCTTTGTTATCCTGATGCGTTTCTCAAGCCCCACGCGCAGCCCCGCCAGAGCCGCGTCGCGATCCGGCGTCGATAATTTGCGCGCCTCCAGCAGCCGCGCGCGCTCGCCCTTGCGAAAGCGGGCCACGTCGCGCGCGGTCTCGGGGGCCACGGGATGCCCGCCCACGAGATGGTGGGCGAAACAGGGGGCGTCGCCGCCCTCGTCCTCGGGGTCATGGCTCAAGGGGCTGTCCGCTCGGTTTGCGTGGCTGTCAAAAAGCCTAGCGCGCATGGCGCGGGATCGTAAAGAGCGGGTGCGCGTGATCGGCCTTCTTCTGTTCTCAAATATCCCGGGGGAGTCGCGCCTTGCGCGACGGGGGCAGCGCCCCCGATCCCGCCCCAGGCCGGGCATCGCGTTCAGTCGTAATTCCCCTTCACCCGTTCCTTCGTGGGGTCGAAATGCGGGAAGCGCACGATACTGGCCTTCAGCCGCTTCTGCTGGCCGTCAAGCTGGCCCACCTCGACGGCGGTGCCGATCCCGGTATGGGGCAGGTCAAGACGCGCCAGCGCGATGGTCTTGCCCAGAATGGGCGAGCGCATGGCTGATGTGATCTCGCCGATCTGGGCGCGCCCGATGCGCACGCAATCACCACCCGAGGGCACGTTGCCGCTTTCGATCTCCAGCCCCACCAGTTTGCGCTGCGGCTGGGCCTTGCGCGCCTCGAGCGCCGCACGGCCGATGAAGTCGTCGCTCTGGGTCTTGAGCGGCACCGCAAAGCCGATCCCGGCCTCGAACGGGTCGGTGCGGTCGCAGAATTCGGCGCCTGCGAAGATCAGCCCGGATTCGATGCGCAGCATGTCGAGCGCCTCTAGGCCCAACGGCAACATCCCCTTGGGCGCGCCTTCCTCCCAGACCGCGTCGAACACCGCCGCCGCGTCGCGCGGATGGCAGAATATCTCGTAGCCCAGTTCGCCCGAATAGCCGGTGCGGCTGATCACCAGCGGGATGCCGTCGTAATCGCCGATCCGCGCGATGGTGAAGCGGAACCAGCCCAGCTCGTCGATGGTGGGCTGGGTCGGCGGCGTCCAGGTGATCGCCGACAGGATCTCGCGGCTCAGTGGCCCCTGCACGGCGATATTGTGCAACTGGTCGGTCGACTCGCGCACCCAGGCGTTCAGCCCGCGCTCTTCGGCCTGCTGGCGCAGCCACAGCCCCGACAGGTCATTGCCCCCGATCCAGCGGAAATTGTCCTGACCGAGGCGGAACACCGTGCCATCGTCGATCATGCCGCCATGTTCATAGCACATGGCCGTATAGACCACCTGACCGACGGCCAGTTTCTTCATGTCGCGGGTCACGCAAAGCTGCACCAGTTCCTCGGCGTCGGGGCCTGTCACCTCATATTTGCGCAAGGGGCTGAGATCCATCACTGCCGCCTTTTCGCGGCAGGCCCAATATTCCGCCAGCGCGCCTTGCCCGGTCATGTCCGAGGCCAGCCAGTAGCCGTTATATTCAACGAAATTGCGGGTATGGCGGGCAAAGCTGCCATGAAATCCGGTTTCCTTGGTGTCTTCCACATCGGCCTCCGCCGTTTTGCGATAGCCGATCGAACGGCTGAAGGATTGCTCCGCGCCATAGCTGCGCAGCTGGATGTCGGTGGGATTCCAGCCATTGGCCGGGTCCACGTCGCAGGGGCAGGCGGTCGAGACGCAGACCAGATCGGTCAGCGCGCGCAGCAGCACGAAATCGCCGGGGCGCGACCAGGGATCGTCCATGCCGATGGCGTTGGTCTCGTCCAGCATGGTGTTGAAGAAGAAATTGATCGCCGGCCAGCCCGCACGCGGGCGGATGCCATATTGCGCAAGGTCGGCATTGATGTTGTCCGAGCAGTTCACATGCCCCGGATAGCCCAGATCTTCGTAATAGCGCGCCGTACAGGCCAGCCCGAACGTGTCGTGACGCCCGCAGGTATCCTGCACGATCTCGACCAGCGGTTCCTGATCGACGCTCCAGTATTTCGAGAAGATACCAGGCTGGGGGTAAAGCGACCCCATCAGCGTGCGGGTGGTGGTCGGGTCGATATCGCGCTCGATCCCCTTGTCGAGCGCGCGCATCGAAAATGCCTGAAAATCCGAGCATTCGCGCCCCTGCACGTCAAGGATCTGGATGAACTGGCCTTTCCTCACCTCATAGCTTCGCGCTTCGCCCGGCTGGATGTTGAAATCATGGATCGGATCGGTCAGCGGATCAGGGGGGGTGAGCCCGCCCTTGGCGTTGCGCGCATTGGCGCGGCGCAGGTAAAGGATCAGCCCGGTGGGCGCGTCCTGCGCATCCGGGCGCATCGGGCCGCCGGGCGCGGCCAGGATCACCAGCCCGTCGCAGGCGGCATGGAACCGCGCGATATCGCCGGGGCGTGACCCGTCTTCAAAGACCCGCACCGCATCGGCGCGCCCAAGGTCGAAGCCCGCCGCGTCTAGAGCGCGCGCCACCCGCGCGCCCGATGGCGCGCCGCTACTCAGCGCGGCGATCACGCCCTCGGGGCGCCCTGTGCCGCTGGCGCCCAGCATCCCGGCATCCGAACGCCCGTCAGGCGCAAAGATCACCAACTCGCCTTGCTGAAGCCCTTGCGGATCCAGAACCGCGACCTCGTCGCCGGCCTCGACGGCCACCGCGCGCGAACCGCCACCCGGCACCGGGTAGCGTTCGACTCCGGGTTCCAGAACCGGCAGGCCCGGCACCAGCACGCCGGACCGCTCATAGGGGGTTTCAAAACGTGGCGTCAGGGTCATGATCGGGTCGCGCCTTCAGGATAAGGAGCCATCCCGGCCGCAGGCGAGCACATGAGGGTGCGGCCCGGATGGCCCGAAGTCAGGCGGGTTGCGCCTGCTTTGGGGATTGCAGGTAGGCTTCGAGGCTGTCGTCCAGGGCATCTACCCAAGGGGTGTGATGCGGCGGCGCCTTCTTGCCGGTCATCGGCGAGACATAGCCGTGATTGCGGAAGGCCATGATATCCTTTTTCTTGTGCTTCTTCCACTCGTA
>Ga0102928_1000157_pt1 | contig 38971 bp, 38 predicted proteins | sample SalPonR1_B_D1_MG_FD_78504 | JGI IMG/M metagenome (GOLD analysis project Ga0102928, IMG submission 78504) | Salt pond soil microbial communities from South San Francisco under conditions of wetland restoration - Salt Pond MetaG R1_B_D1_MG | ecosystem: Environmental > Aquatic > Marine > Intertidal...
ACCAGTTCGCCACTAACTGCGGCACCGGTCTGCGACGACGGGGCAAGCGGTAACCGAGTCCAGGCGGTCTACGTATGGCGTGAATCAGCGGTGAGCAACTATGACGCGAAAGTGGAGAAGATCCGTGAGGCGATGGTGTTCTCAGATGCCGCAGTGAACGCCAGTGTGCCCGATCGGGAGATGCATCTCCGCCTTGCTCATTCGGGTGGACCAGATTGCGTCATCTCGGTGCTCCGTAAATCGATCCCCGACTCGTTGCCGTCCGATACATCGTCGATTATGCGCTTTCTCACCGCTCAACCAGAGCTTCAAGATCCGAGCCGGAAGTACCTTGCGTTTGCCGATGTGGTCCCTGCGGGACCGTGTGGCGTTGCACTGTCATGGAATGACGATTCGCCGGGCGGTGGCAACCTGAACAACGGGTTCGCGAACTTGTCGAGTTCGATGTACGCCTTCCACGCAGTCGTGCGCCGAGACTGCTGGGACGGAGTGGCGTACGACCGGTCCGATGGTCGGGCGATCGCAGCGGTGCACGAGACGTTCCACCTGCTCGGGGCAGTCAGTGAGCGGGCACCTAACGGGACACCTGGGGGACACTGTGCCGACGAGAACGACATCATGTGCTACCAGGACGAACCTTCGGTGGTGCTCACCTACGACAACGGCTGCGGCGATGTGCCGGTGACACCCGGCACTCTGACGAACACCGAGCCCGACAACTTCCTGCTCGACTGCAACGACGACGACTACTTCGACCCGTCGCGTCCCACGGAGGGCTATCTGTCCGAGGCATGGAACACCGCCGACAGCGATTTCCTGTACGGCAACGAGGGAGACCGCTTCGTCCCGCTTCCCACGCCGCGACGGGCGCTCGACAGCCGGGCTGTTGCCGACCGGCTCGACCCACGCGAGGTGTCGGTCGACCTCGTCGGCAACGAGGCCCTCGGCATCGCCAGCGATGCCACCGCCGTGGTCCTCAACGTCACGGCCGTGAACCCGACTCAGCGGATGAACATCACCGTCTGGCCGACGGGGCTCGCCAAGCCCCTCGCCTCCAACCTCAACGTCACGCAGGGCCAGGTGGTCGCCAACCAGGTCACCGTGAAGCTCGGCACCGGCGGCCGTCTCGGTTCGGGCGCCGTCTCGCTGTCGACGAATGCCGGGGAGACCGACGTGGTGATCGATGTGATCGGCTACCACACGAAGTCACGGCCCGGCACCGGGACGGAACTCCGGCCCGTCACTCCGTTCCGGGTGATGTCGAGCCGCGACGGGATCGGTCCGTTCTCCACTCCGTGGGGGTCCGGCCAGACGCGCTCTGTTCCCGTCACCGGGTTGCCCGCCGACGCCACGGCAGTCGTGCTCAACGTCACCGCGCTGCGCTCCACCGCACCGCGTTCGCACCTGCGCGTGTTCCCCGCCGGCCAGCCGTTGCCGCTGGCCTCCAGCCTCAACTTCGAGCGCGGGGTGAACACGCCCAACCTGGTCACCGTCGGGCTCCGCAACGGCCGTGTCGACATCTACAACGCCAACGGCACGGTCGACGTGATCGCCGACGTCGTCGGCTACTTCGCTCCGACGGGTGGCGTCTACGTGCCGATCGCCAACGAACGGGTGCTCGACTCCCGGGCGGCGAGCCGGATCGGCCCGCTCACGCGGTGGGGGCCCGACCAGACGAAGGTGCTGAAGATCGGGGGCGTGGACCCCATTCCCGCCGAGGCGACGGCCGTGGTGCTCAACGTCACCGGCGTGGACGCCTCCAGCAACACCAACCTCCGGCTGTTCCCCGCAGCGGCGGTGGTGCCGACGATCTCCAACCTCAACCTCGTGGCAGGGGGCACGCCACGCCCGAACGCCGTCGTGGTGGGGCTCGACGGCGACGGCGGCGTCGCCATCTACAACTTCGCGGGCAGCGTCGATGTCGTGATCGACGTCGTGGGCTACTACATCGCGCGCTGAGGTGCCGGTACCGTTGTCCTGGTGAGGCAGTTGTTCACCTGGCGGTTCGTGGCGGCACTGGCCGCTCTCGCCGCGCTGGCGTTGCTCGCCAACGCCATTCTCATCGACGACGAATCGATCGAGGCCGTCATCGAGCCGGATCCGATCGAGCGTCGGATCGATCTGATCGACCCGATCTTCGCCGTCGACGCCTCCGACGACTTCGGCATCGATCGCACCGGCGTCTCCACCGGGTTCATGGACGTCGTCCTCGACGCCGAGCGCGTCGTCCGGATCGTGCCGGGCACGTTGGGTGAGGTGTCGTGCGACGAGCTCGACGAGGTCAACCGCTGTGCCATCTTCGCCGACATGCTCGGCGAAGCGGTGATCTGGTTCGCCATCCTTCCCCAGGCCGGGGGAGGCACCGTGGAACTCCCGCCGATCGTCGACCTGGACAACGACGAGGCCCTGTTCGACAACGGCTGGCGTATTCCCTACCCACCGGTGATCGAGCGTGACTGTGAGGGGGAGGACATCACCTCGTTCAGCGACTTCCTGCGACGTTTCGGCCCGAACAGCGTGTCGATCGTGGATCTCGAGGCCCGCCAGGTCGTGGCCGTCCGCTGCGGCGACCCGGTCTGATCCGGCTCGAGCAGCGGGATCAGCCGGTGAGTGAGTGGGCGGCGGCCAGGCCCGAGTTGTGGGCGGCTTCCAGTCGAGGCCCGTCGAAGGCGTCGCCGGCGAGGACCACCGAGCCGTCGGTCGACACCCAGCACGGATCGGGCCACGGTGTGCGGGGCGTCGCGAATCGCCATTTCTTCACCTGGGACTCGACGATCCGTGCCCCGTCGAGCCACGGCCGCGCCAACACCTCCAGATCCGTGCGCAGCGTCTCGACGTCGTCGTCCCAATGCTGTTCGCTCCACGCCGGTGAGGCATGCAGCGTCACCGCCGGGTGGGAGCTGACGCCCTTGGCCTGGTTGTCGGCGACGAAGCCCACGTCGTCACCGGGGAGCTGCACACCGCCGGCGGGGGCGACCGTGGTGGGTCGGTCGAGCACGGCGAGCAGGGCGATCGTGCGGTCGTAGTCGGTGCGGATCAGCGCCTCGTCGAGGTCGATCCCCGCATCGACGAGCAGCGCGAACGCCTGCGGGAGCGGCGTCGTCACGATCACGGCGTCGGCAGGTCGCACGGTGCCGTCGTCGATCACCACGTCCCAGCGCGCGCCGTGTCCGGGACGGATCGCGAACGCCATCGTGGAGCACTGGACGTCCACGCCGGAGGCGAGGTCCTTCGCCAGGGAGTTCATGCCCCGGCCGGCGACGTAACGGGGGTGGCCGTCGTGGCCGTCGAACCCGTGATTCCAGACGTGCACGAGCCCGCGGGCGACCCAGTCGTCGACCCGGTGCCCGAACGCCGGAGTGCGCACGGTGAAGAACTGGGCGCCGTGGTCGAGCGTGGCGTCACCGATCCGGCGCGTCGCCATGCGACCGCCGGGGGACCGGCCCTTGTCGACCACCGTGACGTCCACGTCGGACGACATCAGCGCGCGTGCGGCGACGAGCCCGGACATGCCGGCACCCACGACGACGACGCGCATCAACCGGTGGCCAGCGCGTCGGGATGCGTCCGGTCGCCCACATTCTCCTGGTGGGCGGTCTCGGCGCGGCCGAGGAACTCGAGCAGCACCCGGTTGAAGGTGCTGGCGTGCTCCACCATGAAGCCGTGGGCGGCGCCACTGATCACCACGAGTTCGGCGGTGGGGATGGTGGCGGCCAGCTCCTCGCTGTCGCCGCGCGGCGTGAGGATGTCCTGGTTCCCCACCAGCACCAGCGTGGGCACCGAGATGTCCGGCAGCTGGTCGATGAGCTCCTGATGGATCTCGCCGGCGGCGAGGATCGCATTCACCTGGGCGGCGAAGGCGTGGGCCGGGCGACCCAGCGCGAGCGGGCCGAGCCAACCGATGGCCGGCAGCAGGCGGCGGAACGAACGCGGACCGATCACCCAGCGGGCGGCCTCGTGACCCATGTTGCCGATGCCGCGCTCGATCGCCGAATCGCGCCAGCCGGCCAGCAGTTCCTCACGCCACGGGTGGTTGCGTCCGGCCGTGCAGGCCAGCGTGAGCGATCGCACCCGCTCGGGATACTTCACGGTGACGATCTGGCTGATCGCGCCGCCCATCGAGGCGCCCACCACGTGCGCCGTGTCGACGCCGGCATGGTCGAGCACGGCGACGGCGTCGTCGGCCATCTGCTCGAGGGTGTAGGTGCCGTGGGGCTTGTCGCTCCGGCCGGCGCCGCGGTTGTCGAGGGCGACCGCCTGGTACCACGGGGCCGTCGCCAGACGCTGCAGGTTCCACCCGTTCTTGTCGGCGCCGAGGCCCTGGATGAACAGGATCGGCGGCGCACCGGGGCGGCCCGTGACGCGGTAGTGGATGCGGGTGCCGTCGTCCATCCGGACGTAGGTCATCAGGCGCCTCCCAGACCCGAGATCGGCAGCCAGTCGATCGGTGTACCGGTGCGCAGGTTGCCCATCTCGTCGAGCATTCGGTGGATGTCCTCGCGGACGCGGTCAGCCAGTTCGAGTTCGGCGAGTGGGCCCCGCCGTTTGCGGGTCGATCGTGAGGCGGCGCCGATCTCGACGCGGGCGTTGCGCCCGATCGGGTTGCTCGACGTGGCACCCGGATACACCGAGACTCCCGCCAGCAGCGCCGCTCCGACGAGGGCATGGTCGACGAGCCCCACCTGGCGCAGTCGTGTGTCGTGATGGGCGCCGATCACCACCAGTTCGCCGGCGGCGAGGGCGCCGGCGACCTCGTCGGGGTGTTCGAGCAGCCCACCGATGCGGCGCATCAACGGCCCGATCGGTGCGGTGTCGGGGCGGCCGACGAATCGCACCGGTCGGTCGACGGCCTCGCTGACGGCGAACGCGGCGAAGATCGGTGCGAGGGCGTACGGCCGGGCGTTCACCACGATCAGCGCCCCTCTGCGTTTCGGCAGCCGCTGGTCGCCGCCGACGGCCACGTTCCACCGCAGCTGCGACAGGGTCATCAGCCGCCGCACCAGCGCAGGGTCTCGTCCCCAGTCGTCGACGATGCCGTGGCGTTCGTCGGTGAGCCGGGTGACCGATGCGGTGAGCCCCGAGGTGGCACGGCCGACGGCATCGGAGGCGATCTCCGCGCTGCGACGCACGGGGAAGTTCACCACCTTGGACGCCGGGGTGGACGAACGTCGTGATGGGGGAGCCATGTCAGGCCACCTGCACTCTCGCGGGTCGACGGATGATGCTGGGCCAGTTGTAGAGCCGGTCGATCACCTCGATGGTGGTGGCCTCCGGCACGATGCCGAGGACGTCTCGCATCGCTCCGTTGTCGGCCAGGCGGCCGCGGTGGAGGGCTTCGGAGACGTGGTCGGGGATGGGCGCTCCGAAGAGATGGCTGAGCGCCCGAGCGACGCGCCAGTCGGGGCCGACGAGGGGGACGGACAACCGCTTGCCGTGTCGGGCCGCCTGCCAGGCGGTGATCGCCCCCGGGGCGACGGCGTTCACCGGGCGGTCGAGCCCCACGCGGGCGGCAGCGACGATGGCCAGGGCGGCGTCGCGGTCCTCGATCACTGCGAACGGCGGATCGGCGAGCACACTGAACGGGACGGCCGGCATCCGCAGGAGGCGTCCGAGTGGAGACGGCACGTGGGGTCCGAGCACCGGGGCGAGACGCACGGCACCGACGGTGACGCCGACGCGCTCGCCGACACGGGCAGCGGTGTGCTCGATCGCCGCGACGGTGCGGCCCCAGCTGCTCGTGGGGAACACCGGGGTCGACTCGTCGGGTCGAGTGAGGGCGCCGCGCTCGCGGCCGTAGATCTCGATGCCGCTGCGGACCACGACGTGTTCGAGTGCCGGGCACTCGGCGGCGGCGCCGAGGATCGACGTGGCGGCCTGGTCGGTGAGGATCGCCGCGGCGGCCGGATTGGCCCGGGCATCGGGCTCCCACACGCCCACGTGCACGAGCACGTGCGGGTCGAAGGCAGTGACGGTCTCCACGATCCGGTCGTGTTCGTCGGGATGGATGCGGTGGAACGTCGTGCGCTGGAGGCGTCGGCGCGGCGGGTCGGCGTCGATGCCCGCCAGCGCTCCGACCCAGGGCTCGTCCTCGAGCAAGCTGGCCACCAGCGTGCCGAGTTCACCTCCCACGCCGCTGAGAAACACTCGTTGACCGGCCACGTTCCGAACGCTAGTCGTCCGCGCCGACGAATCTCGGGCTCAGCTCCGGCCGTCGACCGTCACCGTGCGGCCGGTGCGTCCCGCGGCAGCCGGTGGAGTCACGGAGGAAATTGTGACAATCGGGTTACGAAACTGTCGACGAATGTCCTAGGATCCGGTCAAGATCGCCCGACGATCTGCCGAAACCCCATCATCGGCACCGCCGACGCAGCGCCATGTGTGACGCCCACGACGATCTCCCTCCGTTCCCGGCACCGCCGTCGCCGACGCGCCGCTGGTCGCGCCGTCAGCTGTTCGGTGCGCTGGCTGCCGGCGCCGGGGTCGCCGCCGTCGGGATGACCCCGCTCGGCCGAGGCCTCGTGCAGGCGTCGGGGAATGCCCCCCAGGCGCTCGAGGGTCCCGGCTCCGCGCTCAAGACGGCGGAGCGGCTGGCACTCGTGCCCCCCGAGACCGTGCCGTCGCAGACCGTGCCCTCCGAGACCCTGCGGCCCGGCCCGGGGCCCGCACCCGAGGGCAAGCTGATCTTCCCGCTCGATCCGGCCTCGAACTGCTACGTGCTCGACAACTTCGGTGACGCACGTGGCACCAGCCGTCTGCACGAAGGCGTCGACATCATGGGATCTCGGGGTCAGCCGGTGTACGCGGTGGCCGGTGGGATTCTCACCCAGCGGTACACCAACACCGGGACAGCGGGTTGGGGCTGGACGCTCTACGACCCCGACGCCGAACGCCAGTACAAGTACTTCCACCTGGCCGAGGACGACATGGGTCTGGAGGAAGGCGACCGTGTCGAACTCGGCGACGTGATCGGCCTGATCGGGAAGAGCGGCACCTTCGGCGTCGACAACTACCACCTGCACTTCGAGGTGCGCCTCGGCAGTTCGTGGCCGACACAGCCGATCGACCCGCTACCGCTGCTCCACGTGGACACCGACGTCTGCGGCGTCTCCGACCCGCTCCGGGCCTGATCCCCGCTCAGACCCCCGTGGTCAGCGGAGTTCGTGCACGCGCATGATGATCTCGCGTGCGAACGGATCGAGCTGACGCCCGGCGAGCCGTTCGGTGACCTGGATGGCCTGTGTGGGGTCCTCCACCAGGCCGGCCCAGCGGATGTAGCCACCCATGACCCCCACGATGCGGTCGCCGACCTCGTCGGCGTGCACGAGCACCTTGGTGTTGTTGCGCAACAGTTCGCGGATCTCGCCGTAGAGCGCGGCCAGGTACTGGTCGGTGTGCTCGGCGTTGAACGGCCGGTGCCGGTACGGCAGCTGCAGCTCGTCGTAGTTGTGCAGGTTGTGGGGGGCGGCGATGATCGACAGCACGCAGCCGAATCCGTTCTCGCGCAGCCAGATGATCTCCTCCTGGCGGCGGACCCGGCGATGGCTGTCACCCACCCCGCCCGGCCGCTCGCAGATGGCGAGCTTGTCCTTGAGGATCCAGGTGAAGTTGCGGGGGGTGATACCGAGCGCCCACTTGCCGCGGAGACGGGGCGGCATCAGCGGGTGGTTCCGGGGGCAGATTCGGTGTTCATCACGGCGTACCAGACTACCTCGCGGGAGGGTCCGGCGTGACAAGCGAGAGTCGCCCGGTTCGGCGCTCGACACGACCGACCCCCGAGATCTGGCAGGCCGTCGCCTCCCCCCTGGCCACCTCGAGCACCCGTTCCACGCCCGCCATGTCGGGTGGATAGCCCGCCACGTCGAGCCACCGGCGGATGGCACGTCGGGCGAGCGGCAGGGGAGCGGACGCGACGGCGGCGGCATCGGTGGGGTCGATCTCCCCGGCCAGCGACGTGAGCAGGTCGTCGTCGGCGCGGAGCAGGTCGGCCGTGCGCGTGAACAGTGGCGTCACGTCCCGCTCGGCGATGGCGCCGAGCAGCGGCACCACCTCGTGACGGACACGGTTGCGCCGGAAGCGTGGGTCGGTGTTGGAGGCGTCGACGGCGACGCCGAAGCCCTCCGATGCACAGATCGCCCGCGTCTCCGCGGTGCGCAGCGCGAGGATCGGGTGCAGACGTCCGGGCCGGATCGCCGCCAGCCCTGTGGCACCCGCACCTCGCAGCAGAGCGAGGAGCAACGTCTCGGTCTGGTCGTCGGCCGTGTGGCCGGTCATGTGCTCACCGCCGATCGCGGCCCGACGCGCAGCTCGTGCGCGCGCCTCGAGATTGGGCCCGTCCTCCAGCTCGATGCGCTCCAACCGGAACGGCACGCCCAACCGCGCGGCGCTCGCGGACGCACACGTGGCGTCGTCGTCGGCCGAGGCTCGCAGGCCGTGGTGCACGTGCACGGCGGTGACGTCACAGCCGGCGGCGACCGCCAGGATCAGCATCGCCGTGGAGTCGGCGCCACCCGACACGGCACAGACCGCCGGTGAACCGGGCGTCGGGAAGCTGCACCGTTCGAGCACGGCGTCGATGTCGACCCGGTCGGACATGGGTCGGCCGTCGAGCGGGCTAGAGGTCGAGATGCTGCCGGCGCTGCTGGCGGCGGCTCGGATGCTGCTGCGAGCTGACCGACTTCAGGTAGCCGACGACGAGGCCGACGACCACGAGCAGGCCGACGAGAAACAGGGCGATACCGATCCACCAGTGCCAGACGTTGGCTGCGAGCATGATCGTGAGGCTAACCGCCGGAGCCCGGGTGGGGCACAATCAGCGCAGGGTGGGCAGGTGGCGTGATCGGCCGACGCGGTGGGCGGACGCGGTCAACCGACGTCGCCGTCGCCGTCGAAGTCGATCGCGAAGCACTGCTCGATCTTGCCCAGCAGGCCGGGAGGCATCTCGTCGTTGTGGCACTTCTCGGCGACCACGATCTTCAACTCGGCATGGAAGTCGAACGCTCCCAGGCAGTCCATGCATCCGTTGAGATGATGTCTGATGGCGTCGCGTTGGTGGTCGGAGAGTTCACCGTCGAGGAACAGATCCAACTCACGGATCGTCTCGGTGCAATCGGGGATCTCGGCTTCGCTCATCGTCCGTTCTCCTGCCCGCCTTCGACCGCCGGCTCCGATGCCACCAGTCCTCGTGTGAGGGCATAGTCGTGCAACACCTTCTGCATCGCTTTTCTTCCCCGATGCAGCCGTGACATCACCGTGCCGATCGGGATGTCCAGCATCTCGGCGATCTCCTTGTAGGCGAAGCCCTCGACGTCGGCGAGGATCACCGGCAGCCGGAAGTTGTCGGGGAGTTCCTCGAGGGCGCGTTTCACCTCGTCGTCGGGCAGGAGTTCCATCAGCGACTCCTCCGCCGATCGGCCCACCGACGAGTCCTGCAGTGCGCCGAGGTTCTTGTAGAGGTAGAGATCCTCCGTTTCACCGAGATCGACCTCGTCGGGGCGGCGCTGCTTGGCGCGGTACTTGTTGATGTAGGTGTTCGTCATGATGCGGAACAGCCACGCCCGCAGATTGGTGCCCTCGGTGAACGAGGAGAAGCTGCGGAAACCCTTGAGGTAGGTCTCCTGGACGAGATCCTCGGCATCGGCGCGGTTGCGCGTCATCCGCAGCGCCGAGGAGTAGAGCTGGGGTGCGTACTGCATCGCCTGGTCGGCGAACACTGCCTGGTCGGCCATGTCGCGGACCCTATCTGCCCCGGTCCGGTCGGCCCTGTCGGCAGCTCGGACAGGTCAGCGAGTTTCGGGACTGTTCGCCACCTCGACGGTGGCACGTTCCTCCTCGGCCAGATGCTCCACGACGTCGTCGAGCGACTCGATGAACCGGTCGAGCAGGTCGGCGAGTGCGGCGCGCTCGTCGCGGTCGAACGCGGCGAGAATCCGGTACATGGCGATCGAACGACGGGCCACCGGGGCCTCGCGCCGCCGCCGTCCGTCGTCGGTGATCCGCACCAGCACGACACGGCCGTCGTCGGGCGACGCGAACCGTTCGACGAGTCCGTCGGCCTCGAGCCGCTGGACGGCGCGGGTGGCGGTGGAGGGATCGACGCGCAGGCGACCGGCCAACTCCTTCATCGCGCGGTCTCGTCGGGCGAGGAGGTCGAGGGCGTCGAGCTGGCCCTGTTCGAGGGGGGTCTCGTCGCCGAAGAGGTAGTTGCGCAGGGCCGACGCCGACGCCCCGCGACGGAGTTCGATCCACGCTCGCCCGATGCGGCGCGCGTGCTCGGTGTCGACAGGAGTGCGTGAGTCCACCGTGTTCGGCGGCGTCGCGCCTGCCTCGCTCGCAGCTCGTGCCATAGGAATTTGTACGCTAACGACCGATGCCGGGCAGCGACGGAGCGGACGGTGCGGCACCGGCCGGGGATCCCACCGACCCGACGGCGCTGCAGGCACTGCACCCGCTCGCCACCAGCGAGGTCGAGGTGTCACCCACGCTCGTGCACCGTGAGGTGTACACCGCACGCGGACTGCTGAGCGTGCTGTGGCACCGGCCACCGCACGGCACGGAGCACTCCGGCGCCGCCGTCGTCGCCTGCGGCGGAGCGATGGGAGGCATGCTCGGGCCGGGTCACGGTCTCTACCATCATCTGGGTGAGCGGTGGGCCACTCGAGGTGTGCCGTTGCTGCGTGTGGGGTACCGCGAGCCGAACAACCTCGATCTGTGCGCGCACGACCTCGCCTGTGGCGTGGAGCTGGCCCGTGACGCCGGCGCCGAGCGCGTCGTGGTGATGGGCCACAGCTTCGGCGGTGCGGTCGCGATCCGGGCGGCGGTGGTGATGCCGGCGTCGGTGGTCGGCGTAGCCACCTTCGCCACGCAGTCGGCGGGGTGCGAGGTGGCCGGTGCGTTGGGTGGCCGCCCGCTGCTGCTCTTCCACGGCGACCGTGACGAGCTGCTGCCTCCCGAGTCGAGCTGGATCGTGCAGGCGATGGCCGGGAGCGGGGACGTGGTGATGCTGCCGGGCGACGGACACCTGCTCGCACGGAGCGACGCGGTGATCACCGAACACCTCGACGCCTGGCTACCGCTCGTGCTCGGGCTGCACTGAGCCGACTGCCGGCCGGCCCGGCGGCTCAGACGCCCGGTTGCGTGGTGGTCGTGGCCGTGTCGGAGGTGTCGTCGACCGGAGGGGGTTCCTCGCGGGGCCGGTGCTCGAGCGCGTGCAGCAGCTGGGAGATCTCGTGGTGTTCTTCGAGGGGGTGGCGGAGAGGCTGGTGCTCGGCGACCGTGTAGTGGTTGCGCCGGCCGCGACGTTCTCGGTGCAGGTAGCCGTCGAGTTCGAGGTCGACCACGATCTGCATGGCGGTCCGCTCGGTGACGCCGACGAGGTCGGCGATCTCACGGAGGCGGAGGTCGGGTGCCTTGGCGACGGCCAGCAGCACGTGGGCGTGGTTGGTCAGGAACGTCCAGCTGCGTGGTGGCGACTCGTCGTGTCGGGTGTCCGTCACGGTGTCGATCATAGTGCTCATCACCATCGTTTTCAAGAAATCTGAAACATGAGTTGAACTTCTGGTGTTGACGTGCTTGTATGCCTCCCGTGACTTGCGAGGCCGAACCCGAACACCTTCACGACGACTGCACCCGAGGGTGCAGTCGCCCTGCCGCTGTGAGTGCGGTGTCATGAGCACGGTGCTGCTCGCCTGGGCGGTCGTCGGTCCGGCGCTGGTGGCCGTGGCGGTCTCCGGCCGTGGCCGCCCCGCCGACCGGATCGGGAGGATCTGTTCGTGGACCCTGGTGTCGGCAGCCGTTGCCTCGGTGGTGCTGCTCGTCGCCACGGCGACCAGCGACGACGGGGTGCTCCCGGGTCTGGCCGACCTCCCCGCATGGATCGACCTCCGACTCGACCGGTTGAGCGCGGTGCTGCTCGTCGCATTCACGTTGCTCGGCGCGACGGTCGCATCCTTCTCACACCGGGCCCTCGACGAGAGCCCACGGACCGCCTCGTACCACGTCTGGTTGGCCGTCGTGGTGAGCGGTGGTGCGCTGGTCGCCGTGCCGGGTGGTGCGGTCCCGTTGCTGGCCGGCTGGATCCTGTCGGGGTGGGCGCTCGACCGCCTGATCGCCGGCTGGGTCGACACTCCGGCGGCACACGCTGCACGCCGCCGGCTCCGGGCCGCCACGCGTGCCGGCGACGTGGCGCTCGTCGCCGCGATCGTCCTGGGGCTGGCCGTGGCCGGACCGGAGCTGGTCGTCGGATCGCCGTCGGCGGCGACCGATCTCGCCACCACCTCGTTGCTCGGCGTCGGCGCCGACACCCTCTTCGCGCTGCTGGTGCTCGTTGCCGGCCTCGCCCGGTCGGCGCTGTTCCCGTTCCACCGGTGGCTGACCGCCACGCTCTACGCACCCACACCGGTGTCGGCCCTCGTCCACGCCGGCTACGTCAGCGGTGCCGGCCTGCTGCTGATCCGCTTCGCCCCGACGTTCACGGCGGTGGACGTGGCGGTCGTGCTCGCCGTGGTGCTGGCGATCGCCACGATCGCCGTCGGCACGGCCGCCAGCCTCACCCGGCCCGACGTGAAGGGTGCACTGGCCTGGTCGACCGTGGCGCAGATGGCGTTCATGGTCCTGCAGTGTTCGATCGGGGCCTTCTCCAGCGCCGTGGTCCACATCGTGGGGCACGGCATGTACAAGGCGGTGCAGTTCCTCGGTGCCGGCGACACGGTCGCCGCCGGCCTGCAGAAGCGCCGCCGACCGATGGCCGACGCCGACGTCCATCCCGCGCTGCGCCATGCGCTCACGGCGGCGGTGCCCACCGTGGCCGTCGTGATCGGGCTCGTCGTCGGACCGCCCGGGCTCGACGGCGCCGAACGCATCCTGCTCGTCGGCTTCGCATGGTTGGCGATCGCAGCCGGGGTTCGTGGAACGCTCACGGCCGGGACGCTGGCTCCGGCGTCTGCAGCCTCGTCTGCCGCCGTGGGTGGCGTCGTGGCCGGCGTCGTCTACTTCCTCGGCCTGCGGGTGGCCAAGGCCTTCTTCGAGCCGTCACTGGGTGTCGTCGACGTCGACGCCACCATCGGCGAGACCGCCGCGGTGGTGGCACTCGTGGTCGTGGCGGCGATGGCGCTGCTGCTCGCGGTTCCCGGCGCCGGGCGGCTGCGGGCGGACGCCCGCTGGTGGATCGACCGGCTCACCGAGGTCCGGCCGGCACTGCGCACCGACCTCGCCGCCACACCCCGGGTCTCGTCGGTCACAGGAGAGGGCCCCCACCCGTCCGGCTCCGACCCGAGCCCGGAATCCGACGATGTCCGGCGGGCCGAACTCCGGGCGCAGGTCGCGCGGGCGGCCGAGGCCGTTGCGCCGCTGTGGCCGTTGTCGTCCTTCGTGGCCGTGAACCCCCTCGGTGGCTTCGAACATCGCAGTTTCGACGACGCCGTGCTCGAGGCTCGTCGCGTGCTGCGCGGACGGGGCCATCGCTCGTTGCAGGAGTTCCGGGACGACCACCGCGCCGGCGTCACCGACGACGACGATCTCGCGTGGGCCATCCACGCCACGGCGTCGGTCGCCTGCGCCCAGGAGCCGCTGGTGGTCGGGCAGCGGTCGGTCCGGCCCGACGAACTCGTCAGGGTCGATCTGCTCCACGGGCCCGACGAGACGCACGTCGTCGAGCCGCGGACCGAACTCGAGCGACGGCTCGGTGTCGACGCCGGGGCGCTCCTCGGCATCGACGAGCTGATCGCATCGTGGCTGACGGACCACGTGGCTCCACCGACGTGGCCGCTCGGTGCCCCGGGGGACGACCTGATGACGACCACCCGGCGTCAGGCGATCCGGCACGCCCGCCGGGCCCTGTCCGCCCCGTCGGTGGAGTTCCTCGAGTCGCTCGGCGACGACCCGATCGACGTGATCGAGCGTTCGCTGACGGCCAGCGGTGTGCGGCCGGCGGACTGTGTCGACGAGCTGCGCGGCCATCTCGCCTCCCTGCCGGGTTGGGCCGGCCACGCCCGGTGGCGGACGGAGTGGGCCCACGCCGACGAGCAGCTGCCGATGGTCCGCCCCTCCGAGATCGCCGCGACCCGTGCCATGCTCGAGGCGGCCACCATCATCGATCTCGAGGTTCGTGGAGCCGGCGCCGTGAACGCACCGGAGACCGCCGAGACGACCGCCGACGGGCCCGGTCGAACGCTCGCCGGGCGCGTCGACATGGTGATCGACCGGCTCGGCCTCGCCCACGACGACACCACTCGTGGGTACGTCGGCGACGTCCTCGCACTCGTGCCCGACACCATGCGGTCGGCGATCTGGCAGGCCGCCCAGGAGCACCACGTCGACCACGGAACACTCAGCCTGCTCGACCGCACCGGAGGTGTCACCGGCATCGACGGCGCCACGGACGACGGCCGGCCCGCCAGCCAGGTGGCACTCTGCATCGACGTGCGCTCCGAAGGTCTCCGCCGGCATCTCGAGGAGCAGCATCGTGACGAGACGATCGGGTTCGCCGGCTTCTTCGGCATCCCGATGAGCACCTGTGAACTGGGATGGAGCCGGCCCGAGCCACGATGCCCCGTCCTCGTCGCACCCAGCGCGGTCGCCACGGAGACGCCCGCCGACGGACACCACGACGATGCCCGGCGCCTGCTCGCCGATCGCCGCGTCCGTGGCGCCGGGGCCTTCGCGCACACGTCGACCAAGCAGCAGCCCGGCGCACCGTTCGCCACGGCCGAGGCACTCGGGTGGATCACGGGTCCCCTCGCTGCGTGGCGGACACTCGCGCCGCCCCATTCGAACGACGCCGAGCACCATGTGCCGCCGACGCAGCTCGGCTTCGACGAGGGGGTCGAGGTCGACCAGCGTGTGTTCTGGGCCGAGTCGGTCCTGCGGACGATGGGGCTCACCGAACGGTTCGCGCGCCTCGTGGTGCTGTGCGGTCACACGAGCTCCACCGTGAACAACCCGCACGCCACGGCGCTGGAGTGCGGCGCGTGTGCGGGAGCGAGCGGTGGCTCGAATGCACGCGCCGTCGCTGCGCTGCTGAACCAGCGCGACGTCCGCTCCGGGCTGTCCGAACGCAACATCCACGTTCCCGACGACACCTGGTTCACCGGTGCGGTCCACGAGACCACGACCGACTCGGTGACCCTGCTCGACGTTCACCTCGCGCCCTCCGACCACGGTGACGAGATCGGGGCGCTCCAGCAACGCCTCGATCTCGCCGCCCGGAACCAGGCCGCCGACCGTGCTCGGTACCTCCCCGGGCCTGCGTCGAGGGTGCGCGACCGCGGCCTCGACTGGGCACAGACGCGGCCCGAGTGGGGCCTGGCCCGGAACGCCGCGTTCGTGATCGCTCCCCGCTCGGCGACGCTCGGGCTCGACCTCGGCGGCCGGGCGTTCCTCCACAGCTACGACTCGCGCTTCGACCCCACCGGGTCGGTGCTCGAGACGATCATGACGGCGCCGCTCGTGGTGGGCCATTGGATCTCCTCGCAGTACTACTTCTCCACGGTGGACCCCGACACGTTCGGCGCCGGCGACAAGCTGCTGCACAACCCGGTCGGCACCGTCGGGGTGATGTCGGGTGCGACCGGCGACCTGCGCGTCGGCCTGCCACTGCAGAGCACCCACGTGGGTGACCGGCCCTATCATCAGCCGTTGCGGTTGCTCGCCGTCGTGCAAGCCGAACCCGCCACGATCGATGCGATCATCGCCCGCAACCCTCTCCTCCAGCGTCTCGTGGAAGGATCGTGGTTGCGGATCGCCGCCCGGCCGCATGTTCACCGGCCCTGGTCGATGCGATCACCGAGCGGGATCTGGACCACCTCGAGCACCGACATCACCGACACCGACACCGACATCAGCAGCAGCACCGACAGCACCGACACCAGCACCAGCACCAGCACCAGCTTGGAGAACTCATGAACACCTGGCACGGATTCACCCCCATGGCCCGCATCGAGGTCGTCATCGGCGGCGAGCAGGTCGCCGCCGTCCGCGACCAGCTGCTGTCGTCCGGCGCCACGGGCTTCACGGCGGTCAACGGTGTCGCCGGCTTCGGCCACCACGGCGAACACGCCGGTCGGCTGCTGTTCAACGACCGCAACAGCTTGTCGATGATCATCAGCGTCGTGCCGCTCGACCGGATGAAGACCATCGTCGCCGGGATCCGGACGCTGCTCGACCATCACCACGGGGTGGTCTTCATCAGCGAGACCCACGTCAGCCGGCCCGAGTACTTCCAGTCCGACCCCGAGAGCTAGCCGGGCCGGCAGATCGGCACGTGCTGCGATCAGCCAGCAGCCCGACCGTCCGGCCGCTCGCTCATCGCCGTCGATCCTGGAGCCCAGAAGGGGAATCGAACCCCTGACCTACGCATTACGAGTGCGTTGCTCTACCGACTGAGCTATCTGGGCGCGCAGTTGCGCAGCGCGTGAGGCTATCGGCGCGCCAGCGGATCGCGCCCGTCCCACGTCCCCGTGGAACCGTACGGCTCGAAGCGGGCGAACATCTCCTCGCCGTACCAGTCCTCCTCGCGGGTGCGACGCACCACCTCGACGTGGTCGGGCATCGAGTAGGCGAACGTCCGGGCGGCATCCAGCGACTCCCACAGGCTGAACGTGGCGAGCCGGCCCACCGGCGCCTCGCCCACACCGACCACGTCGATCAGCCCCTCACTGCGGTGCAGCTCGTCGTCGACGGCCCCACCGGCCGCAGTGAACGCCTTCCAGGCGCTGCGCTTCACGTCGGCGCGCGTGATGATCGCCACCGGTCCGTCGGCCGATCCCGGCGCGAGCCCGGCGAGCGGGTCGACGCCACGCCAGGTGCCGTGGCCTCCCAGGCTCCGGAGCCGGACGTGCCAGCTCTCGGCGGCGTGCTCCCATCGCCGGGCGATCCGATGGGAGGCGAGGAATGCCTCCAGATCCTGTTCGTGTTCCCACACGGCGAAGAGTGCGGTTCGGGCGAGATCGGCGCCGGCGCTGGTGTCGTCGCCCGATCCCGTGCCGAGTGCCCGCCAGAACCGCAGGCCGCCGACACGGGCGAGCCGTGGGCGGTCGACACCCAGCCGTGCCAGAGCGAGTGGCGTCTTCCAGACCGGTTCGCGGATCAGGTGGAACGACGCGATGCGAGTCATGCATCGGCCATGCTGTCACCGATGGACACCGACGTCGTGGTCGCCCTGTCGGTCACGATCGTGATCGGGTACGTGATCGGGTCGGTCCCGGTCGCCAACGTGGTGGCGCGACGGCAGGCGTCGCTCGACCTGCGGCACGTGGGTGACCGCAACCCCGGCTACTGGAACGCCAAGGAGACGCTGGGGAGGAGGGCAGCGGTCCCCGTGTTCGTCGGTGATTCGCTGAAAGGGGTGGTCGCCGCCCTGGCCGCTGTGGGCGTGGAGGCGGCGTTCGACCTCGACGTGTGGGGGCTCGCCTACGCGGGCACGGGCGCGGCGATGGTGGGCCATGCCTTCCCCGTGTTCGCCGGGTTCCACGGAGGTCGCAGCGTGCTCACGTTCGCCGGTGGTGCGGCGGTGTACGCCACCCTGCCGTTCGCTGCCGCCATCGCCGCACTGTCGGCGGCGTTCGGCGTGTCGCGCTCGTTCGCCGTCGGAGCCCGCGTCGGGTTCGTCGCGTTCCCCTTGGTGCAGCTGGTGATCGAGGGCCCGTATCGCACGGCCGCCACCGGCGTGCTGATGACGTTCATCGGCATCCGGTTCGCGATGGCCGCCCGGGCGGGCGGGCCCTGACACCGACCCGCGGCGCCGGCCAGGGGCCGCCGGGTTTCGGCGCCGGTGACGGCGGGCATCCGCCAGCACGGGAGGCTGGTGTCGCAACATGGATATCGAGACGATCGTGGAGCACACGGGAGAGATCGTCGAGCTGGTCGGGGTCGCCGTCATCGTGGGCGGACTCGTGGTCGCATTCGTTCAGCTGTTGCTGCGCTTGCGACACGACGGCCGGGAATCCGCGTATCGCGTCACTCGGCAGTCGATCGGTCGGTCGATCCTGCTCGGGCTCGAGATCCTCGTTGCCGGCGACATCATCCGCACCGTCGCGCTCGATCCCACGTTCACCTCCGTCGGGGTACTCGCGATCGTCGTCCTGATCCGCACGTTCCTGTCGTTCACCCTGGAGGTCGAGATCACCGGACGGTGGCCGTGGCAGGCCAGTGCGCGAGAGATGTGAGCGTCGGCCCGTCGGCCCCCCGTCCGACCCCGACCCCGTTCAGCAGTCAGCCGTAGGAACGTCCGCGCCAGGTCTGGCGACCTCGCCGCATGATCCCCCGGCCGATGGCGGCCACGGCGAGCGGATCGGCGAGCGGGCTCAGCCAGTAGGCCGGTCCCGTGCGCTGGTAGGCGCGACGGGTGCCCACGAGCGTGCCCAGGCGAGCCGCGAGCAGCACTGCGTCGAGCAGGTCCGCCCGCCGGGCGACCACCCGCAACAGCGGGAGGGCCTGGGCGACGCCGACCACGGCGAGGTCCGCCAGCTGGCGGCGCAGCGGCTCCACCCCGGGCAGTGCGAGCGATCGTCCCCATCCGGTCCAGGTGTCACCGAACGACTCGAACATGCGCACGGTCAGCATCTCGCTGCCGTCGAGGAATCCCACACGGTGCCCGTCGGCGGCCAGCCGGCGAGCGAGGGCGATGTCCTCCACCACCTCGCCGGCGACCGGCGCCATCGCCCCGGCCTGCAGGAAGCGGTCGCGGTGGAACGCCGTGCACTGGCCGTTGGCCATCGTGCGGTCGGCACTCGACGGGGCGGTGCCGGGAGGGCCGAAGCGGTAGACGAGCGTGGTCAGCATCGCGGGATGGAGCCACCGGCTGCCCGGTGTGGGGCAGTCGAAGCGACCACCGACGGTCAGCAGGTCGAGCCGATCACCGATCGCCCGGGCCACCAGCGCCGGCGCGAGCTCGGGCACTGGACGGGTGTCCGCATCCAGGGTCACCACCCAGTCGCCGGTCGTGGCCTCGATGCCCTGCTGGAGCGCCCACGCCTTGCCGGCCCAGCCGTCCGGCAGCGTCCGGCCGGCGAGCACACGGGCGCCTGCCTCGGCGGCGACGGCGGCGGTGGCGTCGCTCGACTGGTCATCGACCACGATCACCTCGCGCACCCCGGGGGCGCCCACCACGGCGTCGAGCAGGGGACCGATCCGCGCCGCCTCGTCACGGGCCGGGACCACCACGCTGATCGAGGCTGCCGGGGTGACGGTGGGTCGGACCGGCGCCGCGACGGTCGCAGCCCGTGCCAGCCGCTGCAGCGCGACGGCCCCCGTCGCTGCGCGTGCGACGATCGAGGCCAGGCGCATCAGCCGGCGGGATCGGCTCACCGCTGCTCGGCTTCGGTGTCCGCCGGGCTCGGCGTCTCCGCTCCGGTGATCATCTCGGCCACGATCCGGGCGCTGGTGGCCACCAGGGGCAGGCCGCCGCCGGGATGGCTCGAGCCGCCGACGAGGTAGAGGCCGTCGCGGGCGCCACGGTTGCCGGGCCGGACGAAGGCGGCACGCCGGCCGTTCGACGACGTGCCGTAGATGGCGCCGCCCGGCGACCGGTACCGATCGGCGATGATCGCCGGGGTCATGGCGTGGACGAACTCGATGCGCTGTCGGAGGTCGACGCCGTTGGCCGCCAGCCGATCGAGCACGAGCTTGCCGTACGCCGCTTCGTCGATCTCGGCGCCGGCGGGGGCGTTGACGAGGACGAACCAGTTCTCGCAGCCGTCGGGCGCCTGGGTCGGATCGGTGACCGACGACACGCAGGCGTAGATCGTCGGGTCGGCGGCCGGTCGGCCGGCGTCGAGATCGTTGTACTCGGCGGCGTAGCTCTCGGAGAACCACACGTTGTGGTGGCCGATGCCGGGTGTGGTGCCGCGCACGCCGAGACACAGCACGAATCCGCTGGTGGAACGGTCGGCACGGCGCACCTGCTTCAGCGCCGAGTCGTCGGGCAGCAGGTCGGCGTAGAGGTGTTCGGCGTCGACGTTGGCCACCACGTGCTCGGCGTCGAGTGCGGTGCCGTCGGCGAGTTCCACGCCCCGGACCCGGCCACCGTTGCGGCGGCTCGATGCGCCGTCGGCCGGCTCGGCGACGGTGATCCGGGCGACGTCGGCGCCGGTGCGGATCTCCACGCCCGTGTCGAGAGCGACGCGTTCGAGGGCCTCGCGCAGGGTGTCGAGGCCGCCCATCGGATACCAGCAGCCGTAGCGCGCCTCGATGTGCGGGATGCAGGCCAGCGTGGCCGGTGACTCGTAGGGCGACGATCCCGAGTAGGTGGCGTAGCGGTCCGCCCACTGCACGAGCCGGTCGTCGTCGAAGGTGGCGGCGGCCGCATTGTGCAGTGTGCGCAACGGATCGATCGACGTGAGATCGCGCGGCGACCGCATGCGCTTCAGCAGCGACCAGGGATTCGACATCGGGCCGGCGAAGAACGTGCGCTCGGCCACGTCCCAGATGCGACGTCCACGGGCGTCGAAGCGCCGCCACTGCGCACCGGCGCCGGGTTCGAACTCGTCGAATGCGGCGGTGGTGGCATCGGCGTCGCCGTGGACCGTCAGCGACGATCCGTCGCGCCAGTGGTAGTGGAACTGTGGATCGAGGCGGACCATCTCCACCTCGTCGTCGAGCGTTGTCCCGGCAGCGCGGAAGACCTCGTCGAACACGTGGGGAAGCGTCACCAGCGACGGTCCGAGATCGAAGGTGAAGCCGTCGCGGCGCAGGGTGGCCAGCTTGCCGCCGACCACGTTGCGGCGTTCGAGCACGGTCACGTCGTGGCCCGCCGCCCGCAGTCGGATCGCGGCGGCGAGCCCTCCGGCTCCGGCACCGATGACGATGGTGCGGCCGTCAGCCACGGAGCTTCCCCACCACGGCGGCGGCGGCGATCGGCAGCATGCCGGCACCACCGACGACGGCGACGAGGGGGTCACGGAAGAACCTGGCGAAACCGAGCGTCTCCATCACCCCCATGTAGGCATACTCGCCGACCAGTGTGGCGTCGGCCCCCGACGCCTGGGCGCTCGGCGGCAGGGTTGCCTCGAGCAGCGCCATCACGCCGAGACCGGTGAGGAACCACCCGGCGAAGTTGCTGAGCGGGATCCCCCGGTACACGCCGCGCCGGGCCCAGGTCCAGTAGCCCTCGCCCACCATCTGCGGGTCGAGGAACAGGTCCCATGCGGTGAGCGCAGCCGATCCCAACGCGGCGCGGGTCGCCGGTGTCGATCGGGCGCCGAGGGCGGCATGGGCGGCTTCCCGTGCGGGCAGACCCAGCGCGAACCAGGCCAACGGCACGATCGCGGGGACGTGGGCGACCTTCGGTCGCAGGGCGGCGGTGTAGGAGTAGCGACCGAAGGGCAGGCCGGTGGAGGTGCCGATGCGCTCCACGACGGTCGTGGCCACCGCCGTCGCCGCCGCTGCCGTACCGGCGCGACGACCGCCCCACCCTCGCGTCGCGTTGGCCGTGGTGGTGGCGAACGACCCCACCACCACCACGCTCGACAGCACGCGCCGGGCCCGTCCACCCTGGGGCAGCAGCGGTGTGGCGATCATGCCGGCCACGGTGGCCAGGCCGGCGACCCCGGCAACCGACCCCGCAACGCGTGAACAGTGTGCGGCCGGTGGCCGCACACTGTTCACGCGTTCGGCGGGGGTGGTGGTCACGGGCGGAGGAGCTTGGCGACCATCGCCGCCTTCTCGATGGTCGACACGCTGGCGCGGGAGGTGAACACGTCGTAGTCCTGCGCCTCGATCTTGTCGAGGATCCGCCCGTAGAGGGCATGGGCGGCACCGACGCACTTCGCCGACCGGTCGGGGAGCATGGCGATGCCGATCTCCGCCGAGGCGTAGAGGTCGCGGCAGCGGGCGATCTCGAAGCGCATCAACTCGACGAACTCGGGGGTCACCGTCCGCTCGGTGAGGTCCACCTCGAACCGGCGAGTGTCCTCGAGTGGCACGTACTGGCGGCCGCGGTCGAGATCCTCGTCGATGTCGCGAAGGAAGTTGGTGAGCTGGAACGCGTTGCCGAGGTCGCGGGCGTGCGGCAGGGCGGCGTCGTAGTCCGTCGGTTCGAGGATCGGCAGCATCATCTCGCCGATCACGGCGGCCGAGCCGTCCATGTAGACGAGCAGGTCGTCCCACGTGTCGTACGACTCGATCGTGAGATCCATGGTCATCGACCGGAGGAAGCGGTGGAACGCCTCGGTGTCGATGTCGAACGCCCGCACGGTGTGGACCACGGCCTTCAGCACGGGATCGTCCGACCGGCCCGCCCGGAGATCGGCGAAGAAGCGGTCACCGAAGTCGACCAGTGCTGCGGCGCGCACCTCGGTGGGCACGTCACGGCCACCCTGCGACGGGATCTCGTCGACGATGTCGTCGGCGTACCGGGCGAACGCGTAGAGCGCGTGGACGTGGTGCCGCTTCACCTTCGGCAGCACCTTGGTCGACCAGTAGTACGTGGTTCCGTGGCGCTTGTTGAACTGGCGGCACAGCTCGTAGCTCTCGTCGAGCGTGACGGGACCTTCGGGCAGCAGGTGGGTCGTGGGCGTCGGCGGCGACGGGTCGATCCGCAGGAGACGTCGGGCCGCGGCGACGGGTTGCGGGGACATCAGCGGCGTGCCGCGTACTGGTCGACCCGGGCGGCTGCGAGCTTGCCCGACACCAGCACCATGGGAACGCCCACACCGGGAAGGGTGGACGATCCGACGAACACCAGCCCGGGCACGCGTTTGTCGACGTTGTTGGGCCGGAACGGCCCCGTCTGGAAGAAGGTGTGCGCCAGTGCGAACGGTGTCCCCTGCTCCATGCCCATGCGTTCCCAGTCGGTGGGGTCGTAGACCTCCTCCACGACGACGTCGGTGGGATAGCCGAGGGCCGCCGTGCGATCGCGCAGCGACTGCACGATCCGATCGCTCTCGCGTGACCAGTCGATGGTGCCGCTGAGGTTGGGAGTGGGCTCGAGCACGTAGATGCTCGAGCAGCCGTCGGGGGCGAGGGAGCGGTCGTCGAGGCTGTGCAGCGTGACGAGGATCGACGGGTCGGGCATCCGCACGCCGTCGTCGATGAGGGCCTTGAACGACCCGTCCCAGTCCCTGCCGAAGTGGATGTTGTGGTGGCTGGCGTCGGCGGGCGGCAGGCCGTTCACGCCGGCGACCCACAGCAGGCACGACGGTGAGTACTGACCGTCGCGTGCCGCGCGGGGCGGTTTGATGCCGGGCAGCAGCTCGCGATACGCCACGGGGAGATCGGGGTTGCAGACCACGGCGTCGGCGTCGAGACGTTCCGAGCCACCGATCTCGACACCGGTGACCGGGCCGCCGTTCGGCCGGCGGAGGATGCGGGTGACGGGCGAGTCGTAGCGGATGTCGACGCCGGCGGCGCACACGGCGTCGGCGAGGCCGGCGGCCATCATGTGCATGCCGCCCTCCGGCACGAACACGCCCTCCACCGAGTCCATGTAGGTGATCACGGCATAGAGAGCCAGTGCCTCGTAGGGGGCGAGGCCCGCGTACATCGACTGGAAGCTGAAGATCCGCTGCAGGCGGTCGTCGTCGAAGAACGAGGCGACCTTCTTGCCGAGCTTGCCGAAGCCGCCGATCTTCACCAGTTCGAGTCCCGATCGCCACGGCTTCACGAGGTCGAGGGGCGAGTCGAAGTTCGCGTCGATGAAGGAATCCATCTCGGCGCGGTAGAGGCGCTCGAGCCATTCGCAGAACCGGCCGAACGCCTCGGCCTCCTTCGGACCTGCGAATTCCCGGATCTCCTGGCTCATGGCCTCGCGCCCGTGGCGCACGAACAGCGTCGAGCCGTCGTCGTACACGGCGCGGTACATCGGATCGACCGGGTTGACCGTGATGTGGTCCTTCATCTCCGCGCCGGCGGCGTTGAAGGCCTCCTCCAGGAGGTTGGGCATCGTGAGCACGGTGGGGCCGTTGTCGAGCCGGAAGCCGTCACGCAGGATCATCCCGGCGCGCCCGCCCGGCATCGAATCTCGTTCGACGATCGTGACCTGATGGCCGGCACGGCTGAGGTGAGCGGCCGCCGACAGCCCGCCGAGCCCCGCACCGATCACCACCACCTTCATCGGGGTGTCTCCGTGGGTGTGCGGGGGGCGATGTTCGGGCAGGGGTGTCTCATACGGTTCTCCAGCTGACGTACTCGGCGAGGGCGACGAGTTCGTCGCGTGCGGTGTCGACGATCGGCGCCGTGGCGATGGCGGCGACGGCGGTGTCGGTGAGTTCGCTGATGTGTGCCTCGAGGGCGTCGAGTGCCCCGGTGTCGACGATCACCTGCTGGATCCGGCTCACGGCATCGTCGTCGAGGCCGGGCTTCCCGACGAGGTCGAGGACCGCACGCTGGCTCTCGTCGGCGCGTACGACGGCCCTCGCCAGCAACGGTGTGGGCTTGCCCTCGCGGAGGTCGCCGCCCACCGGTTTGCCCGTGACGTCGGCGTCACCGAACGCGCCCATCACGTCGTCACGCATCTGGAAGGCGTCGCCGAGCGGGAGTCCGTAGTTGCTGAGACAGGGCAGCAGCTCCTCGGAGCGTTCTGGTGCGGCGAGCACGGCGCCGAGGTGCAGCGGACGCTCGATGGTGTACTTGCCCGACTTGTACCGGCAGATCCGTTCGGCCGCGACGACGTCGCGGACGCTCTGGACCGACCCGACGATGTCGAGGTACTGGCCGATGTTGAGCTCGATGCGGAGTTCGTTCCAGATCTGCATCGCCTCGACGGGAGCGCCTTCGAGCAGCTGGTCGGCGTACACGAACGCCAGGTCGCCGACGAGGATCGCCACGCCCTCACCGAACCGGCGTGACTCGCCGGCCCAGCCCTGTTCGGCGTGCCGGGCCGCGGCGACGGCGTGGGTGGTGGGCTGGCCGCGGCGGGTGTCGGCGTCGTCCATCACGTCGTCGTGGAACAGCGCGAAGGCGTGCATCAGCTCGAATGCCGCACCGGCGTCGATGTCGACCTGGTCGGTCGCTCCGCCGCCGGCGCCGACGTAGCCCCAGTGGCAGAACGCGGGTCGCAGGCGCTTGCCGCCCGACATGACGAGGCGCCGGATCTCGTCGATGGGCTGTCCGAGGGCGGGGTCGAAGGCGGCCCAACGGTCACGCTCCTCGGTGAGGAGTTGGTCGAGGCGTGCATCGACCCGTTCGGCGATGGCCCTCAGGCTCGGAGGCGGAGTCCCTGGCACGTGGATGGAGGCTAGTGCCACCCCCGGACTCCTGCGTCGGCGTGCGGTCAGCCGTCGTCGGGGCCGGTGTCGAGAGTGGCGTCGAGGTCGGCGGTGACCTGCTCGATGCGGAGCTGGGCGTCGGAGATCTTGGTGCGGCACAGCGTGATGAGCTCGGCGGCGCGAGCGACCCGGTCGGCGAGGTGGTCGACGTCGACGTCGCTGCCTTCCAGCTCACGCAAGATGGCGTCGAGCTCGTCGAGTGCGGCGGCGTAGCCGGGGGTGGTGGCGCGTGAGTCGTCGCTCATGGGTCGGTGCTCCTGGGGGTGTGCGGCGGGTTCGTGGCGGCGCTCGTGTCGGTGACGGCAGCGTCGATCCGGCCGTCGGCGACGGCGACGGTGAGGACGTCGTCGACGTCGACGTCGGTGATCGAGCGGACGATCGAGCCGTCGGCTCGCCGGGTGATCGACCAACCACGGGCGAGTTGGACGGCAGGGTCGAGTGCGGCGATCCGGGCGGCGACGAGGTCGAGTCGGCCGTCGGCGCGCTCGACGTGGGACGTCGCTCGTTCGAGCGTCCGTCTCCGGGCCTGGTCGAGCCGCGTGTCGGCGCGTGCGAGCGCGGCGGGAGTGGCGCGCGCCAGCGTGTCGATCCGCATCGACAGCCGCTCGTCGGCACGCTCGACCGCGGCGTGGGTGCGGCGGGCGATGCGGTGGGCGCACTCGGACAGCGTGGAGCCGGAGCGCGTCAGGGCGGCGTCGGCCTCGCGGAGGATGCCTGCGTAGCTGGCTTCGGCGGTGGCGGCGAACGCCGTGACCCGGGCGATCAGCTCGCCGGCACAGGCCGTCGGCGTCTTCAGGGAGGTGTGGGCGACCTCGTCGGCGACGCTGCGGTCGACTTCGTGGCCGAGCCCGGTGAGCACCGGGATCGACGACGACGCGATGGCACGGGCGATCGATTCGGCATCGAACACCGCGAGCTCGTTGCGGGCACCTCCACCGCGGATCACGACGATCACGTCGAGGTCGCGGTGGCGGGCGAGGGTGTGGATCGACGACGTGATCATCGCCTCGGCCACGTCACCCTGGACGCGCGTGTCGATCACGCTGAGCCCGAACCCGATGCCGCTGCGGTCGAGTTCGTCGTGGAAGTCGTGCCAGGCGGCCGTGCCGACACTCGTGACCACACCGATGCGCAGTGGTACCGCCGACAGCGGGCGCTGCCTGTTGGCGTCGACGAGGCCGTCGGCCACGAGCCGGCGGATCACCTCGTCGCGCGACTGGGCGATGTCGCCGAGCGTGTACTTCGGGTCGATGCCCGACATCTTCAGCCCGATGCGGCCCATGGGGGCGTAGTAGTCGAGGTGACCGAACACGCGCACCTTCATGCCATCGGCCAGGCGGAGGCGGTGCTTGCGCAGCAGCGGCCGCAGCCGCATCCGCGAGTTGGCGAAGAACTGCACGTTGACGACGGCCCTGCCCCGGCCGTTGCCGCCGTCGGTGTCGTCGACGAGCGTGAAGTAGGCGTGGTTGCCGCGGTCGTTCCAGCCGGAGATCTCGCCCCGCACCCAGACCCCGTCGGAGAAGCCGCGGCGGAGCGTGTCGTTGATCGCACCGGCCAGCTCACCGACGCTGTACGTCGGATTGGCGGGGTCGTCGACCTCCTCGTCGAAGTCGAACGCGGGCTGGTTCACGGACCCGATTCAATCAGCCGGGGACGATGGCCGGTCGCCGGGCGGGGGTCGACGATGGCACGAGTGGTCAGGCTCCCAGCGCCCGGACACCGCCGCCGGGCGGCGTGTCGGCGTCGTCGGTGGTCGAGGTGGCCGCGTCGACGGCGAAGAGTTCCCCGTCGACCGGCAGGCCACGGGCGAGACGGAGTTCGTCGAGCTGGCGCAGCGGCTTCTCGAGTTGGCGGCGGCGGGTGCCCGACAGTTGCTCGAACGCCTTGTCGACCGTCTCGAACTTCTTCTTCACCGCGTCGACCTGGTCGGCGTACTTGCGCCACTGCGTGCCGAACGAGCCGAGCAGCTTCAGGATCTCGTCACTGGTCTGCTCGATCATGAAGTTGTCGAAGGCCTGGCGGATGACCCCGAGGAACGCGAACAGGGTGAGTGGTGAGCAGAGCACCACCTTCTGGCCCATGGCCTCGTCGAGCAGGGCGGCGTCGTGTTCGTGGATGAAGCCGGTGAGCTGCTCGTTGGGGATGAACAGCAGCACGTAGTCGACCGACGGGCTGTCGCTCTCGTTGGCGTAGTCACGCTTGGCCAGTTCCTTCACGCGTAGGCGCACGTCCTGCAGGAACCGCTTCACGTGGGCCTCGCGCTCGGCGTTGGTGCCGGCTTCCAGATAGCGCAGGTACGACGCCATCGGGAACTTCACGTCCATGTAGAGCGAGTGGCCCTTCGGCATGGGGAACGTGTAGTCGGGTCGCCCGCTGCCGCCGTCGATCTGGGTCTGCTTGACGTAGTTGAGGTTCTCCTGGAAGCCGGCGAGGCGGAGCACGTCTTCGGCCATCCGCTCGCCCCAGTTGCCGCGGGCCTGTGGGTTGGCGAGCGCCTCACGGAGCGCACGGGTGGAGTCGGCCAGCGTGCTGGCGATCTCGGCGTGCGCCTGCAGCGAGTTGGTGACCTGGCCGAAGTTCTCGGCGCTGCTGCGGCCGAGGGTGGTGACCATCTCGCTGAGCTTGGAGAGTTCGGCGCGCATCTCGGCATGCACCTGGTCGAGCCGCGAGTCGATGACGTCCTTCTTCGACGCGAGGTCGGAGTTGGTCTGGTCCCGGGCCGTCTGGGCGAGGGCGCCGAAATGCTCGCGCTGCAGCACCGCCGACTGTTCGAGGGCGGCGGCGACGGCGGCGTCGCGTTCGGAGACGGCCTGCTCGCGGGCCTGGGCGACGGCGCCGCGGACGGCCGTGTCGATCGCCACCTGGAGGGCCTCGCTGGTGGCGGCCTGCTCGGCAGCACGCTCGTCGGCACGCCCGGCGGCGCGGGAGTCGGCCCGGCGGGTGGCGAGCACGTAGCCGCCGACGGCGGCACCCACGGCCGGTAACACGGCGATCAGCAACACGGCGATGTCCATGTACCCCATGATGACAAGGGGCTGTCACAGCCTTCGCGGATGCCCTCTCTCCGACCCCTGCGCACCCGGATCGGGCCCGGGCGTCAGGGGAGGCGGGGTGGCAGGACGAAGCAGCGGTCGGCGAGGGTGCCGAGGGCGTAGCTCTCGTAGTCGACATCGAAGTCGGCGTACAGGTTGCGGCACGACTCGCTCCAGGCGAGGGCCTCCGGAGAGGAGATCCGGTGCACCACCTGCATGATCCCGCCCTCGTGGACCCGGTACTCGGCCCAGGTGCCGGGGAAGTCCTTCGTGCACCCGACCTCGATCGACGGCACGCCCGACAGCGTCATCGGGCGCACGCGGTGCCGGTGGGTGTGGCCGGCGGCGTAGGCCACGATCGACGGGTGACGTGCCGCGACCCGGTCGAGTTCGTCGCTCGAATCGGGGTGCAGTCCGAAGTAGTCGTCGCTGCGCTTGCCGTCGGGCCCGCCGATCCACTGCTGGTGGTGGCCCATCACGAACACGGGCCGCCCGTCGCCGTCCGCCTCGGTGGCCACGTGGTCGTCGAGCCACTCGATCTGCTCGGTCTCGATCTCACCGGTGGTGGCACCGGGGATCGTCGTGTCGAGCAGCGCCACCACCACGCCCGGCAGCTCGATCCACCGGTCACCGGCGTACTCGGCCTGGTGCCGGTAGGCGTCGTGGTTGCCACGCACCACGTGCAACCTGGCGCCGAACGGATCCCGGTAGCAGGATTCGAACGCCGCCCACTCCTGCGGGCGCCCATCGACCGACAGGTCACCCTTCACGATCACCGCCGCCGGGTCGATGGCGGCGATCTCGGCGGCGGCGGCACGGTTCATCACCTCGGGATACGGGTCGGCGCCGGGGGCAGAGCGGCGGATCGGGCCGTCGGTGAGGTCGTCGATGCGCCCGGCCTCGGTCTCGCCGAAGTGCACGTCGTTCACCGTCGCGAACCGGCACCGCAACTCGCCCGGCGGGGTGGGCAGCGTGTGCACCGTGGTGCCGTCGAGGCGGTGCTCGGCGTCGGCAGCGAGACCCTCGTAGCGGTGCACGGCGGTGCCGTGGTGGAGCACGGCGAGGTCGTCGGCGACCGTGGTGACGTCCATGGGGGTTCCGGGGCGTGGCAATCGATGGGTGAGTCGGGCGGGGTCGTCCTGAGTCGACGGCGTCGCCGTCAGGTCCTCACCACGATGGAGCTGACCACCTTGTCGTGCCAGGTCTGCTTCTTGTCGTCCCACAGCATCCAGAGGTAGCCGAGGTAGATGATCTGCGCCGAGATGAACACGGCGAACAGCGAGCGCCCGAGCGCCCGACCGAAGCCGAGTGGCTCACCGGTGGACTCGCCGACCACCTTGATGCCCACGATCCTGCGACCCCAGGTCTGACCGGTCCTGCCGAGCGCCCGCACGTAGATGAACGCCACGACGAGGTAGCCGACGACCCCGAGCAGCACGGCGCCGACCAGCAATCCGGCATCGGGCGCCCCGCCGGGACAGACGATCTCGCTGGTGCCGTCGAAGTTGTCGACGAGTTCGCAGTCGGCGAACGATGCCACGCCCATCACCAGTGCCGGAATCAGGAACACCAGGCCGAGCAGCCCGTACAGCAGCCCGTCGAGCAGGTAGCCGCCGAGCCGGATGCCGAATCCGGCACGCTCACCGCCGACCGGCCCCGACGGCCCGGCGCCGTAGCCCGGTGCGGTGGTGACGGCACCAGGGGGCGGCGGTACCGACCCGAAACCGGGCGTGCCGGGGGGCGGACCCGGTGGCGGCGGTGGCGGCGGCGGGGTGGGGGGTCCCTGCCCGGGTGGCGGCGGTGGTGGCATGGCCATGACGCGAGTGTGCCAGATTCCGCCGGTCCGGTCTCGGGCAATCAGGGATGGGAGCCGCGGCGCGGCTGTCGAGGTGCGTCGGTACCCACGCGAGTGTGGGAGGTCCGGCCGATCAGCGATACGGGCGGTCGCGGCGGGCGGGAACGGGCTTCGACCACCAGCGCCCGCTGAAACGCCACGCCGAGCGGCGGGGCGTCGTCGTCGTCTCCATCATCACCGGCTTGGGCCACAGTGCCTCGGTGGCGGCCATGATCGCCACGACCTCCTCGTCGGAGGGTGCAGGAGTGATGGTCGGCTCAGTCATCGTCGGCCATCCTAGGGGTGTCGGTCATGCCGGGGTCTCGTCGTCGATCGACCAGCTGGCGCGCGGTGGGCGGGTGACGACCGTGCCCGCCACGTTGTCGTGGAACGTCCGTCGTTGCGCATTGCCGAGCGCCGTCAGGAACCCGACGAGCAGGATCGGCGACACCACGTAGCGGATCACGAACCGCACCCCGGCGTCGCCCGCCGACACGTGCCTGCCGTTGCGGGCATCGACCACCGTGGTGCCGGCCACGCGGTTGCCGACCGACTGGCCCGTGCGGGCAACGCCCCTCGCGTACACCACCGTGGCGACGACGAACCCGGCAGCGCCGAGCGCCACGCCGGCGAGGATGGCGCCGGCCGACCCCGACAGCATCAGCACCCAGCCGGGCAGGGTGAGCAGCAGGACGACGGCGGTGTCCACCAGCAGACCGAGCGCCCGGGCGCCGAAGGAGGCGAACTCGGGCCGGAAGTCCAGCCCTCCCTCGGATTCGATCACGGCGGCCGGCGCCCGTTCGGGCCGTGCCACGTCGGTCGGTCGGGTGAGGGGAGCTCCCACCGCCGGTGCCGGAGGGGCTGCGTCGTCGTCGATTCGCCTCAGCAGGTCGGCCAGGTCGTCGTCGACCGCCGGTGATCGTGGTGTGGCGGGAGCCGGCTCGGTGGACGGAGACGCGGCGGGCGTCGCCGACGGAGGCGGTGGCGGGGGAGTTGACGGCGAAGGAGGTGGTGGTGGGGCAGTGGTCGGCCCGGTGGGCGACGTCGGCAACGGCGGCGGAGCGGGCGTGGTCGTGGAACCGGAGGACGCCGATTTGGGCGGTGGCGGCGGAGCCGAGGGAGACGTCGGCGGTGACGAGGGTTCCGGGGGCGGCGTCGACGAGGGAGGTGGGGGTGGAGGCAGCGGTGGGCGACCGGCCATCAGAGCGGCACGTTGCCGTGCTTGCGATGGGGGAGCTCCTCGCGCTTGGTGGCCAGCATCTTCAGGCCCGCCACCAGCTTCTGGCGGGTCTCCGCCGGATCGATCACGTCGTCGATGTAGCCCCGTTCGGCTGCCGCGTACGGCGTGGCGTACTTGTCGGTGTACTCCTGCACGAGCTCGGCGCGGCGCGCGACCGGGTCGGCCGCCTGCTGCAGCTCGCGCCGGTACACGATCTCGACGGCACCCTGCGGGCCCATCACGGCGAGCTCGGCCGTCGGCCAGGCGAACGCCAGGTCGGCGCCGATGGACTTCGAGTTCATCACCACGTAAGCCCCTCCGTAGGCCTTGCGGGTGATCACCTGGATGCGTGGCACCGTGGCCTCGCAGTAGGCGTAGAGGAGCTTGGCGCCGTGGCGGATGATGCCGCCGTACTCCTGGTCCACGCCGGGAAGGAATCCGGGGACGTCCACGAACGTCACGAGCGGGACGTTGAACGAGTCGCAGGTGCGCACGAATCGTGCGGCCTTCTCCGACGACTCGATGTCGAGCACGCCCGCCAGCACCTTGGGCTGGTTGCCGACGATGCCCACGGGCGCGCCGTCGATGCGGGCGAAGCCGCACACGATCGACTTCGCCCAGTGGGGGAAGTACTCGAAGAACTCGCCGTCGTCGACGACGTGGCGGATCACCTCGACCATGTCGTAGGGCAGGTTGGGGCTCGCCGGCAGGATGTCGCGCAGTTCGGGGCACAGCCGGTCGGGATCGTCGCCGAGATCCTCCACCGGCGGTTCCTCGAGGTTGTTCGACGGCAGGAACGACAACAGGAAGCGCACGTCGTCGAGACAGGACTTCTCGTCGTCGGACACGAACGTGGCCACACCGGACTTGGTGGCGTGGCTCATGGCGCCGCCGAGCTCTTCGAGGGTGACGTCCTCGCCGGTGACGGTCTTCACCACGTCGGGTCCGGTGATGAACATGTGGCTCGACTCACGCACCATGAAGATGAAGTCGGTCATCGCCGGGCTGTAGACGGCGCCGCCGGCGCACGGCCCGAGGATCACCGAGATCTGGGGAACGACCCCCGACGACAGCACGTTGCGGTGGAAGATGCCGCCGTAGCTGGCGAGGCTCACCACGCCCTCCTGGATGCGGGCCCCGGCGCCGTCGTTGAGGCCCACCACGGGGGCGCCCACCTTCAGGGCGAGGTCCATCATCTTGTGGATCTTCTCGGCGAAGACCTCGCCGAGGGCACCGCCGAACACGGTGAAGTCCTGGGAGAAGACGAACACCTTGCGGCCCTCCACCGTGCCCCACCCGGTGATGACGCCGTCGGTGTACGGACGGTCCTCGAGGCCGGAGCCCTGGGCCCGGTGGCGGGCGAGCAGGTCGAGCTCGTGGAACGTCCCGTCGTCGAGGAAGTAGTCGATGCGCTCGCGGGCGAGCATCTTGCCCTTGGCGTGCTGGCGCTCGACGGAGCGGGCCGAGCCGGCATTGTGGGCCTGCTCACGGCGCTCGGCGAGGTCGTCCAGTTTCTCCTGCATCGGATTGGTCACGGGGGGGAAACTAGTGGCTGTCGGCTCGGGTCGGGAGATCGACCAGACTGAGGTGGATGTCGACGTCGCCGCGTGCAGCGGGAGGACCGGCCGGTGAGACGGCGGACGGCCCGTGGAACCTGCCGGTGCAACCACCACTGGCCCCGATGCTGGCGAAGCTGTCGCGGTCGATCCCGGAGGAGCCCGACGGTGCCGAGGCGACCTGGCTGTTCGAACCGAAGTGGGACGGGTTCCGCTGCATCGTCTTCCGTGACGGCGACCGGCTCGAGCTGTCGAGCCGCAAGCTGCGCCCGCTCGCCCGCTACTTCCCCGAACTGCTCGACCCGCTCCGGCGGGCGCTTCCCGACCGCTGTGTGGTCGACGGCGAGATCGTCGTGCCCGACGATGTCCGTGGCGGCCTCGACTTCGATGCGCTGCTGCAGCGCATCCATCCGGCCGACTCGAGGGTGCAGCGCCTGTCGGTGGAGACCCCCGCCCAGTTCGTGGCGTTCGATCTGCCGGCGCTCGCCGACGAGTCGTTGCTCGACACGCCGATGGGAGAACGGCGAGCCAGGCTGGTCGAGGCGCTCACGCCGAACGACGTCGTGCATCTCACGCCGGCCAGCACCGATCGTGCCGTGGCTCTCGACTGGTTCGAGCAGTTCGAGGGCGCCGGTCTCGACGGCGTGGTGGCCAAGCCGCTCGCCGGCGTGTACGAGCCGGGCAAGCGATCGTTGCTGAAGGTGAAGCACCAGCGCACCGCCGACTGCGCCGTTGCCGGCTACCGGGTCCACAAGGACGGCAAGGGTGTCGGGTCGCTGCTGCTCGGTCTGTTCGACGATGCCGGCGACATGCATCCGGTGGGGGTGGTCGCCTCGTTCACGGCGACGCGTCGGGCCGAGCTGCTGGCCGAGCTGGAACCCCGTACCCGCGACGCGCTCGACGGGCACCCGTGGCGCAGCTGGCTCGAGCGGCAGGACGAGGCCGACGGCCCGTCGTCGCCGTCGCGGTCGTCGCGGTCGGCGGGCAGCCGGTGGAACGCCGGCAAGGACCTCTCGTTCGTGCCGATCCGGATGGGTCTCGTGGCCGAGGTGAACTTCGGGCAGCTGGAGAACCGGCGCTTCCGCCACGGCGTGTCGTTCCTGCGCTGGCGGCCCGACCGCACACCCGAGAGCTGCCGCTTCGACCAGCTCGACGTGGCCGACCCCGTGAGCTTCCACGACGTCGTCACGATGGAGTCCAGACCCCGATCGTGACGGCGCCCCTCGGCGCCGCACGTTGCATCCGGGGACGTTGCATCCGGTGTCTGACACCGGATGCAACGTCCGGCGGAGGGTGTTCGTCGAGGGTCTGACCCCTGACGAACGGTCAGGGAGTGGTGGTGGGGGCGATGGTGACGGTCACCACCGGGGGGATGGTGAGTTCGGTCGTGGGCACGCTGCCGTCGGCGTCGAGGATGGTGAAGCTCTGCGGTTCGCTGTTGAACACGCCGAGCTCGGTCTGCGCGTTGACCTCCACCGTCCAGTCGCCGGGCACCGTGAGCGGGATGCCGTCCTCCTCCAACCGCACCGCCGCGCCCGGCTCGGTGAGCGGCACCGGCTGGGTGATCGTGCCGATCGTGTCGTTGGGTGGCGCTGTGAACACGACCTCCAGGTTGGACAGGTTCTCGTCGGGAGCGTCGACCTCCACGCGCAGTCCCGCCTGGCCCACGGTGTCACGGGTGAGCTGCACCGTGACGTCGATGTCGGCCTCGGGGGCCTCGATCCGTCGTTCGATGGCGTAGTCGATGTCGGGGCCGGCATCGACGTTGGGTGGGCTGAGCGACAGCAGCCAGGCGCTCATGGCCAACACGACGGCACCTGCGACGGCCTCGACGCCGAACGCCCGCCGCAGCCGGTCGGCCATGGGGATCGTCATCTCGTTGGCCCGGGCGAGACGCTGGTTCACGAACTGGCGCGCCGACATCGCCACGAACACCATGACGGCGACCACCATCGTCTTGAGCAGCACGACGGCGCCGTGCGACGACCCGAACAGGTTGCCGCTGTCGAGGATCACCATCTGGATGACGCCGGTGAGCACCGTGACACCGATCGCCACGTTGGACAGCCGGGCGAAGCCGCGCACGGCGTGGACGAGGTCCTCCTCGCCCGGGCCGGCGAGCACCACCCGGGCCAGCAGCACGACGCCGCCCACCCACACCGCCATCGCCAGGGCGTGCAGGACTCCCATGGCGATGCTGACGACCGCGAGGTCGGTGCCGGTGCGGCTGAATCCGATGGTGACCACGGCGAGACCCGGTACGCCGAGCGCCATCATCTGGGTGACCGGATCGATCACCCGGTCGGGACGGAAGGCCACCCAGGCCGCCGCGATCACGAACACCATCCGAGCCAGGGCGGCGATCCCGGCCGTGCCGGCATCGAACAGGTCGAGCCACGACAGCGGGCTGAGGCTGCCGCCGAGCGAACCGTCGGTGACGGCTGCGGTGGCGGCCGCCAGGTACAGCACGGTGCCCACGAACGCCACGATCCACGCCCCCCGGACGAACCGGACGGTGAGCAGGTACTCCACGCCCTCGGGCCAGGCGGCGGCGATCACGACCAGCGATCCGAAGAGCACGGCGATCCCGAACACCGACAGCAGGCGCCCGAGCCACAACGGGCCCTGGCCCGCATCGACGCTTGCGAGATCGGCGACCTCGTCGGAGCTGGCGGTGTCGCCGTCCGACGAGGCACCGTCGCCCGTGGTGGTGCCGTCGGTGCCGTCGACTCCGGTGCCGTCGGGATCGGTGCCGTCGGTGTCGGGCACCGTGGTCTCCACCGCTGCCGGCTCGTTCTCGACGGTGAAGGTGATGTTGCCCACCCCGTTCGGCTCTCCGTCGGTGTTGCTCACACCCCACCGCACCACACAGGTGCCACGGGGGAGCGCCTCGACCACCTCGGCGCTCAGGGTGAGATCGTCGTCACCGACGCGTGGGCGACCGATGGTGGACAGCTCGGTGTTGCACTCGACCACCATGGTGTTGACCTCGCCGAGCTCCTCGGCGAAGGTGATCTGGATCTCGGCGGGGGAGTCGCCGATGGTGGCGCCGTCCTCCGGCGACGAACTCACGACGCTGTTCTCGGCGTGGGCGGTGCCGGGCAGCAGCGTGAATGCCGCGGTCAGACCGGCCACCAGCCCGCCGAGCCGTGACCAACGCCGTGCACGCCGGCGTGGGGCACGTCGTGGCTGCGCAGGCAGGGGAACAGGTGTGCGTTCGTTCACAATCGCCCCGAGGCTAGTGGCCCCGCCCCTGCACCGATCAGCCATCCGTCGTCCGGCGGCAGGCGGGGACGCCCATCTCGGTGGCGAGATCGTCGCGGCCGAGCTGCAGCTCGCCGATCCGTGTGGTGAGTGCAACGATGTCGTCGTCGCCCACGGCCTCTGCGCTCGCCGATCCGGCCGAGGCGGCCAGGGCCCGCCACCCCGCCGCCTGGTCGTCGGTGTTGCGCACGAATGCCCGGTGGTCGTCGGCCAGCTCGTCGGGCACGTCCAGCCGGCGAACCTGTTCTGCCTGCGACGCCAGCAGGGATGCGGCGTCGACGGCGAACTCCGTCACCGAGATCTGCTCCGGCGGTGTCGGCAGGGCATCGAGTGCCGCAGCGGTCTCCGTGCAGATGGCCGTCAGATCGGTGCGGTAGCCCTCGGGGGTGGCCTCCGAACTCGTGGAGCCGGCGCCGCAGCCGGCGACGAGGCCTGCTGCCACGGCCAACGCCATCGCCACCGTCGGCGTCGTCGCCCGCCTGCCGTGGCCGGCGGGGCGCGGTGGGATGCGTGATGCATCGGATCGACGACGCAGCCGTGGCCGGTTCATGGGCTGCACTGTAGGAACGCCGCCGGGATCATGGGTGTCACACGTCGTCGCTATCGTGACGGCGATGGCCACCCAATCCCTCTACCGCCGCTACAGGCCGCAACGCTTCAGCGAGGTGAAGGGCCAGGACCACGTCGTTCGGGCACTGCGCAACGCCGTTGCCGAGGGCCGCGAAGGGCAGGCGTACCTCTTCTCGGGCCCGCGTGGCACCGGCAAGACCTCGTCGGCGCGCATCCTCGCGAAGGTGCTCAACTGCGAGAACCCGCAGGGCGGTGAACCGTGCTGCGAGTGCCCGTCGTGCCTCGCCGTGGAGCACGGCACCAGCTACGACGTGCACGAACTGGACGCTGCCAGCAACAACGGCGTCGATGCGATGCGCGACCTCATCGAGAAGGCTTCGCTGGGTACGCCCGGACGGCACAAGGTGTACATCCTCGACGAGGTGCACATGCTGTCGAAGGCGGCCGAGGCGGCCTTGTTGAAGACGCTCGAGGAGCCGCCGCCCCATGTGGTGTTCGTGTTGGCCACCACGGACCCCCAGAAGATGTCCGACACGATCCGCAGCCGGACCCAGCACCTCCAGTTCCATCTGCTTCCCGCCGACACCCTCCAGGAGCACGTGCGCTGGGTGGCCGAGGACGCCGGGCTCGACCTCAGCGACACCGCTGTCGACCAGGTGCTGGTCCGCGGCGCCGGTTCCGCGCGCGACACCCTCTCGGCGCTCGAGTTGGTGGCCAATTCGGGCGGTGACGACCTGGGCGTCGTGGCCGCCGACGAGTACGTCGAAGCGATGATCGAGCGCGACGCCGGGCGGGCCCTCACGATGGTCGCCCATGCGATCAGCCTCGGCTACGACTCGCGCACGCTCACCGAGGAGCTGATCGGTGCGTTGCGCAACGGGTTCCTGTCGCTGATGGCCCCCGACCTGGTGCAGTTGCCGTCGCAGCAGCTCGACCAGCTGGCATCGCGGGCGCAGCGCCTCGGCGCGGCAGGGCTGGTCCGGGGCATCGAGCATCTCGGTGAGGCGCTCACCGAGATGCGCCACGCTCCGGATCCACGCGTGCTGCTCGACGTGGCCACCGTGCAGCTCACGTCCGATGCCGTGTCGACCGACGTCGGTGCCCTGATGGCCCGGATCGACCGGCTCGAACAGTCGATCGCCGCCGGTACGGCCGCCACGCCGGCCACGCCGGCGGCACCGGTCGATCCGGCGACCGGGCGCGCCGCACTGGGCGGCCGAGCCCGCCGGGCGGCTGCTGTCGACCCCGAACCGGCCACGGCCGAACCGGCCGCCACCGAGCCGGCCACGGCCGAACCGGCCGCCACCGAGCCGGCCGCCCCGGAATCCGCACCGACGGACCGGGAGCCGGCTGGCGCAGGACCGGCCTCCGTCGACCCCGCCCCCGAAGAGCCGGCCCCTGCCGAGCCGGACGGTCCGGAGCCCGTTGTCGCGGTCGACGGCGGCGGTGTCGCCGGTTCGGGTGTCGACGCGGACACGTGGGAGAACGCCATCCGGCCGTCGTTGAAGGGGATGGCCCGAGCGGTGTACGCGCCGGCGGAGTTCGTCGCCGGCACGGCCGACAGCCTCACGCTGTCCGTGCCGAACGAGGTGCACCTGGGCAAGTGCGAGCAGCACCGTGAGGTGGTGGAGCGGGCGGTGTCGGCGCACGTCGGATCGGCGGTCGGGATCCGTCTGATCGCCGGGTCGGGCGACGGCCCCGGTGGGTACAGCGCGGGTGCCCGCGGGGATGGCGGAGACGACGGGAACGGCGGACGCACCGGCACGGGCGGGCCCGCCGCTGCTGCCCGGGGCGACGACGGCGCACCGCCGTCGATCACGGGTGGCCAGACGCCGGGTGACGCGCCCGCCGCGCAGGGCCCGGTCCTCTCGCCGGCCGCAGGGCGCGCTGCCGCAGCTCGTGCGGTCGCGGATGCAGCGGTCGTCGAGGGGAGCGAGGCTCTCGCGCCGGCACCCGACCTTCCCGACGACGAGGACATCGATCTGGAGGACCTGGTCGATGCGCCGCCCGAGACCGTCAAGACGCCGATCGACAGGCTGGCCGAGGCCTTCCCCGGTTCCGAGCTGATCGAGGAGACGGGCTGAACCGATGGCGAGCACCTACACCGCACCCGTCCAGACGTTGATCGACGAGCTCGGCCGGCTGCCGGGCATCGGGCCCAAGTCGGCGCAGCGCATCGCCTTCCACCTGCTGAAGGTGCCGGCCGAGGACGTCGGGAGGCTGGCCCACGCCATCAGCGACGCCAAGGCCCGGGTCCGGTTCTGCGAACGGTGCTTCAACGTCTCGGAGGCGACGCTGTG
>Ga0102928_1000158_pt1 | contig 38882 bp, 36 predicted proteins | sample SalPonR1_B_D1_MG_FD_78504 | JGI IMG/M metagenome (GOLD analysis project Ga0102928, IMG submission 78504) | Salt pond soil microbial communities from South San Francisco under conditions of wetland restoration - Salt Pond MetaG R1_B_D1_MG | ecosystem: Environmental > Aquatic > Marine > Intertidal...
AAGCTTAAATCCAGTCTTTGTTATCTCATAATATAAAATCGGATTATAAGCTGTTAAGTTATTGTTTTGACCACATGTTTGAGCGTAATCCCAAAATCCGGCAAGTTCTTTAGTTCCATCGTTATTTATGTCAATGGCTTTGGAAATTAATATCGTTAATTTATCTTCTCCCACCACTCTGTTGTCTTGGATAAATAGACGCTTTAAATAATTCTTGTTAGGTCTATTATTTATTTCGAAAAGTATCTCAAACTTATTCTCTCCAGTTTTGAGTACGTAAGGGAATTTTTCATTTTTAAATTCATATTCAATTAATGAATTGTCGCTAAAAATAGTATTATTTTCTCTTTTTAATTTCAAAGATGTGTATGTTTTGTAGTCTCCATAGCTTTCTTCTCCACCTAAGGTAATTCTAAAGCCAAAGTCTAATTCTAGGCTACTTTTATCTTGAACTCTGGTTCTATCAAATTCATTTAGATTAGAATCAGTCGATATTTCATTAGTCGAACGATTACGGGATAAAAAGACTATAAAAAAGAAATTAATATAATGTTTTTCATTTTACATCTTCAACTATTGTTTGTATAAAAACCTGTATACTGATGAAATCATCCAATCCAATAATTCTACTGACTTTCATATAACAAACTGCTTAAGACGCTAATAAACAACATGTTATATCAACTAAAATATGGTCAGCGACGATTCAAGGACTACCCTCTACTAACTACCCTCTACTAACTACCCTCTACAAACTACCCTCTACAAACTACCCTCTACAAGCTACCCTCTACTAACTACCCTCTACTAACCCCCTACCGACTAATAGCTAAAGACTACAAGCTAATAGCTAAATACTACAAACACCAAGTAATCAAAACCGAACCCCCTATATAGGCGAAAGCTTCAATCAAAGCGGCACCGATATTTGGTTTTTCCTGATTGATAATTTCATCGGTTAGTTTTTGTCCGGGTAAGAGGATTTTATCGGTAATGAAACGCATAACCGGTAACAGGATGATGCCGAGCAGTAATTCAAATCCTGCTTCAGCAAAAGTATAGCCCCAACCCTCAAAATCGCCGTATAACCCATAGCGAATTAGGTTAGCCACTGCAATCAAAACGCCTGCAAAACCAATTCCCACGGCCACATTATCTTTTTCGATGTGGTCGTGTACATCATAAGGGGTAATGGCCTGATACACCAAAGAAATGATGAACATGGCTACTAAACCTGCTGCCCAAAAGACCACAGCACTCAAGATGCTGAACCCCCAACCATATTCTGTTTCGCCGGTGACGGCACCAAAAATGATAAGTCCGGAAGCTATAGCTACTGCGCCTTCAATGATGCCTGTACCCAAATTTCGATCGGTGATGATTTCTTTTTTAATGGAAAATTTTCTTAAAATTACTTTATCGTTAATCAAGATTGAAATGTTGAGTAATACAATCCCCAAAATGCCGTAAATGCTTATGTCAATAACATCATAAACCAAGCCATCAGATGGACCAATAATGGCTGCGCCAATCACAATGAGCAAACCTATAAAATACCCCACATGGGCAAAAGCAAAAGCCAGGTTATCTTTTTCTACCAATTCGTCTTTTACACTAAAACCTCTATTAAATAATTGGTAAACGATTTTTCCTATCAAGAAAATAACAAAACCTACGGCGATGTAAATCACCCCATTATATAAAATTGAAGATACTTCAGATAATTCCATAATTAGCGTCTAATTGAATTAAGATTATTTGCCAAAACCACCACCCCGACTTCTGGATGAGCTCCTACTGTATCGAGAGGAACTGCGAGAGCGTCTGGTTTTGGTTTGTTGAGCTGAACGTGACACCTTGCTTCTAACATCGTTCTTAAAGGTTGAGGGTTTTGAAGCCCAGGTGGTTTTACTGCCAGAACCTCCGGAAGTATAAGACCGTGTACCATAAGCATTTCCTGATGGACCATAGTAAGGTCGTCTTCCATAGTAACCTCCTCCTCTGTAATCATCATAGTAAGATCTTCTTGCGGGATTGGCAGCTAGGTTAAAGATTGAAGACATAAACATATATTGGCCGTAAAACGCCCAAAATGAATTGCCGTTGCGCTGTTCCCATCGGCCGTATTTTTCGTTACCAACAAAATTATCGTATCCCGCCGGACTGGCAACCCTGCTTAGTTTTCCGTCTTTTTTAGTAGCAATAGCCATCCCAAGGTTGTTAATATTAGCGTCAAAAAAGACATCTGAAACTTTCTCCCAATCCGAGTTTCTAACCAAAACGGTGTCCGGTTTTTCAATTAGTGTATTGTATTTATGGTAATAATTGCTGTTCCGGCTATCCATATCCGCCAGAATGATGGAATAGTTTTGCTCAGCAGATAACTCTACAATCAATTCGTCAACAGGGGTCTTTTCGTAAGTTGCAGACCTTGAATTTGAATTGCTTTTATTACAAGATCTAATGATAATGAATCCAAAAATGCAAACTATAATGACTAATACTCCTCTATTTTTCATAGATGTTACTTTTTATCTTTTCTGTTCTGCCGGTAGAATGTTAGAAATTTCAAAGGCTTTGACCGTCTTACCAATTGATGCTTCAAAAACTTCATCATCCCATTGCTCAATGCTTAGCATGTTCTCACCGGATTTATCTTCAAAATCCCAGCATCTGTATTCTTCCCAACTGTTTTCATCACGTTTTAACCCATTTTGAAAATAACCCGTAGAAACTTCCTCGTAAAAATACTTGATGCTGTTCACGGTTAATTTCTTAGGCGGTTTCTGGTTTTTGATGAGTTCATCCTGAAGATCTTCGTCAATTTGAACCAATTTGACTTTTTCCATCCAGCACAGCTCGAGGTCGTCTTCTTCTTCAACACTAAAGTATCTGGTCTCAATACCGTTCGAAACCTTAAATTCTCGCGTAAAGCAGTTGGCACCCCAATCGTACTCGTAGGCTTCTTTAACTTCCCATGTTTCCAGGTCATATTCAAAAATGAAACCAACATCAAGGTCGTGAACATTCATGTTGGTGACATCATATTCCGGGGTCTTTTTTTTAAAAAAATCAAAAAGTCCCATTATTTGTTTTTCATTTTGGCTTTCAACTCTTCAAGTGCATTAGAAGATTTAACCGAAGACTCAGACAGAACACTGTCTATCTCATCATCCAAACTAACATTTTGAGCAGATATATCGCCATAAGCCTCAGACATGGCTTCCTGCTGGGCTACTTTCTCTTTCATTTTTTCCAGCATGCCTACGGTGCCGGAACTGTCTATTCCACTTAATTGCTTATTTATTTTTGAGGTGGCGTTGCTTACTCTTGAGCGAGCTTTCAGTGTTCGTAATTCGTTTTCATAAGAAGAAATTGTGCTCTTCAATTTTTTTACATTTGCTTCTAAATTTGCGATGTTTTTATCAAATCTGGTCACTTCTTCCTGCGCGCGTTGCGCATCTTTCATCGCCTCTTCTTTTAATCTTAGCGCTTCGGTAGCCAATCTTTCAGCTTCTTCCACCTGCATTTCGCCATTTTCTGCTTTTTTAAGCAGTAACATCGCTTTTTGCTCGTAATTACTGGCTTTGTCTTTAGCCGTGCCTAAATCTCTTTTGCTTCTTATGGCCATAGCCTTCACTTCAGCCAGTGCCTGTAAGCTTTTATCCAAATCTTTTTTCAGGTCGCGAATTCCCTGCTCTGTCATTTTGATGGGGTCTTCGAGTTTATCAACTGCCGCATTGGCTTCTGCTTTTCCTAATCTTGTAAGTCTGCTAAATAATCCCATAGTTTTTTTATTTTAATGTTTTGAAAATTCAATTAAGGCGTTCATGTGTTCAGATAATAATAATTGAAGCGAATTTAAACTGGCTTCAATTTCATTGAGGTCTAAATTTTGCAGCTGAAGCGTATCTCTAAACAATACTTTTTGACCGGTATCGTCAAGCACGAAAGCACCGTGTATGAGATTGCGGTTTTCTTTAAGCAACCATTCCAACATCTCCGGTTTTTTGTCTTTAACTTCAAAAATAAAGCCTTCAATTATTAAAATATCATCTTCACAATCGATGATAAGGTTTTTGATGCCTTCTTCTTCTTTGTCAACAACGATCAATTCTTCAGCAGTATCTTCTGACACAATATCGTATTCTAATTCTGTGACAAATGACTTAACTCTATCAAAATGTGTATCCATTTGGTTTTTTAATTTTATGGATGCAAAATAATTAATTAATTTATGTGTACAAAATTTGATAGGGGTCTTTTAACAGGGAGGCCAAAAAAGTGAACATGGGAAAACATAATAAAATCTATATTCAAGTAATAACTGGGACAAGTTCTCTACAATATAATTTTGATAAACATAAACAAATTAAATTTTTAACTACAAAATTGATTGGAAAGAAGTGGATTTTAAACATGCAATAAGTATTAATTTATGGTATTTAAAAACAGGCTTGAATGCTCCTAAATCAAACAAAAGCGTTTAGCTTACCATAATTTTATTGTATTTTTGCCGTTTGTGCATTAAGCTAACAACCTATGATTTCATTTTTTACAAAAGACGCCGTTGCATACTTTGCTGTGGTTCATGCTGACCAATTCTCGACAGCTGATCTTGACAAACTGTACTGGCTATTCGGGGAAGCCGAACACGTTGTCCCCAAACAAAAAAAGGAAAAATATATTGGACCAAGATCGAATATGATTTCACCCTGGTCAACCAATGCCGTGGAAATCACCAGAAATATGGGATTATCAGGTATTGAACGTATCGAACAACTTACGCCGGTAAAATTAGATTTCAAAGCATACGATCCTATGCTTTTTCAGGAGTATGCGAGTTTAAGTCAGCAGATGTTTGATGTTCATGTGTCACCGGCACCGGTTAAGCCAATCGAGGACATAGCCGCTTACAACACCGCTGAGGGTTTAGCTCTGAGTGCTGATGAGATTGAATACCTGAACACCCTCAGCAAAAAAATGAAACGCCCTTTGACCGATGCTGAAGTTTTTGGATTTTCTCAAGTCAACTCAGAGCACTGTAGACATAAAATATTTAACGGTCAATTTATAATTGATGGTAAAAAGAAAAAGGAGTCTTTATTCAGCTTAATTAAAAAAACCTCCAAACAAAATTCTAACGAAATTGTTTCGGCTTATAAGGATAATGTTGCTTTTATCAACGGACCAAAAATTCAACAATTTGTGCCTAAAAAAACAGATGAAGCTTCAATATACGAAAACAGAAGTGTGCAATCTGTGATTTCACTAAAAGCTGAAACCCACAATTTCCCTACTACGGTAGAGCCATTTAATGGTGCGGCGACCGGAAGTGGTGGCGAAATCAGAGACCGAATGGCCGGTGGTCGAGGCTCGATTCCACTGGCTGGAACTGCGGTATACATGACATCCTATTCAAGGTTAAACGATGAGAAATCATGGGAAAAAGTTATTGAACCCAGGAAATGGCTATACCAAACCCCTCTTGATATTCTGATTAAAGCATCTAACGGCGCTTCAGATTTTGGCAATAAATTTGGACAGCCCTTAATTTGCGGCTCACTGCTCACGTTTGAACATACTGAAAACGACAGCACTTTAGGTTACGACAAAGTCATTATGCTCGCCGGTGGCGTAGGTTATGGATTAAAAAAACAAGCTCAAAAAAACACCCCTAAAAAAGGAGATAAAATCATCATTCTCGGTGGCGATAATTACCGTATCGGTATGGGCGGTGCAGCAGTTTCTTCTGCGGATACCGGTCATCAGGACAGCAGCATAGAATTAAACGCTGTTCAACGGGCTAATCCAGAAATGCAAAAAAGAATATCAAATGCCATTAGAGCTTTAGTTGAAACTTCAGACAATCCTATTATTTCCATACACGACCACGGTGCGGGAGGTCACCTCAATTGCCTCAGCGAACTGGTAGAAGATGTCGGAGGCCACATCAATCTCGATAAATTACCGGTAGGAGACAAAACCCTTTCCGCTAAAGAATTGATAGGCAACGAATCTCAGGAACGTATGGGATTGATACTATCGCCCGAGGACACCATAATACTTCAAAACATAGCTGAGCGAGAGCGTGCACCGTATTATGAGGTTGGTGAAGTGACCGCAGATCACAAGTTTATTTTTAAAAGTGAAACCACAGGTGAAACACCTATGGATGTAAACCTTGAAGATTTGTTTGGGAATTCTCCAAAAACCATCATGAAAGACACAAGTCTTAAACAGTCATTTCAAGGCCTTGAGTATAATCCGGAAAGCCCTAAAACATATTTAGAACAGGTGCTTCAGCTGGAGGCTGTAGCCTGTAAAGACTGGCTGACCAATAAAGTAGACCGTTGTGTTTCCGGCAGAGTGGCTAAACAACAAACCGTAGGAAAAATTCAGCTGCCCTTAAATAACTGTGGTGTTGTAGCCTTAGACTATGAAGGTAAAGATGGCATTGCCACTGCCATCGGACATTCGCCAATATCGGGTTTAATCAGTCCTAAAGCTGGTTCGCAGAATTCTATAGCCGAATCTCTAACCAACTTAGTTTGGGCGCCGCTTGAAAAAGGCCTCAAATCGGTTTCGCTATCAGCCAATTGGATGTGGCCCTGCAAAAACCCGGGTGAAGACGCCAGGCTTTATGAAGCGGTAAAAGCGGCATCAGAATTTGCGATTAATCTTGGGATTAATATACCGACAGGCAAGGATTCGTTGTCTATGAAACAGAAATATGGAAACAAAGAGGTCTTGTCGCCGGGAACAGTAATTATTTCTGCTGCCGGGCACTGCAATGATATTTCAAAAGTTATAGAGCCCGTCATGCAAGTTAATGGAGATAGCTTGTATTACATTAATTTGAGTCAGGATAAATTCAAACTGGGCGGGTCTTCATTTGCGCAGGTTTTAAACCGCGTTGGACGAGACACGCCCGAAATAAAAGATGCAGCCTTCTTTAAAAAAGCGTTCAATGCAATACAAGAATTGATCAAAAAAGACCTAATCGTTGCCGGACACGATGTTTCCTCAGGCGGACTGATAACCTGTTTGCTTGAAATGTGCTTCCCTGATATTAATACAAGTGCAGAAATTGATTTTTCGGCTTTTGAAAAATATGATATTATTCAGGCCATGTTTGCCGAAAATGCGGGCGTTGTCATTCAGGCTTCTGAAGACCACCAAGTGGAAAAATTCTTAGATAAGCAAAAAGTTGAATATTTCAAAATAGGCCGATGTGTGAGACAGCGTTTTATGACTGTAGATCACAATAACCACAGCTTTAAATTTAACGTGTCTAAATGTAGAGATTTATGGTATAGAACATCGTTTGAATTCGACAAAAACCAAACTCCTGCGCATCTGGCTGAAGAGCGTTTTAAGAACTATAATACTCAGGCCCTGCAATACGTTTTTCCACAAAACTTTGTTGGGAAAGCCAAAAAAACAAGCCGTAAAAAGCCAATGGCGGCTATATTACGGGAAAAAGGCTCCAATTCTGAACGTGAAATGGCGAAAGCACTAAATTTAGCTGGATTTGAAGTGAAGGATATTCACATGACCGACTTGATCAGTGGAGCCGAAAATTTAGAAGATATTGAGTTTCTGGCTGCAGTTGGTGGATTTTCAAATTCAGATGTTTTAGGCAGTGCCAAAGGTTGGGCCGGAAGTTTCTTATACAATGAAAAAGCTAAAACAGCACTTTATAAGTTCTTTGAAAGGGAAGACACGCTATCGCTTGGAGTCTGCAATGGGTGTCAGTTATTTATCGAATTAGGCCTGTTGCACGCCGAAGATGATGACAAACCAAAAATGTTGCATAACGATTCGCATAAATTTGAATGCCAGTTTACTACAGTTGAAATTCAGAATAACAATTCGGTGATGCTGTCTAATTTGGCAGGAATGAAACTCGGCATTTGGGCGGCACACGGTGAAGGCAAATTTAGTTTCCCTTATGCTAAAGAAAGCTATAACATAGTGGGCAAGTATGCTTACGATGCCTATCCTGCTAACCCGAACGGCTCACAGTACAATACCGCCATGCTTACCGATAAAAGCGGAAGACATCTGGTCATGATGCCTCATTTGGAAAGGTCTATTTTTCCCTGGAATTGGGGGTATTACCCCAAAGACAGAACAGATGACAAAGTTACGCCTTGGCTGCTAGCCTTTGAAAATGCCGCACAATGGCTAAAAGATGGAAGTATTTCAAAATTTGAACAATAAGTTATGGACGTTTTCATACCGCTCATAGTATTACTGATAGGCCTCGGTATTGGTTTTCTATTAGGGAATTTTGTTAAAGGCTTATCGCAAAAAGCCAAAGACAGCCAATGGACGGAGCAGAATAACCAACTGCAAAATCAAATTGGGTATTTTGAAAAACAAATCCATGACCTTAAGTCTGAACATGAAAAAGACCTGGAAGCCCTAAGGACTGAACGAGAACAAATTCGTCAGGATAAGGACAAAACTGCCACACAACTCACACGAATTCAGTCTGAAAACAAATTCCTAGAAGAGAAACTGCATAACCAAAAAACTGAAATTGAAGATCTTCAAAAGAAATTCACCAAAGAATTTGAAAATCTCGCTAATAAGATATTAGACCAAAAATCACAAAAATTTACGACGTCTAATAAAGAGAATATAGAGCAGGTTTTAAATCCTTTGAAAGAAAAAATCAAAAATTTTGAAGAGAAAGTTCAAAAAAATCAAGATAATTTTAACGATAAAAATTCTCGGTTAGACGAAGTTATAAAAAAACTCAACGAAGAAAACCGTAAAATGAGTGAAGAGGCCGAAAAGCTGACCAAAGCGCTCAAAGGCGAAAGTAAAACTCAAGGGAATTGGGGCGAATTGATTTTAGAACGCGTACTGGAAAAATCAGGTTTGACCAAAGGTCGGGAATATGATGTACAACAGAGTTTTACGGATGATGAAGGTTCGCGTTTTATGCCGGATGTAGTCATCAATTTACCTAACGATAAACAAATGATTATCGACTCCAAAGTCAGCTTAACGGCTTATGAACGCTATGTGAATGCAGAAGACGACTCTCAAAAAGTTCTGTACCTGAAAGCCCATATCAAGTCGCTCAAAAACCATATCAAACAGCTAAGTGATAAAAATTATCAGGACTTGGGTTACAACACATCTCCGGATTTTGTCTTGATGTTTATACCCGTAGAACCGGCCTTGTACCTGGCTCAAAATGAAGACCAGAATTTTTATTACTCGGCGTTTAAAGACAATATTTTATTGGTAAGTCCTACTACCCTCCTATCTACACTTCGGACTGTCGATATGATCTGGAGTAACGAAAAACAACAACAAAACGCCAACGAAATCGCCCATCATGCCAGTAATCTATATGATAAATTCAGTAACCTCTTGGAAGAGTTAGAAACACTCGGCAGCCGCATCAAATCTACGGATAAGGCTTACAGCTCCGCAATGAAGAAGTTAACAGGTCAGCAAAACTTAGTCAAAGACATTGAAAAGCTTCAGCAACTTGGCGTTAAAACCAACAAGCAGATTGATCAAAAATGGGTTAAAAAGGCTAATGCGGGATTGATGAGTGGGGACAATCAGACAGATTAAAACTATATTTTGAAAATTAGTACAGGGATTAAAATCAAAAAGGGCTTTTTAAAGACTATATTCTTTTTTCCGTTTTACCTTTTGGTGATACTGCTTTACAACTTTATCTTTTACGATTTTGAATTTGGATATAATTTAGCAGTAACAGCTATAATTCTATCTATCATTACTGTTTTTATCAACGTATTTGATTATGATAAATTTAATGGCATAGCCTCAGAAGATTATCTGGAATCCAAACACAAAACTCGGGTTCAGTGTTCTGATGACCTATGGTATTTGTGCAAACAATTAGATTCTCATCTACCCAATTTAAAAATGGAAGCCATACAATATAACAGAGAGCTTATTCAATATAAAATTCATTTTAATATATTGATTGGTCAGTTGAATTCTATTTTAGAATTCAAAAAAGTACATGATCACATCACAATTCGTATTGAAAAGCAATTTATTAACGTGCTCCCCGACCGAGGGGTGAATCTTAAAATTATTAGACGGGTTGAAAATAAGTTGAAATTGTATACTGATATTGAATCTAATGAAATTTGATTTAGAAAGATCTAGTTCTGAGGTGGATGCAATTTCTCTAAGGCTCAAACCCTGCCAGGGTTTTGGAACCCTTGCAGGACTCGAAGTAAAAAAATTTTAAAGCTAGGTCATTTCAAATTTACTTTCCACATTCTTCTAAAATCTTTTCAGCGCGTTCTTGTCCCCAGTCGGGATAAAATTTTATATCTGATTTGTCTTCGGTTTTTAAAATTTCCAGAGCCCGTTCTACGTCTTTACAATATGGATCTGCAGACTGGTTAAAAAAACGCGCTGATCCCATATCCCATTCAGCTTTTGCTAAAATCACCCTGGGATTGTTTGGTGCTATCTTTAAAGCTTCATTGTAAATACTGGCATTTTTTGAAGACATGGTCATCCCGTATTTCTGCCCGTCAAAATTAATATAAGCCGTATTGTGCAATGCCTGAGCAATCATGATATCCGGGTTTTTAGGAGAAATTGATGCCGCTTGTTCCAATAAAGATTTAGCTTTATCTAATTTGAGCTTTAAAGTGGTTTCATCTTCAATTTCAAATGCAGACAAGACCAAGGTGTATCCTGCATAAAACGGCGGTAACCAATTGTCTTTTTCAACAGTAGATATCCGCTCAAATAGGTTAGATGCTGCTATAAGTTTATCTTCATTCCATAGGTCAAATGCAGATTGCATCCCTTTTTCATAAGAAGTTTGAGCTTGGGTGTTAAAGCTGATAACTGATATAACAAGTAATAAAATTAACTTTTTCATGATTGGCTGGTTTTAATTATTTGATACTGGTATTAATATTTAAGTCTTTTTCAATTTTAATCTTACAATCTTCAAAGTCCGGCGGTCCTAAGCGGCCTTTTTCTCCGTTTGAAAACCCGTAAGGTTCTTTAGGGATGCCTACAAGATTGGTATTTAATTCGCCATCAGAATTCAGATCATGGAAATAAGAAAAGCTGTAATAGCCTGGTTTTATATTGGTTAGAACTATTTTTGCTTTTCCATTTTCAACTTTTGCACTGGCTGTTTTGTGGGTGTCCTCCATGTGGCTTTCGGCAGAATTATACATGGCAAAGAGGATTTGACCCTTATTGTCTTTTGTGATTTCAAAATTTAAATTCAATGTATGGCTTTCAGAGGTCTGGGCTATAAAAGCGGTAGTGTTTAGCAATAAAATCAATGATGTCAATAGTGTTCTCATGGTTTTTATTTTAAAGATAAGAATTATGACTTTAATTTTGGTGTTATAAATTATCTAATTGATTGGTTTTGTTATCATCACTTATGGTCCAGAATAGTCCTAGAAAGAAAAACTGGTCATCATTTGGGACGATGGCTTGTCGCTGAAATGTACCGCTCATGTCCGGTTCGTTCGCATAATTATATCCAAATACATTTCGTGTTCCCAGCACATTGCTCGCAGAAAAATACAGTATTTTTTGCTGGTCTATTAGATAGGCCCAGTTAAAGCTTAAAGAACTGAAATTTTTGGTTTCCTGATCTAAAAATCCCGACTGATTCGGATCAGTGTAATTTCTCCCGGAAGCAAACACATAGCTAAAGCCAATCTGACTTTTCCAATCTTCAATCCAATGTTTGGTGACGATTGAAAAATTATGGGCAGAAGCAAAATTTGGTCTGGCAGGGGTAGGATAATTTCTAAAATTTCGTTCGGTATCCAAATACGAATAAGACACCCAGTATTCTAAATTCTTAACTGAAGCATTATCTCTCCAGAAAACGTCAACACCATTGGCATAACCGAAACCCTGATTGTTATAGTTAGAATTGAAGCCAGCCATTGGGGTACTAAACTTTACCAAATTATCGTAATCTTTTAAATAGGCTTCTACTCTAAATATCTGTTTGGGTTTTACGATCTGAAAATTAGCAATAAGGTGTGTTGCGTTTTCAGCATTTATAGAATTATCGAACTTTAGATAATTTGAGTTTGGATTTTGATAAAAATCACCGTAAGCTAAAGAAAACTGCGAATGCTTTCCCGACTTGTAGGCTATAGACGCTCTTGGAGAAACCACCGTCTGATTAAATAATTCGTAATGGTCTATTCGGCCTCCAACTTTTGCAGCTAATTTCTTTGAAAAGAAAATATCAGCTTCTGCAAACCCCGCTGAAATATTGTTTTGAAAGCCATAATCAAAATTGCCGGATTGCAAACTTTTGAAGTTTTCATCAAAATCCGTTAAAAAATATTCTGTACCAAAATTAAACTCGAAACGATTATTGATGCGCTTTCTCAATTTAAGTTTTACATGTGCAGAATTATCGTTATTACTTACAAAATCTTCACCAATTTGAAAGTCGTTATGATCATTAGACAGAGAGAAACCTGTAGATAAAATCCACTTGTTCCCTAGAAAACTTTTATAAGATCCATTAATGTAAAGGTTTCTGTTTTCTGTTGAAAACCTGAATCCATCTTCAAAATTGATATCCTGTTGCACCAGATCTAAATTCGTATAGCTGTAAGCTCCATACAATTTTAAGAGATCGGTGTCATTGACTTTATAACGATACACCATTTCGCCACTGGCCGACTGGAAAGGATTGATCCATTCATTCCTATCCGGAATAGCTTCCAGATAAGGCGCTAAATTGATATAGGAGGTATTGATGCTAAACGAACTCTTCTCCCATTTTTGGGTATTCCCAACACCAAGGCCAACCGTCATTAGAGAAATATCTGTTTTTTCCTGATCGGGTTCATCTATGGTGTTCAACTGTAAAACACCCGACAACGCCTGACCAAATTCTGCGGAGTAGCCTCCGGTAGAAAAAGAAATGCCTTTAAATAAGAATGGTGAAAACCGACCTCGCGTCGGGATATTATTGGCCGTTGGTGTAAAAGGCGCAAATACCCGAATACCATCAATAAAGATTTGTGTTTCTTCAGCACTGCCACCTCTAACGAATAGTCGACCGTCTTCAGCATTAGTTGAAGTTCCCGGTAAAGTTTGCAACGCGCCCAGAAAATCACCCAATGCACTTGCCGTGGTGACGACGTCCAGAGGTTTTAAGGCTGTCACTCTTGACTCTTCACCAGCTTCAAATAGGCCTGCGGTTAAAACTACAGCGTCTAAAGTGTTGACATCTTCTCTGAGTGTAATGTTTATATTTTTAAGTTCTGAAACCTCAGTTGTCAATCGAAAATCTAAATAGGATAGGTAAGACACGACCAAAGTTTGATTTCCAGTTGCTGTTGAGGTAAAAGAAAACTCTCCATTCTTATTGGTGGTTGTGCCATCATAAGTGCCTTCCAGATAAACATTGGCACCGAGAATGGGCTGAGCTTTTCTATCGGTTACAACCCCAGAAATTTCGTTTTGAGAAAAGGCCTGAAAGCTTGAGATTGTAAATATGATCAATATAACCATTTTCATTTTGCTCCTTATTTTGATGAAACAAAAATGAATAAACTATAATGGTCAAACGAAAACGAATGACCGAGTTGTTGGATGAAAGAGATGAGTTGTAGTATAACCTCAATCCATCAGGCGCCTCACAGATACATGTTCATCTAAATCTTTCCAATGAATGACTTCGCCGGAACCGATATACCAGCAATTTTTGAAGTTGTTATTGATTGGCGTCTCTTAATTTTGGGAACCATTACAGTAGAACCGATAATTCTCTGCCATCTTCTATCATAATTATCATTTTATCTGTTAAAAAAGATGATTCTTAAGCAAATTTTGACGTGCTAATGGGCATAAACAAGTTATTTAAATGTAAAACGTGGGTCTTATTTACAAGTTTTTAATATCCTGTTTTCTTACAGACCTCAATGGTCTCGGAGACCTGTGAGTCTTTAAACTTCAAAATTTAAATTTTAATTAAGCTAAACTCAATTCTAATCGCCTTTTATCACCATCTGCCAAACTCAAATCTATTCTTACAAATTTCTCCGGCCATAAAGGCTCAATCAATTCCGGCCATTCAATAATGATATAAGCCTCCTGAGCTAAGTAATCTTCAAACCCCATATCGTAAACTTCTTCCAAATCATTTATCCGATAGAAATCAAAATGATAAACCGGTTTATCTTTCGTTTCATATTCATTTACCAATGAATATGTCGGACTGGATACGTTATCTGCACTGCCTAATTTTTTTACCAAAGCTTTGATGAGCGTCGTTTTACCCACACCCATTTCACCAAAAAACAAGAAGTTATGGCTTTCAGCATGTTTCAGAATGTATTTTGAGACGTCTTCAAGTTGATCTATACCGTAAGTCATCATTCTTATCTTATTGAATTGAATTTATTACTCAAATTAATGCTCTAAAAAAAGTCTCCCCCACGGGGGTCCCGATAATTATCGGGATAGAGGGGGTTTCCTACCCCTTCGGCAAAAATACTGTAAATGGTATTATCATTTCTTCTAAAGATATGCCACCATGTTGAAACGTATTCTTATAGTATTTTACATAATAATTGTAATTATTAGGGTAAGCCAGAAAATAATCGCTTTTGGCAAATACAAACGAACTACTCATATTTATACTGGGTAATCTAATTGATGATGGGTTTTTTACAGCATAAACTTCTTTTTCGTTATACGTCAAACTTCGGCCTGTTTTATACCTTAAGTTGGTACTCGTGTTTTTATCGCCAATCACTTTTGAGGGGTTCTTTACATTAATGGTGCCATGGTCGGTGGTTAAAATCAATTTAAACCCGAGGCGTTGCGCTTTGATGATAATTTCCAGTAAAGGTGAATTCTGAAACCAACTTTTAGTCAAGGAACGATAAGATTTATCATTAGACGCCAACTCCTTAATGACCTGCATTTCTGTTTTGGCATGCGAGAGCATGTCTACAAAGTTGTAGACAATCACAGAGAGATCGTCATTTTTGTACTGCCCAAAACTATCGGCTAACTGTCTACCGCCATCCAGTGATGTTATTTTATGGTAATTATGTTTGATGTTTAAACCTAATCGCTTCAATTGGTTCTCCAAGAATTCTGCTTCATGAAGGTTTTTACCCCCTTCATCTGTATCATTAAGCCATAATTTAGGATATAACTTTTGCATATCCAATGGCATGAGGCCGGAAAAAATTGCATTTCTGGCGTATTGCGTTGCAGTGGGTAATATGCTGTAAAAAGCCTCTTCCCTGTTTTTTTTGTAATGGTTATTTATAATTGGCTCAATAGCTTTAAGCTGATCGTATCGCAAATTATCAACCACTACAAGCAAAGTAGGTTGATCATCTTTTAACTCCGGAATGATTTTGTTTTTAAAAAGTTGATGAGAAAGTACAGGAGCATCATCTTCATGTCTATCAAACCAAGATTCATAATTTTTGGAAATAAATTTAAAAAAAGCGGTATTAGCCTCTTTTTTTTGAGTTTCTAAAATTTCTGTCATCGATGAATCGTCAAGCTGGTCGAGTTCCATTTCCCAAAACAATAACTGTTTGTACAACTCCACCCATTCTTCGTGGGAATTTACCTGAGACAAATCCATTGAAATTTTCCTGAAAGCTTGTTGGTAATGAGATGTGGTGTGTTCAGAAACCAGCCGGCTGTGGTCCAGATTCTTTTTTAAGCTTAATAATATCTGATTGGGATTTACGGGTTTTATCAAATAATCAGCGATTTTTGATCCGATAGCTTCTTCCATGATATACTCTTCTTCACTTTTGGTAATCATTACTACCGGCAGGTTACTTTGTTTAGATTTTATTTCAGCCAGAGTATCTATACCGGACAGTCCCGGCATATTTTCGTCTAGAAACACCATATCAAAGTCATCATTGTCAATAGCTTCAATGGCTTCCATACCACTTTGACAGGTGGTGACATCGTAGTTTTTCTTTTTCAAAAACATGATGTGAGGTTTTAGTAAATCTATTTCATCATCTACCCAAAGTATCTTTATGTTGCCCATATAATTTATATTTGTTGAAATTAAGTGAAATCATTTTGAAAACACAAAACAAGCTCAAGATTATAAACGACCCAATATATGGTTTTATTACCATACCAAGTGAACTCATTTTTGATATTATTGAACATCCCTATTTTCAGAGGCTTAGAAGAATAACACAAATGGGGTTTTCTCATTTGGTTTATCCGGGTGCACAACATACTAGATTTCAACACGCATTAGGTTGTTTATTTTTGATGCAAAAAGCGCTCCAAACTTTAAAGTTTAAAGGGGTAAAAATCACAAAAAAGGAAGAAGAGTCTACACTCATTGCTATACTGCTTCACGATATAGGCCATGGCCCTTTTTCTCATGCACTTGAAAATAGCTTGATTGAAGGTCTGAGCCACGAAAGCCTGTCAGTAGAATTTATGAAAAACATGAATAAGCAGTTTGAAGGTAAATTGGATTTAGCTATTGAAATATTTTCAGGTCAATACCACAAAACCTTTCTCAATCAGCTTATTTCAGGTCAATTGGATATAGACCGATTAGATTATCTTAAACGGGATAGCTTCTACACCGGTGTAGCTGAAGGCAATATCAACTCCGACCGACTCATAGCTATGCTTAATGTGAAAAATAACACCCTGGTAATTGAGGAAAAAGGTGTGTATTCGGTAGAAAAATTTTTATTGGCCAGACGATTGATGTACTGGCAAGTTTACTTACACAAAGCAGGATTAGGTGCAGAATTGATATTAATCAACATCTTAAGGCGAGCAAAAGAATTGGTGCGAAAGGATGTTGAATTAAATTCAAATAAAATCTTGAACTATTTTCTAAAACATAATATATCTGAAGAAAAATTTGAAACCGATATTTTAGAATGTTTTGCGCAATTGGACGATTACGATATCATTTCAGCCATAAAAGAATGGCAAAACCATGAAGATTTCATTTTAAGTAAACTTTGTAAAATGATTATAGACCGAAAACTTTTAAGAGTAAAGCTTAAGAAGAAAGCTTTTAGTGGTTCAAAAATAGAAAAATTAAGGATAAAAATTCAAAATAAATATAATACCACAAAAGAAGACAGCAATTATTTTTTATATCATGGCAGCACTTCTAACCAGGCTTATAACTATGACTATCAGCAAATCATGATCCTATACAAAAATGGAAAGACCAAAGAAATTTCACAAATATCAGATCAACTCAACTTAAAAACACTGGCTCAGCCTGTAATTAAGTTTTATATCTGCTATCCCAAAGAATTAGTTTAAGTTTTTTTTCTATTTTTGTCAAAATGAAATTCAAAGCAAGGCAAATAGCAGAACTACTCGGCGGTGAAATTATTGGAAACAAAGATGCCGAAGTTGATAAACTTTCAAAAATTGAAGAAGGAAAAAAAGGCTCGCTGACTTTTCTGGCCAACCCCAAATACACCTCGTACATATACACCACGCAAGCGAGCATTTGTATTGTAGCTGATGACTTTGAACAATCACAAGATTTGGAAACAACACTCATAAAAGTTAAAAACCCATATGAGTCTTTTTCAAAACTTTTAGAATATTACAATCAGATTAAGTTAGATAAGTCGGGGATTGAAAATCCGAGTCATGTCTCTGAAAGTGCAAGCACAGGAGACAATGTTTACATTGGGGCGTTTTCGTATGTGGGAGATAATGCTAAGATTGGAAACAACGTCAAAATTTTCCCAGATTGTTATATTGGTGACAATGTCGTACTCGGTGAGAATACGATTGTATTTGCAGGCTGCAAAATTTATTCAGAATCTATTATTGGCAAAAATTGTGTAATTCATAGCAATGTGGTGATAGGCGCAGACGGGTTTGGATTTTCTCCGGATGATAATGGTGTTTACAAGAAAGTACCTCAAATTGGCAACGTTATCATTGAAGATTATGTAGACGTTGGTGCGGGTACAACTATAGACCGGGCAACACTCGGTTCTACATTGATAAAAGCAGGCGTAAAATTAGATAATCAGATTCAAATTGCACACAATGTAGAAATTGGGAGCCATACAGCAATTGCTGCACAGACCGGTATAGCGGGATCAACTAAAATAGGCGAGAATTGTCTTATTGGTGGTCAGGTTGGTATTGCCGGCCATATGACCATTGGTGATCGTGTGAAGGTACAAGCGCAAACAGGTATAGGGAGGAACATAAAAGATGATGAAGTTATTCAGGGCTCTCCTGCAATTGGATATGGTGATTTTAACAAATCTTACGTGTATTTCAAGAATTTACCTCATCTTGTCAAAAAATTAGAAACCCTCGAAAAAAAACTTCATGCTTATGAAGAACAACAAACCAAATAACCAAACCACAATTAAAAATGAAGTCAGCCTGGAAGGAGTTGGGCTTCATACCGGTAAAAATGTCAAACTCAGCTTTAAACCTGCTGTTGCCAATCATGGATATGCTTTTCAGCGCGTAGACTTGGAAGGTCATCCTATCATCCCAGCAGACGCTAATTTGGTGACAGATACTCAACGCGGAACAACTCTAGAAAAAAATGGTGTCAATATTCAGACAACAGAACACGTATTAGCCGCATGCGTAGGTTTAGATATCGATAATGTTTTGTTAGAGCTCAATGCTTCAGAACCTCCAATTATGGACGGCTCTTCTAAGTTTTTTGTTGAAGCTCTGGAAAAGGCAGGAAAAGAAGAACTCGACGCAGAACGGGAGGAATATGTAGTGAAGGAAGTCATTTCTTTTGCAGATGATGATGGTTCAGAAATTATTTTGATGCCTGCCAATAATTATCAGGTGACCACAATGGTTGATTTTGGAACTAAAGTTCTCGGCACTCAAAATGCCTCTATCAAAACTGTTGATGAGTTTAAAGACCAGATCGCAAGTTCCAGAACCTTTAGTTTTCTTCATGAGATAGAAACCCTTTTAGACCACGGTCTGATTAAAGGTGGTGACTTAAATAATGCCATTGTGTATGTTGATAAAGATTTGAGTCCTAGCACAGTTGAAAAACTAAAAAATGCTTTTGGCAAAGATGAAATTCATATTAAACCCAACGGCATTCTAGATAACCTAACATTGCACTACCCTAACGAAGCTGCCAGACACAAGCTGCTTGACGTCTTAGGAGATTTGGCATTAACCGGAACAAGAATAAGAGGTAAAGTGATAGCCAATAAGCCCGGACATACAGTAAATACCCAGTTTGCCAAAAAACTGTCTAAGATTATAAAAGCTGAAAAAAGAAATAAAGTTCCCCAAATTGATCTTAACAGTACACCCTTATTCGACGTTTCAGAAATCATGAATCGTCTACCACATAGGCCTCCATTCTTACTGGTTGATAAAATATATGAGCTTTCAGACAAGCATGTGATTGGTGTTAAAAACGTTACTATGAATGAACCTTTTTTTATAGGCCATTTCCCCGGCAAACCAGTCATGCCCGGTGTTCTTCAGGTTGAGGCTATGGCGCAAACCGGTGGTATTTTAGCATTGAGTACAGTTGAAGACCCTGAAAATTACCTCACTTTTTTTATGAAAATGGATAATGTAAAATTCAAAAAAATGGTGTTACCAGGTGATACACTGATTTTTAAATTAGAGCTCATATCACCAATAAGACGTGGAATTTGTCATATGCAAGGTTATGCATACGTTAATGGAAAACTAGCTTCAGAAGCTGAGCTCATGGCTCAAATTGTTAAACAAAAATAGAATTTATGAATCAACCTTTAGCTTATGTACATCCAGGCGCTAAAATTGCCAAAAATGTTGTTATAGAACCTTTTACTACTATTCATAACAATGTTATAATTGGTGAAGGATCTTGGATTGGTTCAAACGTCACTATCATGGAAGGGGCACGAATCGGAAAAAATGTAAGTATCTTTCCAGGTGCCGTTATTTCTGCTGTACCTCAAGATAAAAAATTTAACGATGAAGATACGATTACAGAAATAGGCGACGGCACAACCATAAGGGAATGTGTTACCATAAACCGAGGGACATCAGACCGTGATAAAACTAAAGTGGGTAAGAACTGCTGGATTATGGCTTACTGTCATATTGCTCATGATTGTATTGTGGGAGATAACTGTGTGTTTTCTAATAATAGTACACTGGCAGGACACATTACAGTTGGAGACCATGTAGTTCTAGCGGGGATGGCCGCTGTACAGCAATTTTGCAGTATTGGCAAACACGCTTTTATAACCGGTGGGTCTTTGGTAAGAAAAGACGTACCACCTTTTGTAAAAGCGGCGAGGGAACCTTTATCTTATGTCGGCATCAATTCTGTTGGCTTACGACGGCGCGGTTTTGATACTGAAAAAATTAGGGAAATTCAAAACATATACAGAATACTATACCAAAGAAATTATAACAATACGCAGGCCTTTTCTATTATAGAAGCTGAAATGGAAGCCACACCCGAGCGGGATGAAATACTCCAGTTCATCAAAGATTCTCAACGCGGTATAATGAAAGGCTATTTTTCTAATTAAAATTTAGTGTTTAGTGTCAAGTGAGAAGTTTGAGTTTTCGATTATAAATTAAATTTGGAGTTTATATTCAAATAGTGAATTATGTGTCAACTTGATACGAATAAATATTAATTAAAATTTGAAAGTATATGAGAGTTCAGGATTTAATAGCTTACAAGAAAGGTTTCGATTTGGCCATGAGTTTTTTTAAGATTTTTAAAGAATTCCCTAAAGAAGAAACATACTCACTTAGAGGCCAAATTAGAAGATCATCAAGAAGGGTTTGTGCTAATTTATCAGAAGCTTACTGCAAACGCCGTTATCAAAAACATTTTATTAGTAAGTTGACAGATTGTGATGCAGAAAATGCTGAAACGCAAACCTGGTTAGAATTTGCTTTTTCATGTGAATATATTCAGAAACAAACTTTCGAAAACTTAAAAAATAAATCGATTGAAATATCAAAACTCATAAATTTTTTGATCTTGAATCCTGAAAAAATTGGTTCAAAATTATCTTAATAAAAACTTGACACTAAATACTAAATACTTAAGACTATACAATGGCAACAACAAGTGATATCAGAAATGGATTATGCATAAGATATAATCATGACATCTATAAGATTGTAGAGTTTCTCCATGTTAAGCCTGGTAAAGGGCCGGCTTTTGTGAGGACTAAACTTAAAAGTGTAACCACAGGAAAAGTAGTCGATAACACCTTTTCCGCCGGACATAAGATTGATGATGTTCGGGTAGAAACGCATAAATTTCAATATTTATACTCAGACGGAGAATTCTATCATTTTATGAATCAGGAAGATTACAGTCAAATCAGGTTATTGGAAGCAGCCTTAGACATGCCGGGACTTCTCAAAGAGGGAGAAGTTGTTACTGTAATTGTAAACACAGAAGACAACGAACCACTTTCTGTTGAAATGCCACCACATGTTATTTTGGAGGTTACCCATACAGAACCCGGTGTTAAAGGCAATACTGCTACTAATGCTACTAAGCCCGCCACCGTAGAAACAGGTCATGAAGTTAATGTCCCGCTCTTTATAAATGAGGGGGATAAAATAAAAATTGAAACAGAAAAAGGAACCTACAAAGAACGCATAAAAGAATAAATATTGGATTTCCCTAAGCCTTATACATTAAATACTATTGCTGATATCATAGGTGCTAAACCCGTTGGTAATAAAGATGTTCTAATTACGGGGATGAACGAAATACATGTCATCAATGCGGGTGAAATTGTTTTTGTTGATCATCCCAAATATTACGATAAAGCCTTATATTCTAAAGCAAGTGTTATACTGATAAACAAAGAAGTAGAATGCCCTGATGGCAAAGCCCTTTTAATATCAGAAGACCCTTTTAGAGATTTTAATACACTGACAGATTTTTTCAATCACTTTAAGAAAGCTGAAAAAAGCATTAGCGATTCTGCTCACATAGGAGAAGGCACGATAATTCAGCCTAATGTATTTATTGGGCATGATGTGAAAATTGGTAAACATTGTGTTATTCACGCTAATGTATCTATATATGATGGTGTTGAAATCGGAGATAATGTGATTATACATTCCGGTGTTGTCCTAGGAGCTGATGCTTTTTACTACAAAAACAGACAAACCCATCACGATAAATTGAAGTCCGGTGGTAGCGTAGTGATCGAAAGCGATGTTGAATTAGGCGCTAACAGTACGATAGACAAAGGTGTTACAGCAAAAACGATTATCAAAAAAGGAACAAAGATAGACAATCAGGTCCAGATTGGTCATGATACCATTGTTGGCGAAAGATGTATTATTGCAGCTCAGGTTGGCATTGCCGGCTGTGTTGTAGTGGAAGATGAAGTTACCATCTGGGGTCAGGTTGGTATTGCTAGCGGCTTAACCATAGGAAAAAAGGCCATTATTTTAGCCACCTCAGGAATAAGTAAAGATTGTCAACCAGGCATTACATATTTTGGGTCTCCGGCTTCTGATGTCAGAAAAAAATATAGAGAGCTCGCATCAGTAAGCAAATTACCCGAAGTCCTTTCAAAACTTAAAAAACGTATCTAAAATGTCGTATAAGCAATTTGTAATCGATTTTTTATGTTCAGATTATTACAAAGACAAATCAGTTTTTGAAGACTATATGCATCCTAAGGTAGAAATAAGTTGGAATAGCAGTCATGGATTTTCAAAATTCAATTATGACGATTTTTTTGAGATTGTTACCGGTATGGGGAAAACTTTCACAAAAATAACCGCCGAAATCAGTCACGCCATAGCAGAAGATACCCAAGTAGCTGTTCGTTTTAACTATGATGTAGAAACCTTAGAACATCCCGAAAGCCTGCCCTTAGCTCATTTTATGAGCATTTGGGAAATTGAAGATGAAAAAATTAAAAATATTTATTTAATGAGCCATGCAGCAGATGAAAATACAGAAAATATTGTGTCTTATCTTGATATCTAAATATCTGTCCTAAAAGACACTAAATTGCTTTAAGTTATCGTTTAAAAAAATTACTTTTGTCTAAATTTAAAATAAGATTATGAGCGTTTTAGTTAATAAAAATTCAAATATAATTGTACAGGGTTTTACTGGTAGCGAGGGTACATTTCATGCCGAACAAATGATTGAATATGGCACCAATGTTGTAGGTGGTGTTACACCAGGTAAAGGAGGTACTACTCATCTTGACAGGCCTGTATATAACACCGTAGAAGAAGCTGTAAAGGAGGCCTCAGCGGATACCAGTATAATATTTGTACCACCAGCCTTCGCAGCAGACGCCATTATGGAAGCCGCTGATGCAGGCATAAAAGTAATCATCACAATCACAGAAGGTATTCCGGTGTCTGATATGATTAAAGCCTCTAATTTAATCAAAGACAAAGACTGCAGGTTGATAGGTCCTAACTGTCCGGGTGTAATCACACCAGGTGAAGCTAAAGTTGGCATAATGCCGGGCTTTGTGTTTAAAAAAGGAAAAGTTGGTATTGTCTCAAAATCAGGAACCTTAACTTATGAAGCTGCCGATCAAGTAGTAAAGCAAGGATTGGGAATCACCACTGCTATTGGTATAGGTGGAGATCCTATTATAGGCACAACCACCAAAGAAGCCGTTGAGCTTTTAGTAAATGATCCTGAAACCGAATGTGTGGTGATGATTGGAGAAATCGGAGGTCAGCTAGAGGCAGAAGCCGCAAAATGGTATAAAGAAAGTGGAAGCAATAAACCAGTTGTTGGTTTTATAGCTGGAGAAACAGCTCCTGCCGGAAGAACAATGGGGCACGCAGGTGCCATAGTTGGTGGTAGTGAAGATACTGCTCAAGCCAAAAAGAAAATACTAAAAGACAGTGGAATCCATGTGGTGGATTCACCGGCAGAGATTGGAAAAAAGGTAGCTGAGGTTGTTTTAACTTAGTTTTTTAAGACTCCTATGACATAAAAAGCCCGGAATATCCGGGCTTTTTCTATTTAGCTAGGAAACATTACAATTAGACTACACCCTGTGCCATCATCGCATCTGCCACTTTAACAAAACCAGCAATGTTAGAACCCTTAACGTAATCTATATAACCATCTTCCTGCTTCCCGAATTTTACACAGGATTCATGAATGCTTTCCATGATGTCTTTTAATTTTTTATCAACCTCGCTAGATGTCCAACCATAACGCATCGCGTTTTGTGTCATTTCCAAACCTGAAGTGGCAACACCACCAGCATTTGCTGCTTTACCGGGAGCAAATAGTATTCCTGCTTCTTTAAATACATGAACAGCATCAGAAGTACAAGGCATATTTGCTCCTTCTGCAACTAGAAGTGTACCGTTTTCAACAAGTTTATCTGCGTGTTCTTTACACAATTCGTTTTGTGTTGCGCAAGGAAAAGCCAAATCGGCTTTTATCATCCATGGGACAATTCCTTCATGAAATTTAGCATGAGGGTATGTATTCAAATATTCTTTAATACGACCACGTTTGTTATTTTTAAGGTCTTTAATAAAGTTTAGTTTCTCCTTATCTATTCCATCAGGATCGTACATACATCCCTGAGAATCTGACATCGTTAGAACTTTAACACCAAGCTCTATGGCTTTCTCAGCTGCATACTGTGCCACATTCCCGGAACCGGATATTAAAGCCGTCTTACCTTTAAGCGTTTCTCCTTTTGTTTTGAGCATACTTCCTGCAAAGTAAACTGTTCCATAGCCCGTAGCCTCTGGTCTAATCATTGAACCCCCAAAAGATAATCCTTTACCTGTAAGAATGCCATTAAATTCATTTTGTAAACGTTTATATTGTCCAAACAAATATCCAATCTCTCTAGAGCCAACACCTATGTCACCAGCAGGAACATCTGTATCCTTACCAATGTGTTTATATAACTCCGTCATAAAACTTTGACAAAATCGCATGACTTCAAAGTCAGATTTACCTTTGGGGTTAAAATCTGAACCTCCTTTCCCGCCACCAAGTGGCAGTGTAGTTAAGCTGTTTTTAAAAACTTGTTCAAAGGCTAAAAATTTAAGCACACTAAGGTTAACCGTCGGATGAAATCTTAAACCGCCTTTGTATGGCCCAATAGCAGAACTCATTTGAACACGATAGCCTTTATTTACACGCACTTTATTATTATCATCTAACCAAGTCACTCTAAACATGATTACCCGTTCTGGTTCTGTCATGCGCGTAAGTAACTTATGACCTTTATACTGGGTATTTTCATTTTCAAACGGTATTACAGCTTCTGCAACTTCCTGTACAGCCTGTATAAATTCCGGCTCATTCGGATTGCGTTTTTCAACTGATTTTACAAATTTTTCAATTTTATCTTTCATAATTATCAATACAATAATAAATTAGACGTATTTTAATAATATGCAAATATAAATTAATTTTAGCGTCTACGATTAAAAAATCAGTAATTATAAACACCAGTTGCATGTGTGTTAATAATCAAATAAGTCTTAGCTTAACCACTGTGGTGTAGGGGTGTCTATTGAAAAATTATGTGATTTAAAAAATTTAACCCCTAAGATTAACGGCTAGAAAAAGGTTTTTTTAATTGGTGATCAATCTGTCTAAAACAATCTTATCAGATTTTCTGAAAAAAATATCACAAAACCAATGAAATAAATGCATTTACGCCAAATGCAGGTCTACACAATAACATGAAATTCTAACATCAAACCTCATAAAATAAAAGCTTCAGTATGCATTTATTTGATTTTTAAATTATATTGCTTTCATTGCAGTCATTTATAATAAAATCATCTCATCAGAAGTTATATATCCATGAAGAAAGTTGTGTTGTTGCTTTTTGTTAGCCGGTGCTTAATCATAAATGCACAAGATTTCACTGACCAATGGACGGGGTATTTTTCTTATTTGGATATTAAAGACATGTCTATTGGCAACGACAGAATAATTGCAGCTGCACAAAATGCTTTATTTGAATATGACCCCGTTTCTCAAACAAATGTCAAAACCGATGCTATTAATGGCCTTGATGGTAGTGATATTTCAGCAATTCATTATTCTGAAGCATTTGACCTCACTTTGGTTGGTTATGAAAATGGATTAATTCAAGTTATTTTAGAAAATAACGGACAGGTATTTACAGTCGTGGATATCATAAATAAGATCACAATTTCCCCTGATAATAAGCGAATTAACCATTTTTTGGAATTTGAAGACAAGGTATTTATCTCGACAGAATTTGGGGTTGCTGAATACAATCTGGCTAATCTGGAATTTGGCGATTCATTTTTTATAGGTGAAAATGGAAGTGACATTGAAGTTACTCAAACTGCGGTATTAAATTCTGAAATTTATGCGGCAACCAGAGAGGGCTCGATTAGATTTGCAAACGTTAATGATCCTAATATTGTAGATTTTGATGTTTGGCAGACCATAGCCAATACTAGTTGGAGGGGTATAATCAACTATAATGGAAGCTTACTGGCAATGAGAAACGACAATAGGCTTTTTGCTATTGAAAACAATACTTTGACATTTGTAAAGCAGTTTCCGGCACCATTTAGACAACTAATTTCTAATCAAGATTATTTAATTGTAGTTACTGAAAATTCAGTACATGTATTAAACCAGCAACTGAATGAAATTGGATTAATAAATGTACTTTTGGATAACGACACAGAATTGGACACCAATTTCACTTCTGCAAGAATCCTCAATGACGAATTGTTTATTGGGGATTCAAAACTTGGACTACTTCAAATGGAAAATTTCAATGCAGGCACTTTTTTAAGTGTAAGTCCAGATGGCCCTATTCTAAACAGGGTGTTTAGTATTACCGGATTTGAAGACGAACTGTGGATAGCCTATGGCGAATACAGCCAGTTTTTCAATCCATTCCCACTCAATAGTCGTGGAATTAGTCACTATACAGGTGAAAGCTGGTCTAATTTAACTTTTATGGACTTACAGGAAACCAGGGAAATAGCAGATATTACAGTTGATATCAACAATCCTAATAAAGTGTACCTTTCAAGTTATTTTGATGGATTGGTAACTTTAGAAAATGAAGAAGTCGTTGATATTTTTAATGCTACTAATTCCGGTATTGAAAATACCGTAGACCCAAGTGAGCAACCAATACCGGGAGATACAAGAATTGGTGCTGCAGTTTTCGACAACAGCGGAGATTTGTATTTTAGCAACTCAATTACTGAACATCCTTTAAAAAGATTGTCTGGCAACAGTCAAATTAATATTGTTGACTTATCAGATGTTTTCATCGAACCCTTTGAAACGAGTTCATCAAAAGTTGCTGCTGATGATTCAGGTAATATTTATTTGGCTACATTTAGATCTGGACTATTCGGGTACCAACCTTCAACAGGCAATGTGGGTAAAATTGCCAGAGATGTAGACGGTGTAGATTTACCGGAGGTTTTTAACCCAAACCCGGCTATAACAGCAATGGCATTTGACAATAACAACCGTATGTGGATTGGTACAGCCGAAGGTCTAAGGGTGGCTTTCAATCCACAAGCCATGTTTGAAGAGGGCGCACAACTCAATGTTTCTCCTATCATTTTTTTAGAAAACGGTGTTCCACAAGAGCTCCTTTTTCAACAATTTATTACGGATATAAAAATTGACGGTGCAAACAACATTTGGATATCAACCGTAGATTCGGGTGTTTTTCAAGTTAATTCCACCGGACAGGAAATTTTAAATATTTTTAATCAGGATAACTCCCCTCTGCCTTCAAATAATGTCATCAGCATCGAAATCAATGGTGAAAACGGCGAAGTTTTCTTTGGTACAACCCGTGGTTTAGTATCCTACCAAAGTCGAATCACTGACGGGGTTGATAATTTAGACAATGTAAGGGTTTTTCCAAACCCGGTAAGACCGGAATATTCCGGTTTAGTCACCATAGATGGCCTTACAGATAATGCCAATGTCAAAATTACAGACATTACCGGGAATCTAGTGTATGAAGAGTTTGCTTCCGGAGGCACCGTGCAATGGGATACCCGGGCATTTGGTAAACACAAAGTGGCCTCTGGTGTCTATATGGTTATCATTACCAGCGAAGATCAATTAGAAACACAAACGTCTAAAATTATGATAATTAGGTAATGTTACTAAAGACTCAAGGTATTGTCATTTCCAGCATCAAATATCGCGATACGGATTTAATTGTAAAATGCTACACAAAATCTCACGGTAGCATCAGTTTTATGGTCAAAGGAGTTTTAAAATCTAAAAAAGGGAAATTCAGATCTTCTATGTTTCAAATTTTAAGTTTGATTGATATTGAAATGCAGTACAGAAATAAAGGTCAGCTTGAGTATTTCAAAGAAGTTCGCTCTCTGCATCCTTTGAATAATTTACAGGGAAATGTATACAAGTCTGCTATAGCTATGTTTTTAGCCGAAGTTTTAAAATCTGTGATTTTTGAAGAAGAACAAAATGAAAAACTGTTCAAATTTATTCAACGAAGTATTTTGCACTTAGACCAATCTGACAATTTTGCTAATTTTCATTTGTCTTTTCTCATAAAACTGTCTGCATTTATTGGATTTTCTCCACATTTACCGGAGAATGGAAACGATATTTATTTCAATCTTTACGAGGGCTATTTTGAAGACTTAGAAAGCAAGTACACCATGACTGCTGAAAATTCTAATCTCCTTAAACAACTTATCGAAGTAGATCTTGATAAAAACCATAAAATTAAGATGAATAAAACGCAGCGGTTAGACCTGCTTAAACTTCTGATGAGTTACTACGAATTACATATCGAAAGTTTTAAAAACCCCAAATCTTTAAGTGTGATAAAAAGTGTGTTTAGCTAGACTGATACCACTCTAAAAGCTGCACTTCTATTTCATCATTTTGCGTGTTTACGATAGTTTTAAATTTTTTTATATCGAAATAATGCGTTTCTCCATCTTTCATTCCTCTGTAATGATAGGGAATTACCTTTTTGGGCTTGAATTCTAAAGTAGCCTCAGCAGCGGCATCCGGCGTCATGGTGTAGGGCAAATTCATACAAATAAAAGCCAGATCGATGTTTTCCAGGTTTCGCATTTCAGGAATATCTTCGGTATCACCGCTGATGTAAACTTTATAATTATCTTTTGAAATGACATAGCCATTCCCTCTGCCCTTTTCATGAAATTTTAATCGATCTTGTGTTATGTTGTACATGGGAATAGCTTCAATGTCAAAGCCATGAAAGTTAAAAAATTCTCCATTAGCGAGTATTTTAGTTCTGGTTTGTAAACTTTCCGGCATTTTGTTAAACACAGCTTTTGGAGCGACAAGATCAAATGTTTGTGGAATAGCATTAAGGGTTTCTACATTAAAATGATCACCGTGAATATCTGTAATAAAAACTAAAGTGGGTTCAGAAAAGTCTTTAAAACTTTCCTCGCCACCTGTTGGATCTACATAAATGACCTCATCACCCCACTTCATCACAAAAGTGGCGTGTTGAATTGGCGTGAGTTCAAAAGGTAATATATCCGTTTTCTCGGTTACTTCTGTTTCAGCTGCTGTTTCTTCTTCATTCTGTTTTGTGTCAGATTTACAGGCTATAATTAGCAATAACATGATGATTAAGCTCAAATATTTTTTCATATTAATTAAATTTTACAGACAAATAAACAACAAATTAAAGGCGCATATCCAATATTTAACCCAGATTTAGAGAAATACCTAAATAAAGAAAAAGCAATTTTTTAAAAAAAGATAACTGTTTGGTTAGAGTAGTAGCAGATGCTCAATAATTTTAAATTGCTCAGTTTGTAATCTTATTGTTCGTTAAATAAAAAATCCTGCAAAACTAAGCCATGTCGCTGTAGCGAGCATCAGCTACAATCCAGATGTTTCGAAACTGCAGACATTAAAACAAAAAAGCCCAGCAAAAAACTGAGCTTTTCTTAATGTAGCGAGGAGCAGAATCGAACTGCCGACCTCCGGGTTATGAATCCGACGCTCTAACCAACTGAGCTACCTCGCCAGAGGTTAGCGAAGTTGCTTGTCCCGAGAATCGGGAAGCTACCTCGCCAGAGGTTTAGCGAAGTTGCCTGTCCCGAAAAATCGGGAAGCTACCTCGCCAGAGATTTAGCGAATTTACTTATCCAGTCCCGAGGCTTTGGGATCGGTAAGCTACATTGCCAATTTTAAGTTTGCAAATATAAAATTTATATAATTCAGAACAATCCAAACATAAAAATATTATTTGTAAAATTTAAACCTTAATGTTTCGCTATAATATTTTTATAATTTTCGATTTTTATACTTTTGCTTTTGCCCTATCAAATAATTCCATATATTGCTTTTCAAAATATAACAAATTATTATGGACGAGAAAGTAAAGTATGAGTTAGAATTTCCTATTCAAGCTTCTCCGAGTTTATTATACCAATATATTTCTACACCATCCGGTTTAAGTGAATGGTTTGCTGATAACATTAACTCAAGAGGAGAGTTATACACTTTTATGTGGGGCGAGAGCGAAGAAGAAGCTAAATTACTAACTAAGAAAAGCGGTGAACGGATAAAAATGCGGTGGACAGACGATGAAGATACGTCCTGTTATTTTGAAATGCGAATACAAGTTGACGAGATTACTAAAGATGTTTCCCTTATGATCACCGATTTTGCTGAAGAAGACGAAATTGAGGAAAGCAAAATGTTATGGGACAATATGGTCGCTGACCTTAAGCAGGTTTTAGGTTCAAAATAGTATATTTCAGATATGGTTAACATCAATGGTGACCTGATAAGTTTAAAAAATTCTAAAATATCTTACCTCAACAGGGGGTTTCAATACGGAGATGCAGTATTTGAAACCATAAGAGTCATAAATTCAAAAATCATTTTTTGGGAATCGCATTATTTTAGACTCATGTCTTCTATGCGTCTTTTAAGAATGCAAATCCCTATGGAATTTTCTCCTGAATTTTTGGAAGAAAAAATTTTAGAACTTATAAAAGAAAATAAATTAGACCAAAAACCGGCTAAAGTTAAGATAAATATCAGTCGTAAAACAGGAGGTCTATACAAACCAGATGATCGAGGTATTGACTACATATTATCCTGCAAAAAAATAGATAACCCCTTTTTCGTTTTAGAGGACAAATTTTGTGAAGTTGAACTTTTTAAAGACCACTTTGTCAATTCAGGACTGCTTTCTACCTTAAAGACAAACAATAAAATTGTCAATATCTTAGCCAGTATTTACGCTGATGAAAATGGCTATGATAACTGCATTCTTCTCAACGAAAAAAAGTCTGTAATTGAATTTACGAATGCAAATATTTATCTTGTAAAAGGGAACATCATCAAAACACCCCCTTTAAGTGATGGCTGTCTAAAAGGCGTCGTAAGAGAAAAATTAATTGAAATCATCAATAAATCTGAAGAATTTGAATTAAAGGAAGAAAGCATATCACCTTTTGAATTACAAAAAGCAGACGAAATGTTTATGACTAATGCCATAAAAGGGATACAAACTGTAAGTAAATACAGAAAAAAAGAATACAATTCTGATGTAGCAAAAGGCTTTATAGGAAAGTTAAATGCTCAGGCCAGACTTGCATCGTGAAAGATTAAATCATTTTGACACTTAAAAGTTTTAGCATTACATCTTGTAAATAGATTAATTATAATTCGGATTATCTGGAGCGTTAGACCAAATCAAATATTCACCGCCTATTTTTTTTACTTTTTCATTCCAAAAGGATGCTGAATTGCATGTAATGATTTCATTGGAATCCATTTCGGTTTGCAGTAGCCAAACATCGTTTTTTATTTCATCTTCCAGCTGAAAAGCACCCCAACCTGAATAGCCTAGAAAAAATTTAATATGCGATGAATTTAAGTCTTTTGAATTGATTTTATCGGTCACTTCTGCTGTATTACCTCCCCAAAATAAATTTGCTGTAATTTGTATACCTCCTGAAATCAAATCGGGTACATTATGAATGAAATACAGTTTATCCCTTTCCACAGGGCCACCGTCAAAAACTTTAAAATCTTGATGAATTTCCGGCATCAATTGGTTCAAATCTTCATCCAAAGGCTTATTAATTATAAAACCAACAACACCTTCGGGATTAAGATCTACAATCAAAATTAATGACCTGTTAAACGTAACATCCCCAAGAATGTTTGGTTTACTGATAAGAATATCTCCTTTTTTAATCCTTGTATCTGACATTTAAAATGTAAATTTTATAAAGTAAGCTAAAAAAAAAGACCTTATAATAAAATAAGGCCTTAAGTTTTTTTGGCTGATTAAATTTAATTTACAGCTTTTTGTAAATCAGAACCTGCTTTAAATTTTACAACATTTTTAGCAGCTATCTTAATAGTTTTTCCGGTTTGTGGGTTTCTGCCTTCACGGGCTGCTCTTCTAGAGACAGACCAGGAACCGAATCCAACCAACGACACACGATCACCCTTTGCTAAAGCACCTTCTACGTGGTTTAAAAAAGATTCTAAGGCTTTTTTTGCAGCTGCTTTTGAAACACCAGCATCTTCTGCCATGGCGTCAATTAAGTTTGTTTTGTTCATAATAAATGTTTTTAGATTAAATTATACAATAACTGTTTACAAATTTATACGTAAAATCAACCCATGCAAGGCTTTGAGCAATAAATATAATAATTTGTTAAATAATTTAACTTATTTTTAACACAAAATACCATCCTTTGATGATTATTGCATTTTTGAACCTTTGTATATTTCATAACCGTTGAGCAAATCCTTTGTATCGAGTAAGCGCTTACCAGATAACTTAATTTTTTTAACCTCAATAAATCCGTCTTTAACTGCAACTAAAAATGAGCTGTCTTTAATATAAATTTCACCTGGAATTTTATGGTGACTTAAATTCTCATAAGATACTTCTGAAATTTTACAATGAATTTTGTCTTCACCATTTATTAAGACGCACCAAGCTAGTGGAAATGGTGCTAAGCCTCTCACTAGATTATAAATATTTTCAGCCGAATCACTCCAATCTATCTTTGTATTGTCTTTGGTCAGTTTTGGAGCCATTTTCAAGTTTTCCGTATTGTTCTGGATGCTGGTTTCAATCTTATTTTCAGCAATACCATTTATAGTATCCAAGACCAATTCGCTCCCCTTAGGCAGCATTTTAGAATAAATATCCTCTACATTATCTGTTATGGCAATAGGGATTTTAACCTGATTTATTATTGCTCCGGTGTCTATCTTTTCATCTATAAAAAAAGTGGTGAGGCCTGTTTCCTTTTCCCCATTGATTATTGCCCAATTTATTGGAGCTGCACCCCTGTATTGAGGAAGAAGAGATGCATGAAGGTTAAAGGTGCCGTACTTCGGGTAACTCCAGACTTGTTCAGGCAACATCCTAAAGGCAACGACTACGATAAGGTTTGGATTGAGGCTTTCAATTGCCTTTAAAAATTCATCAGATTTTAAGTTCTTGGGTTGAAAAACAGGAATGCCTTTATCTTCTGCATATTGTTTGACCGCAGACTTATTCAATTTTCTTCCTCGCCCTGCCGGTTTATCAACAGCGGTAACCGCAGCTACTAAATCGTGATTACTTTCATGAATTGCTTTTAACATAGGAACCGAGAATTCTGGTGTTCCCATAAATAGTATTTTCAAATGTTTCATTGTTTTAATTGATATAAATTATGGTTTGTGATTTCTATGGTGTTCTCCTCCAGCATCTTTTCTATTAGTTTAAAAAAAACAGACTTACTACAATTCAGTTTATTAAAAAGATCAGTAGAATTTTCTGGAGTGTACTTTAAAATGAGCTTTATTTCATCTTGTAAAGATGTCATATAATGATCGCTTTTAGTAAACAGAAAATCATTTTGACGGCAAACTGAACACCTCCCGCATGGTTCTGTGTAGGTTTCGTCAAAATAGTGGAGTAATTGAACCTGCCTGCATTTTTTTTCGTTTTTAATAAAATCAATTACCGCTTCAATTTGATGTATTTTTTGATTTCTATAGGCTTCGATATATTTAGAATGCATATTAATACTTCTGTCATCTTCTCTTGGTTGCAACATGCGTAAATTCAAATCTTGTTGAATAAGGCTCAGTTCTATCACTTCTTTTTCTTGAAGTGATTTTAATTTTTGAGCAATGTTTTCCTGAGAAATTTTAAGCTTTTTAGATAAATATTCTAAATCAATTTTTACAATCAAATCAAATACACCTGCATAATTTCTTAAAATAAAAGTAATTAATTTACTGTAAGTCTGATGTTGTCGCAAAAAATCGAATAAGCGTTGGTGAGGCATCAATATTCGAAATTTAGCATTGATTTGATAATTTTGATCCAAGTTTATAACGCTCAGCCGGTCAAGTAATTTTAGAACGTCGAAAGTGTAAGTTAAATCAAGTTTGTATCGGGTGCAAAAATTCTTTAAGTCTATACCATACTCTTCCCCAAAGCCCTCACCGTATGCGATTTGCAAATAACTCATCAAGTGTTTGTATACTTTTTTTATGTCTTTCATTTTCGGCAAATTTTTCAGAAACTGAAACTTGAGCCGTTTTATATCCGTTTTATTATAGACCAATATAGCATTGGCAGGTTTACCATTGCGCCCGGCTCTACCAACTTCCTGATAATAACTCTCTAAGCTTTCCGGCAAATGCATATGAACAATCAAATCGACATCAGGCTTGTCTATTCCCATCCCAAATGCTGTGGTAGCTACAACAATTTTAGTATTGTTGTCTAACCAATCTTCGAGAATGTTTTGCCTGTCTTTATTTAAAAGACCACCGTGAAATGCTTGAGAAGATATATTGTTCTGATTCAGTAGCTTAGAAAGGTCAATTGTAGCTTTTCTGCTTCGTACATACACAATTCCGGAAGTTTTAGATGACTTAGCAAGTTCTATGAGGTGCTTCCATTTGTTGTCGGTTTCCATAACATTTAGTGTTATGTTTGCCCTTTTAAAACTGCTTTTAAAAACTTGTGGTGATTGTAGATTTAGGTGTTTCTTTATATCATCCTGAACTTTTTTTGTTGCGGTAGCCGTCAAAGCCATAAAAGGTACATCCGGATGAATTTCTCTAAGAATAGAAATGTCTAAATATGCTGGTCTAAAGTCATGACCCCATTGAGATACGCAATGCGCTTCATCAATAGCCACCATACTGACCTTAATATAATTCAATCGTTCCTGTATCATTGTATTTTGTAACTTTTCTGGAGACAAATACAAGAACTTATAGTTTCCATTACTAATGTTGTCAAATAGCCTGTCGGTTTCAGCATAAGACAAGCCACCTTTAAGATGAATAGCTTTTATGCCTTTATGATGTAAAGTATTAACCTGATCCTGCATTAAGCTAATCAGAGGTGATATTACGATGCAGACACCTTCTTTCAACAGTGCCGGAATTTGAAAACAAACCGACTTGCCTCCGCCCGTAGGAAAATAAACGCAAGTATCTTTGCCTTCCAGGATTGCAGAAATCGCCTTTTTCTGAAGACCTTTAAACTGCCTGAACTTCCAGTACTTGTATAATACTTCTTCGGGTTTACGCATTATGTTCTAAATGAGATAAAATAAATTTCACCCGGTCCTCCACAGCATGTTTTGGAACTTCAATTAAATCATATCCCAAGGTGTTGTAAGAATTTATCAGGTGATTTTCAATGTTTTGAGACAGTTCAAAATCTTCATACCGCTCATCGTCAAAAATGTGAATATCGCGCCATAATGGAAACCAAAACACGCAATCATATCTATGGTCTATATTTGCTTCAATAAATTCTTGAGGATATGCTGTGTTTACCATATCTAAATATGCAGTAATATCCGGAAGACCTCTGTCTATAAAGACAAACGTCTTTTCTTGTTTTTGAGCTCTACTAAACTGATTTTTTCGACCCTCCAGGAGTTTTTTACTAAATAAAAGTGGCTTGTTTTTAAACAAATGTTGGTAGCCTTCCTTTCTTGCTTCCTGAACCACCTGTCGTGAAATTTCTTCAAAACAACAATAGCCTATGTCAATTAAATAATTTAAAACTGAAGTTTTTCCAGTTGATGGTGCACCTATAAACAAAACTATTTTAGGCTGTTTTTGCATTCTATAATGTTTCGATAATTACCAATTTGCAAAATAATTATAATTATTTATAATGCTATTCATATACAAAAAGATAGGCTTATATTTGCATAAAAAGACATTTTGAATTCTAAAACTGAAGAATTTTATAAAAAATTAGAGCAACGCCTGGAAGAAACTTCAGCATGGCCCAGTGAATACATTTTTAAATTTATTGTTCCAACAGATCAAGAAAAAATAAACAAAATTTCTGAGTTTTTTAATCACACCGGAGCAGTCATAAAAACCAAAAAGTCTTCCAAAGGAAAATATACCAGTGTATCAATTCGATTAACCATGAAATCGCCGGAATCTGTGATTCAGAAATATAAGCTGGTTGGATATCAAATAGAAGGTGTAATTTCATTATAAAGTTCAGTTATTTTCTTAAATTGCACGCCTAATATTTTCATTTTGACAAAACACTTAGAATACAATTCAGACCGAAATAAACTCGTTATACCAGAATATGGAAGACATGTTCAAAAAATGGTAGAACACTGTTTAGAAGAAGAGGACAAAAACAAGAGAACCCAAATGGCCCACACCATTGTCAACGTGATGGATAATATGAATTCTAATCACAGAGATACTAATGATTTTCAGCAAAAACTATGGGATCAATTATTTATCATAAGTGATTTCAAGCTCGATATAGATTCTCCGTACCCTGTACCTGATAAAGAAGAGATATTCAAAAAACCAGAACCTTTAGAATATCCTCAAAACCATCCTAAATATAGATTTTATGGCAACAACATTAGTCTTATGATTGATGAAGCCATAAAAGTTGAAGATGGAAAACTTAAAGAAGCTTTGGTTTACAATATTGCAAACCATATGAAAAAGTGTTTTTTAAATTGGAATAGAGATTCAGTGAAAGACAGCGTGATTTTTAAACACTTGAAAGAATTAAGTGACGGTAAATTGACATTAAAAACAGATGATGAAACCTTAAGTGAAGCTACTGACCTTGTAAAAAGTCATTCTAAGAAGAAGTACAAGAAAAACTACAGAAACAAAAGCCGTAAACGTTCTAGAAAATGAGTGCATTTGTCATAGAAGGTGGTCATCAGCTCAAAGGTGAAATTACACCTCAAGGCGCAAAAAACGAAGCCTTACAAATACTTTGTGCTGTACTCATGACCTCTGAAAAAGTCGACATCAGCAATATTCCAGACATCAGAGATGTCAACAAACTCATAAACATTTTAGAAAATCTAGGCGTTAAAATTCAAAAACTGGGGAAAGGCCATTTTAGCTTTAAAAGTGATGCGCTCAACCTGGATTATCTTGAAAGCGAACAATTTAAAAAAGAAGGCAGTGGACTTCGTGGCTCTATAATGATAGTAGGACCACTTTTAGGCAGGTTTGGCAAAGGGTATATTCCCAGACCAGGCGGTGATAAAATTGGCAGAAGAAGACTTGATACTCACTTTGATGGATTTATAAAATTAGGAGCAAAATTTCGCTACAACAAAGAAGAACGCTTTTATGGTGTAGAAGCGCCCAAAAAACTTTTAGGTACAAAAATGTTGCTAGAAGAGGCTTCTGTAACAGGAACTGCAAATATTATTATGGCGGCTGTATTTGCAGAAGGTAAGACTGAAATCTACAATGCAGCCTGTGAACCCTACATTCAGCAACTTTGCAAAATGCTAAACAGCATGGGTGCAAAAATTGAGGGGATTGGATCAAACCTACTTATAATAAATGGTGTCGACAACCTTAAAGGATGTTCTCATAGCATCCTACCGGATATGATAGAAATAGGGTCGTGGATAGGCTTAGCGGCCATGACCAAAAGTGAGCTTACCATCAGAAATGCCAGTTGGGAGCACCTGGGATTAATTCCTGCAACTTTTGCTAAACTGGGGATTAAAATTGAAAAAAAAGAAGACGACATTTATATCCCTGAACATAAAAAAGGCTACGAAGTTCAGAGTTTTATTGATGGCTCTATTATGAACATTTCAGATGCACCGTGGCCGGGATTTACCCCAGACTTGTTAAGTATCATGCTGGTAGTAGCCACTCAGGCCAGAGGCAGTGTACTCATCCATCAAAAAATGTTTGAAAGCCGTTTATTTTTTGTCGATAAACTGATTGACATGGGTGCTAAAATTATTTTATGTGACCCTCACAGAGCTACGGTAATTGGTCACGACTTTAAATCGCAGCTTAAAGCCACAACCATGACGAGCCCCGATATTCGCGCTGGAATTTCATTGCTGATTGCAGCTTTATCTGCCAAAGGCACTTCAACCATTCACAACATAGAACAAATAGATCGTGGTTATGAAAATATTGATGAACGCCTAAAAGCCATTGGTGCAAAAATACATCGGTACGAATAGGTTGTAGTCTTTAGCTTTTGGCCTTTAGTCAATAGAGGGTAGCTTTTAGTCCCTGAATGTTAGTTGACCATATTCCAATTGAAATAACAAATTGGTTTATATTTATTTAAGGATATTGCTTATGAAAGAGGTAAATAATAAATCTTATTTTCACGTCCTGCTGTTTGTCATTCCGAAGGAGCTTGCGACGTGATACACTGAGCATTTCGATAAACTCGATAATCGTCAATCGGTGTTTTTTTATCTATATGTTGAGTAACAAATTTCTTAGCATTATCTTTGTTAAAAAATCAAATCATGCCCACAATACTAAGCGTAAACAACAAGTCCCCACAAATCCCATCAGATTGTTTTATTGCTGAAAA